>Ga0209112_10000124_pt1 | contig 12911 bp, 16 predicted proteins | sample TexAe_OM3H0_O3_FD_187947 | JGI IMG/M metagenome (GOLD analysis project Ga0209112, IMG submission 187947) | Forest soil microbial communities from Davy Crockett National Forest, Groveton, Texas, USA - Texas A ecozone_OM3H0_O3 (SPAdes) (version 2) | ecosystem: Environmental > Terrestrial > Soil >...
GGCAAGACCACGGTCGCCCGTCACCTGCTGGCCCGCCTGAATCCAGTACCCGCGCTGCTGGACAAGGACACGATGTACGGCGACTTCGTAACCGCCACTCTCGAAGCCGCCGACCGCCCGCCGGGGGAGCGCGAAGGCCCCTGGTACGACGAACACATCAAGCTCCACGAGTACGCCGGCCTGACCGCGACGGCAAAAGAGATCCGCACCCACGGCTGCCCGGTCCTGCTCTCCGGTCCGTTCACCCAGCAGATCCACGACGCCGCCCGCTGGCAGGACTGGAAAGAACAGCTGGGCGGCGACCCCGTCCACCTGATCTGGGTCCAAACCGACGCTGACACCCTGCGTGCCCGCCTGGCCGCCCGCAACTCCGGCCGCGACACCGGCAAGCTCAGCGACTTCGACGCCTTCGCCGAGCGGATCCAGCTCGCCCACGAACCCGAGGCCCCGCACCACACCGTGGACAACCGCCGGACCACGCCGGCCGGGGCCGCCCCGGCCACGCTGGCCGATCAGGTGGCCGGCATACTGGCCAGATGCCCGAGTTGATCGATCGCCCGAGCCGGGTCACGGCGGCGGGGGAGCCACCCAAGATCATCGACGAGTTCGCCGGCCGGGTGAACACCGGCGAGGCCGGCCTGAGCGTCGCCCACATGCGCAGCCCGTCCGGCTGGTCCGAGCCCGGCCAGCGCCCCGAGTTCGACGAGTACACGCTGGTCCTGCACGGCGCCCTCGACGTCGAACACGAGGGCGGCCGCCTCACCGTCCAAGCCGACCAGGCCGTGCACACGCGCCCGGGGGAGTGGGTCCGCTACAGCACCCCCGGCCCGGACGGCGCCGACTACATCTCGGTCTGCCTGCCCGCCTTCGCCCCGGACACCGTGCACCGCGATGAGTAGCGGCCGCCTGCGCCAGGACCTGGCCTCGTGGGCCGGCCTGGCCGCCGTCTACGCCGCCGCCCAGGGCCTGTCGGCCTGGGCCGGCCAGCGCCCCAGCCGCCGGGGGACCCGGGACCAGTACCGTGACTTCCGGCAGCCATCGTTCGCCCCGCCCGGCCCGGTGTTCCCGGTGGTGTGGTCCGGGCTCAACCTGACCACGGCCACGTCGGCCTGGCGGCTGTGGCGGGTCCGGCGCGAGGCCCGGGCCGAAGTCCCGTACGCGCAGTCCGCGCTGGCCTGGTGGACCCTGGCCCTGGTGCTGCGCAGCGGCTACGTACCCCTGGAGTTCGGCGCCCGCCGCTACTGGGCCGCCACCGCCGACTCCGCCCTACTGTGCGCGGTCATGCTCCGCTACGCCGCGGTGGCCCGCCGCGCCGACCCGGCCGCGGCCGCCCTGGCCGCCCCCGAGATCGCCTGGACCGCCTTCGCCACCGCCCTCAGCACCACCATCGCCCTCCAGAACACCTGACCGCCCACCCCTTGCGGATCCGAACCCTCAGTTCTGCGGCGGGGTCAGCACGATCGTGTTCTGCCCGGCGGCCAGCCACCACTGCCCGTCCCGCCGGACCAGTACGTACATCGCCATCTCCGAGAACGCCCCGCTCCCGTCGGCCCCGGGCGGACGGGGTGGCACCGGCTCCCCGTCCGGCCCCAGCGCCACCCGCCGCACCTGGGTCACGATCACGTCCGGGGTGGGGGAAAGGACCGTGGCCACCTCGTACCGGGAGGCCGGCCCGCCGCGCCCGCTGCGGTTGATCCGCTGGTGGATGGCGTGCAGCAGCTCGTACCCCTCGACCGTCATCCCGAACGGGCTGCCCCACCGCACGTCGGCCGCGAAGTGCCGGTTGTAGACGTCGGCGTCGCGGTCGTCCAGCCCCTGCTGCAACTCCGCCACCAGGGCCGCCACCGCGGCCGCCGCCTCACCCTCCGGCCCGCCCCCGCTTCCGAGCACCGGCCGGCCCTCCCGGCCCGCTGGCTGCCCGGCCCCCGCTGGCTGCCCAGCCCCCGCCTCCGCCGACGGCGCGGCCTCCGCGCCAGCCGGCGGCGTGGGCCCGGTCATGCCGCCGCCTCGTCCACGATCAGCAGCGTCTTGCCCACGGCCGTCCGCGCTTCCAGCCCCCGGTGGGCATCGGCCGCCCGGTCCAGCGGGTAGGCCTGGCCGATGACCGGCCGCAGCCGCCCCGCCGCCACCTCGTCCAGCGCCTGCGCGGTCAGCTTCTGGTGCACCTCCGGCGAGAAGTGCACCTGCTCGATGCCCTGCACGGTGATCCCGCGCCGGGCGGCCTCACCCCGGTCCACCGGCGCGAACCCGCCGCTGGGCGCCCCGTGCGCGGAGAACCGGCCGCCGGCCGCGGTGATCCCGAACGCGGCCACCCCCAGCGACCCGCCCGCGCCGTCGAACACCACCGCGGGCCCGGATCCGCCGGTCACCGCGGTCACCCGGGCCGTCCAGCCCGGATCGGAGTAGTCGACCACCGCCTCGGCCCCGGCCGCCCGGGCCCGCGCCGCCTTCTGCTTACCCTGGGCCGCGCCGCTCACCCGCAGCGCCCCGACCACGCGCCCGCCCGCCGCCCGGGCCAGCTGGGTCAGCAGCAGGCCGAGGCCGCCGGCCGCGCCCAGGACCAGCACCCACTCCCCGGCCCGGACCCCGGTGCCGGCCACCAGCCCGAGCGCGGTGGCCCCGTCGCTCATCACCCCGACCGTGTCGGTCAGGCTCACCCCGTCCGGCACCGGGACCAGCTGGTCCGCGGGCACCACGGCCCGCTCGACGTAGCCGCCGGTACCGTTGCCGTCGCCGGTCCGCGTCGCCACCCGCTGGCCCACCAGCCCCGGCTCCACCCCGGCGCCGGCCGCCGTCACCACGCCGGCCAGCCCGGTGCCCGGCACGTAGGGAGGCTGGACCGGAAACCACTGGCTGGCCCGCCCGGCCCGGATCGCGGTGTCGATGAACAGCACGTCCGCCACCCCGGCCGCGACCACCGCCTCACCCGGCCGCGGGCCGGGCTCGCCGGCCTCGGCCCACTTGAGCACCTCCGGCCCGCCAAACTCCTGTACTTCGATGACCCCCGCCATCAGATTGCCGCCCCGACGTCGCGGGCCTGCAGTCCGGCCTGGCCCGGGTCGATGTTCAGCGCCAGCACCCGGCGCGGGTGGATCCGGATGATGTCCCGGGCCGCCCCCGGGAACGGCGCGGCCTCCGCCGTCGCGGTCTCGGCTCGCCCCCGGATCTCCAGGAACCGCACGTCGCCCGGCCCGTTCCCGGGGACGTCGACGACGACGGCCACCTCGGGGTGCTGCTGGACGTTCCGGTATTTGGCGCTCCCGGCCATGTCCAGGCCGTAGATGTCGATCGTGCCGAGCGCGCCGTTGTAGGTCAGGCCGACCGGCTTGACCTGCGGGAAGCCGCCGGGCGCGACCGTGGCCAGCCGCCCGAGCCGCTGCCCGGACAAGAACTGCCGCTCCGCATCGGTGAGAGTCATGACTGCTACGCTAAAACCTCAACAAATATTGAGGTCAACCAGATTTGACCGAGCCGGAGGACCGCGGCGGTGCCTGGACTGGGAAGCGAGAAGCGAGAAGCGAGCGCCCGGGCGACGAGGGCAGGCACCGCCGCCGAGCGGCCCGGGAAGCGAGCGGGCAAACGCAGTGAGCTGACCGTGGGCCAGCTGGCCCAGCGCAGCGGGGTGGCCGTGTCGGCGCTGCACTTCTACGAGGCCCAGGGCCTGATCGCGGCCCGCCGGACCAGCGGCAACCAGCGCCGCTACCCCCGCGAGATGCTGCGCCGGGTGGCGTTCATCCGGGCCTCCCAGCGGGTCGGCATCCCGCTGGCCCGGATCAAGGGCGCGCTGGACACGCTGCCCGCGGGCCGCACCCCGACGCCCCGGGACTGGGCCCGGCTGTCCGCGGCCTGGCGCGAAGACCTGGACGAGCGCATCCGCCAGCTGCAGAACCTGCGCGACAAGCTGACCGGCTGCATCGGCTGCGGCTGCCTGTCCATCAACGGCTGCCAGCTGGCCAACCCGGACGACGTGCTGGGCAACCTGGGTCCCGGCGCCCGCAACCTGTGACCGTGCCCCCAAGATAGGGATCATGCAGATCGCCGATTCAGTGGCTCTGGTGACCGGGGCCGGACGCGGGCTGGGCCAGGTTTTCGTGCAGGAGCTGGCCCGCCGGGGCGCGAAGACGGTCTACGCCGCCGCGCGCAACCCGGCCCGGCTCGGCGGCCCCGGGACGCCCGGGATCCCGGTCGAGCTGGACATCACGAAGCCGGACCAGGTGACCGCGGCCGCCGATCGCTGCGCCGACGTGAACCTGCTGATCAACAACGCCGGTGTCATGACCAGCAGCCCGTTCCTCGAGGCGCCGACCATGGACGGCGCCCGGCAGGAGATCGAGACCAACTACCTGGGCACGCTGGCCATGTGCCGGGCGTTCGCGCCGGTGCTGGCGAGGGGCGGCGGCGGCGCGATCGTCAACCTGCTGTCGGTGACCAGCTTTTTCACCAACCCGGAGAACGGCAGCTACGGCGCGTCCAAGGCGGCCGAGTGGTCGCTGACCAACGGCGTCCGGATCGAGCTGGCCCACCAGGGCACGCTGGTCGTCGGGGTGCACGCCGGGTTCATCGACACCGAGATGGTGACCGAGCTGGCCCGCGGCCTGCCCAAGCTGGATCCGCTGGACGTGGTCCGGCAGGTCTTCGACGCGGTCGAGGCCAACCGGGTCGAGGTGCTGGCCGGCGAGCGGACCCGCCGGGTCAAGAGCCTGCTACCCGACGACCACGAGAAGATCTACCCCGCCATCCAGGCCACCTGGGACGCCAATCACCCGCGGGCTACTTGATTCTTTCGGTGAGCCGGACGGTCACGCGGTCGCCGGCCTGCTTGCCGATCGCCGCGCGCAGGTCATCCTTGACCGGCAGCTTGTGCCGCCCGTCGCCCAGCGCCATGAACGAGCTCTGGAACGGCTGCCCGTCCACCGTCCCGCGCACCTTCACCAGCCCCCGGGTGCCGAAGAACGCGGCGGAATCCGGCATCACCACGTAGGTCCAGCCGCCCTTGGCCGGGCTCAGCTCCAGCACCGCCGTGAACTCCCGCTCCAGCCGCCCTATCCCGGCCGCTCCCGGCTTCATACTGACCATGTTCATCCCCAAATTGAGACGCGCGGGCCCGGGGGAGCGGGTTATCGTTCCCCCCGTGCTCGACGGACTGAGCTATGACGACAGCGAGCCACCTTCGGTCGGCCTGGTGCCTCCGGGCACTTCGTGGAACGAGGTGCTCGACCACATCAAGATCTCGCACAACTTCCTGCTGGTCGAGACCGAGCCGGACGGGGAGTACGCGGGCGCGTACTGGACCGGCACCGAGATGGTCGTGCTGGACGACCTCGGGCCGGACCAGGACGAGGCGCTGGACGACTTCCGCGAGCAGCTCCGCCAGCGCGGCGAGCTTTAGTCCACGATGGCCTGGTAGACGAGCTGCCGCAGCCGGGAGCGGATCGGGTAGGCGTTCGACGGCATCAGCTGGGTGAAGAACGACGCGGTCAGCTCCTCGGCCGGGTCGACCCAGAACGCCGTGCTGGCCGCCCCGCCCCAGGACAGCTCGCCCGCCGAGCCCGGCACCTTACCCGGGACCGGGTCCAGGTTGACCGCGAACCCGAGGCCGAAGCCGGTGCCGCGGAACGGGGTCTCCGCGTACAGCGGGCGGCCGAACTGCTCCAGGTCACTGTGACCGGGCAGGTGGTTGCGGCCCATGTAGGCGACCGTGCGCGGGCCGAGCAGCCGCACGCCGTCCAGTTCCCCGGCCGGGCTGTCCGGCCGGCCCAGCAGCATCTGGGTGAACCGGTCGTAGTCGGCTGCGGTGGACACCAGGCCCCCGCCCCCGCTGAACAGGCTGGGCGGGGCCAGCGCCGCCGCGCCCATCGCGCCGATCTCGGCCAGCTGGCCGTCGGGGCCGAGCACGTACAAGCTGGCCAGCCGGTCGGCGTCGTCGGTGTGGAACGCGGTGTCGGTCAGCCCCAGCGGGCCGAAGACCCGGTCGGCCATGAACTGGTCCAGCCGCTGCCCGGACACCACCTCGACCACGCGGCCGAGCACGTCGGTGGAGACCGAGTAGTTCCACTCGGTGCCCGGCTGGAACAGCAGCGGGATGCCGGCCCAGGCGTCGCAGGCCGCGGCCAGGTCGGTGCCGGGCGGCCAGGCCCACTCGTACCCGCGGGCCCGGTAGATGGCGTCGACCGGGTGCGACCGCAGGAACCCGTAGGTGAGCCCCGAGGTGTGGGTGAGCAGGTGCCAGACCCGCACCGGTTCGGCCGCGGGCACGGTGACCTGCTTGACGTCGGTGCCGCCGGTGAACACCCGGACGTCGGCGAAGGCCGGGATGAACTTGCTGACCGGGTCGTTCAGCTCGAAGCCGCCCTCTTCCCACAAGATCATGGCGGCCACCGAGGTCATCGGCTTGCTCATTGAGTAGATGCGCCAGAGCGTGTCCGTCTCGACCGGCCGGCCGCTGGCCAGATCCCGGACCCCGGACTGGGCCACGTAGGCCAGCTGCCCGCGCCGGTTCACCGTGATCAGCCAGCCCGGCAGCTGGCCGTCGTCCACGTAGCGGCCGAACTGCTGCCCGATCCGCTGCAGCCGCTCCGGGTCCAGTCCCACCTCGGCCGGGTCGATCTCCACCTTGAGCTCGGACATCCAGTGCCCACCCGCCTTATCTCGGTGCTCGTTTTCGCCGATTGACGTTGACGTTGACGTTACGTCAACTCCTATCGTCGACCTATGGCCTGGTCGATCGCTGAAGTGGCCCGGATGTCCGGGGTCACCGCGCCGGCATCGACTCGGAGCCGGACACCCTCGCCGCGCTGCGCCGCCACCACACCCAGCTGCTGGCCGAGGGGGCCCGGATCGCCCGGCTGGCCGAAACCGTGGGTCACACGATCGATGAACTGGAGAGAAAAAGTCCCATGAGCCCGCCCCGGATCAATCGCCCGGAGAACCTCTTCGAGGGGTTCAGCCCGGCCGGCTACGAGGACGAGGCCCGGGAGCGCTGGCCCGGGCAGTTCGACCAGGCCCAAGCCGTCGCCCGGACCACGTCGCCGGGACAGCAGGAGGCTGAGCAGAAGGAGCTCACGGCCCAGCTGGTCCGGATGGCCGAGCTGATGGCCGCGGGCAGGCCGGCCGGCGACCCGGAGGTTCAGGCCGAGGTGGACCAGCACTACCGCTGGGTGGCCCGGTACTGGGCCCCGAGCGCCGAGGCCTACCGCAACCTGGGCCAGCTGTACACCGACGACCAGCGGTTCCGTGTCAACTTCGAACGGATCAACCCGGGCCTGGCCGGCTACCAGCGCGACGCGATGGCGGTCTACGCCTCGGCGCGCCTTTCCTGAACCACACCGTCAGCTTCCGCTTCGGCCAGCCGTTCGTGCAGGCGGGCCCGGATCTCGTCCGGGGTGTAGGCGCGGCGCCGGCGCTCGGCCCGGACCACCACCGCCCCGGTGGCGGCCACGCCGGCGAAACCGGCCAGGCCCAGGATCTTCCAGGTACGTCCGCTCGGCCACTGCACCCGCCTAGGCTACGACCGTGCCGAACAAGATCAACCCGAACCGCGCCGGAACGGGTCCCGGGGTCAGCCTCGATGACGCGGCCCGGTTTACCCGCACCGGTGACCTGTGGCTGTTCCGCGGGCGCAAGCCCGGCGACCGGGCCATCCAGATCGCCACCAACAGCCCGGTCAACCACGTCGGCATGGCCGTGGTGCTGGAGGACCTGCCCCCGCTGATGTGGCACGCCGAGCTGGGCCGGTCCCTGCCCGACCTGTGGTCCGGCAACCGGCACCGCGGGGTGCAACTGCACGACCTGCGGGCCGCGGTGACGGTCTGGTCCGAGCGCTACGGCCAGCGGGCCTGGCTGCGCCAGCTGGACCCGGCCGCCGGTCCCGAGGCCGAGGACGCGGTGCTGCGCACGATCGCCCGGCTGGACGGCACCCCGTTCCCGTCCACCGCCGGCCTGGCCACCCGCTGGCTCCGCGGCCGGGTGCCATCTTGGGCCGGGCGGGTGGAGCTGGCAGAGCCCGGGCGGCCCACCGTGATCAAGCTGCCGTCCCTGGCCAGCCTGCGCGGCCTCAGCCGTCCCGCCGCCGAAGCGGTACTGGAAACCGCCTACTGCGCCGAGGTCCTGGCCGTCACCTACCAGGCCATGGGTCTCCTCGACGGCCGCCACCAGACCAGCTGGTACGACCCCGGCCGCTTCTGGAGCGGCGACGACCTCCACCTGGCGGGCGGCCACCACCTCGGCGGCGAGATCCCCGTCACGGTCCCCGCCCCGCCCTCCGCCCCACCGAAGGCGCCAACGGGGTCGCCATAGCCCCGCCGCACCGGTTGCCCGGCGGCCAAAGCGATTCGCGTTATTACGCATACTGGGCCTGATCGCGGGCATGGTGCGGGCATGGGTGCACTAGACAAGCTCAAGAACCGGTTCCAAATGGGCAAGGGCCACGCCAAGCAGGATGTTGGCCGGGCCACGGGCAACCGCAGCATGGAAGCCGAAGGCCAGGGTGACCGGGTCGCCGGCAGCACCAAGCAGGTTGGCGAGCAGGCCAAGGACGCGGGCAAGAACATCAAGGACGCCTTCAAGAACCCCTGACGGCGACACTTCCGGCCGGAATTATCCGGGCGGTAGCGGGCTAGCCTGCCGAGCGGCAGGCTAGCTGCCGTGACGTCTTACCACGATTTCTTCGCCGGATCGGCGACCATCGCCGGCGCGCTGGTCGGCCTGCTGTTCGTTTCGCTGTCGATACAGCCCGAGCGCAACCGCGACCGGAACTCGGTCGAGCACCGGGCCGTCGCCGGGACCGCCTTCGTCGCGCTGATCGATGCCTTGTTCATCTCGCTCATCGGCCTGGAGCCCGGCGGTGGTCTCCAGGTCGGGGCGATCGTCTTCGGGTTGTTCGGGCTGTTCAGCAGCGGTGCCCTGTCCTTCCGGCTGTGGCACGCCCGGCATCAGGCCGCGCTGTCCCGGCGCTGGTCGCTGTTCATGCTGTTCATCATCGTGGTGTACGCGAGCCAGCTCGCCATGGGTCTGACCCGCATGAGCAGCACCAGCGCGGCCGGTAACACCGCCACCTTCATTTACATCTTGTTCGGTCTGGGCATCGCCCGGGCCTGGGAACTGCTCGGCATGCAGAGCACCAGCATCTTTCACGACCTGCGCGGTTCGCTGATGCATTCCGGCCACCCACTCCAGCCGACCCGGCCCAACGCGGGTCCGCCGGATCCGGCTGCCCCGCCCGACCGGGACGACCCGCCCGCCGTCTCCTGAGCGCAGGTCGGACACAGCCACGAGCGTCGCCGCCGACAGCAGCAGTGCCGCCCCGCCCAGCGTGGCCGCGGTCAGCCGCTCGCCGAACATCACCACTCCGAGGGCGGCCGCGCTGACCGGCTCGATCAGCATGATCACTGAGGCGGTGGCCGCCCGCACCGCCGCCGCCCCGGCGAAGTACAGCGGGTAAGCCAGCGCGGTCGGCACCGCGGCCAGGTAGCCCAGCCCGGCCAGGACCTGGACCGGGTGACCGGTGTGCGGCAGCAGCCCGGTGACCAGCGCGAACGGCAGCAGCAGCACCGCGCCGAGCCCGAACGCCCACGCGGTGACGGTAACCGGGGCGGTCTCGCCGCCGCCCGTGCTTCCGGCCCACCGGGTGACCAGCGTGGCCTGCGCGTACCCGGCCGCGGACAGCAGAGCCAGCGCGACGCCGAGCGGCCGCACCGTCCCGGCCGGGTTGCCGAGCACCAGCACGACCAGGCCGCCGAGCGCGGCGGTCATCGCGGCCACGCCGCCCCGGGGGAGCCGTTCGCGCAGCAGCAGCCGTGCGCCCACCGCGATCAGCAGCGGGCCCGCGCCCAGCGTGACCACGGTGGCCACGGCCAGCCCGGTGGCCTGGACCGCCCCGAAGTAGGCCGTCTGGAACACCGCCAGCCCGAACCCGGTCACCAGCCGCACCAGCAGCGCCCGGCGCCCCAGCCGCGCGGGCGCCCGCCCGCCGGGCCGCCGCCGGGCGCCCGCGCGCCGCGACCGGATCAGGCCCAGTCCGAGCAGCAGGACCAGCCCCCCGGCATTCCGCCAGAACGAGACGGCGACCGGGCCGAGATCGCTGACCCGGTAGAGGAAGCTGGCCGCCGCGCCCGCGGTACCCCACGCGACACCCGCGACGGTCAGAAAAGCCAGGCCACGTCCCGAGGACAGGCCAGAAGCAGAAGCAGAACCAGAAACAGAAACAGAAGAAGAAGGCACGACAGCTCTCCGCAGCCGGGATGGTGACGAGGACCCGTATGCGGGCAGCACCCACCATTGACACCCGGCCCCACCGGGGACTCAGCTCCCGGCGCGGCGGCGTTCCGTGGGGCCCGCCTAGGCGGCGGGCGGGGGGAGAACCATGGTCAGTCGCACAATCGGCCACCTTACCCGAACCGGTGGTTAACGGGCCTGTCGCAACCCGGCGATCAAGGCGCAACATGGCAGAGGTGTCCTCGAACCCCGACGCGGCCCGGCTATCCGAAAGGCAGATAACGATGACGCAGACGGCCAACGACCGCACCGAGACCGGGCCGGCCTCCCCGCGCCACCCGCTGGCCCCGCTCACCGTGGACGAAACCGCGACGGCCTGCCGGATCGCGCTCGACGGTGCCGGCGACGGCACCCTGCTGACCTACTGTGAGCTGATCGAGCCGCCCAAGGCGGTGGTCCTGGCCTGGACCGGCCCGGGCAGCCCGCCCGTACCCCGTCTGGTCCGCTGCATCCTCTACCGGCCGTCCGCTCGAGCGACCACCGTGGTCACCGTGTCCCTGGACGACGAAACCGTCGCCGACCGGACCCCGGTCCCTGGCGTGCAGCCGCCGGTCACGTTCGCCGAGTTCGCGGCCAGCGCCGAGCAGGTCAAGGCCGACCCCGGGTTCCAGGCCGCGCTGGCCCGCCGCGGTCTCACCGACCTGGCCCAGATTCAGGTCGACCCCTGGCCGGCCAGCAACTTCGGCCACGACGTCGACCGCTCCGGGCGCCGGCTGGCCCGGGCCGTGGCCTACGTGCTGGACGGTGAGCACAGCAACCCGTACGCCCGGCCGGTGGAGAACCTGGTCGCGGTCCTGGACCGGGACACCGGCGAGGTGGTCGAGCTGATCGAAGGCGACCCGGTGCCCGTGCCCAAAGACCCGGGCCGCTACGACGCGGCCAGCCAGCCCCACCCGCGCGAGCTGGCCCCGCTGCAGATCCTGCAGCCCGACGGTCCCGGTTTCACCATCGCCGACGGCCTGCTGCGCTGGGGCCCGTGGCAGCTGCGGGTGTCGATGCACCCGATCGAAGGCGTCGTACTGCACCAGGTCAGCTACGTCGACGGCGACCGCGTCCGCCCCATCCTGTACCGGGCCTGCGTGGCCGAGATGATCGTGCCCTACGGCTCCACCAGCATCAACCACTGGTGGAAGAACGCCTTCGACGCCGGCGACGTCGGGCTGGGCAAGTCGGCCAACTCGCTCACCCTGGGCTGTGACTGCCTGGGCGAGATCGTCTACCTGGACGGGGTGAAGGTCGACGAGGACGGCACCGCCAGCACCATGCCCAAGGTCGTCTGCCTGCACGAAGAGGACTACGGCATTCTCTGGAAGCACACTGACCTTCAGAACGGGGTGGCCGAGGTCCGGCGGTCCCGCCGGATGGTCATCTCGTTCATCGCCACCGTGGGCAACTACGAGTACGGCTTCTTCTGGTACTTCTACCTGGACGGCACGATCCAGGCCGAGGTCAAGCTGACCGGCATCATCCAGACCCAGGCGGTCGAGCCCGGGACCCGGGTGCCGTACGCCAACCCGGTCACCCCCGAACTGGCCGGCCCGCACCACCAGCACCTGTTCAGCTTCCGGCTCGATCCCTGCGTGGACGGCCCGGCCAACTCGGTGTACGAGGTCGACGCGGTCCCGGTCCCGGCGGGCCCGGACAACCCGCACGGCAACGCCTTCACCGCCCGCAGCACGCTGCTGGCCACCGAGCTCGGCGCCCAGCGGATGGCCGCGCCGGAGCACGGGCGGTACTGGAAGATCGTCAACGACAGCTCGGTCAACGCCTGCGGCGAGCCGGTCGCCTACAAGCTGGTGCCCCAGCCGGGGGCGCCGCTGCTGGCCCAGCCGTCCGCGGCCATCACGGGCCGGGCAACCTTTGCCACGAAGCACCTGTGGGTCACCCCGGCCCACCCGGACGAGCGGCACCCCGCGGGCGACTTCCCCAACCAGCACCCGGGCGGGGCCGGGCTGCCCGCCTGGACCGCCGCCGACCGGCCGGTGGCCGACACCGACATCGTGCTGTGGCACACCGTCGGCACCACCCACTTCTGCCGCCCGGAGGACTTCCCGGTCATGCCGGTGGAGTACGCCGGTTTCACGCTCAAGCCGGCCGGTTTCTTCGCCCGCAACCCCGCCATCGACCTGGCCCCGGCCGAAGACGGCCATTGCCCCTCGTGATCATGTCCGTTACGCGCCCAGCGGAAAACCGCGGGAGGACATTCCGCCCAGCGGGAACCTACGATGGGCTGCATGCGCCCTGAACGGGGCCTCCTTGCGCCGGGACCCCGCCTGGACCTGACGACCCTTACGGAGCCTTCATGCCCTTGACCGCCCCCGCCGACAACGCGCGGACCGCGATCATCACCGTCGACGACGACCCGGATGTATCCCGCGCCGTCTCCCGCGACCTGCGGCGCAAGTACGGCAGCGAGTACCGCATCGTCCGGGCCGAGTCCGGCCCGTCGGCGCTGGAGGCGCTGCGCGAGCTGAAGCTGCGCGGCGACCAGGTCGCCGTCATCCTGGCCGACTACCGGATGCCGAACATGAACGGCGTCGAGTTCCTCGAGCAGGCCATGGACCTCTACCCGGGCGCTCGCCGCGTCCTGCTCACCGCCTACGCCGACACCAGCGCGGCCATCGACGCGATCAACGTGG
>Ga0209112_10000125_pt1 | contig 12854 bp, 9 predicted proteins | sample TexAe_OM3H0_O3_FD_187947 | JGI IMG/M metagenome (GOLD analysis project Ga0209112, IMG submission 187947) | Forest soil microbial communities from Davy Crockett National Forest, Groveton, Texas, USA - Texas A ecozone_OM3H0_O3 (SPAdes) (version 2) | ecosystem: Environmental > Terrestrial > Soil >...
GGTCGGGCAGGGGCTGGGACCACTGGAGGACCCCCGCCTGCAGGCCCTGGCCGCTCAGGTGCTGCCCAAGGCCGGCCTGATCGCGCTGCGCGAAGGCCGCCAGGGCCCGAAGATCCTCGACCGGGCCGGGGTGGCCGCCGAGCGCGTGCTGGTCACCGGGGACGATGCGATCGAGCTGGCCTACCGGGTGCGCCAGGACGAGACCGGCGCCGATCTCGGCGTCTGTCTGCGGGTCGCCGGCTACGCACCGGTGTCCGGCGCCGCGGCCGACACGGTCGGCCGGGTCGTCCGGTCCGCCGCCGCCGCGCACACGGCCGCGCTGGTCCCGCTGATCATCGCCGAGTTCCGCAACCAGGACCGGCGGTCGACCCTGCCGCTGGTCCGGGGCTACGCCACCGTGATCGACCCGCCCTCCCGGTACGTGCACCCAGCCGAGATTGCCCGCCGGGTGTCCCGGTGCCGGGTGCTCGTGACCGGCGCCTACCACCTCGCCGTCTTCGCGCTCTCGCAGGGCATTCCCGTGGTCGCGTTGACCTCCACCGCCTACTACGACGACAAGTTTCTCGGGCTCGGGGCGATGTTCGGCCAGGGTCTGACCCTGGTCCGCCTGGACGATCCCGACCTGGAGCAGACGCTGACCGTGGCCATCGACCAGGCCTGGCGGACTGCTCCCGACGTGCGGGAGCCACTGCGGACTCGCGCGCGCGAGCAGATCGATGCCAGCCGGGCCGGGTTCGACCGCGTCGCCGGACTGACCCAGGCTCGCCCGGCTACCCCGGTCGGGCCCGCATGACGAAGACCCCGGCCATCTCGCGTCCTGGCCAGCGCCAGCGGAGGAGTGCAGGTGAGCAAGCTCGATCGAAAGTCGCCGCAAGCATGGGTCCCATGCCTGGTGGCTGAACCCATAGCGCACAAAAAATGCTTATTAACTTTGGTCGGCAAATCTTCCTCAGGTCTGGGCCATTTGTAAAATCCATCGCCGACCCTGTTGCCGGACTCATGCCGCCGTCAGTTCGATTCGGCGGCAGCTCCTATAATCATTGGTCGCGACTAGCGGCCATGGACTCGAGCCATGAGCAAGAAGCGGCGGCAAAACGGGCCGAACTGCTGATGGATGTTATTGGCTCGGCCCTCCTCGGGTCCGAGTTTTACCAGCCATATCGGCACTTGTCTCAGCGACTTACGCGGCAATCGGTCTACGAGACGCTTACGGCGCTTCCGGTAATCTCCAGGGGTGATCTTTCGCGGCATCCGGAGCGCATGATTGCGACGAAACTGTCGGACGTGGATCTTGCGTCAACGAGCGGTTCGTCCGGCCAGCCGGTCCGGTTCTACCTGCCCAAAAACCGAAGACCAGCAGAATGGGCCTTCATGGTCCAGGCGTGGGGTCAAGCGTGTGGGTACGGGCTGGGCGACTGGCGGGCGTTGATGCGGGGCCTTGAGTTCAAAGACTCGCAACCGTGGCGTGTCAGCCGGGCCTTCTCGGAACTCAGGCTCTCCCCTTTCCACCTGACCGCCGGGAATCTCCTGATCTTTCAGCGCCTGATCGCGGCCCGATCAGTCCGTTACCTGCATGGATATCCGAGCGCGATTGACACGCTGGCCCGCAGCGTCATCGCGGCCCGTGACCCCCACAAGCTTTCCGCCTCGATCAAAGGGGTCCTGCTCATCTCGCAGCCGGTGACGCAGGATCAGCGCCAGGCCATTGGCGAAGCGTTTCCGTCCGCTCGGATCGTGGTTCAGTACGGACTCAGCGAGCGAACCGCGTTCGCGCTGGAGCGGACGGACGGGTCAGGCGTCTACGACGTGAATCCCATGTACTCAACCGTCGAAATTCTCGATGACAGTGACCGGCCGGTCGCAGCGGGGCAGCGAGGAAGAATCATCGGCACGAGCCACATCAACACGTCGGCACCGATTATTCGATACGATTCCGGCGATACCGCCACCGTGATTTCCATGGACGGGAAATGGCCATCGTGCCGCTATGTCCTGGCTGATATTCAGCCGAGGCGGGAAGATTCAGCCGTCATCGGCCGTGATGGGCGTCAGGCCCATGTTGTTGCGCTGAATCTGCACAGCCCTGAGTTTTCCAAAGTCGCTGAGTATCAGTTCGTTCAGCTGGCGCCGGGCGCAGTTAAGTTGCTGCTCGTGCCCACTGAACGTTCGGCCGCCGCGGTCATGCCCGCGGTGGCTAAGCAGTTCGCTTCGAAGCTCGGTAATGCATTCGATCTCAGCTTTGAAATTCGCGACGAAGTGATCATGCCGAAGAGCGGCAAACGCCGGCTCGTTATCACCGAAGACGAACTGACTGAAAAACAGGCTGCTGGCTGATCTCCTCCCCGCAGGCGAGCAGGCCGGACCGGGCACCACGGCTCTCGGCCGTAACGGCCAGCACCAACTTCAGCTTCGCCGAAAACAAGGGGCGCTCCAGGTATCACCGGCCGGGGTCAGCGGTTCATCTTTACGTGGAAACCAGCCAGATCGACGCCCCGGTTGGACCCGCGTGACGGAAAAGAGCTCCGCGGCCGGCCCCGGTTCCGGGTCCGGCGGTTCGCTGTCCGGCACGGTCAACCGGGTGGCCCGGGCGTCGGCCCTGGCCCAGATCCTCGGCCAGCTGGTGTCGTTCGGGCAGACCATCGCCCTGGCTCGGCTGCTGAGTCCCAGCGAGGTTGGTATTTTTACCGCTGGCACGGTACTGACCATGCTGTTCACCAACTTCATCGAGGGCGGATTGCGGTCCGGGCTGGTGCGCAGCCAGACCGACATGGCCGACGCCGAGGAGACGGTGTTCTGGGTCACGCTGATGGTCGGCTTCGCCGCCAGCCTGGCCGCGCTCGCCGCCGCGCCCGTGGTCGCCATCGTGTTCCACAACCACGAGGCCGGCCTGGTGGCCGCCTCGACCGCGGGTGTCCTGCTCATCCACTCGCTGATCAACGTCCCCGAGTCGGTCCTGCAGCGGGAGTTCAGCGTCAAACGGCGGCTGATCGTCGGGCCGGCCGTCTCGGTTGCCTTCGCGGCCGTGTCGGTCGGTCTGGCCGCGTTCGGGTTTGGTGTGTGGTCCCTGGTCGCGGGCACGTACGCCTCTTACGTCGCCTGGGTGGTCAGCCTGTGGATGCTCACGTCCTGGCGGCCGGGCCGGGGAAGGTTCCACTTCCAGACGTGGCGTGCGCTGGCCCGGTACGGCTTCCCGCTCGTGCTCGCGATGATCGAGTTCCGGATCCGTACCGCCATCGAGTCACTCGTGGTCGGCCGCTTTCTCAGCACCGGTGCGCTGGGCTTCTTCCGTTACGGGCAACGGATCGCGACGATTCCGCAGAGCGGCATCATTGCGGTCAGCGAGACCACGTTGTTCCCCGCGTTCGCCCGTATCGCCCACCAGCGTGACCGCTTCGTCGCCGCTTACCTGCGGGCTCTGCACTGGTCCATGATCGGCGGGGCGGTCGGCACCGGCCTGATGATCGCGGCCGGTGAGCCGGCCGTCGTGGTCCTGTTCGGGGACAAATGGCGAGGCGCCGGTGTGGCCCTGGTCTTCATGTCCGGGCTGAACATCGGGTCCGCGATCAACGTGGTCGTCCAGGACGCGATCAAGGCGCACGGCCGGACCCGGCTGATCAACTGGTTCACCCTGGGCGACTTCGTCCTCGGCGTGGGTTTTCTCATCGGCCTGACCTTGCCGTTCGGGTTCAAGGGCGCCGCGCTCTACCTGTCCTTGACGTCCCTGGGCACGACCGTCATCTTTCTCGTGCTGGCTCAGCGGGTCATGGCCGTCCCGTTCCGCCGGGTCCTGAAGGTCCAGGCCACCCCGCTCCCGGCCATGTTCGCGGCCACCGCAGTCACCTACCTGCTCGAGCACGACGTGCTGCGCTCCGACACCCGCGGGGTGATCCTCGGGGTCGCCCTGCTGACCGTCGACGCCATCGTGTTCAGCCTGGTCTACCTGGCGGTGCTGTTCGTGTTCGCGCGGTCGTCGGCCCTGACCATCATCCGGAGCGTGCCCGCCGTCGTCGGCCGCCTTACCGGCCGCCGCCGCCCGGCGCCGGCCCGGCACGCTCAGGCCGCCGGCCGCGGTACACCGGAACCGGAGCTGGAACTGGAACTGGGCCCGGGCGTGGGAACGCTTCCGATAGTGGACCCCGACACCGGCCGCGAGCTGCAGCCGGAGTCTTAGGGACCGGCCCGATCTCCACGCGAAAGCGGGTGTGCCCCACCGGGGGCACACCCGCTCGCTGCTTGCTGCTTCAGACGATCTGGAGCTCCGGGATCGGGAACACCAGGCGCCCGCCCCATTCCCGGACGTACTCCAGCTGCCGGCTGATCTCCTCCCGGAGGTTCCAGGGCAGCACCAGGATGTAGTCGGGCCGGGTCTCGGCCAGCTTTTCCGGCGCGTGGATCGGGATGTGCGTGCCGGGCAGGAACTTGCCCTGCTTCCACGGGCTGCGGTCCACGGTGTAGGCCAGCAGGTCGGACCGGATGCCGCAGTGGTTGAGCAGCGTGTTGCCCTTGCCCGGCGCCCCGTAGCCGGCCACGGTGCGGCCTTCGGCCGCCGCGGTCAGCAGGAAGTTCAGCAGGTTGCTCTTGATCTGCAGGACCTCGCGGGCGAAGCCCAGGTGACCGGCCACGGTGTGCAGCCCGGCCGCCTCCTCGGCGGCCAGGACCTCCTTGACCCGCGCGGTCGGCTCGCCCGCCGCTTCCGCGGGCCGGGCGTAGACCCGGAGCGAGCCGCCGTGCGTGCTCAGCTCGTCCACGTCCACCACCCGCAGCCCGGCGCTGTCCAGCGCCTGGGCCGCGGTGCGCAGGGTCAGGTACTGGTAGTGCTCGTGGTAGATCGTGTCGTACTGCCGCTGCTCGATCAGCCGGAGCAGGTGCGGGAACTCCAGCGTGACCACGCCGGAGTCCTTGACCAGGGCGCGCAGGCCGGCGGCGAAGCCGCGCAGGTCGGGCACGTGGGCGAACACGTTGTTGCCCGCCACCAGGTCGGCCCGGCCGTACTGGCCGGCGATCTGCTCGCCGGTCTCGGTCCCGAGGAACTCGACCACGGTCCGGATGCCCCGCTCGCGGGCCACCTCGGCCACGTTCGCGGCCGGCTCGACCCCGAGCACCGGGATGCCCTGGGCCAGGAAGTGCTGGAGCAGGTAGCCGTCGTTGCTGGCCACCTCGGTGACCAGGCTGCCGGGCGTCAGCCCCAGCCGGCCGGTCATCATCTCCGCGTAATTCCGCGCGTGCGCGACCCACGAGTCCGAGTAGGAGGAAAAGTACGCGTAATCGGAGAAGATGTCCTCGCCGGCCACGTACGCGGGGAGCTGCACCAGCAGGCAGCTTTCACAGATTCGCACATTCAGCGGATAGAACGTTTCCGCGGCATCCAGGCGGCTCGCGTCGACATAGCTCTCGCAGAGCGGTGACATGCCCAAGTCGACGAAAGTCCGCGTCAGTTCCGCGCCGCACAGACGGCATTTCGGCAGCAACAAATCTCCCGGGCTTCTCAGTTTCTTCGGTTGGCTTCAGCGTTTGATACGTTGTGCATTGCCTTCACAACCCATGAAGAAGATCAGTGGCCCCGGCCGTTTGATACACGCCGGTGCCGTCGGGAGAGGACACCTTCATGGGCGAACACACGTGCCGGGCCTGCCGCGGGCAGGACGGGCAGCTGGTACTGGATCTCGGCGAGCAGCCGGCGTGCGACTACTTCCCCGGATCCGATGACCCCGGCCCCGACCCGGTGTACCCGCTCCAGATGTGGCTGTGCGCAGCGTGCGGCCTGGCCCAGCTGGTGGCCGACCCGACCGTGCCCGAGGAGCCCCGGGGCGCCGAGCCGGCCGCGCTGACCGCCCAGGCCGCCGACGCCGTGGCCCGGGCCGCCGCGGCCGGGGTGCTGACCCCGGGCGCCCGGGTGGCCGAGTTCGGCAGCCCGCACGGCGGATCGTGGCTGGGCCAGCTGCTCCAGCGCGGCCTGACCCCGGTGGCGCCGGACGCCCGGGCCGACGTGGTCCTCGACTGCTTCGGGCTGATGCACGCGGCCGACCAGGCGGCGGCCCTGGCCGAGCGGGTGTCCCGGCTGGCCCCGGGCGGGGTCCTGCTGCTGCAGTACCACTCCCTCGACGCGATCATCCGCGGCGGGCAGTGGAACGCGCTCCGGCACGGGCACTACGCCTACTACTCGGCCGCCGCGCTCTCGGCCCTGCTGGCCGCCCAGGGCCTGAGCGCCCGGCGGGCCTGGCAGTTCAGCCTGTACGGCGGCACGGTGCTGCTGGCCGCCGGCCGGGACGGCGACGCCAGCCTCGCGCCCGACGAATCGGTGCCGGAACTGCTCGCTCAGGAGGCCGCCGCCGGAGTCCTCGACCCGGCCGCGCTCGGCGGCCTGCAGCGCGACGCCCGGGCCAAGGCCCAGGGGCTGCACGACTGGCTGGTGGCCGAACGGTCGGCCGGGCATGTCGTGCTCGGCTACGGCGCCGCGTCCCGCGCGGTCTCGCTGCTGCGGTGGGCCCGGGCCGACCGGAGCCTGGTCCGCGCGGTCGCCGACGCCTCGCCCGCCAAGCAGGGCCTGCGGATGCCCGGCACCGACATTCCCGTGGTCAGCCCGGCGGAGCTCGCCGAAGCCCGGCCGGCCGCGGTCGCCCTGTTCCTGGCCGACCTGCTCCCGGAGGTCCGGGCGGCTCTGCCCGAGGTGGAAGCGGCCGGCGGCCGCTGGGTGAACGTCGAGCAGCTGAGCGCCGCCCCGGCCTGAGGCCCGGAAAGCCGGCCGCGATGTATCAGGGCGCAGGCGTCGCATGTCGTCTGATGGGCGGACCTTGCCGCCCAGCCCATGGTGGAGGAATTGTGATCGTCCAGCCTGTGCCCCGTATCGACGGTGCACTCCGGTTCGAGCCGGCCCCGTACGTGGACGAGCGCGGCTTCTTCAGCCGCACGTTCGACGCGGACGTGGTGCGCGCGGCCGGCATCGACCCCGCGGGGTTCACCCAGGACAGCCTGTCCCGCTCGGCCCGCGGCGTGGTCCGCGGCCTGCACCTGCGGCGCGGCGACGGTGAGGCCAAGCTCGTGCGCTGCTCGTACGGCGCCATCTTCGACGTGATCATCGACCTGCGTCCCGATTCGCCGACGTTCCGGAACTGGGCCAGCTTCGAGCTGCGGGACGACCAGCAGGTGTCGCTCTACATACCGGCCGGCTGCGCGCACGGATTCCAGGCGCTCACCGATCCGGCCGACATCGCCTACCGCATCGATCGGCCCCATGACCCCACCGAAGACGTGTCGATCGCCTTCGACGACCCCGAGCTGGCCATCCCGTGGCCCCTGCCCGTGGCCGCCATGTCGGCCCGGGACCGGAGCGCCCCGACGCTCGCGGCGGCGATGAACGCGCTGGCCTGAGCCACGGCGTAGATTCGTGCCGGTGCCGGCCAGAACCTCGACCACCCGGGCCAGCAGGCCCGTGACCCGCCGTCGCCGCTGGCGCCGGCTGGCCGGGGCCGTGATCGTGCTGGTGGTGATCTTCGCGGCGGTGACCGGCCGTCTGTTCGTCTGGCCGGCCCAGGGCATGCCGGCCCGCGTGGACGCCATCGTCGTGCTGGGCGGCCCGGGCGACCGGCTCGGGAAGGGCCTGGAACTGGCCGCCCGCGACCGGGCCCCGGTGCTGGCCATCTCCGAGGGCCTGGAGGTTCCCCCCAGCCTGTGCCGCCCGCGCAGCCAGGCCCCCCGGGTGATCTGCTTCCAGCCCGACCCGCTCACCACCCAGGGGGAGGCGGAGGCGGCCGGCCGTCTGGCCCGCCAGTATGGCTGGCGGTCCATCGTGCTGGTGACCACTCCGGACCAGGACACCCGGGCCCGCATCCGGTTCGGGCGCTGCTTTGACGGTGGCCTCTACGTGGTCACCACCGCGCTGCCCGCGTCGCAGTGGCTCTATCAGCTCGCCTACCAGTGGGCCGCGACCGCCAAGGCCCTGGTCCTGCAGCGAAGCTGCTGACCTGCCCGTTTGTTGTGGTATCACGGGCCCCCCTTCAACGCTCCTATGCACGCAGGGCCGATACCTGCCGACAACGAGGGGTTCATTGTGAAGGTTGTCCTGTTCTGCGGTGGCCTCGGGATGCGCATGCGCGACGGCGTCAACACCGCTCCCAAGCCCATGGCCATGGTGGGGGAACGCCCGCTGCTGTGGCACGTCATGCGCTACTACGCCCACTTCGGCCACACCGATTTCGTCCTCTGCCTGGGCTACGGCGCCTCGGCGGTCAAGGACTTTTTCCTGTCCTACGACGAGACGAGGTCGAACGACTTCGTGCTGGAGAACGGCTCCGCCCGCGAGGTGAAGCTGTTCAGCACCGACATCTCGGACTGGCGGGTCACCTTCGTCGACACCGGCCTGAACTCCCCGATCGGCGAACGGCTGCGCCGGGTCCGCCGCTTCGTCGAGGACGAGCCGATGTTCCTGGCCAACTACGCCGACGTGCTCACCAACGCGCCGCTGCCCGACATGATCAAGCAGTTCGACGCGAGCACCGCGGCCGCCAGCTTGCTCGCGGTGCCGCCGCAGTCGTCGCACCACGTGGTGGACATCGGCGGCGACGGGATCATCACTCAGGTGACGCCCATGCAGGACCTGCGCCAGTGGGAGAACGGCGGCTACTTCCTGCTCCGGCCGCAGATCTTCGACTACCTGCACGAGGGCGAAGACCTGGTCGAGGACGCGCTGATGCGGCGGCTGGTGCCGGAGAAGCGGGTGCTCGCCTACCCGTACAAGGGCTACTGGACGCCTGCGGACACGGTCAAGGAACGGGCCCAGCTGGAGGCGATGTACGAGCGCGGCGACTGCCCGTGGATGATCTGGGATCCCGAACGGTCGGGTCTGGCCGCCATGGCCGACGGCGCGCTGGCCCAGCCCGGCCAGGGCAACAGCCCGCAGCGGCTTCCCCTCGCGGCGACGCTCTGATGGCCGCGAAGAGCTTCGCCGAATCCAACGCGCACATGCAGGCGGTGCACACCCTGATTCCGGGTGGTGCGCACACCTACGCCAAGGGCGACGACCAGTACCCCGAGGACATGGCCCCGGTGATCGAGCGCGGATCCGGGTGCCGGGTCTGGGATCTCGACGGCAACGAGTACGTCGAGTACAACAACGGCCTGCGCTCGACCACGCTGGGCCACGGCTACGAGCCGGTGGTGCGGGCCGCGCAGAAGTGGCTGGCCGACGGGGTGAACTTCGCCCGGCCGCACCGGCTCGAGCGTGCGGCCGCCGAGCGCCTGGTCGACCTCATTCCCAGCGCGGAGATGGTCAAGTTCGGTCTCAACGGCTCGGACGCCACCACGGCGGCCGTTCGCCTGGCCCGGGCCTACACCGGCCGGGACATGGTCGCCGTCTGCCGGCAGCAGCCGTTCTTCGCCACCCACGACTGGTTCATCGTCACCACCCCCATGTCCGCGGGGATCCCGGCTGACGCCGACCGGCTGACCGTGCAGTTCGACTACAACGACCTGTCCAGCCTGGCCGCGCTGTTCGACGCCCACCCGGGCCGGATCGCCGCGGTGGTGCTGGAAGCCGAAACGACCGAGCCGCCGGCGGCGGGATTCTTCGACGGCCTGCGTCAGCTCTGTGACCAGCACGGGGCGCTGTTCGTTCTTGACGAGATCATCACCGGATTCCGCTGGCATGAGCGCGGCGCCCAGTTCCTGTACCAGATCGAGCCGGACCTGTGCGCGTTTGGCAAGGGCATGGCCAACGGGTTCCCGCTGTCGGCGCTGGCCGGGCGGCGCGAGATCATGCGGCGGGGCGGTTTCGTCGACGACGCCGACCGCGTCTTCCTGCTGTCGCAGACCTACGCCGCGCAGCCGTGGGCGCTGGCCGCCATGCTGGCCGTCATCGACACCTACCAGCGGGAGCGGATCGCCGAGCGACTGCACGAGATCGGTGCCGAGCTGCGCCGCGGGGTCGAGGAAGTGGTGGCCGAGGCCGGGCTGAGCTCGTACTTCCAGCTGCGCGGCCGGGACTGCAACCTGGTCTACGCGGCGAAAGACGGTCAGGGCCAGCCCAGCCAGGCGTTCCGCACCCTGGTGCTGCAGGAGTTCCTGGCCCGGGGCATCCTGGCCCCGTCGTTTGTCGTCGGCGCGGCCCACGATCCGGCCGCGATCCAGCAGACCATCGACGCGGTCGCGGAACTGATGCCGGTCTACCAGCGCGCCCTCGAAGACGGCGTCGAGACCGTACTCCGGGGGCGGCCGGTCCGCCCCACCATCCGCCGGCGCGGCTGAGACATGAGCGGACCCGGCCGGGCTTTCCGCCCGGCCGGGTCTTCATGGTCCGCCGGTAAGCGCGAGTGCAGCAGGACCCGGAGCCGGGCCAGGCACCGGCTGCGGGTCGGGCCGATGCTGCCGACCGGGAGCCCGAGCTGGTCCGAGATCTCGGCGTAGGACGCGGGCGGGTCGGCCATCAGCATGTCGAGCATGCGCTGCCAGCGCAGCGGCAGCCGGGTCATCGCCTCGCGGACCTGCTCGGCCCGCTCTTCCAGCAGCAGGCGCTCGTCGATCTCCGGGCCGGCCGGGGCCGCGCCCTGCAGCACGTCCTCGTCTTCGGCCAGCACCACCCGCTTGCGGTTGGCCAGGCAGCGCAGGCACTCGTTCCGGGCCGTGGTCGCCAGCCATGAGCCGACCCGGTCCGGGTTCTCGATTTTGTGAATGTTTTCCAGCAGCCGCAGCCACGTCACCTGGGCGACATCGGCGGCATCGCTTTCCACCAGCTTGAAATCCCGGGTGATGGCCCAGATCAGCCGCGAATACTGATCAACCAGACGTTCCCAGGCCCAGCTCTCGCCGGCCCCGGCGCGATGGACGAGATCGACCACGTCCAGGGCTCCGGTGTCTCGCGTTCGGCTCGTAGTCACTCAGCCTCCGGTCGGTAGCTGCCTTCACCCGGGGCAGGTCGAAATGAACCAGGGAACCAGCGCTTGTTCGGGTGTACTTTCCGGGCTCGGCCACCGAGCATCGACCTCGGCGCGAGCGATCGGACGGCGTGGCAGGCCGCCTTGCTGCTGACGCGCAAATATGCGGACAGTGCGGAATCCGTCACTATCCGCTGAGCCGGAACGACGGTTGTCATTCCGTAACCACCCCCCCAGGCAGTTGTGCCGATATCGTCGCTATCGGCCGATCTGCGTGTCCTCGTAAAGAAAGACGCGCATCCATCTGTCTAGGTTGACCAGGATACGCCAGCATTTGCCCTTTTTTTCTCCTCGCGCCAAATGGGGACTTAGGTGCCAAAACCTGAGGGACCAAAGTCCCTAACGATGGACCGGCCAAACGGTTATGAGATCGCTGACTTCCCTTGCGGCAAACGATTTCAGGCGGTCCGGCCGTGGAGATCGGCCGATCGGCGCCGCCCCCCGGGCCCGGGCCGGGCCGGGCCGGCCGGACCGGGCACCTGCATTTCATCCCTGGTCAGAGCACTACAGCCCGTCGGAGTAGCGTTGCCCTCCGTCCGGCCCGGGCGAGCCTGGTGCCGGGAGGGCCGGTGCGGCGCGGCGCTCGTCCCGGTCGCGGGGACCAAAGGTCCAATGAAAAACGAACAGCCGGCTACGCCCAGTTTGTTGAGATCCCGATCTCGCCCAGGAATTCATTCGGGCGTTGTCGACTATTAAGGTTCAAACGCGGCAGGGTGAATCTGGTTGATATGGCGAGATGCGGAGGACGCAGTGGCCGCCGACTACGGCATGATCCGCGAGGAGAACGTCGCCCGGTACGGGTGGGACACCGCAGTGCTGGATCTGCTGGGTCACCTGTACAGCGACCGTACCCACTTTATTTTCGAGCTGATTCAGAACGCCGAGGACGCGGGGGCCACCGAGCTGTCGTTCGCCCTGTTTCCGGACCGGCTGGAGGTCCGGCACGACGGCCGCCCGTTCACCGAAGCCGACGTGCGCGGCGTGTGCGGCGTCGGCCAGAGCTCGAAAGCCGGCGACCTGACCCAGATCGGCCGGTTCGGCATCGGCTTCAAGTCGGTCTACGCCTACACCAGGAGCCCGCGGATCTACAGCGGCGGCGAGCGGTTCTCGATCGAGTCGTACGTGCGCCCGTTCCCCATCGACCCGATCAGCGACGAGCCCGGCACGCTGTTCGTCTTCCCCTTTGACCTGGAAGACGTGCCCGCCCCGCTCGCGGTGACCGAGATCGCCGCGGCCCTGAACCGGCTCGAGCCCGCGACCATGCTGTTCCTCCGGCACCTGACCCAGCTCCGGCTCAGCGGGACCACCGTCACCGGCACGACGCTCCAGCGCACGGTGACCCCGGGACCGGCGGGCAGCCAGCGGGTCACCGTGGTCAATTTTTCCGATGAAAAGGGTCCGTCGTGGCTGGTGTGGCGACGCGGGCTCGGGGCGGCCGGCCCGCAGGCCCGGCCGCTCGAGGTGGAGATCGCCTTCAGCGCCGGCCCGGGCGGCCTGCCGCCGCTGCTCAGCCCGCTGGACCGGTCCCCGCTGACCGTGTACTTCCCGACCGAGAAGGAGACGTTCCTCGGTTTCCTGGTCCAGGGCCCGTACCGGACCACCCCCGCCCGCGACAACGTCCCCGGACACGATCCCGCCAACCAGGAGTTCGCCCGCGAGACGGCGGTCCTGCTCACCGCGGTTCTGGCCGGCCTGCGCGACGCCGGGCTGCTCACGGTCCCCGCGCTGACCGCGCTCCCGCTGGATCCGGCCCGGTTCCCGCCGGAGTCGCTGTTCCGCCCCCTGTTCGACGCCGTCCGCGCGGCCCTGGCCCACCAGCCTCTGATCCCCGCGGCCGCCGGCAACGCCGAGGCCGCCGGCATCGCCCGGGCCGCCGGCATCGCCCGGGCCGCCGACCCGGCTCCGGCGGCCGGCAACGCCGAGGCCGCC
>Ga0209112_10000126_pt1 | contig 12829 bp, 12 predicted proteins | sample TexAe_OM3H0_O3_FD_187947 | JGI IMG/M metagenome (GOLD analysis project Ga0209112, IMG submission 187947) | Forest soil microbial communities from Davy Crockett National Forest, Groveton, Texas, USA - Texas A ecozone_OM3H0_O3 (SPAdes) (version 2) | ecosystem: Environmental > Terrestrial > Soil >...
CCGGTTCCCAAGCAGATGACAACAAATTCCGCGCGTCGCTCAGTGCTGAGGATCAGAAGATATTTGATGCGGCTGTGGAGCGCCGTCACCTGCTTGTGCAACGGTTTCAGCACATGATGACGATGAGCCACAAGAAGTAATTTTTTGGCCTTGAAACTATAACGTTATAGTCATGAGTTTGATCAAGTATCAACGGGAGTGGCCGAAAGGCTGGGATGATCTGCAGATCGAACTCTTCATGTTCCGGAACAAGGTTTCTGAAGAGGATGGGGGATTGGGGCGTCTGGGCCATTACCAGGAAATCTGCAAGCTCCTTTGGCCTAAGCTGATTTACACCGAATGGACCCACCGTATGCACGCGGCCTTTTGCCGGGATGAAGAAGTGATCCTCTCCGGGCCGGCGTCGGCGGGTAAATCCTGGGAGATTGCCCGGTACGCCATCGTGTGGATGTTGTCCTCCGGAGGTGACTTTGCCATTCCGGTTACATCGACATCCGTCTTGATGTCCCGCAAGCGCATCTGGGCCCACATCAAAACGATGTATGAGACGGCCCAAGCCTCAGCCAAGAAGCTTGGAATCACCTTGCCGGGGCATCCGCTTGATTCCTCGACGGAGATTCAATACGTCAAGGGCGACAGTCAGCACGCCATTGCCATCGTGCCAGGCTCCCAAAAGTACACGATTGACGGTGTGACCAAGATCAAGGGCTGGCATGCCCGGTTCATCCTGGTCCTCGCGGATGAGCTGCAGGACATGACGGATGAAATTATCTCGGCCTGCGCGAATCTTCGATCGGGTACGGATGAGTTCAAGTTCATCGGCACCGGCAATGGCTGCTCATGGGTCAATACCATGGGCAAGATCATGATGCCCAAATCGGGCAATCCCGAGAGCGTGAATGTCGAGATGGAGGAGTGGGAGACGGAAACAGGTATTTGCATCCATTTCGATGGGCTCAAGTCCCCGAATATTCTGGAACCCGGCAAGTACAAATGGAACCAGTCTCAGGAGGACATTGACAAGATCGTTGCGCGGCACGGTGAGAACTCCATCCAGTACTGGCAGATGGTCCGGGGCTTCCCGCCTCCCGATGATTCGTTCAACGCCATCGTATCAGAATCGCTCCTAATCAAGTTTGGAGCCATGAAGCACCAGGAACTGGCCATGGGCTGGGAATGGTATGCCTCGCTTGACTCGGGATTCGGCGGCGATGGGTGCGTGCTCAAATTCGCCAAAGTGGGGACATTCCTACTCCAGGATGGGGAATCGGCACGCATGGGCGTTCTTTTCGAAGACAAGGTCGAAATCAAGACCACTGCGAGCAAGGATAACCCGGTTGACTTCCAGATTGCCGATCAAGCCATTTCTCTTTGTAAGGGAAGGGGAGTCAAGCCGCGTAACTTCTCTATTGACGGGACGGGAACGGGCCGGGGAGTGGCAGCCATTATCCGGAAGAACTGGTCTCCCGAAATCCATGTTTGCGAATATGGGGCATCGGCTTCTGATCTACCCGTTTCCTCACTGGACGCTACCAAGTGCAAGGATGCCTACTGGAATGCCGTGACGGAGTTTTACTACTCCATGCGCACCTTCGTCATGAACGGGCAGGTACGGGGCGTCACAGCGCAAATGGCGCGGGGATTTGGCTGCCGGACCTACAGCGTGAAGAATGGACGCACGATCCTGGCGCCCAAGCTCGAAGCTCGTAAGATTTTGGGGCGCTCACCGGATGAGGAAGACGCATCCGTTATGATTATCGATAACATGCGTAACCAAGGCTTCTTTGCGGGGCCCATGGGCTTTGACCATGAATGGCGGGATGCTGTGAGAGAAGCGGCATCGTTGGATGCCAGCTATGCGGCTACGGATGAGTTGTTGATGGCTTGAGATCGGTCTCTGTTGTTTCCACACGGTCTGCAATCAGGCGAAGAGCATTCATGAATTCATCACGGTTAAATACAACCCAGGATGTTCCAGCGCTGTGGATTTGCTGTATGGTTACAGAATTATCGCAGTGAGTCTCGATGGATGTATAATCGTTGATTTTTGTAATCATAAAGTATCTGTTTTGGGAACGATGCGTAATTTTGGCTAATGCCGGACGCCCCCCCGGCCTAATTACGAAAAATGTGCCATTAGGTGCCATCCCGGCTCTTTGAAGGTGATTTCCCGTTCGGCGCAGAATTGCTTCAGCTTGAGAATTGCTTCCTCGGGAGGATGGGAAAAACTGATTGGCTGAGGATTATCCCATGTAGCGTTCTTGATGGAGGAACGGAGAGCAAGGAATTTGCCGGAGGAATCGTAGCCGTGATAGACAACCTCAAGGCCGTAATCTTCAAAGTAATCGTTGCCATCAAAAATGGAGGGAGGCTCATGTCCAAGATCGAAGCCGAAGGCAAGATAGGCTGAAGCGCATTGTCCCATAGTAATATTTGGTTTGAGGTTTTACTGTTATTGCAAAAACTGCTTATTAAAAGCCGTGAGCCACCTGACCCTCTCGGGCATCGACATATTACAAGCGTGGAAGCACCAGTCTCCCAGTTGGAAATCCGATATGTATCGGTTGATGGTTTTTGGCGCTTCGACCACGCGAGCGCCAAATTCCTGAAGCTCTGAAGCAGTCAGACCGTTCATGTACATGGGCATGCCTGCGAGCGTGCGGACGAGGCAGCCTTGTTCGGTTCCTCCTAACCAAGGAAGATCGAAGTCGGTCTTGCGGCGTTCACGTACCGTATCAAATAGGAGATGAACGATTCCGCAATTGCGGAGAAACATCACGTCGCTCTGAAGCCCGTTGTCATCGAAGGCAACCGCAATGTCACCCTCTTCAGGAATGAAGGAGCGAGGATCAATGCGATGATTGATGGGCATCGTGTCCGCTCCCATGAAGAGCATCCAATCACAATTGCGCAGCTGCTCCTGCATGATGTTGATCCGGCCCCAGCCATGATCCGTTTCAGCGTGCGGATAATCAGGAAAGGCTACCTGCATGTTCCAGCGATGACTCAGGGCAATCTTGCTCGGCTCAGTCAATCGGCCGATCTCGCGGAAGGACGCTGAACAGGGGGAGACGAGTTTGAGATTCATTGGTGAAAGTGTGACCGTATGCCGCAATCATCCCAGCAACGGTCGTCGTATTCGTACTGTAACTTTTCATGCAAAAGGGCTCTCGTTTCGCATGGAGTTCCAGGAGTCTGATCGGGCTTTCTCAGCATGAAGTGCCATCCGCTACGGCATTCTTCCGCTAAGGCCTTTTGGTTCTGGGATTGCTCAACATGGTGAGCATAGCTGAATACTGTCATTTTGACCTTCTTCAACTTGGGATTCTTGCGCTTGGCCCATTATTTTTGGTGCGTGCCCTCAACGCCGCGGCGGAGCCGATCGTGCGTGCGCTTATGGAGCCACATGAGAGCCTCTTCTAGTTTCGTGAGCGCAATCGCATTATCGCGGCAGGCATACGCACCAGCTTGAAACGAGCGGAGTCGATCAATGACTACTGCAAGGAGGGCCTCTTGCGAAATGCCGTTTATTCCCATCTCCTTGATCGCGCCCTTCTGGAATGCAATGCTGGTAACGGATTCCGTCAGGTCGTCGAAGGGAACTTGTTGAAGCGGGATGGCGATTTCGTACTTATGATTAGCGCCGCCGGAGCCCGGCTCATCAACAGCACGAATGGCGATAGCCTCATTAAGGCCGTTGACTTTGTGATCTGTGATTTCGCGAGACATTTTAATTTCTTTCCTTTGTTGGTTTATTTTACTTTCTTCAGCTTAGGATTCTTGCGCTTGGCCTCAGGTGAGGCATTGCGGCTCGCATTAGCCAGAATGGCTGCAGCTCGCCAGTGCGGAATGTTTTCTTTCTTGGCTATCTTGTTGGATACGCTTTTGAATGACATGGGATGTCACCTCATTTCTGATGAATGATATTCAATTGAGAGTGCCGTTCGCTCCATCGGTCAGATTCGCACAAAAGGCGTTTGTCGAAATCCTACCGAGCATCAGCCTTACACATTGAGTCAAAAGACTGATGAGAGAAGAATTGCCTTTCTCCCTCCCGCGAAATTTGCCAGCAGGGATTTTGACCTGTGAGAATGTAAGTCATTGCCCTTCGTCAGTGAGAATCATCGGCATGAGCGCCGCCACGGCATGAGGCGGCAAATGATTGTGGTTCTGACCCTGACCGATGTTCAATTCCTCGTAACGGATGGTCTTGAATTCCACATCGATCTTAGTGTCCTGATCATACTTGATTTTCGCCTCGAGGAAGTTCTTCCAGCTGGGATCGCCTTCCTTCGGTTCACCCGCTTCACGAAACATGCGGGCATGCTCCACGCCGACGTCAGGAAAGGCCTTATCGATGGCGAGAAGGTTGTCGGCCATCTTTTTAATCACATTGGCCGAGAGGCGAACATCGGGAAGAGAACGAAGCACCTGGCCGAACATGGCCGCTTCATGAAGGGAGAGTTTCATGGCTACTTGTAAAACTGTAACGGTATAGTTGACAAGCTAATTCCATTGGTTCTAGGGTAGGAACCATGATTCGCATGTTGCTGGTCATCCCTTTTTACCATGGGGATCGCGGCCAAGTGGAACGACTTGGAAAATGGATGGGGCAACTTTCTGGCGGGAAGCGGATCGGTGAGAAATTGCTTTTTTGCGCCGCTCCCAATGCAGATATTGTGGGCATTGGCGATAACTTCAAGGGCCTCTTCGATGAAATTGGAGGAATCAAGCAGCTGGTTCCTTCCAATGTTCTACCGGGTCAGCAACCTTGGCCGCGCGCCTGCAATTTCCAGTTCTGCCATGTGGCCAAGTACATTCAGGAGACGCAGCAGGATATTGATGCGTTCTATTATTTCGAGCCCGACAATCTACCGCTATGTCCTGACTGGTGGGATCGGGTATGCGCCGATTATGAGAAGCAGGGGAAACCTTTCTGGGGAGTGGAAGCGCCCAACATCGAACGGGATGCGCAGGGTAAAAATCCTCGGATAGAAGGCAAGCACATGATCGGGACCGGGATTTATCCGGTTAATGCTTGGGCCAGAATCAAAGGCTATGCGCGGATCATGGAAGAGCAGCCGAACCGGCCATGGGACGCGCTTACGCGGGCTGAGGTGAACCCGGAGTGTCATTTCACGGATCTGATTTCCAACGTGCATTCCTGTCGGGGCGCGATGAACGACGGTACTGCAGTTTACCGCTTGCCGTTAGACCCTGAGGTAAAGCGCCGAAAGCTTCCCGTACTGTCGAAAAATGCTGTGATCTTCCATGGCTGCAAGGATTCATCCCTGCGCCTTCTTTGGGCTAAGAAGCTCAAGCTGCCGCAGGAAGATGTTTTGACCTTCGCTCATGCTGGCGACCTGGGCGACATCATCTACGCCCTTCCATCCATCCGGTACAAGGGCGGTGGTATCCTAAAGATCAGTCCGAATGGTTACGCTCGTGAGCCAATGACACCAGCACGCATCGCCACGATTCAGCCACTGCTTGAGCAGCAGGCCTACATCAAAGGCGTTGAACCTCATGACGAAGATTATGTCGATTTCGATTTTCGGCCTTTCCGGGCTCTTCACAAGCAACATTCCAACTTGGTCGATGATCAAGCAGATTGGATTGGCTCGCCAAAAGGTTTGGGCAATCTCGACCCATGGCTAACCTCGGCTGCCGATGGACGTTCCTCGTATGTGATCAACCGAACAAGCCGCTATCGGAACTCGAAATTTCCGTGGGACAAACTACTGAAAGCCATCTCCCGTCGCGCCGACTTCATAGGGAGTAACGACGAATGGGCAGAACTTTGCCAGACCGTCAATATTCCCCGGCTTCCGACCGACGATCTTGCCGAGGTTGCGGCTCTCATCAAGGGATCAAAGATTTTCATTGGCAACCAGAGCGTCTGTTTTGCCATTGCGGAAGGGTTGAAACATCCTCGGATCCAAGAGACATGTCCTGAAGCTAAGGATTGCATCTTCGATTCCCTTACGGGGACCTATTGTCTCGATGGGCGGCTTGATCTTTCGGTCTTTGACGAGGATCAAAAACCAGCGATTCCCGATAAGATGGAACTCATCGCTTCAATCCTGGATGATGCCATGTTCAAAGCTTCGGTTCAGAAGCAAGTGAAATTGGAACTGGAAAAATTGCTGGGATAGACTATAACGGTAAAGTAATGAGAAAAATCGATGATCCCTCCGCTATCCGGCAATGGGGGTATCATGATCTTCGCTTGGGGCGCGGCTTCACGGGAACCCGCGAGCACATCATTCTTCAGGTCCAGGAGGCTTATCTCCGCAACGACATCGATTTCCGGGAGCATGAGATTCCGGCCTTGATCGATCATTTTATGTGTGAGCAGGGATTGGCTTCTTCATGTTCCGACCGTATCGAAGGCTTGGGGGACCTCATCCATTTGGCGGTAAAACCTTTTGCCAAGGCGCTTGATGCGGTGGCGGGAACACGTTATGCCACGAGCTGTCCAAGTTGTGCAAAGCGGCGCGAGGCTCTGAATCAGGCGTTTCCGCTATGAGCGATCAAACAACGGAACTGGCGACGATTGATTCAGCGGGAACCCCGCCCAGGTCCGTTATTGGTAGTCCTGCGGCCGCGCATGGCATCAAGAGCCAGATGGTCATGGCTGACATTGGCCGGGCGCGGCAGCGGGCCGTGTTGAAGCAGAATTACGACGGTCACCCTCCTTACGATCCTGCCGAGCTGAAGAAGCGCAGCCTGCAGGACATGACAAACATCAACTTCAAGCGCCCGAAGGCCTTGATGGATACCAACGTTGACTCCTACTTGGACGCGCAATTCGAGACCGCTGAACAAGCGCGGGTGTGTATTGAGTACGGCATCAGCACTCAAGGCCATGATTTCTCACAGACCGTTACTGACGAATATAACAACACGCTGGAACGATGGGCCGGATTTTACAGCGTGATGAACAAGAGCAATTTCAACCGTGTTTGTTACGGAAGTGGCATGCTCTATTTCGAGGATAACGTCAACTGGCGGCCGCAGCCTGCGGAAGTCGGCCAGGTGCTGGTGGACAAGGATGCTGATACCAATCTTGATAACCTGGATATTATTTTAATACGCAGAAACTGGCGGCTTCATCAGATGTATCGGATGATCGAAGATCCCGTAACAGCTTCCAAATTAGGATGGAATGTCGAGGCGGTTCGAACCGCCATCATCCGGGCAGCAGAGAAGGATCAGACCCAAACGTACTCCATCAAGCTTTGGGAAGAATGGAACAATCGTATCAAGGGGAATGACATCTATCTTTCCTATGTATCGCCTGGCATGGATTGCTATGACCTCATTACCAAGGAGTACGATGGTCGGCTCTCCCGTCGCTTGCTGACCGCAGAAGATACGGATTCCATTCTCTATCAGGCCAACGATGTAGGCGACCACTTCAACCAGGTCATCTGTCCGTTCTTCCTTACCGAGCAGGAAAGTCTGTGGCACAGCATACGAGGTTATGGGGCGCAGCTCTATAACATCTTCAAGGCGCTTGATAAGATAGATTGCCGCATCCTTGACATGACGTTCATTGGCGCGTCTTTGGTTATTCAGCCCACGACGGCCGTTGCTGCGGACAAACTCAATACGCTCAATCTCGGGCCCGTTACCGTACTGCCTCCTGGCGTCAACTACGTTACCACTTCTTTCCCCAATCTCTCTCAGGGCCCGATCATCACGCACAACATGCTGATGCAGACCTATCAGCAGACCTCCGGGGAATATCAGGCTTCGATGCAGCAGACTCAGACCGGGGAGGCGCCCACGGCCACGCAAAACAATAACGATCTTCAGACGCTGGCCCGGCTCTCAAGTTCGTTGATGAACCATTTTTTCAATAACCTTGATGGGCTGCACAAGGAGATGTTCCGGCGCCTGTCGAATCCGAACCTGCCCGATCCCAGCACGCCGAGCGGTAAATCCGAATGGTGCCGGGAAGCGCGCCGGTTCCAAAAGCGAGTTCTGGACCGGGGTGTTCCTCTGGGGGCTTTGAGAGAACCTTATCTGCAATCGGTTCATGCCAACCGCGCTATGGGCCATGGAAGTACCTCTTCGCGTGACCAGAAGGCCAATGAGCTTACTGGCATGCTGCCCATGCTCCAGAACTCGCAGGCACGGGACCTTGCCGTCAAGGACATCTTCACGGCCAAGTTTGGATCGAAGATCACCAAGCGCTATTTCCCGGCCATTCCTGGAAAGCAACTGGCCTCCACGGCCAAGGTCGCCGAACTGGAGAATGCCGGCATGATGACCGGCGCGAGCTTCGATGTCATGGATTATGAGGATGCCGTGACACATCTGAGCATCCATATGCCGATGCTCATGAACGCCGCCCAGTCGCTCACCCAAGCGTCAGGAGCGCAGGGACAGGCTCCCGACATGGCAGCTATCCAGAAGGTTTACAGCCTCCTTTCCGTGGGGCTTCCGCACTGTTCAGCCCATTTGCAGCGCATTGCGGGTGATCCCACGCAAAAGCAGGTTGTGGATGTCGTCGTTAATGCCCTCCGCAAACTCGACTCCACCGCGACTCATCTCCAATTTCAGCTGAAGACCGCGGCGTCGGCTGCGCAGCGCGAGGCGGTCCAGCAGGCCGGCCAACAGACCGAAGCCGCTGCCAAGTTACAGCTGGATGCCGCAAAGCTGGGTCTTGCTGCTCAGAAACAGCGCCACAAGGAGAGCGTCGATGGCATTAACCTAGCCATCAAGCTTAAGCAGGCCACGCACGATTTGAATATGGATCAGCTGCAAGCCGCCCTTCAAATCCATCAGGCTGTGATGACGAACGCGACTAACCTTGCCCAGCTTCAGCAACCCCAGCAAACGAGTCAACCGACCACACAAACCCAGCAAGCCTGATACAGAAAATCATGGATAAAGAAACGCCAAAGTTAGTAAATCGTATTTTATACCATAAAGACCATGGAATTTTCTCCATTCAGGATCGGTTGATTCTTCAACCAGACTACATAGAGAATTGGGAATTGTATAGTTGGTCCAGGGTATTGCTGTCGTTACTGGAAAGTATCATCGATCTGAAAAATGCCGTTATGGAAACGAAATCCGAATGATCACTCCCGAGATTTTCAATCGCAACGAAGTCCTTCGAAGCAAATTAGCAGCTTCGCTTGATGTGTTGGAACTGGCCTTTGCCGCTGCGGACTACGCCGAGGACGTGGAAATCAATGCCCGCACTCACGACGCTCTTCTATATTCAATGCTTCATGCTGAGAGGACGGCGATTGTGCGCTATAAAGCCCGGATTCGTCTCCTGACTCAAGTGCCCTCTGAAAGCGTCGGGCCTCTTGAAGCTTCTTATGCGGGAATTGATCCTTACGACCAGATTCGAATTGACGCAGAAGCCGAACACGCTAAGACTGTAACGGTAAAGTCTAAGGATAAAGGAAGTCAAAACACATGAAATTGAATCGTTTTCTTTCACCTGACGTCGCGGAATCTGCGGCTCCTGTCGCTGAAGCGGCTCCCGCGCTTCCTGCCTCCCAAGATCCCAAGAAATCGGGGATCGCTTCCCTTCGCGCGCAGCTTTCTGCCATTGCTCCCGCACCTGAGGCGCCGACTCCTTCCGCTCCCGAACCAATAGCGCCTCCCGCAAAGCCCATTTCGACACCAGATAAATCGACTCCTAAAGAGGCCAACACTTCCAAGGAACCTTCCACTAAACCAGGAACCACTCCCGTTGATGAGGTCGAGGATTTTACCAAAAACCTCACTTCCAAGTCTCAGGCCCGTTTTAACGAGCTTGCCAATAAACGGGGAGAGGCGATTGCTGCGGAAAAGCTCAAAGCCGCGAAGCTCCTTACGCCCGAACTCGAAGCTGAGTTTGAATCTCACAAAAAGACCAACGCCGAGCTTCTGGCCGAACTTCGCCAGTTCGGAATTGAACGCAGCCCGGAGTACAAGGCCAAGTTTGTTGAACGGCCAGCGCAGATCAAAACGGCTTTGTCGGAGATCGCCAAGACTTACGAACTTCCCGAGGGGGAAATCATGGCGGCTGTGCAAGCCAGGGACCGGAAGAAGCTGAACGGTCTTCTTGAGTCCGTTGGCATCATTGATCGTAATGAGGCAGCCCAGCTTGTTCTTGAGCTGCAAAAGATCGAAGCGGACCGCGCTGCAGTCACCAAAGACCCTGAGACGGCCATCAAGCTGCTTCAGGAGGAGCGCGACAAGGAAGTCAAAGCCCATGTGGAAAAGCTGAGGACTGATCGCCGGGAGGCCTTGACCAAGGAGATTGTTCCCCTGGTTCTGGACAAAGAATGCTCCGAGCTTGGTCTTTTCGAAGGCGAACAAGGCGAAGCCCTGAAGGCTGATCTTTCAAAGAGTATCACGGGTTTGAATGACATCGACCTCGAGAGCATGGCTCCGAAGGACCGGGCCGCGATGGTGGCATCTGCTCTTGTCAGTAAGCCTCTTTCCATCGCCCTCAAGAGTGCTCAGGCCCGCATCGTCGAACTTGAGGGAAGATTGTCCCAATACGATTCCGTGAAGCCTTCTCTTGGAGGCCGCGCCCCCGTCAAAACGCCAACCGACAAACCCAAATCGTTCCTTGAACGCGCCAAAGCAGGAGAAATCTAAGTGAGTCTTACCAATCAGTTTCCTAACATCGTCTACACGCTGGTTAACGGCAAGCCCGTTGCAGCCGGCTCCATCAATGTTGGTAGCGATGGGCAATTGATCTTCACCCCTTCCGGAGGTAGTGGCTCCTCTCCTCTGGAAGTCTTCGATCCGGTTAATAACGTTTACTATGCCCTGACCGCCACAGGCAAGGTACTCACCCTTTCCTCTCCGGCCAGTTCGCAGGCTGTTACCATCGATTCGACGACGGGGAAGGTCCTCAATTCAGGATCGCTTTTGAACGCTCCTGGCGGCATTTCTGCAGTCGTTCCTCAGACCTACTACGCTTCGTATTTTGGAGCTAAAGCGGATGCGGTGACTGTTTATGACGGTACTTTTACCAGTGGCTCCAACATATTTGGCTCTGCCTCGTCCAATTTCACGTCGGCTAATATTGGGCAAACGGTCATCCTGCAATTGTCGGCCACCTCCCGCCAGGTCCTCACTTTTACGGGGCTCGGCGCTGATGCCCAGCATATGATCATGAGCGCGAACGCTACGGCTAATTCGTCTGCTTACGCTTTTGGCATCACCACTTACGGCACGGAAAATACACTGGCTCTTCGGAATGCAGTAACCGCTTCCATTAATGGAACGCTCATTCTTGATGGTGGAACCTATATCGTTACAGGTGCGCCTTTGGATTCTAGCACGATCAACGCCATCTTTGAGGTGCCTTTCATCACTACGGCAAATTCGGCAAATCTGTCCCTGACCGTCAAAGGCGTCGGAGTGCCTGCCTTCGCACTGGAGAATACGCCGCAAGTCCCTGGCCTGAGCGGTACCATTCTCTACTGTACCAACCAGACCGTTAGCGGAACCAATCCGTGCGTGTTCGGTTGCGTCTCCTCGACTTATGCTGGCGGCTCCTGGGGTTTCGCGCAGACCTGCTTTCGCCTTGAGGGCGTGACCATTCGCCAGCCGGCCAATCCTTTCATGTCGGGCATCAACTGGCTCAAGGGCGGCGGTCTTGAAGTGGATAATTGCGCGTTTGATCTGGATTTCCCTTTCTCCTCTGCGGCAAATCTGGTTCCTGATCCGAATACGGGAGCGGCGGTGGCCATCATTTGCCCCAAGTCGAACAATAACGCTTGGGTTAAGATCACCAATACCTACGTCTACGGTTACAATACCGGATTCTATCTCGGCGAACATAGCGAGGTGGATCATTCGTTCATCGATTTCTGCCGGGTGGGTATCAAGTGTTCCGGATCAACCCATGACATGCACATTGGGCGTCTCTGCATTGCCCGGTGCCGTATCTCTGTCAATGCGCCGGATAGCTCCTGCAATCTCACCATCGACAATCTGGATATTGAATCCGCTCGCGGGGCCACCACATTCATTCCTTCCTGGTGCGTTTGGGTGGGCTATGACATTGACAACTTTAGCGGGGGATGGGCTGGGAAATGGAATGTTTACACGATCATCGCCAATAGCGGCGTAGGACGCACAGTGGTTCGCGGACCTAACGGCCAGCCGAACAACCTCACCCTTTTCGATCTGTTCCTGAACAGCTATATCGGTGGCGTCAATTCGAATAACATGACGCTTACTGCGGGCACTGCGCCGGCAGCTCCCACGCTGACAACTTCCGGAACGGCTGGCAGCACTTCCTACACCTATCAGGTGGCAACCGTACTGATGGATGGAACGACCATTCCGGGGCCTACGGCTACCATTGCGACGGGTAATGCTACACTGAACAGCACAAACTCCATCAATCTTTCGTGGACTGCTGTGGCGGGCGCGGCAAACTATTACGTTTATCGCACCGCTTCTGGCGGTACTCCAGCCTCGGTTGGGAAGATTGGCGCTACGCTTCTTGGCACTTCCTTTTCCGACACGGGTATTGCAGGAGATTCGTCTGTCGCCGTAAACAACACGGGCGCACTCAGTGCTCGGGTATTGCAGGTTAAGGAAGGCTCCAATGCCAAGCAGGGAACTGGAACACTCGTCAATGGAACGGTGACTATCGCGAATACTAGCGTGACAGCCAATAGCCGCATCCAGGTGACCGGGAGCGCCACCAACTCAAGTACGGGCATTGGAGCCATTCGGGTGACCTCTCAGACTGCCAATACCGGATTTACCGTCACCGCCCTCGGCCCGACCGCTCTCACTGTGGCCGGCGATCAGAGTAGCTTTGCCTATGAAATCTTCGAACCCGCTT
>Ga0209112_10000127_pt1 | contig 12717 bp, 9 predicted proteins | sample TexAe_OM3H0_O3_FD_187947 | JGI IMG/M metagenome (GOLD analysis project Ga0209112, IMG submission 187947) | Forest soil microbial communities from Davy Crockett National Forest, Groveton, Texas, USA - Texas A ecozone_OM3H0_O3 (SPAdes) (version 2) | ecosystem: Environmental > Terrestrial > Soil >...
TCTGGCACAACTTCACCCATAACCTGTTCAAGCCGCTTCTGTTGTTCTTTTACTTCGGATTCTTGATCCCAATCCTCAAGGTACGGTTCGAATTCCCGTACGTGATCTATCAGGGATTGACCATGTACCTGCTGCTGGCGATCGGCTGGCACGGGGGCGAGGAGCTCGCCAAGATCAGCGCCGGCAGCGTTGGGATGATCGTCGGCTTCATGGTGTTGGGCTTCGTGCTGAATTTCGTGATCGGTGGCCTCGCCTATCTACTGCTGACGTGGCTGACGTCGCTTCGACGAATAGACCGAGCGACGGTCGCGGGTTATTACGGGTCGGACTCGGCGGGAACGTTCGCCACCTGTGTGGCGGTGCTGACCGCCGTCGGCATGGCCTTCAACGCCTACATGCCCGTGATGCTGGCCGTAATGGAGATTCCGGGCTGTCTGGTGGCGCTCTACCTGGTGGCGCGGCTTCGTCATCGCGGCATGGACTCCGCCGGAAACATGGCCGACGAGCCCGGCTACGTCGCCCCGGTGGCGGTCGGCGTCGGCCCCGGTACCGCGGCGAAGCCCCCGCAGGGCCAGAGCCTCGAGACCGAAACCGAGCGCGGAGTCGAGCAGGAGCTGGAACTCTCGCTGGAAAAGCTGGAGCACCCGGATTGGGAGCCCGCACCGCCGCGCCCGAAGGCCAAGAAGGTGCCGATCTTCTCGCGGGAACTCTTCCAGGAGGTTTTCCTCAACCCAGGTCTCGTCCTGCTGATCGGCGGCATCATCATCGGTCTCGTCAGTGGGCTGCAGGGACAAAAGGTCGTTGCGGACGACGACAAGTTCTTCGTGATGGCGTTCCAGGGCGTGCTTTGTCTGTTCCTGCTCGAGATGGGCATGACAGCCTCCCGCAAGCTGAAGGACCTGCGGACGGCCGGCCTCGGATTCATTTTCTTCGCCCTGCTGGCGCCGAACATCTTTGCGCCGCTGGGGATCCTGGTCGCCCACATCTATGCGTCGTTCACCCACGCCGACTTCAAGCCGGGAACCTACGTGCTGTTCGCGGTGTTGTGTGGCGCCGCCTCCTACATCGCCGTTCCGGCGGTCCAACGGCTGGCGATCCCGGAGGCCAGCCCGACGCTGCCGCTGGCCGCGTCACTGGGCTTGACGTTCTCCTACAACGTCACCATCGGTATCCCGCTCTACATCGAGGTCAACCGGCTGATCGCGCACTGGTTCTAGCGCTTACCCGAGCAGCGTCCGCACCACGGCGTCGGCAAGGAGCCGACCCCGTGGTGTGAGGACGAGTGTGTTGCCAGCGGATTCGAGTAGCCCGTCGGCGACCACGACCTCGGCGCGTTCGCGCTCGCCGGGGCTCAGCACGCTTAGTGGAAGCCCTTGGCGCAGACGAGTTTTCAACAGCACGTCTTCGGTATGCAGCGCGCCGGCGTCGAGCTGCTCGAATCCCGCCACCGGCAGCGTGGCTTCGGCCAACATCTCCGCATAGGTGTTGGGGTGCTTGACATTCCACCAGCGCGTCGCCCCGACGTATCCGTGCGCTCCCGGCCCCGCGCCCCACCACTGGCCACCGTCCCAGTAGCCAAGGTTGTGTCGGCACTCGCCGCCCGGGCGGCACCAGTTGGAGACTTCGTACCAGGCCATCCCCGCCTCCGACAGCCGGGCATCGACCAACTCGTAGCGGTGCGCCAGCACGTCGTCGTCGGGGGCGGCCAGCTCCCCGCGGCGAACTCGCCGGGCCAGCGCGGTGCCTTCCTCGATGACCAGGGCGTAGGCGGACACGTGGTCGACGCCGGTGTCGATCGCCGTGTCGACCGAGCGCAGCAAATCCTCGTCGGACTCCCCTGGCGTGCCGTAGATGAGGTCGAGGCTGACGTGTTCGAATCCCTCGGCAAGGGCCTCGCGGGCCGCTGCCGCCGACCGGTTCGGTGTGTGAATGCGGTCCAGGACGCCCAGGACCCGTGGTGACACCGACTGCATGCCCAGCGACACTCGTGTAAAGCCGGCCGCCCGGGCGGCCGCGAAAAAGTCCGGCCACGCCGACTCCGGGTTTGCTTCGGTGGTGATCTCGGCGTCCGGCGCCAAGTCGAAATGCTCGCGCACCATGTCCAGCAACGTGACAATGCGCGCACCGCCCAGGAGCGAAGGGGTCCCCCCGCCCACGAAAACGGTGTTCACGGTCGGCGCATTCAGGCGCGCGGCCGCCAGCTGAAGCTCCGACCTCAGCGCCAACAGCCACGCATCAGGATTGACACCACCCAGCTCGGCCGGGGTGTAGGTATTGAAATCGCAATAGCCGCAACGGGTTATGCAGAACGGCACATGCAGGTAGATCCCGAACGGTGGTCCGGCGATCGCCTGCAGTTCGGGCAGATCAGCGGATTTCTCGCGAAGGGCCATGCCAAATGATCCCACGCCTTACGACCGGCGCCGGGGCGTCGGTGCGCGCCACATCGCGACCGAATTCCACCCGACGCTCACAGGTCTTTTTAGGGCCTCGTTGTCGGAACACCAAGCCTTGGCTCGTAGTTTTAATCAGCATGAGTCCAGATTTGACCTGCTTGCACGGCCCGTCTGCATCCGTGGCACAATGGGCAACGTGACTGTCGCCCAGCCCACCGATATTGCACTCGTGGTGCGGCGACACATTGATCTCAAGCGCGTCTGCAGCTGTATCTGTCTGCCTTGATGTCGTAGACCCAGCCCACCTGCATCCCCAGCTGGCCGACGGTTCTGCGCCGCCCAAGAATGTCGGCGACCTGTGCTGTCCCTGCTGGAGATTTCCGCAAAAGGAGACCTCCGATGACCACAGCCCGTCCCGCAAAGGCCCGCAACGAGGGCCAGTGGGCACTGGGGGATCGTGAGCCGCTCAACCCGAACGAAGAGATGAAGCAGGCCGGTGCCCCACTGGACGTGCGGGAACGCATCGAGACCATCTACGCCAAGAACGGCTTCGACAGCATCGACAAGAGCGACCTACGCGGACGTTTCCGCTGGTGGGGGCTGTACACCCAGCGCGAGCAGGGCTACGACGGCACCTGGACCGGCGACGAGAACACCGACAAGATCGAGGCCAAGTACTTCATGATGCGGGTGCGCTGCGACGGCGGCGCGATTTCCGCCGCAGCACTGCGCACGCTCGGCGAGATCTCTACCGAGTTCGCACGCGACACCGCCGACATCTCCGATCGCGAGAACATCCAATACCACTGGATAGAGGTGGAGAACGTCCCCGAGATCTGGCGCCGGCTCGACGCGGTCGGCCTGCAGACCGCCGAGGCGTGTGGAGACTGCCCCCGCGTGATTTTGGGCTCGCCGCTGGCGGGTGAATCCGTCGACGAGGTGCTCGACCCGACCTGGGCAATCGACGAGATCGTGCGCCGCTACATCGGCAAGCCGGACTTCGCCGACCTGCCGCGCAAGTACAAGACCGCCATTTCCGGTCTGCAGGACGTCGTGCACGAGGTCAACGACATCGCTTTCATCGGCGTGAACCACCCCGAGCACGGGCCCGGCCTGGACCTTTGGGTCGGTGGCGGCCTGTCGACCAATCCGATGCTGGGCCAGCGGGTCGGCGCCTGGGTCCCGCTGCAGGAGGTGCCCGAGGTCTGGGCGGCGGTGACGTCGGTGTTCCGTGACTACGGTTACCGGCGGCTGCGGGCTAAGGCGCGGTTGAAGTTCCTGATCAAGGACTGGGGCATCGAAAAATTCCGTGAAGTTCTCGAACAGGAGTACCTCAAGCGTCCGTTGATCGACGGTCCGGCCCCCGAGCCGGTCGTTCATCCCATCGATCACGTCGGGGTGCAGAAGCTCAAGAACGGACTCAACGCCATCGGCGCCGCCCCGATCGCCGGGCGGGTGTCGGGCACCATTCTGTCGGCGGTCGCGAATCTGGCCGAGCGGGCCGGCTCGGACCGCATCCGGTTCACCCCCTACCAGAAGCTGGTGATCCTCGACATCCCGGACGACAAGGTCGACGAGGTGATCGCCGGGCTCAATACGCTGGGCCTGCAGGCGCGACCGTCGGCGTGGCGCCGCAATCTGATGGCGTGCAGCGGGATTGAATTCTGTAAATTGTCGTTCGCCGAGACGCGGGTTCGAGCTCAGTCTTTGGTGCCCGAGCTGGAGCGCCGGCTGGCCGATATCAACTCCCGGCTTGACGTACCCATCACCGTCAACATCAACGGCTGTCCGAATTCATGTGCGCGAATTCAGATCGCCGACATCGGATTCAAGGGCCAGATGGTCGACGACGGGCACGGCGGTGTGCAAGAGGGTTTCCAGGTACACCTGGGCGGCAGCCTGGGCCTGGACAGCGGGTTTGGTCGAAAACTGCGGCAGCACAAGGTCAATAGCGAGGAGCTAGGCGACTACATCGATCGGGTGACACGAAACTTTGTGAAATATCGAAGCCCGGGTGAGCGTTTCGCGCAGTGGGCGATGAGGGCAGACGAGGATGATTTGCGATGAGTGAACGAACCACGAGACGTTCCGAAGGCGAGCTGCGCAGGCTGGCGGCGCGCGGCGCCGCGGAACTCGAGGGCGCCAGCGCCGCCGACGTAATGCGTTGGACTGACGAGACTTTCGGTGGCTTCAACGGACCGCGCGGCTGGGCTACCTGCAACTATGTGGTGGCGTCCAGCATGCAGGAGGCCGTATTGATCGATGTGGCCGCCAAGGTCCGGCCGGGTGTGCCGGTCGTCTTCCTGGACACGGGCTACCACTTCGTGGAAACCATCGGCACCCGCGACGCGATCGAATCCGTCTACGACATTCGGGTGCTCAACGTCACTCCCGAGCAGACCGTCGCCGAGCAGGACAAATTGCTGGGCAGGGATTTGTTTGCGCGCGATCCCGGCGAATGCTGCCGGTTGCGCAAGGTCGCTCCACTGGGCAAGACGCTGCGCGGGTATTCCGCATGGGTCACCGGACTGCGCCGCGGTGAGACTGCCGCCCGCGCCAACGCCCCCGTGGTGGGGTTTGACGAGGGCTACAAGTTGGTGAAAATCAACCCGTTGGTCGAATGGTCCGATGACGACGTACAGACCTACATCGACGACCACAATGTGCTCGTCAATCCGCTTATGTACGAAGGTTATTCGTCCATCGGCTGCGCTCCCTGCACGGCCAAGCCGCTCGCGGGTGCCGATCCGCGAAGTGGGCGCTGGCAGGGGCTGTCCAAGACCGAATGCGGTTTGCACGCTTCGTGATCGGACGTATGGGAGACGGCAATTCCGCCGTCCCCCGCGCATCACGCGGACGTCAGCGTGGTCTCGTCGTCAGCGCTGGCGGGAATCGGCGGAACTCGGGTAGCCCGCACGTACACGGTGTCTCCATCGCGTAGGGCAAGTGCCTCGGCATCACCGCGGGTGATCTGGGCGGTGAACGCGCCGCCGGTGGCGGCGCTCGTCAACTCCACACGCACCTCGAAACCCAGTGTTACCACCCGGTCTACGGTGGCACGCACGACACCGATCGAAGCTGCCGTTCCGTCACCGCCGGCGATCGCCATGTCGGGGTTTCGCCCCACCCGTATGTCGTGCGGGCGCACCAGGGCTCCGTTCAGCGTGGAGACCGCCCCGAGGAAGGACATCACGAACGCGGTCGCCGGGGCGTCATACACCTCGGTCGGGGATCCGACTTGTTCAATCCGGCCCCTGTTGAGCACGGCAATCCGATCGGCGACGTCCAGCGCCTCGGCCTGGTCGTGCGTGACCAGCACGGTGGTGACGTGCACCTCGTCGTGCAAGCGCCGCAACCACGCCCGAAGGTCTTCGCGGACCTTGGCATCCAGTGCGCCGAACGGCTCATCGAGCAGCAGCACCTGCGGGTCGACCGCCAGCGCGCGGGCCAAGGCCATCCGCTGTCGTTGACCACCCGACAGCTGATTGGGATAGCGATGCTGAAACCCGCTCAGCCCCACAACTTCCAACAGGTTGTCAACCTTGGCCTTGATCTCGGCTTTGGGTAGCTTACGAATCTTCGGCCCGTACGCCACGTTGTCGCGCACGTTCAGATGCTTGAACGCGGCGTAGTGCTGGAATACGAAACCGATGCCGCGGCGCTGTGGCGGCACCCGCGTCACGTCGCGACCCTTGATCGTGATCGTCCCGCTGTCGGGCTGATCGAGCCCGGCGATGGAACGCAGCAGGGTCGACTTGCCAGACCCACTGGGGCCCAAGAGCGCGGTGAGCGAACCGGATGGCACGACGAAATCGACGTGGTCCAATGCCACGAAGTCGCCGTAGCGTTTGAAGGCGTCGCGCACGACGATCGCGTGGTCGGCCTGGCCGGTCGCCGGGTCGGTCATGTCCAAGCCTCCTTCTCCGGCCTGTTGGCCCTTGCGCGGCGGATATCCAGCACGACCTGGAAGACCAGGACCAGCACGGAAACCACCATCAACAGCGTCGAGAGCGCGTAGGCGCCGTATTCGGCGCCGCGGTTGTAGCGATCCGAGACAAGCAGAGTCAATGTCTGTGATTGCCCCGGCAGGTTGGACGAGACGATGATCACCGCGCCGTATTCGCCCAGGGTACGGGCGACCGTCAGCACGACGCCGTAGGTCAAGCCCCACCGGATGGACGGCAGTGTGATCCGCCAAAACGTCTGCCACCAACCGGAACCCAGCGTCGCCGCCGCCTCATCCTGGTCGGTGCCCAATTCGTGCAACACCGGCTCCACTTCGCGCACCACGAACGGCAGGGTTACGAAGATGCTGGCGAGCACGATGCCGGGCAGGCCGAAGATGATCTTGAGGCCGAGGTCCTTCTCGACGAATCCGAGTGCGCCTCCCGATCCCCACAACACGATCAGCGCCACACCCACGACGACGGGCGATACCGCGAACGGCAGATCGATGATCGCCTGCAGCACACCCTTGCCGCGAAACCGGTTGCGCGCGAGCACCAATGCCGTCGGAATACCGAAAACCACGTTAAGGGGCACCACGATGGCCACCACCAGCAGCGACAAGTTCAGCGCGGAGATCGCCGCCGGGGTGCTCACCCAGTCGACGAACTGTCCGAAGCCGGGCTCAAAGGTTCGCCACAGGATCACCGTGACCGGAACGACGACCAGCACAAAGACATAGGCCAGCCCGACGTACCGCAGCAGATAGCGAACCAACGGAGACATCGTCATGGAGCCAATTCCTCGCGTTTGGCTGCGCGCGCGCCGACGATGCGCAGCACGAGGAGCACCAGAAATGAGATCGACAGCAGCACAATCGATATGGCCGCGGCGCCGGTGCGGTCGTCGTTCTCGATAAGGGTCCGTATCCACTGCGATGACACTTCGGTCTTGCCGGGCACCGCACCCCCGATCAGCACCACCGAACCGAACTCACCGATCGCGCGCGAAAATGCCAGTCCCGCTCCGGATAACAGCGCGGGCGTCAGCGACGGCAGCACAACCGAGGTGAAGATCTTCGGAGCGGTGGCGCCCAGTGAGGCCGCAGCCTCTTCGGTTTCGCGGTCGATCTCCAACAGCACCGGCTGAACCGCGCGCACCACGAACGGCAGTGTGACGAACGCGAGCGCCAGCGCAACACCGGACGCGGTGTGCTGCAGATGAAGGCCCACCGGACTGTTGTTGCCGTACAGCGCCAACATGACCAGGCTGGCGACGATGGTGGGCAGTGCGAACGGCAGGTCGATGATCGCGTCGACCAGTCGCTTACCCACGAAGTCGTCGCGGACCAGGACCCAGGCGACCAGCAGACCGAACACCAGGTTGACGACGGTGACTCCCGCGGCGATGGTCAATGTCACCCGGAACGATTCCAGGGCGGCATTCGACGTGACCGCCAGCCAGAACGCCCGCCAGCCGCCTCCCGCGGATTGCCAGGCGATAGCTGCCAGCGGCAGCAACACGATCACCGACAGCCACAGGGTCGCCGTCCCGACCCGAAGGAAGGTGGTGCCTGAGCCACCGACACGTCGCCCACGTGGCGGGGACGGGTCAACGCCACCGCTCAGACCGGGCCGGACGGCCTGCGGGTCCGGCGTGATCGCGGCCGTCATCCGGTGGCCCGCATGTAGATCTTGGTGATGCTGCCGGTGCTCTTGTCGAACAACTGCGGATCCGTCGTCGTCCAGCCGCCGAGGTCGGCGATCGTCCACAGTTTCGCGGGCACCGGGTACTGGCTTCGGAAATCGGCGGCGACGGCCGGATCGACCGGCCGGAAACCGGCCTGTGCCCACAACTTCTGCGCCGCGGCGGTGTACTGAAAATTCTTGAAAGCGATCGCGGCGTCCAGGTGCGGGCTGGTGCTCACCACCGCGAGCGGGTTTTCGATTTTGAACGACTGCTGCGGAATGACGTGCTCGACCGGCTTGCCCGCCCGCTCCGTGGCAATCGCCTCGTTCTCGTAACTGATCAGCACGTCCCCGCTGCCCTGAACGAAAACGTCGGTGGCTTCCCGTGCCGATCCGGGACGCAATTTGACGTGCTGGCTCACCATTGTCTTGATGAAGTCGACGCCCGCCTGGTTGTCTTTGCCGCCGCTGCTCTTGACGGCGTAGGGCGCCAGCAGATTCCACTTGGCAGAGCCCGAGCTCAGTGGACTGGGCGTGATCACTTCGACCCCGGGCCGCACCAGGTCATCCCAGTCCTTGATGTTTTTCGGGTTGCCCGCGCGCACCACCAACACCACCACCGACCCGAACGGAATGCCCTTGGTGGCGTCCGTATTCCACTCCTTGGAGACCTTCCCGGCCTTCACCAACCGGGTCACATCCGGTTCAACCGAGAAATTCACGACGTCGGCGGGTTTACCGTCAACGACCCCACGAGACTGGTCGCCCGAAGCGCCGTAGGACGTGACCACCTGCACGCCCTTGCCCTCTTCGGAGGCGTTGAATGCCGGAATCACCTTGCTCCAACCCGGTTCTGGGGCGGAGTAGGCGACCAGGGTGAGGTTCGTGCGTGCGTTGGCCGGTCCACTCCCGCCGACGACATCGCTGGGACCCCCGTGACATCCCGCGACCACGGCGATGATCAGGGCGAGCACAATCGCCGGCCGCCGGCGTCGTACGCCGGCGATGTCGTTGGGCATTGCGGCCTTCCAGTGCGGGGACTTGAGGATCTGTTCCCGTTGTTGCGGATAGGCGCCGGAAGAATCAGGAGAATTCGCTAATGCCATACCAGACCGCCCACGGGTTTGGGAGTCAGCGACAACAGCGCTCGAAGACATGGCGTTCCGTGACGCCCGGTGTCTCGTGCATGGCGCGAAGCCTAACAGGAATGGTTAGCCCCGCTACCGCACGCGCGGCTGCTGAGCAGGTGACCCGTGTGCCTTGTGCGCTCAGTGTGTTAGGAGCCAGGTGACGATCACCAACACCACGAGGGCGACGAGAACCAGGGTCACGTGTGACCGAGGCATCCGCGTTACCCGGGTATCTCGCCGGCATGGTGGGCGCGGCGCATCACCTTGATGCCTTTGCCGAGCAGGCCGTCCAGCAACGCCGCCGTGACATAGGCCACCGCGAGCACGACCGGCATCACGACCATGGCCTGCAGCACGAAGGCAAGCCCCGAAAGCCACAGCTCGTTGCCATCCCACCAATTCAGGAAGGCGTTCATCGAGCCCACACTATTCGGCCCGACATCGGAAAACCAATGTGCCGTGCCGTTGACCCGGCCGGATAAAAGTCACGGTGATGGAAAATCGCACGCCCCTTCCGCGAGACTTTCGCGCCGACCCGGAGCATGCGAGCACGCTGCGACTGCTCGACGAACCCGGTTTGGGGTCGCAGTTCGCGCGGATTGCGCGATTCGGGCCGCCCACATCGGCCGACCGATGCACTGCCGGCGCCGTCTACCACGGACCAACCGGCCACGTCAAAGAGTCGTGCGCGCGCCGCCGGTGGCGATTCCGTGGACGCGGGGCCGCTCAAGAGTTGAAAATGTCCAGATGGTCCTGCATGACCAGCCCGACGATGGACTGCCTGAGAATGTCTTCGAAGCGCCCGCCGCAACCGCTATGGCCGCACCGATCGGTTTCAGCGCGTCCGCGCCCCTTGCCTCCTCCGGAGCCCTGCGGAATCCGTTTCCGCCGATCGCCGACTACGCGTTCCTGTCGGACTGGGAGACGACCTGCCTGATCTCCCCGGCCGGATCGGTGGAATGGCTGTGCGTGCCACGACCGGACTCCCCGAGTGTGTTCGGCGCGATCCTGGACCGCAGCGCCGGCCATTTCCGGCTGGGCCCATACGGCGTCTCGGTGCCCTCGGCCCGCCGCTACCTACCCGGCAGCCTCATCATGGAGACCACCTGGCAAACCCACACCGGTTGGCTGATCGTGCGCGACGCCCTGGTGATGGGACCCTGGCACGACATCGAGCGGCGGTCCAGGACGCATCGCCGCACGCCGATGGATTGGGATGCCGAGCACATCCTGCTGCGCACGGTGCGCTGCGTCAGCGGCACCGTCGAGCTGATGATGAGTTGCGAGCCGGCGTTCGACTATCACCGGATCGGGGTGTGCTGGGAGTACTCGGCCAACGCGTACGGCGAGGCGATCGCGCGCGCCAGCAGGCAACCCGAGGACCATCCGCAACTGCGCCTGACCACCAACCTGAATATCGGGCTGGAGGGCCGCGAAGCGCGGGCGCGTACCCGGATGAAGGAGGGCGACGACGTGTTCGTCGCGCTCAGCTGGACCAAGCACCCGCCGCCGCAGACGTACGAAGAGGCCGCCGACAAGATGTGGCAGACCACCGAGTGCTGGCGGCAATGGATCAACATCGGCAACTTCCCCGACCACCCGTGGCGGGCGTACCTGCAGCGCAGCGCGCTCACCCTGAAGGGCTTGACGTATTCGCCCACCGGCGCGCTGCTGGCGGCCAGCACCACCTCGCTGCCGGAAACGCCACGCGGCGAACGCAACTGGGACTACCGCTATGCCTGGGTGCGCGACTCGACATTCGCGTTGTGGGGTCTGTACACGCTCGGCCTGGATCGCGAGGCCGACGACTTCTTCGCGTTCATCGCCGACGTGTCCGGCGCGAACAGCGACGAGCGCCATCCGCTGCAGGTGATGTACGGCGTCGGTGGCGAACGCAGCCTGGTCGAAGAAGAACTGAACCACCTGTCCGGTTATGACCATGCGCGCCCGGTCCGGATCGGCAACGGCGCCTACGACCAGGTCCAGCACGACATCTGGGGCTCGATTCTGGATTCCTTCTATCTGCATGCCAAATCCCGCGAGCAGGTTCCAGAGACGTTGTGGCCGGTGCTGAAGAAGCAGGTGGAAGAGGCGAGCGCACACTGGCGCGAGCCCGATCGCGGCATCTGGGAGGTGCGGGGGGAGCCGCAGCACTTCACGTCGTCGAAAGTGATGTGCTGGGTGGCGCTGGACCGCGGGTCCAAACTGGCCGAACGGCAGGGCGAAAAGAGCTACGCCGAGCAGTGGCGGGCCGTCGCGGAGGAGATCAAGGCCGACATCCTCAAGCACGGCGTCGACTCCCGCGGCGTGTTCACCCAGCGCTACGGCAGCGACGCGCTGGACGCCTCGCTCCTGCTGGTGGTGCTGACGAGGTTTCTGCCGCCTGATGACCAGCGGGTACGCAACACGGTGCTGGCCATCGCCGACGAACTCACTCGGGACGGCCTGGTGCTGCGCTACCGCGTCGAAGAAACCGACGACGGGTTGTCCGGCGAGGAAGGCACCTTCACGATTTGCTCGTTCTGGCTGGTGTCGGCGCTGGTCGAGATCGGGGAGGTGGCGCGCGCCAAGCGCCTGTGCGAGCGGCTGTTGGCCTATGCCAGCCCGCTCCACCTCTACGCCGAGGAGATTGAGCCGCGCACCGGTCGGCAACTGGGCAACTTCCCGCAGGCTTTCACCCATCTGGCGCTGATCAACGCGGTGGTGCACGTGATCCGCGCCGAGGAGGAGGCCGACGGCTCCGGGATGTTCCAGCCCGCCAACGCGCCCATGTGACAGGCGCCGTTATCGGCCCAGGGTCAACTAAGCGCCAGGACTTTGTCTCTCATGACCTGCGCAACGTCCAAGGCGCTGGTGTCGGCACCGCCTCTTGGTTGCAGGTCTTGGTTCTTGCGAAAGTCGACCTCGACCTCGATGAGGCAATTGCCTCGCACACCGAACGCCCGGCCCGCGGGAACCGATGCCCCGGCCTCAGCCGAACCGGGCAAACCCATATCCATCGAAATAGTTGCCGCGACAACGGAAGCCGCTGCTTGCACCTCATGGACTTTGATGCCGAGCCCGAACGCTCCGCTCGACAGGGGAACCGTCTGGCCTTCGCATTTCTGCCATTGCTGAGAAACCCTGTCGAACAGCGCCTCGGCGTCGGCGGCCGTGGGGAAGCTGACGACACCCTGCTTTACCCTCGTCACTTCCGCGTCCAACGTGTGCGGCCGCCACGTCTCGAGCGCAACGTCTTTCACATTGCTGGATTGGTAGACGCCTTTCTCCATCATCACCGCGACCCCCATGCACTCGGGCGGCGAGCTCTCGCCCTGCAGGACCTCGGGGCCACCAAAACTCGGCGGAGAAGCGGAATCAATTTCCAAGGGCTGCTTGACGATCAGCGACAGCGCGCTCCGGCCGAGCAGCACCCGCATGATCGTGTGCCCAGTCAGCAATTTTGGCGTCACAGTCGACGACGTAGGCTGCGCCGTGCCGTCAACCGTTACAGAGCAGCCCGCGGTAACCATCACAGCCGCCAGCAGGGCCATCAAACGCGAAGAATAAATCATTCTC
>Ga0209112_10000128_pt1 | contig 12690 bp, 11 predicted proteins | sample TexAe_OM3H0_O3_FD_187947 | JGI IMG/M metagenome (GOLD analysis project Ga0209112, IMG submission 187947) | Forest soil microbial communities from Davy Crockett National Forest, Groveton, Texas, USA - Texas A ecozone_OM3H0_O3 (SPAdes) (version 2) | ecosystem: Environmental > Terrestrial > Soil >...
CCCGCCACTCCGGCGGTGTCTACCTGCTGCGGATCGAGGACACCGACCAGGCCCGGATCACCGAGGGCGCCGTCGATCAGTTCGCCGACGGGCTGACCTACTTCACGATCAGCCCCACCGAAGACGACCTGAGCGGCCACTACGGCCCGTACGTGCAGTCCAGCCGGGCCGAGATCTACCTGAGCTACGTGCGCGAGCTGCTGCTCCAGGACCGCGCCTACCTGGACTTCGCGACCAAGGCCGACCTGGAGGACATCACCGCCAAGCAGCGGGCGGCCGGGGCGCTGCCCGGTTACTACGGCAAGTGGGCCATCTGGCGGGACGCGTCGGCGGAGCAGGTGCAGGAGAAGCTGGCCGCGGCGGAGCCGTACGTGGTGCGGTTCCGGTCCCCGGGCCTGTCCGGCGGCCGGATCAGCTTCACCGACGCCATCCGAGGCGAACTGAGCGCGGACGACAACCGCAACGACGCGGTCATTCTGAAGAGCAGCGACCAGCCGCTGCGCCTGCCGACCTACCACTTCGCGCACGCGGTCGATGACCACCTGATGCGGATCACCCTGGTCGTCCGGGGCGACGAGTGGCTGTCCTCGGTACCGCTGCATCTGCAGCTGTTCGATGCTCTCGGCTTCGACCGGATCCCGTACGCGCACTTCGCCCCGCTGATGAAGCAGGACGGCGGCAGCCGGCGCAAGCTGTCCAAGCGCAAGGACCCGGAAGCCAGCGTCGGCTACTACATCGAGCAGGGCTACCCGGCCGAGGCCGTTCAGTACTACCTGCGCGGCCTGGCCAACGGGCGGCTGGCCGAGCTGCCGCTGCCGGAGGCGCTGGCCACCCCGCTCCAGCTGGACGGCTTCAACGCGGCCGGGGCCCTGGTCGACCTGGTCAAGCTGGACGACATCAGCGCCGATTACATCGCCACCATGACCGCCGACGCCATCATCGGCCAGGTCGCCACCTGGGCCGAGGCCTTCGACCCGGCCCTGGCCGGGGTGCTGGCCGCCGAGCCCGGCCTGGCCCACCGCGCTCTGGACATCGAGCGCGTGGACGTGCCCAACCCGCGTAAGGACCTGCGCCGGTGGGCCGATTTCCGCCCGGTGTACGGATACTTCTTCCCGCAGATCTTCGCGCCCGTGACCGACCCCGCTGATGAGCGGTTCAGCGGCCTGGGCCCGGACCTGGTCCGCCAGGTGGCCTCAACCTTCGCGGACCAGTACCAGCCGCCGGGCGAGGACCCATCGGCCTGGTTCAACCAGATCCGCGAGCTGGCCACCCAGCTGGGCTTCGCCCCCAACGCCAAGACCTACAAGAAGGACCCCGACGCCTACCCCGGCTCCATCCGCGAGGCCTCCCAGGTCATCCGGGTCCTGCTCACCGGCACCCCGCGCAGCCCCGACCTGGCCCAGGTGGCCGGCGCCCTGGGCGAAGAAGAGGTCCTCCGCCGCGTGCGGGCCGTTGTCGGGGGTGGGCGTTAAGCCACCGCGGGCGCCAGTACGTCCCAGGCGGCCCGCTGGCCGGTGTGGACAGCTTCGCGAAGCACCGTCTCGCCTCGTTCGGTACGCCCGACGTCCCCGCTGCCCAGCGGAGGGCGGATCTGCAGGATCGCCGGGTCCGAGGCCAGCAGGCGCTCTTCTTCTCCTCTGACCGCCGCGCGGTTCAGCCACGGTGCGGCCGCTCCCGGAGCGTACCGGGCGAACCACCGTCCCATGACCAGGCGCTCCATCCGGGTCGGCGGGGTCGCCCGCTCATCGCTTCGCTTCGTGCGCAGGGCCACGATGTGCGTGGCGTTCTGGGCCAGCGCGGTCCGGACGGGGACGGACTCGCTCACCCCGGCGTCGACGAACCGGCGCCCGTCGATCTCGACCGGCTCGCCGGTCATCAAAGGCATGGCGGTCGTGGCCCGGAGCGCCGCCTGCAAGCTGGCCTGGTCATGAACATGGGGCCGGAGATCGGTCGATTCACCAGTCAGGGCGTCGGTCGCCAGCGGATGGAACTCGACCGGGCTGTCGAGAATCTCCTGGAAACCCATGAACATGATGTCCGTATAGACCGTGTGGACGAGGAAGCGGGTGTCCACGACCGGCCGGCGGCGCAATGCGCGCCGCGGATCGATCGTTCCCCGCATGACGGCCGGATCCCACCACGCGTGCATCGTTTCTTCCGCCCGGCCGCACAGCAGCCAGGCCGCGTTCAGCGCGCCCGCCGAACTCCCGTAAACCGCGTCGAACAGCGGCACCAGTCCAAGCTGCTCGATGGCCACGGTCATACCGGAGGAGTAGGCCGCGCGAGAGCTTCCGCCCTCGATCACCAGGGCGAGGCGGGCGCCGTCGCGGCGATGTCCGGGAGTACTGCCGTGCTGGCTGCGTTCGCGGAGCAGCTGGAGGACCGTGTTCGTCACCCCTGCACGGTAGCCCGGCCGGTCAGAACCGGAAGCGGGTCAGGCCGCCCGGCTCCGCCGTCAAGGTCACGATCGCCGAGCGGGGCTCGATGCGATACACGTTCCATGGCGGTGGCCCTTGCGACGGGGCGTTGAACGGGGCCGTGATGCCCAGTCCGCTGTTATCGGGTTCGGCGGGCCAGCCCTGCTCCGCCCAGGCCTTCGCGGTGCTCGCCAGGGCGTCGGGCTCGGTCACTCGCGCCGCGTCCCCCTCAACCACGATGTCCGCGCCACTGACCGACACCGCGATCGAACAGCGCGGATCGCGCTCGACGTTGCGCCCCTTCCGCGTGCTGGCGCCCGTCTGGAACCAGAAGGCGCCGTTCAGCCACAGAGCACCGACCGCCGTCACATGCGGGCTACCGTCCTGGTTGACGGTGGACAGCCAGGTCGTGCGGGAATTCACCGCGTCCGGGGCTGGCGCGGACCCCGCATCGAGCTTCTCAGCAACCGCGGCCCAATCCACGGGCGGAAGCCCGTCCGCCGCACCCAGATTCGCGATCTCCATGGGACATCATCCTTTCGCCGTCCAGCGGACTGTCCGTCCTAACGCCGTTACCGGGACGACCCGCGATGACCGCGAAACTCATCGCCGATACCCGGGTCACGACGCGCCGCCCGCTGTGCGGTGTGGCGGTAGCGGCCGGGCGGCTGGCCGATGACCCGCCGGAACGTGCTGCTGAACGTGGTCTCCGCCGGGTAGCCGACGGCGGCGCCGATGCTGGCCACGGTGTGGCTGGTCGTCCGCAGCTGGTAGGCGGCGCGATGCATCCGCCAGGCGATCAGGTACTCCAGCGGTGGCTGGCCGACCAGGGCCCGGAACCGGGCCGCGAACGCGCTGCGGGACATCGCCGCTTCCCGGGCCAGGCCGGCGACGCTCCAGCGCTGCTCCGGGTGGGTGTGGATGGCGGCGAGCGCGGCGCCGACCTGGCCGTCAGCCAGCGCCGCCGGCCATCCGGCCGGCCCGGTGGCGGAAGCCAGCGCCGCCCGCAGCACCTGGATCAGCAGGACGTGGGTCAGCTGACGGCGGATCACCAGCGACCCCGGTGCCCCGGGGTCGGCGGCCTCGGCGCCGAGCAGCCCCAGCACGGGCCCGAGCCGCTGCGCCGCGGTGGTCCCGGCCCCGATCCGGACGGCCGGCGGCAGGTGGCCGAGGAGCAGGTCCTCGGCGTACCGGTCCACGGTGACCCGGCCGCTGACCAGGATGGTCCGGCCGTCGGAACCGGCCGGTTCCGGACCGGCCGGTTCCGGGCCCGTCTGGTAGTAGACGACCGGGGGCCACGGACCGGGCAGCACGGCCGGCTGCGGCACCGCCGCCTGATCCGGCGCCGACCGGACTGTGAACGGCTCCCGGCCCGCCAGCAGCAGGCAGTCCCCGGTCCGCAGCGCCACCGGATCCGCTGGCCCCGCCGCCACCCAGCACTGCCCGGCCAGCACGGCGATGACCTTCAGCTGGCCCGGCTCGGGGAAGGACAGCCCCCACCGCCCGGCCGCCTCCAGCCGCGCCGACGCCGCGACCCGCACGTCCAGGATGTCCAGCACAGACGAGAGCGCGTCGGCCACGGCTGCCTCCGGACGATCCAATAAGAAATCGAGATAATACCTCTCTATCGTCGCACCAGGCTCGGCCTAGCGTGAGGGTATGGACGACGCATCGCCCGCCCCGGCGGGCCCGTACGGGCAGATCGCGAACCTGATCGCCCGGTACGCCTTCGCCACCGACGACGGTGACTTCCCGGCCCTCGGGCGCCTGTTCGCGCAGGCCGCCTTCACCCTGAACGACCGCGAGCCGGTACACGGCGCGGCCGCGGTCACCGCCCTGGCCCACCAGGTCCTGCAGACCTACGAGGACGGCACCCCGCGGACCCGCCACGTCACCACGAACCTGCTCGTCGACATCGACGAGCCGGGCGGCACCGCCCGCTCCCGGTCCTACTTCACCGTCCTGCAGAGCCTGCCGGCGTTCCCGCTGCAGCCCATCGCGGCCGGTCACTACGAGGACCGTTTCGCCCGCGACGCCGCCGGAGTCTGGCATTTCGCCGCCCGGGCCGTGTGCACCGACTTCACCGGCGACACCAGTCACCACACCCGCCCACCGGCTGACGGGGCCGCCGCCCAGGGGCCGCGGCAAATAGGCCGATAGCCTGGCGGCGTGAGCGAAACCGGGGTCATCAACACGCCGGATCAGCGGCTTCGCGTGTTCGTCAGCTCGACCCTGGGCGAGCTGGCCCCCGAGCGCCGGGCGGTCCGGGACGCGGTGACCAGCCTGCGGCTGGTGCCGGTGATGTTCGAACTCGGCGCCCGGCCGCATCCGCCCCGCGACCTCTACCGTGCTTACCTGGCCCAGAGCCAGGTGTTCATCGGGATCTACTGGCAGAGCTACGGCTGGGTCGCACCGGGGGAGCAGATCTCCGGCCTCGAGGACGAATACCAGCTGGCCACGGGCCTGCCCCAGTTGCTGTACGTCAAGGGACCGGCTCCCGGCCGCGAGCCGCGGCTGGCGGAGATGCTGGGCCGGATCAGGAACGACGGCGGCCTCTCCTACCAGCACTTCACCGACGCGGCCGAACTGCAGCGCCTGGTGGAGAACGATCTGGCCGTGCTGCTGAGCGAACGGTTCGCCGTCGCCGCGGCGGGCCAGGCCGTCGCCGCGGGCCAGAACACCGCCGCGGCCCGAGCCCGGGCGGGCGCCCACGGGCTTCGCCCGCTGCCGGTGAGCACCACGTCATTGCTGGGACGGGAACAGGATCTCGATGCGGTGACCCGGCTGATCGAGCGCCCGGACGTGCGCCTGGTCACGCTGACCGGGCCGGGCGGGGTGGGCAAGACCCGGCTGGCGGTCGCCGTGGGCGAGCGGCTGCGTGACCGGTACACCGCGGGCACCGTTTACGTTCCGCTCGACACGGTCACCGACCCCGATTCGGTCCTGACCGCCATCGGCCGGGCCGCAGGCGCCGACCTGACCGGGACCCGCTCACCGCTGGAGGCGCTGGCCGAGACGTTCGGCGACGGGGCCTGGCTGCTGATCCTGGACAACCTGGAGCAAGTGGTCCGGGTTGCCCGTGAGCTGGGAGAACTGCCGGTCCGCTGCCCGCGACTGGCGATTTTGGCCACCAGCCGCACGGTGCTGCGGCTACGGGCCGAGCGGGAATATCCGGTGCGGCCGCTGCCGGTACCGGACGGCCCCGGCCACGTACCGCTGGAAGGACTGCGGTCCTCACCGGCGGTGGCCCTGTTCGTGGACCGGGCCCGGGCGGTGCGTCCCGACTTCGCCCTCACCGAAGACAACGCGCCGGCCGTGGCGGAGATCTGCCGCCGGCTCGAAGGCCTGCCGCTGGCCATCGAGCTGGCCGCGGCCCGCACCCGGCTGCTGGAACCGGACGTACTGCTGGACCGGCTGGCCCGGTCGCTGGATGCGCTCGGCACCGGGGCGGTGGACCTGCCCGAACGCCAGCGCACCCTGCGGGCCACGGTGGAATGGAGCGTGGGTCTGCTGACCGCGCAGGAGCGGTCGCTGCTCGAGATCACGGCGGTGTTCGTCGACGGCTGGACCATCCCGGCCGCGGCCCAGGTCGCGGCCGTGGATGAGGAGCAGGCGCTGGAGCTGTCCGAGCAGCTGGCTGGCCACAGCCTGATCTACAGCGACAGCAGCCAGTTCGGATCCCGGACCCGGATGCTGGAGACCGTCCGGGAGTTTGTGAGCGAGCAACTCGCGGCCCGGGCCGACGCCGGCCAGATCGGGCAGCGGCACGCCGACTACTACCGGGCCCTGGCCGAGCAGGCCGACCGGCCGTTGCGCAGCGCGGGCCGGGGCGAGTGGCTGGAGCGGCTGGACGCCGACGCGGGGAACCTGGCCGCGGCGGTGCGCTGGTACCTGGCCCAGGACCCGGGACCGCTGCCGCACCTGTTCCGGATCCTGTGGTTGTTCTGGTCGCTGCGGGACCACGAGCGTGAAGCCCGGTCCTGGATCGAGCAGTTGCTGCCCACGGCGGGCACGCTGGACCTGCGGCCCCGGGTCGAGCTGATGTGGGCGGCCGCCGTGACCGCGGTCGACACGGGCGACGACTCGGCCGCGCTGGCGGCCCGGCAGTACCTGGCGCCGCTGCTGGATGAGATGCACGATCCCTTCCTGCACGCGGCCTCCCGGCTGGCCATGGCCTGGACCCTGCCGATTCCCGGCGACTTCGACGGCACGCTGCGGGAAGCGGCGCTCGCACTGGAGGAGTTCCGCGGCCAGGACGAGCCCATCTTCTCCGCGATGGCCGGGTTCACCGCCGGCTCCGTGGAGATAGCGCTGGGCCGCTACGACGAGGCCACGCGTCACCTGAGCGAGGCGCGCGACCAGGCCGATCGGGCCGGCGACTGGCTCGCGGCCGGCGCCCGCGTCCAGCTGGGCATCCTGGCTGTGCTGCAGGGCCGGCTCGATGAGGCTCCGGCGCTGCTGGCCGGGGCGCTGGAGGTGAGCCTGGCCGCCCGCAGCACCCAGTTCGTGGCCATGTGCCTGGTGGGGTACGCCTGGCTGGCTTTCGCCGACGGCGACCTGGACCGGGCCGCGCGGGTCGAGGGCTCGGCCGAGGGACTGCGCCAGCGCATCGGCCTGCCGGCCTGGCCGCATCTGCGGAAAAAGGAGGCCGAGCTGGTGGCCCAGATCCGTCAGCGGCTGGGCGCGAGCCAGTTTGATCAGGCATTTTCTGCCGGCTCCCAGCTCACCCTGCAGCAGGCGGTGGCCATCGTCCAGGACCGGCAGCCCCGGCTCACCGCGGACGGTGGCACCGGGCGCTGAAGGCGCCCACCACGGCGACCAGGCTGCCCGCGACGGCGACCACGGTGCCGAGGTACGGGGTGTGCTGAGCCAGGGCGCTGACCTCGGCCCGGGCCTGCCACGGGAGCAGGATGAACGCGGCGAACGTGTATACCGTGTGGGCCAGGGCGCTGGCGCCGAACAGGCGCAGCCCGGTGAGGGCGAAGGTGACGGCGCCCAGGGCGGACAGGCCGAGCGCGGTCGCCGCGGTCGCCGGGGCCGCCTCGCGGTGCACGGACCGCAGGGCGGCGCCCAGGGCCGCCAGGACCAGTCCGAAGATCATCGCGGCGGTGGCGGCGGCGGGCCCGACCCGGTGCGCGCCGGTGGCCGGGAACATCAGCGACAGGATCGCGCCCGCCACGACGAGCAGGCCGCCGGCCACGGTGCAGGCACTGTCCTCGATCCGGCCACGGACGACCGTCGTCGCGGCCTGCGGGGCTTCGGGCCGTCCCGGCGCGGAGCTGTAACGGGTTTCCACAGTGCTGCCCTCTCCTTAATGCCTTTTATTAATGGATGGGTGTCGCTATTGAGTCAGGTCAGGCTGCGGGACGAATGAATGACCGGACCGTATTGAGCGCGGCCACGGCGGCGGCTATACAGCCCGCCAGGGCGAGAACGATGCCAATGGACGGGGAATAGGTGATCTGCACCGGAAGCCCGAGCGAACCGCCTTCGCTGATGCCGTGCAGGCCCAGCAGCATGAACCCGGCGTAGCCCAGCGTGCCCGCGGCGCCACCGGCCAGCGCGGCGATCGACACCCCGCGCCGCACGTCCGGCGGGCCGAACCTCATCACCGCCCCCAGAGCCACCAGGACCAGTCCGAACAGGGCCGACAGCACTCGGGCGCCGGGTGAGATCACGTTCACGCTGAAGAACCCGTCGAGGTTGACGGTGACGAACGGCAGCAGGGAGCCCAGGAACACCCCGGCCCCGCCGCCCATCACCCAGAGGGTCAGCGGGCCCAGATCGCGGGCCGGGGCCGGGGCGGTGGCGGAGTGCGCGGCGCCGGCCGGCGGGGGAGCGGAATTGAAATTGGTGTTCATGGTCGCTGCCTTTCCACTGTGAGCGCAGGCCAAATAAACGCGGAATTTCCGCGGTGCGCCGGCCAGGTAATTGAGCTACGAGGGCGGCGGGCAATCCGGTTCAACCAAGTCAGAAAATTTCTCCAGGAAGCGCCTGGACCGCCACCAGCTAGGGTTGACCCGAACCAGATCCAGCGCGTGGTCATCGCCTGCACTCCAGAAGGGAACCCAATGAAGGCATCGGCACTGGTCACCGGCGGGTCCGGCGGCCTGGGCATCGCCGTGGTGGAGGAACTGCTGGCCGCGGGCTGGCGGGTGGTGGTGCCGTGGGTGGCCGAGAGCGAGCTGCACCGGCTGCCGGACGAACCCCGGCTGGAAAGGGTCCGGGCCGACCTGAACGATCCGCGGGAGGTGGCGGCCGCGGTGGCCCGCGGCGCCGGTGCGCCGGACGCCCCGCTGCGGGCCGTGGTCAACCTGGTCGGCGGGTTCGGGACCGGCGGCCGGGTGCACGAGACCCCGGTCGAGGAGTTCGAGCGGCTCGTCCAGCTCAACCTGCGGCCGCTGTACCTGGTCACCCAGGCGGCCATACCGGAGCTGATCGCGGGCGGCGGGGGATCGGTGGTGTGCGTGTCCAGCCGCGCCGCGGTCCGCCCGTTCTCCGGCGCGGCCGGCTACGTGACCGGCAAGGCCGCCGTGACGGCTCTGGCCGACGCGCTGGCCGTGGAGTACAAGAAGGACGGGATCCGGGTCAACACGATCCTGCCCAGCGTCATCGACACCCCGGGCAACCGGGCCGCCCAGCCCGGCGCCGACTACTCCAGCTGGGTCGCCCCGGCCCGGATCGCCCGGGTCGTCAAGTTCCTGGTCGAGGACGGCTCGGACGTGGTGTCCGGCGCCCACGTCCCGGTCTACGGCGACGCGTGAAGCCGGAGCGCCACCGTGGCGGCGCTCCGGTTTCAGCTAGCCGGACCGGTGGGTCAGGGGCTACAGCCCGGTCTTGTAGGCGGCGCTCAGCTGGGAACTGGTGATCGCGGACGGGGTGAGCTTCCACTTGCCCGCGGCTGAGGCGGCGGCCTGCCAGTCCGCGGCCGGCATGCTGCAGCCGGTGTCCACCCCGGTGGTGGCCGAATCATCGATCACCGACGCGGGCAGGCTCTTGTTGTAGATGTGCGCGATGGCCTTGAGCGCCTGCGGCTGCTTCTGGCTCAGCGCGGTCTCGCCGGTCTCCAGCCCGGCCAGGAACTGCTTCACCGCTGCCTCGTGGGACTGCAGGTAGCTCTCGGACGTGGCGATCACGTCGTACTGGATGTTCTTCAGGGCCGGCACGTTGGCTGTGGTGAACGCGATCACGCCGCTCTTGTCCTGCAGGGACTCCTGCGGGATCGGCACGTCCTCGAAGTAACCGGCGATCTCACCGTGGGCCAGCGCCTCCACGTCGTCGCTGCTGGCGATGGCCGTCTCCTTGACCCAGGTGGACGGCAACCCGGCGTCCTGCTCCAGGCCGGTGAGGATCCGCCCGCCGGTCGCGGTCGGGCTGTTCACCCCGATCGCCTGGCCCTTGAGCTTCTTCAGGTCGCCGTTGACGTCGCCGGACGTGAGGCCGAGGCTCTTCATCTTGCTGGGCGTGACCACCAGGGCCAGGCCGGGCACGCCCTGGTACAGGCCGCAGACCGCGACGACCGGCACGCCCTTGGCCCGGGCGGCCAGCACGGCGAAGCTGTCGGTGACGCCGAAGTTCACGCCGCCGCTGGCCAGCGCGGCCAGCAGGGTGTTGCTGGAGGACAGCAGCACGTCCTTGGTGGTGACACCTTCCTTGGCCATCTGGCCGTCGCTCTCGGCCACGATGAACGGTGCCTCGGCGTAGGTGGCCGCCGCGTTGCCCAGCACCACGCTGACCGCGGCCGGCTTCTGAGCCGAGGTGTTCGAGCCGCTGCCGCTGCTGCTGCTGCTGGTACCGCCGCTGGACGATGACGATCCGCACGCCGCGCTGACCAGCGCGGCCGCGGCCAGCACGGCCACCGCGGCCAGCTGGTGTCTGGTTCTTGAAAGCTTCATCGCTTCCTCCGCTGGCCTCAGGTCGCAGGGATCGGCTTGGCGGTGCCGATGTTGGCGCGCCGGCCCCGGCGCGTCTCGGTGCGGCTGTAGTCGTTCACGCCGCAGTGCAGGGTCGTGCGGTGGTCCCAGAAGGCGATGTCGCCGAGCGTCCAGTTCCACCGGATCACGAACTCCGGCTTGAGCTGCTGCGCGAAGATCAGGTTGAGCAGCGCGTCGCTCTCTTCCTTGGACAGGTTCTGGATGCGGGCGGTGTGCTGGGCGCTGGCAAAGTAGTACTTGCGGCCGGTCTCGGGCAGCTGCCGGACCAGCGGGTGGATGTTCGGCGCCAGGGCCAGCTTCTGCTCGGCCAGCTCTTCGGCGGTCAGCGGCCGGCCGAACCCGGCCTCGTACCGGCGCGACCGCTCCTCGTCCGACAGGTAGTAGTCCGGGTGCACGTGGTAGGCGTACAGGCCCTCGAGCAGGTCCTTGACCGGCTCGCTCAGCGCTTCATAGCTGGCGCCCAGGTCCGCCCACATGGTGTCGCCGCCCACGCTGGGCAGCTGGAGCATCTGCAGCATGGCGAACGAGGGCTGCTCGGCCCGGTACATCAGGTCGCTGTGGAAGTGGGCCACGACCTTGACGTTGGTCAGCCCGGTCTGCTCGTACTCCTGGTCAAACCGGTTGGAGCCCTCGAACGGGGAGCCGAAGTAGGCGGCCAGCCGGGCGTGCTGAGCCTCGTCCAGGTGCTGGTCGGTCAGGAACAGCACCTTGTAGTCCAGAATGGCCCGCTTGAGCTCGTCGACCACATCGTCCGGCAGCGGCTCGCGCGCGTTCAGGCCGTCGACCCGGGCGCCGAACGTCGGTGTCAGCGGCGTGATCTTCAGTGCTTGCAGGGTCGACGACATCGCCGCTCCTTCGCTCCGCAGAATGGTAAATTTATCGAAACGTAAAATGGTATGACCCTTTATGTCAAGGGCCGATGCCAGGTCGAAACGGCCCGGTGGCCCGGCGCGGATAGAGTCGGGGCAGAAGGGAGCCGACGCTGGGCATGGACGACCGCGTAGCCGGTGCCGCCGCGCACCGCGAGCCGGGACCGCTGCGCCTCGGCACCCAGGAGTTCCCGCCCGGTCGGCTGCTGGTCATGGCCATCGTCAACCGGACCCCGGACTCGTTCTACCGGCCCGGCGTCACCTGGGACGAGGGCGCCGCCCTGGAACGCGTGCACACCGTGGTGGCCGAGGGAGCCGACATCCTGGACGTGGGCGGCGTGCCCGCCCGGCCCGCCGCCGAGGTCACCGTGGCCGAGGAGATCCGGCGCACGGTGCCGTTCATCGAGGCGGTCCGGGCCGCCTACCCGGACCTGGTCATCAGCGCCGACACCTGGCGGCACGAGGTGGCCCGGGCCGTCTGTGAAGTCGGCGCGGACCTGATCAACGACACCTGGAGCGGCTGGGATCCCAAGCTGGCCGACGTGGCCGCCGAGTTCGGCACCGGGCTGGTCTGCTCGCACGCGGGCGGCCTGCTGCCCCGCACCCGGCTGTTCCGGGCGGCCTACACCGACGTCATGGCCGACGTGCTCGACCGCACCCTGGCCCTGGCCGGCCGGGCCGAGCAGGCCGGGGTCGACCCGAGCCGGATCCTCATCGACCCGGCTCACGACTTCGGCAAGAACACCTGGCACTCGCTGGAGGTCTCCCGCCGGCTGGCCGAGATGACCGGGACCGGCTGGCCGGTCCTGGTCGCGGTGTCCAACAAGGACTTCGTGGGGGAGACCCTCGGCGTGCCCCTGGAGGAACGGCTGGCCGGGACGCTGGCCGTCACCTCGGTCGCGGCCTGGCTGGGCGCGCGGGTGTTCCGGGCCCACCAGGTCGCCGAGACCCGGCGGGCCCTGGACATGGTGGCCGCGATCAAGGGCGACCTGGCCCCGGCCCGGACCATCCGGGGCCTGACCTGATCAGCCGGGCGGCGCTGTGCCCGGCGCCGCCGCTGCTGGCCCGCGACCTGACCGGGCGCGACCTGGTGCTGCCCGACCTGCGGGACGCCTGCGCCCGGGCCGTCGCCGAACTGGTTCAGGCCAATCCCGAGGTGATCGTGGTGGCCGGCCCGGGGGCCGAGACCGCCGAGTGGGACCCGGACTGCCGCCTGGACCTGTCGGCCTACGCACCCCCGCTCGGCCCGGGCGGCCAGCCCGGGCTGCCGCTCGCGCTCGGGCTGGGAGCGCTCCTGCTCGACCAGGCGGGGTATGCCGGTCGGCGCCGCCTGCAGTCGGTCGGCCACGACGAGCCCGGCGAGCGCATCGTGCAACTGCTCGGCGACAGCGGCGTCGAAGCGCACCTCGAGCGCGATCCCGCGCTGCCGACCACCATCAAGCTGCGCGTGCTGTCGCGTCAGCAGCAGCT
>Ga0209112_10000129_pt1 | contig 12637 bp, 10 predicted proteins | sample TexAe_OM3H0_O3_FD_187947 | JGI IMG/M metagenome (GOLD analysis project Ga0209112, IMG submission 187947) | Forest soil microbial communities from Davy Crockett National Forest, Groveton, Texas, USA - Texas A ecozone_OM3H0_O3 (SPAdes) (version 2) | ecosystem: Environmental > Terrestrial > Soil >...
AGGCGATGCATCCTATTCCCAACTCATCCAACGTCCCCAGCAGTTCCCGCTCTACCCAGCGATTCAGCAAGGAATAAGAGGGTTGATGGATGAGCAAGGGCACCCCCTCGTTCTGCAAGATACGGTAAGCATCTCGCGTCCGCTCCGGGCTATAGGACGAAATGCCGACGTACAGTGCTTTTCCCTGGCGAACGGTCTGGGCGAGTGCGCCCATGGTCTCTTCCAATGGAACATCCATCGACGGGCGGTGGGAGTAGAAGATATCTACATACTCCAACCCCATGCGTTGCAAGCTTTCATCAAGCGAAGCCAGTAGATACTTTCGCGAGCCGCCCACACCGTAGGGGCCGGGCCACATATCCCAGCCGGCCTTGGTGGAGATCACCAGTTCATTGCGATAGTTGCGAAAATCCTTCCGCAGGATCTCTCCGAAATTCTCCTCTGCCGATCCATACGGCGGACCATAGTTGTTCGCCAGGTCGAAGTGCGTCACGCCGCGGTCGAAGGCACGGCGGATCACAGCACGGCCGGTCTCGAAGACATCGGCGCCGCCAAAGTTCTGCCACAATCCCAGGGAGACAGGCGGCAGGACCAGGCCGGATCTGCCACATCGCCGGAAAGTGGCTGCTTCGTATCGCTTTGCATCGGGCATGTAGCTCATCCGCTCGGTCTCCTTACGCTCATCCATGGCCACGGATGAGTCGGCTATTCACCAGAGTAAATGCGTTCCCTTCGGAAAAAATCTCGTCCGATCAGGCCATGCATCTTCCACCGCGACAGAAGCGTGTCACGCCGGAACCGGCAAACACGAAACTTGCTGATCATTATGCATTCCTTACGTTGCACTTGATCCAATCAAGTTGTCGGCAGCGATCGGCCGACTGGAGGAATCGTGGCAACATACCGAACAAGCAGGCCCCTCTTGGTGGAGGCAACAAAGTGCACAGCTCCCATGACCATAGTCACCGATCTTGGCGAGCGCGAAGTACATGCGGGCGATTGGATCATATCGGGAGAAGACAACGAGCGCTATATCGTAGATGATGCCTTCTTCCAGCGCACTTTCAGACCGCTCGAGTGGATGCGGACTACCGAGGGGAAGGAATACGGCTGCTGAGTTAGAAGCAGTGATGCTTTGCGTTGCACGAAGTGAGATCCTCATTCTCTACCGATAGGGAGTTCGGAGCAGATCACGAAACACCTCGGCGACCCACGTAACCCGATTGGCAGGCAGCTGTCGATATGGCGGTACTGGGAAGCTGGATCACCCCGACTCCCTTCGAGAGCTAACCGGCATAGCCCTGAGTGAACACAAACCAAGAGGAAATGACTTCGGCTGCAGGTGCGCCGCAGAACTGTGCCTCATTCTCGGCCCTACCTGCAGCCTCGAAGACAATCCTTATGCCTTCCTGATGAACCTGGCTTGAATATTGTGATTGGTACCCGGAAGCACCAACAGAGTTTTTAGAGGGCCGCTTCCGGTGAGGGGCTTCTACGCTGTTGAAGTCGCGACGAGGTGGATAAAGGTGCCTCAGAGTGGAGCACATTCGCCGTCGAAAGCAGCCTGAATATAACTCTCCAGAGGGCACTCCTATGTGGGATATCGGACTACTCCTAATCACTGCGCTCTTTTTCGCTGTCGCAGTTGCCTACACCTACGGCTGCGACAAACTGCGCAGGAAAGAGGATGTGAGATGACGACTGAGTCGGTAGTTCTCCTTGCGGTCACGCTTGGTCTTCTCGTCTACCTGATATACGCGCTGCTGCGCCCGGAGAAGTTCTGATCATGACGCAGAACGGTTGGCTTCAGATACTGCTCTTTTTCTGTGTAGTTCTTGTCACAGTCAAGCCCATGGGTATCTACATGGCTCGCGTTTTTCAGCGAGAACACACATTCCTGGATCGACTGCTTTCTCCGGTCGAAAGGTTTATATACAGGGCGACGCATGTAGATCCCAGCAGCGAAATGCGCTGGACCGAGTACTCGGTCGCGATGCTCCTGTTCAGCGTTGCCTCCCTTTTCCTCACGTACTTCATGGAGCGTGTCCAGCAGCTGTTGCCGTTGAATCCGCAAAAGCTCGCCGCGGTTGCGCCGGACCTCGCTTTCAACACCGCCGCCAGCTTTACTACCAACACAAACTGGCAGGCCTACACGCCTGAAAGCACCATGAGCTATCTCACACAGATGGCGGGGCTGGCAACACACAACTTCTTTTCGGCCGCGGCTGGGATGGCGCTAGCGATTGCTTTCATTCGCGGGATAAGCCGACGCGAGTCGAAGACCATTGGCAATTTCTGGGTTGACATGACCCGCGCCATTCTTTGGGTTTTGCTGCCGATCTGCCTTGTGTACTCGGTGTTTCTCGTCTCGCAGGGGGTCGTGCAGAACTTCCGCCCCTACGATCAGGCGACGATGGTTGAGCCTCAGCGGGTGCCGACCACCGGCGCCGATGGTAAACCCACTACGCAAATCGTCACCACGCAGACCATCGCTCAAGGTCCGGTCGCTTCGCAGGAGGCGATCAAGATGCTTGGTACCAATGGGGGCGGCCTCTTCAATGCTAATAGCGCTCACCCCTTTGAAAACCCGACTCCGCTTTCAAACTTTGTGGAGATGTTATCGATCTTCCTCATACCGGCCGGCTTCACCGCGACCCTAGGTCGCCTGACGGGCTCGCCACGACATGGATGGGCTGTCTTTGCCGCAATGGCCGTACTTTTTTTTGCCGGTGTCCTCGTCGCCTATTCAGCAGAGTCGAAGCCAAATCCTCTCTTCCACGGCGTTGATCAGCACGCGTCGGCTCTTCAAGCGGGCGGCAACATGGAGGGTAAAGAAGTCCGCTTCGGCATCGCCAATTCCGCGCTCTTCGCGACGGTGACGACGGACGCGAGTTGCGGTGCCGTGAACTCCATGCACGATAGCTTTATGCCGTTGGGCGGCATGGTGCCACTTACAAACATATTGCTTGGTGAGATCATCTTCGGCGGTGTTGGGGCAGGCATGTACGGTGTGCTGATCTTTGTCATACTCGCGGTTTTCATTGCCGGTCTGATGGTGGGACGCACCCCTGAATATCTGGGAAAGAAGATCCAGGCCTACGACGTCCAGATGTCGATGCTCTACGTGCTCATCTTTCCGCTGTCGATCCTCACTCTTACCGCGGCATCCCTGCTCATGCCTCAACTCGGCCTTTCAAGCCTCAGTAACGGCGGCCCCCACGGATTGAGCGAAATTCTTTATGCATTTACCTCCGCGACCGGCAACAACGGCTCCGCCTTCATGGGCCTGAACGCCAACACGCACTGGTATAACCTTTCGATCGGAATGGCGATGCTAGTCGGCCGTTTCCTCATGATCATCCCCATGCTGGCTGTCGCCGGAAATCTCGCGCAAAAGAAAAGCGTCCCAGCCTCTCTGGGAACATTCCCCGTGCACACGCCTCTATTCACAGTGTTGCTTGTGGGCGTCATCCTGATTGTCGGTGCGCTCACCTTTTTCCCGGCACTCAGCCTTGGACCGATTCTTGAACACCTGCTGCTGCATGCGGGAAGGACTTTCTAGGAGTGCCTATGTCACGAGAGAAACGACGCTCCCTCTGGGACGCGAAGATCATTCGCCGAGCCGCAGTCGATTCTGTGCGGAAGTTGAATCCACGCACGATGATGAAGAACCCGGTGATGTTTGTTGTTGAGGTAGGGAGTGTCATTACCCTGATTTATCTCGTTCGCGACTTTCTTGCGCATCGACATGGCCTGCTCTTTGAGACGCAGATCATGTTGTGGCTCTGGTTTACCGTCCTATTTGCGAATTTCGCCGAGGCGATGGCGGAGGGTCGAGGCAAAGCTCAGGCGGACACGCTGCGCCGCGCCAAATCGGAAACCACCGCGCATCGCTTGGGTGCTTCAGGGAATGTCGAAGATGTTCCCAGTTCCATGCTGCGCAAGGGCAATGTTGTTCTTGTCACGGCCGGGGAACTTATTCCAGGAGATGGTGAAGTCATTGAGGGGGTTGCGTCTGTAGACGAATCTGCGATCACAGGTGAATCTGCTCCGGTGATCCGTGAGGCTGGTGGGGATCGCTCTGCCGTTACCGGTGGCACGCGCGTGCTCTCCGATCACATCCAGGTCCGTGTTACAGCAAATCCCGGCGAAACATTTCTCGACAAAATGATCGCTCTCGTCGAAGGCGCAGAGCGCCAGAAGACGCCCAATGAAATCGCGCTGAACATTCTTCTCGCCGGTCTCACAATCGTCTTCCTCCTCGCTGTAGTCACGCTTCAACCGTTTGCGATCTATTCCGGCGCATCGCAGTCGATCTTCATTCTCATCTCGTTGTTGGTTTGCCTCATCCCCACGACGATCGGCGGACTACTCTCCGCCATCGGTATCGCCGGAATGGATCGTCTGGTACAACACAACGTTCTCGCCATGTCCGGTCGTGCTGTGGAGGCCGCTGGCGATGTGAATACGCTACTGCTGGATAAGACCGGAACGATCACATTAGGGAATCGCCAGGCATCTGAGTTTGTTCCCGCGCCAGGAGTGGGCGCCGACCAGCTCGCCGATGCAGCCCAGCTCTCATCGCTGCCCGACGAAACCCCGGAAGGCAGGTCCATCGTAGTACTCGCAAAAGAGCGTTACGGATTGCGTGGACGCGAACTAGCACAGTTTCAGGCGGAGTTCGTCCCGTTCAGTGCTACCACCCGCATGTCAGGCGTGAATCTGGACGGCCGCGTTATCCGCAAGGGGGCTGCTGACGCTATCGCGCGATTCTTGAATGAGGGAGGCGGCCAGCTTCCAAGTGAGGTGCGGCAATCCGTCGAAACCATTGCTCGTAGCGGAGGCACACCGCTCGTTGTGGCCGAGAATCGCAGGGCGCTGGGCGTAATCCACCTAAAAGACATTGTCAAAGGCGGTATAAAAGAACGCTTCGCGCAACTGCGCTCGATGGGCATACGGACGGTGATGATCACCGGTGACAACCCGCTAACGGCTGCGGCAATCGCACGGGAAGCTGGCGTGGATGATTTTCTGGCTGAAGCAAAACCAAAAGACAAGATGGATCTGATCAAGCGCGAACAGGCGCAAGGCAAACTGGTTGCGATGACCGGAGATGGTACCAACGATGCGCCTGCGCTCGCTCAGGCCGACGTCGGTGTCGCCATGAGCAGCGGAACACAGGCGGCGAAGGAAGCCTGCAACATGGTGGACCTGGATTCGAATCCGACCAAGTTGATAGAGATCGTCGAGATCGGCAAACAGCTCTTGATGACGCGCGGCGCCCTCACCACGTTCTCCATTGCGAACGATGTCGCAAAATACTTTGCCATTATTCCCGCAATGTTTTCCGTCGCATTTCCAGTCATGAACGCGCTCAATATCATGCATCTGAAGACGCCTCAGTCAGCAGTGCTTTCAGCAGTCATCTTCAACGCACTCATCATCATTGCGTTGATTCCACTGGCTCTGCGCGGGGTTGGGTACAAAGCCATGAGCGCCGAAGCACTTCTCCGCCGCAACCTCGTGATCTACGGACTCGGAGGCGTGATTGTCCCATTTCTCGGCATCAAGCTTATCGATGTCGTCATCACTTCGCTTCACTTGGCATAGAAGGACACATCATGCGTCGAAATGTCACGACTGCAGTGCTCTACACCGTTCTGGGGACCATCCTCCTCGGGATCGTCTACCCCTACGCTGTAACTGGAGTCGCGCAATTGCTCTTCCGGAATAAGGCCAATGGCCAGTTGATCATCCACAACGGCAAGCTGGTCGGATCAGGCATATTGGGACAGGCATTCACCGGACCCGCGTACTTTCACAGTCGTCCATCGGCGGCAGGCACCGGCTATGATGCCTCTTCGTCCTCCGGGTCAAATTACGCGCCCACCAGCAAGAAGCTCGTGAGCAGAGTCGCCGGCGACGTAGCCACGGCACAGACAGATCACCCAGGCGCCGAGGTCCCCATCGACCTGGTAACTGCATCTGCCTCAGGCCTCGATCCGGACATCACGCCAGCCGCTGCGAACTTTCAAATAGCCCGCGTTGCCAATCAGCGCCACCTGAGTGAGGATGCAGTGCGCCAGATTGTGGCACGTTACACGCTGAATCGTCAGCTGGGCGTTCTTGGAGAGCCACGAGTCAACGTGCTCGAGTTGAATTTGGAGCTGGACCGGACTGCGCCTCTCCCAAGTCACTGATCTTGTCGTGAGACGGAGAAGCCTATCTGCGGGTGGGCTCAGAATGCCGACACTGTACTAATTCGCAGTTGGATCCGAGAAGACATAGCCAATATAGGCTACCGTTTTCAGATAAGCCGGATCAGATGGATCGTCTTCGAGCTTACGTCGCAATTGCAAGATAAAGGTGCGGAGGTATTCGCGCTCTTCTCCGTACTCCGGACCCCAGACGGCATGCAGTAGCTTTGCATGTGGCATGGGGCGCCCCGCATGGGCCATCAGAACGTGCAGCAGATCGAACTCAGTTGGTGTGAGCCGGATCTCCTGACCATTCTTCTTGACCAGACGCTTCCCCGGATTCAACTCAAAGACACCCATGTGGATCGGCATCTCGGAAGGATTGGGCGGGGTACGTCGACGACGCACGGCAGCACGGATCCGTGCCGCGAGTTCTCGCATCTGAAACGGTTTGGTGATGTAGTCATCTGCACCGGCATCCAGCGCTTCAACCTTGTCCTCTTCATTGTCACGAACGGTCACGACGAGGATTGAAATTTGCGGGAACTCCTTCCGCGCCCGTCGGCATGCTTCGACTCCGCCGATTCCAGGCATATTCAGATCCATCAACACTGCGTCGTAATCGACCATTCTTAGGCGCATCAGGGCTTCCTCACCAGTCGAGGCTTCGCCAATCTCAAACTGTAGAGCCGTAAGCGTAGCGCGTAGTCCACGTCGAATCGATGTGTCATCCTCGACGAGTAGAACCGTCCCCTGCGTATTATCCATTGCTAACTCCCCTATGGTTTGGCAATGCGAATACGAACGATGTCTTGTCCCCTTCGCATTCCACCCAGGTGCGGCCCTGGTGCGCTTCAGCAATCTTCTTGACGATCGAGAGGCCAAGTCCGGTGCCGGCGGGACCGCGAACAGCATCGGCGCCGCGGTAGAAGCGCTCGAAGACTCGATTGCGCTCCTCGGCCCGAATCGCAGTTCCCGAGTTCACGACGCTTATCAGCGTTTCCACCTCTCCTTGAGTTACTGAAACCTGGATTTTGCTATCAACTTTTGAATACTTGACCGCGTTATCCACCAACTGCAACACCGCAAGGCGGATCAACTCAGCATCAGCCTCTACAAAGATGACGGGGGACGCCGCAATTACCTCGATGCGATCGCGAACGCTCTGCTCCTGGGTCTGTATCAGACCTTCTAATAACTCGACAGCGGAGAACTTCGAGCGGATCAACCGGACTTGCTTCGCTTCAAGCGCGGCGGTTTTCAGAAGCCGCGTGGCCAGCTTGCTCAGCATACCCGCTTCTCCATCAATAATAGAGACGAGTTCTGTCTGCGTGTCCGTCATCTGCCCGATTGCAAGCAGGCCCGAGCTTGCCGTTTGGATTGCGGTGAGCGGCGTCTTGAAAGCATGTGCCAGACCATCGAGGACAGCAGTTCGCAACTGCTCGACATTCCGGCTTGCTTCGGCTCGCTTCTCATTTTCAAGAGAACGCGCCCGCTCGAAGGCAATCGCAGCGAGAGAGGCGACCGCATCTGCCAGTAAGGGGTCTATCTCCCAGCCGCGGAGAACCATCGCGCCAATCGGTGTCGTACCCAAACGGAGGATGCGCCTGGAGATACGGGCATCGATGTCGTCGCCGTCTCTTCCTTCGCAATAGGTCTGTTCGGCTGAATCTTTCGACAGGAGATCCTCGTGTCCCGTAGAACTGCGCGCTGAATCGTAGATCACCCAAAGATCAACTGATTCCGCCCCGACCATCTCCCGGATCAGCGAATCAAGTTGACCCGAGGTAGAACTCCCCCAGTCGAGGAGCAGGATCGCCCGGCTAAGCTCATAAAGTTTCGCTGTTCTCTGGCGCTGAAGGTCTGCTTGGGCTGCGTTGATGCGCGCCTTTGAGGAAAGCGCGCCAACCAATAGCGCAGTGGATTCGAATGTGAGAAGAGAAACCCAGTTCCCCGGATCGGCCACAGTGAGCCTGAAGATCGGCGGCATAAAGAGGTAGTTGAGGCAAAACACGGCAACAACAGACGCAATCGTGGCAGGGATGCGACCCCAGCGCAGAGCGATCAGCACGACGAGCAACAGTTCCAACGAACCCGCGGTGGACAGGTTGAAGCGCATCGCGAACGCCAGGCCGGCCGCACCCACAACAAGAACAGCGCTCAGAAGCCCGATACAGATCCGCATCGTCTTAGGCCCGACCCTGCGCCGGAGAGTCGATCCATATACGTTCTTCAAAGTGGGCTGCATCGCTCTCTTTATAGTAATCAGAATTTGACTTGAATCGTCGTAGTCACGTTCTCCAGCCTTCACGGGCATAGCCGTGGAACATGCCGTCATATCAGGCCGAGTGCTTCGTCTGCGATCAGATATCTTGGCTTTCCCTTACACATCCCTTATGAGTTAAGGCCTAAATTGGAGTGTTTGCTCTCGCTTGTTCGCGACCGGCCCACAAGCCTGTAGCGTCTGGTCGATCCGGGCGAGCTTTCCCGATGAACCTTCAGTTCTACCGCCGGAGTGGGGCATGATGTTCGGCTGCGTTGCACATCCCGGATCTTCCTTGCAAGTCCTGCGAAGTGAGATCAGTTTTGCCAATTGCGATGACATGAAGCAGGGCTCCTTATCCCTTCTTTATGCGTTTCAGCGTGTACTAGAGTAAGAAACCGCCAGTCACCCGCGTCGGTGGCCGAGCTTGCAAGTCGAACGGAGCGTCATGTTGTTTCTGTATTGGAGGCATTTGTCATTGTGCCTGATAGCTATTCTCTCTTTCACCGTCAAAGGGTCATCCACGTTGCTGGCCCAATCAGTCCCCGCATCGCATGTCGCCTCGGGGAACATGGCTGCCGAGAAGCAGGTGATCCAAGAGGCGTCCGCGGACACACTCCTGCTTGCTGGTGACACTTCTTCGTCGATTGCACAAGCAGAAACGGCGCAGCCGGCGGCCGGATCTTCGACGACAACAGACGGGAATTTCTTCGCGCGGTTGACTGAGTTTTACCGCCAGGATTGGAATGGAAGTTTGCAGCCGACCGCGCCTGCACCCCGGCGCGCGCTGCCCGCTCCGTTGGACTCGCCTCCGTTTCCCAATGCAGACTGGGGATATGGAGGCTCACCAGATATCGGCGCTCCCGATGGGAACGTCTATCCTCTGATGACAGCCTTGAAGCGGGAGAATGCCCGTACAAAGGTCTACGGATGGATTGCGCCCAGCATCAACTTCAGCACCTCGGGCACGAATAACTTCCCGGTGTCGTATGACATATTCCCGAACAAGATTGAGCTGAACCAGGCCGTCGTATATGTTGAGCGTTTGCCCAACACGGTGCAAAAGAGCCACTTCGACTACGGCTATCACTTGACTGCCTTTTACGGCATAGACTATCGATTCACGACAGCCAAAGACTACTTTAGTCAGCAGCTCCTCAAGTTCAATCGCCAGTATGGGTTCGATCCTGTCCTCGAATACGTTGACTTGTATTTTCCTGTAAAGGAAGGTCTGAACATTCGTATTGGACGCTTCCTGTCTGTTCCGGGAATCGAAGCGCAGCTTGCTCCCAACAACTACAACATGACGCACTCCCTGCTCTATACCATCGATCCATTTACCGACACCGGGATCTACGGCACGCTAAAGCTTACCAAGCAATGGATTGTGCAGCTGGGTCTCTCCGCGGGCCATGATGTGGCGCCCTGGTCCGATGATCATCGTCCTTCGGCGATCGCCTGCCTGGACTACTCCACTGCCAGCAACAAGGACAACTTCTATGCGTGTGCGAACGGCATCAACAGCGGCAAATACGCCTACAACAACCTCCAAGACTATGACGGAACCTGGTATCACAAGTTCAATGCGAAGTGGCACATGGCAACCGAGGCCTGGTACATGTACGAGCGTGAGGTGCCAAACGTCGCCGGTAATGTGGCGAATCCTATACCGACTGAGACGGGCGCGAATGGCGCGTTCTGCAAGGCCGGCGAGGTGACCTGCACAGCGCCGGAGTATGCCGTGGTGAACTACGTGAATCGCGAGGTTAACCCGAAAATGTATGTCGGCTTCCGGTCTGACCTTCTTGACGATAAGAAGGGACAACGCACGGGGATTGCCGGCAAGTACACCGAGAACACGCTCTACGCAACCAAGTACATCGGCAACACGGTGCTGTTCCGCCCCGAGCTGAGGTTCGACCACTCCTGGGATGCGCGCGGGTACAACGCCGGGAAGAGCCGGAACCAGCTCTTCTTTGGCATGGACGTGATCTACAAGTTCTAGTGCGAGCGGCGCCCAGGCGGAGAGCCAGTTTCTTTATGTGGCGGAGTGCCACTTGATTACATATGTGCGAACGACTGCGATCCTGATTCCTAGATGAGGCGCCTCACTTTGTGGGGGCGCCTTTCTTACGGACCACTTGGGAAGACGTCATAAGGAATTGATAAGGATCTTGCGCTTTTTTGCCTGATGCCTCCCTTATGATTTTCGATCTCTACTCATCTCAGCGCAGAAGCGAACATCCGCGCTGAGGTAAAGACGCAATGAGATTCCGGAAGGCTTTCCCAAGCGCAGCTCGCTGCTATCCCCTGCAGCTGAGTACTTTGCTTACCGCCATACTGACGAGCAGATTCGGAGCGTTGATAGCACTCTCTTGTGCGATCGTGTTCTCCAGTTATTCCCGGGCGCAGTCTACCTTCGGAAGTGTCCGCGGAACGGTTCAGGATGCGGCAGGAGCTTCCATTCCTGGAGCTCTCGTCACCGTGCATTCTATGGACGAAAACGTCGATCGAACCGCGAAGACCGATGGTTCTGGCGAATTCGTCGTTGAGAACCTGAAGGCGGGACATTACAGCATCATTGTCCATGATGAGGGATTCACGGACAGTACGATCGCGTCCGTGCCTCTCGAGGCCCGGCAGGGGCTTCGCATTCCAATAACTCTTTCCGTTCAATCTGGCGCGACAACAGTTCAAGTCCTGGCCAGCCCTGACCAGATCAACACCGAAAATGCCACGTTGAGCGACTCGAAGGATAACCAACAGATCACGCAGTTGCCACTGAACAATCGTGCCACTACAACGAGTCCGCTAGGAGCACTTGCTCTATCGCCGAATGTTCAGCAGGACAGTTCCGGCAATATCGCGCTCGGTGGTGCCAGCAGCTCCATGGTGAACTTTTCCGTCGACGGCATCTCCACGGCCAATGTGCGTCAGAACGGAGCGCTCCAGGACGCCTATCCTTCTCAGGAAGGCATCTCCGCAGTAAAGGTAACGTCGTTCAATAACAGCGCTGAATTTTCCCAGGTCGGCGACGTCACATTTACGACAAAGGGCGGCACCAATCAATACCACGGTAGCCTCTTTGAGTATCTGCAGAATGATGCCCTGGATGCAAACCCCTACGGCTTCAACGGGAAGGCGCCAAAACGATTCAACACTTTTGGCGGATCGCTCGGCGGTCCGGTGACCATCCCGCATCTTTACCACGGGCATGACAAGACGTTCTTCTTCGCCGACTACGAAGGCAACCGGCGCACGACGGCGATTGCGCAGCAGTTTCTGGTGCCAACAGCAGCGGAGCGGAATGGTGACCTGCGCGGCCTGGGTGTAGATACGCAAATCCCAGCGACCGCTATCAACCCAACCGCCAAAGCCCTGCTGGCCTACTACCCGCTGCCAAATGTCACCGGCCAATCGAACTACAATTACGAGAACTTCCAGTCCACGCCCTCCCGCACAGATGGCGCCGATCTCCGCATGGATCAGACGTTCAATAACAAACAGTCTGCGTATGCGCGTTTCAGTCGCAAGAACATTACTTCAGACTATGCAAATCCGCTTCTACCGAATGATGTGGACAGCATCCACAATCGAAGCCTGCTCGTTTCGCACACCTACACGATTACACCTAGGCTACTGAACGAATTTCGCTTCGGATTCACGAATGCCATCACTAGCGTGAATTTCCCGATTTCCGGCGCCGCCGCACTGCAGCAACTGGATCTCATAGGTGTCGATATCAGCCAGCACCCCACCACAAATGCCTTTCCTACGTTCAATTTCAGTGCGGGAACCGGCTTCACTCCAATTGGTCGAGACAAGACAGGTGTCACGCAGTCCAAGACCATACAATTCACAGACAACGTGACCTACTCCGTGGGCAAGCACACGCTGAAGGCGGGCACCGACATCCGACGCGTGCGTTACTTCGATGTCGAGCTCTTCCTCCCCTCTGATGACTTCGGCCAGTTTACCTTCCAGCCGAACTTTACTGGGAATGCCTTCGGAGACTTTCTGCAGGGCACGCCGACCACGCTCTTCTTCGCAGTCTCGAGTCCCGATGTCGGAGGAACGGCCTGGCAGTACAGCTTCTTTGCGCAGGATGAGTATCAGTTTGGCAGCAGGCTGACCCTTAGCTATGGGCTGCGCTGGCAGATACTGCCGAGCTTTCATG
>Ga0209112_10000130_pt1 | contig 12604 bp, 13 predicted proteins | sample TexAe_OM3H0_O3_FD_187947 | JGI IMG/M metagenome (GOLD analysis project Ga0209112, IMG submission 187947) | Forest soil microbial communities from Davy Crockett National Forest, Groveton, Texas, USA - Texas A ecozone_OM3H0_O3 (SPAdes) (version 2) | ecosystem: Environmental > Terrestrial > Soil >...
CCTCAAGCTGGTTCCAGCATCCGGCGCAGGGCCGCCAGGCCCTTCGAGGTCTGGCTCTTAACCGTTCCGGCCGAGCAGCCGAGCAGGATCGCGGACTGTGCGACATCGAGGTCGCAGTAGAACCGCAATACGAGCGTGGCCCGCTGACGCGGCGGGATCGCGGCCAGTGGGTTCGACGTCGTCAGATCGGCCAGCTGCACCCGCCGGCCGGCCGCCATGTCGAAGGTGAAGGTCCGGTAGGCGTTGTTGGGCTGGGGCCCGTCGGCGTGGTAGTCCTCGTGAAACACCGCGCTGAGCAGGTTGGCGTGCCGGAATACTTCGAAGTTCTCCTCGCCATAGCTGTCCGCCGCCATGTGCGCGTTGGCGTTGCGCCAGTTGTTGACCAGGGTGTGCAGGTAGTCGCGGATCACCGGTCCCGTCGTCGGGTTGTCGACGAGGTCGTCTGGCACGGCGACCTTGATGTCTCGCACGGCGTTTCGTTCGGAGGTCACCGAGGCGTGGCAGTACTGGCCGTCCCAGTTGCCGCCGAGGTCGCCGCAGAAGGACGGCGCCGACGCGTGCGCCTGGGCGGCGTTGGGAATCATTGCGGCGGCGGCAAACACGAGCGTCGCCATCAGCCTGCGCATCACAGCAGCTGAACCTTGCTCGCCCGCCAGCGTCCGTCGACCTTCTCCATGGTCATCTTGATCCTGCTGCGGTCGATTCGCGGGTCTGGTGCCGCCGTGTTGGCGACGGTCTGGTCGATAAAGACGAGCACGACAACCTTGTTCGTGGACTCGGACTGGACGGCCGAGTCCACCACCACCCCGTGCGCGCTCGCCTTGTTGTCGATCAGCAGTTGCCGGAGTTGCACGCTGGATTGGGTGTACATGTCCTTGAACTCGCCGGTCGCGCCGTCGAGCACCTGTCTGAAGTTGTCGTCGACTTTGTTCGAGTCGATGCTCGTCAGAACTTGCGCGTAGCCGACGGCCGCTTGCTGGGCTTGCTGGCCGGCCAGCTCGACCTGATGCTCCTGCCACAGCTTCCATCCCAGGAAGCCGGAAACGGCAAGCGAGGCAACGAGTAACAGCGGCAGCGCGCCGCGGCGCGCGTAGTGCCGCCATGAATACTTGAGTCGCTTGGGGCGCTCGGATTCGGTGCGCTTGCGTTTGAGCAGCCGACCGCCTTCATCGCCCGAGTCTTCGTCGCCCGAGTCTTCATCGTCGGAGTCTTCGCCGCCCGAGTCTTCGTCGTCGGCGACTTCGTCAACCTCTTCGGCTTTCTCGTCGGTCGCGTCGGGGGAGTCCTCGACCAAAGCCTCTTCGGCGGGGGCCCCGTCCTCTGCGGCCTCGGGCTCGATCTTCGCGGCGTTCTTGGCTGTGGTGACCACCATCATCTCCTTCTAGTGCGGCGGTTCAATCGGCAGATTCGGGCCGCCATAGGGCGTGGGAATCGTATAGCGGCCCTTGGGGGTTGGATCGGTTCTGCGCCCGAGGTCGGCCCCCATCGGCGGCCCTGCGGTGTCGTCGCCGCCCGGGCGCGGCGCGTTCTTGGCTCCCCGAATCGAGACGGCGGGGTCGTCGTCGCGGCAATAGGTGTACATGAACGGCTCGTAGTAGTCGGCGGAAGACGGCGGATGCGAGGGTGTTCCGTAGTCGCACACGTAGCGGGGGTAGAGGTCGGCCGTCGCCCACACGCCGTGATCGTGAAAGGCGCTCGCCACGGCGTCCAGCACCGACCCGCGATAGCTCGGGAAGAGCGCGTTGAGCGCCGGCACCCGCAGGTACATCAGTTGCGACATGGTGGCCATGCTGCCGAGCAGTTGCACCATGGTGTCTGAGTTATCGGCGAACAGGTTGTCGACGCCCGACAGTGTGTGGGGCGTCTGGGCTGTCAGACGCCGATAGCCGTCCTGCATTCTGGCCACCCCGGTCAGCGTCCGATTGAGGTCCGTGGTGGTGGCGGCCAAACCGGCGTTCTTGTCGGCCGCCAGGTTCAGCACGACCCGGCTGGTTTTGATGATGCTGGTGGTCTGCGGCAGCACCGAATCGAGGGTCGAAAGCAGGAAGGTGCCGCCGTCGACGATGGCGGCCAACTTGGCCGGGCCCTCCTTGCTCATGCTCAGTTCCTTTTTGATCAGCTCGACCTTGTGCGGGTCGACCTGTGCCAACAGTCCGTCGGCGTCTCCGAGCAACTGGGCCAAACTGACCGGGACGGTCGTGTGGTCGAGCCCAATCAAGCTGCCGTCGTGCAGGAATGGGCCCGCATCGGATTCGGCTTCGAAGTTGATGTACTGCTCGCCGGCCGGTGACAGCGCCGAGACGTGCACGAGGCTGGACGCCGGGATCTTCACCTGAGACCCGATGCTGGCGACGGCGTTCACACCTCGGTCGGTGATCTGCAGCGACTCGACCCGCCCGATCCGGACGCCGCGCAGCGCGACGTCCTGATTGGGCAGCAGGCCACCGGATTCCGGCAGTTGCACGGTGACCTTGTAGGACGAGGCGAATGGCGTGACCCGCAACGCGCCGATCAGCAGGTAGGCCGTTGCCACCACCAGCGTCAGCGCCAGGCCGGCGACCGACAGCCAGACCTGTTGCCGGTGGGCTGCCCGCACCGTGCGGACGATGCCATCCGCGACCGAGCCGATCATGGCGGAGTCCCCGGCGCCGGAGGGCTAGGCGCGGCACCGGGTGGGGGACCGGGAGCGACGTCGATTTGCCCCGGTACCACCGGGTCGGGTATCACCGGCACCTGCGGCGAGTTGGGACCCCGGCCGACGACACGTTCCTGCAGGCGCCACAGGGTGTACTTGAGGGTGCCGACGAGCAGGTTCACGTTGTAGTGGTGCGGCCCGTGTAGCCCGATGTCGCCGGGGAACCCGATGTCGGGAAGCGAGCCGAGCATGATCTTGTCCACGCCTACATTGACCGAAATCTGGTTCCCAGCAGTGGATTTCACTAACGGCGCGATCAACCGGTTTATCGCGAGGAAGCTGGTGTCCGGGCTCACCGCGACGTCGTTGGCGGCCCCGGCGATCGTGTTGATGTCCCGGATGATGCTGCGACCGCTCGTGTCGGTTCCGCCGATCGACGGGAACCTGGCCAGCAGGCGGGTGGTGTCGCCGACCTGGGTGACCAGGTTCGACAGTTGGTCGGTGTTGTCGGCCAGGGCCGAGGTCGCCGGGTTCGCCGCCGCCATCAGTTCGCTGATGGTGCGGTTTTTGGCGTCGAGTTCGTCGGCCAGACGGGATAATTGGGTCAACGCGCCCGAGATCTGATCGGACCGGGTGTCCAGGGTCCCGACCAGCTGGTTGGACTTGCGGATCAGGTTTCCGAACGCCTGGCCCTGGTCGCCGGTCGCCTTTCCGAAACCGTTGATGATGTTGGTGAAATTGCGTACCGCTCCGCCGTTCACCAGGATCGCAGCCGAGCTCAGCACCGACTCGACCGTCGACGCGGCCGCCGTCGAATCCAGGCCGATGGTGTCGCCGTTGCTCAACAGCGGTGTGCTCGCGGGATCCTCGGCAGGTGGCTTCACCGCCACGAACACGTCACCAAGCGGTGTGGCCGTGCGCAATTCGGCGGTGCTGCCCTGCGGCAGTAAGACGCCGTCTCTGATACGCAGCGTGGTGACCGCGGTGTAGTTACGTGCGACCATCGATTCGACCTGTCCCACGTCAGCGCCGGCGAGCTTCACCTTGGCGTTCATCGGAAGGTTGAGCGCGTTGGCGAAGATCGCGGTCAGGGTGTATCCCCCCGAGCCCAGGCCCGGCGCCGGAAGGGGCAGGCTGGCAAGGCCATTCGTGCCACATCCCGAGGTGATCAGCGCCGTGGTGGCGATGGCCAGCGCGCACCTGGATCGCCCGGCTGTCACTTCTGCCCCATCGCGGCCATGCCGTCGAGCACGTAGGTCAGCCCGAAATCCGGCCCGAAGTCCTGCAGCGTCCCGGTGCTGCATCCCAGCTGCCGCAGCCCCATCAGATTGCAGATCTCCTTGGTGTACTGGCTGTCGAACAGCAATCGGTCGGTGAGGAAACGCGCGCGCACGCTACCGTTCGCCCGGTCGATCATGTTGTAGGCGTTGTCGGCGACCAGCGGAGCGATGTCGAGCAACTCGGCGAGATCGCGCCGCTGATCGGTTACCGCCTGCAGCGTCTTATTGCCTTTCAGCAGAGCGTCTTTGATGTTGTCGCGGTTGGCATCCAACAGGTCGCCCGCCCGCTGCACCAGTTGGTCGAGCTTGCGGCCGGTGGTGCCGCTGCCGATTTCCTCGTCGGCCATGACGTCGCTGACCTGATGCAGCGTGGAGGAGAATTCGCGCAACTTGGTGTCATTGGCCGCCACGGCGTCGAAGAGCGTGCTGATGTTCTTGACGATCGTGGTGATCTGCTCGCGGGTCGCGGCGCCACCGTCGCTGCTCAGCCGCAGCGCCTTGGACAGTTGGCCCAGCGCCGCTTTGACCGCAGTGCCGTTGCCGTTGACGGTCTCGGCGCCGTTGTTGAGCACGTCAGCGATGGGCCCGCCGCCGTGGCCGTCACCCTCCAGCGACTTGGTCACCTTGTCGAGAACGCTGAGCACCCGGCTGAATTCGACCGGCGTCTTGGTCCGGGTCAGGCCGATGGTGTCGTGGTTTTGAAGAACCGGTCCGCCGCGGTAGGGCGGCGTGAGCTCGATCTGCCGGTCGGTGAGGATCGACGTCGAGACGGTGACGGCTTGTGCCGCGGCGGGAACTTTGACGTGGCGGTCGACGCTGAACTCGACCTCCACATAGCGGCCCTTGGCGGTGATTTTGGTGACCTTGCCCACCGGCATTCCCAGGACCGCAACCACATTGCCTTCATAAAGCCCTGAGGCACTGTCGAATTGGGCCGTCACCGTAATTGTGCCGTCGTCTCGGCCCAGGTACCACCAGCCGATGCCCACCGCCGCGGCTACCACCGCCACGGCGGCGACGATCGCGATGACTCTGGACCTGATGCTGCTCATTTGCAGTCCTTGAAATACTGAATCATCCCGAACTGCTTGGCGCGCCCGCTGATTGCGCACATCCACGAGTCGATGGCCGGCACATTGGGTGCGTTGAAGTTGATCGCGTTACCGTCACCCGTGAGGTTGGCCGCCTCACGGAAGAAGATAGGTGACACCTGCAGCATGTTGCGCACCAGGTCGTCGTGCCCCGCCATCATGCCGGTGAAGTCCCGCACGTCCTTGATCAGCGAATCGAGGCCCGGCCGATCGTTGACCACGACCTGGCTCATCGTGTCGACCAGGCTGGCCAGCGACTGCATCATGGCGTGGAAAACGGCTCGCCGCGCGACGAATTGGCCCAACAGGTCCTGACCCTGATTGATCAGATTGCCGATGCCGGCCTGCTGGCGGCGCAGGGTGTTGGTGACCTGCTCCGTGCTCTTCAGCAGGCTCCCGAGTTGGTCGCGTCGCAGGGCGATGATCGACGACAGCGAGTCGATGTTGTGAATCGCCTGCGGCACCACGGCGGGCAGGCCCTCGAGTTGCTTACCCAGGACAGCCAGCGATTGCGCAAACCGGTCGGAGTCGACCTGCTCGAAAGTTGTTGTGGCATCCTGCAATGCGGCCTGCAGATCGTAAGGGACCTCGGTGTGCGACAAATCGAAGGTGTTGTTGGGCAGCGATGCCGGCCCGTTGGGCTCCAGCGAGAGGTAGCGCGAACCCAGGATGGTGGTGACCCTGATCTTCGCTCTGGAATCCCTGCCCAGCGCGACGTTGTCGCGAACCTTCAGGCCGGCCTCGACATGATCGCCGTCGAGTTTCAAGCTGGTGACGTTGCCCACGGGGATGCCCGCGACGACGACGGGGTTTCCGGGGCGCAGCGAGGCCGCCTGGAGGAACTCCGCGGTGTAGTGGCGGTAGCCGACCCCCAACGTGTGGATGGCCAGCATGGCTCCGATCACCACCGCGACCACCGCGGCCGCGACGAACCCGAGCCACGTCTTGTTGTAGCTTTCCAGCGGTCGCTTCTTACGCTGCGCGAGGCGGGGTGACAGCAGAGCATTAACCATCGGCCGTGCTCCTACACCTCGGCGTGTGCCACGCCCGGTTTCCGGGTGTCGCGGCGTTGATGATGATCGGCACCACATCGTTGAGACCGGGGAAGAATCCCATGAAGTTCACGTCGCACACGTAGGCGTTGCCGTATGCGCCCTGATTGCCGACGCGGGTCAGTCCTTTCAGCAGCAACGGGATGTTGTCACCGAAGTACGCCACCTGTGGCTCGACATCCATCAGGTGTCTGGCGACACCGGGTTTGCGGTCGATGAATTCCCGCAGCGACGGGTACACGTCCGAGGCGGAGGCCGACAGCCGACCCATCACCCGCGAGAGCGAACCGATCGAGGCCTGCAATTCCGGGCGACGCCGGTCGAGGTTGCCGACCACGTCGCGGGCTTGGGTGATGACGCCGTCGAGGTTGTCGTTCTGCGCGGCAAGGTTTCCCATCACCTTGTTGAGGTTGGTGATCACGTCACCGAGGGCCTGATCTTTTCCAGCGAATGTCTCTGTGAGAGTGGATGTCTGGCCGACCAGCGTGGTCAGAGAAGAAGTGTCGCCCTGCAGAGACGCGATGATGCCCTTCGTGAGGTTGTCGGCGTCCTGCGGATTCAACAGGCTGAAGAGCGGTTCGTAACCGTTGAGCAGTGCGGTGACGTCGAAGGACGGTTCCGTGCGCTCCTCGGGGATGACGCTGCCGGGGGATAGCAGTTGCTGTGAGCCTTCCTTGCCCAACGACAGCCCGAGATAGCGCTGGCCGACGATGTTCTGGTAGGTCACCGACGCGACGGTGTTTCCGTACAAACGCTGTTCGGTCTGCACGACAAACGAGACCTTCGCCAGGTTGTGGTCCAGCTCGATCTTCTCGACGCGACCCACGCGCACCCCGGCCATCCGGACGTCATCACCTTCGCGAAGCCCGTACACGTCGGTGAATACCGCGGCGTACGGCGCCGGCGTGCCGGCCACGTCCCGCCGCAGGCTCACATACACCAGCCAGGTGAGCGTCAGCGCGACGACCATGAAGAGCGTCAGGCCGATCAGCGGGCCCCGAAACCTCATCTCTGTCCCCCCGGATGGGTCACCGACACCGTTGTGCCTCGCGCGATCGGTCCCAGCAGGAGTTGGGTCGCATCGGTGGCGGGCCGGCCGGTGATGACAGTCAACAAGTTTCGCTCCTGCTGGCTGCCGACGGGTCCGACATTCCCACCAAACGACGCCTGCGGAATCCAGGGTGCCTTCGGCGCGACGGGCGCGACATACGGTTCGTGCTCTGACGGCGATGCGGGAGCCCCGGGGTTGGGGTTATCGGGATTGGCGCTGCCCGGCACCGGTGGCGACGGCGTAATCCCCGGGGCCAGAGGCGGATTGGGATCGGTCAGATTCGGGGGCCCGTTCACCAGGGGCGGCCCGACGGCGACGAGGTTGCCGTCCGGGCCGATCACGGTGCCCGGCGGTGGCGCCAGGTCTTTGGGCGGCTGATAGTTCTGCGGGAGCAGTACGTCGGGGAGGTCCGGCCGCACCGGGATGAGCGGTGCGGTGAAACAGCTGGGCCCCTTCAGGTCCCCGTAATGCGGACAGTCGGCGCGTGTGTAGGTGGAACTGGGCGTGAACGTCAGCATCGCGCGCATGTTGCCGAGGTTCTGTTGCGGGTTCCACACCTCTTCCATGAACTTGGTCCCCAGGTTGTCTAATTTGGCGACCGCGGGCACGAAGTTGGTGGACTTCATCGCCAATATCCCGAGCACCGGCGTGAAGTCGGTGGTGATCCTGATGAGCTGGTCGATGTGGTTGTCGAACGATTGGCGCGTCGTGCCCACAGTGTTGTCGGCGCCGGAAAGCAGCGAGGCCAGCTGCGCGCGCGTCTCGGCGAAGGTCTGCATCGGCGCGACCGCCTGATGCAGCGCGTCCAAAAGGTCGGGCGCCGTTGCCTGCAATCCGCGGGTCGCCTCGACCAACGCGGAGACGGTCGAGGGGCCGGTGTCGGTACTGACGATCGAATTGAGCTGATCGAGAAGGCGATTCAGCTGTGCCCCGGCGTTCAACAGGGTAGTGCGGCGATGGTCGGTCGCGGCCGCCAACGCGGCCAGGATCCCGACGGACTTGTCGTCACGGCCGCGCCCGGCGGCGGCGAGCAGGTCGCGCAGCTTGCTGACGGTGGTCTGGAACAGCACGGTCGGCAGCTGCCTGTCTTCGGGGATGTGCGCGCCGGCGCGGATGATCGTTCCGGGTCCGGAGCCCACCAGCTGAACCGACGACACCGCGAACACGTTGCTGGGCACCACGCGCGCGGTCACCGCCGCCGGAATCGACTTGGCGTATTCGGGTTTCAGATTGATATGGACGTAGTTGGGCTTGCCACTGGCGGCGGGGACAACACCGTCGACCATGCCGACGAGCACGCCGTGATACTTGACATCGGACTTCTGCGGAAGCCCGTCGCCGACGTTGACCAGGTCCGCGACGACCCGAACGTAGTTGTCGAGTCGGCCCGTGGACTTCATCAGCAGGCCCGCGGTGAGCACGGTCGCGGTGACCAATACCGCCATCCCGGTGGCCAGCAGCTGGCGATCCGAAGGGCCACGCCCGTCCGTCTCAAAGGAATTCGGCATCTGTCATCCACCGAACCTTGCGCCCGCGTCGACTCCCCACAGCGCCATGGTGAGCAGCATGTTCACCATGATCACGACGGTGATGCTGGCCCGCATGCCATGTCCCGCAGCCACACCCACGCCCTCGGGTCCGCCGGTGGCGTAGTAGCCGTAGTAACACTGAACCGTCGAGGCGATCCACACGAAGATGACGGCCTTGAACAACGAATAGACGATGTCCTTGCCGGCCAGCATCAACGAGAAGTAGTGCAGGTAGGAACCGCTCGCGCCGCCGCTGCTGATCTGCACCACCACCTGCGTGGTCAGATAGCCGATGGCCAGGCACGCGGCATACAGGGGGATCATCGCGACCGCCGAGGCAAGCAGCCGGGTGGTCACCAGGTACGGAATAGGCCGGATCGCAATCGATTCCATGGCGTCGATCTCTTCGGCGATGCGCATGGACCCCAGCTGCGCGGTGAACCGGCATCCGCCCTGCATGGCAAAGGCGAGCGACGCCATCAGCGGAGCCAGCTCACGCGTGTTGACCAACGACGAGACGAAGCCGGTCGCCGGGCCCAATCCGAGCAGGTCGAGGAAGTTGTAACCCTCGATGCCGACGAGTGCGCCGACCGTCATACCGAGGACGACCGCCACACCCGCGGTGCCACCACCCACCACGATCGAACCGTTACCCCAGGTGATGTTCGACAGCAGTCGCAGGAATTCGGCTTGGTACTGACGCAACGCGATCGGCACGCCCGCCAACGCGCGGAAGAAGAAGACGAGCAGGTGGCCGAGCCGAATGATCGGCACGGTGCCCCTGCGGTAGGCCCGGACGAGCCGATTGGACAGCGGGGCGAACGGGAGATAGGTGGAAGCCGCCATCTCAGAGGCCCGTCCTGGGCACCAACATGATGTAGAGCTGGCTGATGGCGACGTTGACGATCATCAGCAGCAGCACCGCTTCGACGACGGCCGCGTTCACCGAGTTCGCCACGCCCGTCGGGCCGCCCTTGGTGGACAAGCCTTTCTGCGCCGACACGACCGCGACGATCGCTCCGAACATGATCGCCTTCAGCAACGCCAGGATCATGTCGTCGGTGGTCGCGAATGATGCGAACGTCGAGACGAAGCTGCCGGGCGCGCCGTTCTGGAAGTACACGTTGAACATGTAGCTCGCAAAAAAACCGACGAAGCACACCACTCCGGTGAGCGCGACTCCGATCATGATCGCGGCCGCGAAACGCGGTACGACCAGCCGGCGGATTACCGATACGCCCATGACCTCCATGGCGTCGGTCTCTTCGCGCATGGTCCGCGAACCCAGGTCCGCGGTGATCGCGGACCCGACGGCCGACGCCATCAGCACGGCGGCCACCAGCGACGCGCCCTGGCGGATCACCGCGAGTCCACTGGCCGCGCCGGCAAGTGAAGTGGCGCCGACCTGGCCGGCCAGCAAGGCGAACTGGATCGAGAGGGTGACGCTGATCGGCAATGAGACCAGGATCGTCGGCAACACGGCCGTCCCGGCCATGAATGCGCCCTGACGGACGAACTCCTGCCATTGGAATCGACCCGTGAAAAGGTCGAAAAAGAAGTACTGAATGGTGCGCACACCGAGGACGAATTGCTCACCAACCGTGGTGAGTGAGGCGACTGGATGACGTTTGACATATCCGACAGACCAGTCCTGAATGGCGGTGACGCCGTCTTGTTGTGTCGTCATGGCATCGCTATTAGGCGTGCGTCTAGCAAACTCGAGTCGCCGATTATCACGTACTAGTTACCGCCTTCATCGGCGTTCCCCCCAGCACTAAGTCCCGAGCGCCGAGCGCACAGGAAGCTGGGCGCCATCAGGCGCATCTTCATAAAGATAGTATTTTCAGCTTCCGTAACTCTGCAGCTCATCGGTGTGTGCTGAGTCACATTAGCCTACTTGATAGGCGCTTTCAATAGTGTAGAGTCACTCATCTGGTTCGTCGTTGGACGGCATCTTGGGGTCGGATTGTCGGATTGACGAAGGTGAAGGCATGCCCACAGCAAACACTGGTTCGCTACGGGACCGACGCCGGGCCGAGCTGCTTTCTCAGATTCAGCTCAACGCGCATCAGTTGTTTGCCGAGCGTGGCTTTGACGCTGTCACGACAGAGGACATCGCAGCCGCCGCCGGAATATCCATCAGCACCTATTTCCGGCACGCACCCACCAAAGAGGGCCTTCTGGTCGATCCCGTCCGCGAAGCCATCGCCGAGATCGTCGGTTCCTATAGCGCGAGACCACCAACCGAGTCGGCGGTCGAAGCGCTGATTCGGGTGTTCGTCGCGCGCGCCAGGGAGGCCGACGAACTCGACAACCTCGACACCTGGCGTCATGCGATCGCAACCGCGCCCCGGCTGTTGAGCAAAACGGCGCTGGTCAGCGAAACCGATCACCGGAGGTTCATTCAGCAGGTCGCGTCTCGCATGGGCGTCGACCCGGCGGTCGACGTTCGACCCGCGCTGTTGGTCCATACGAGTTTGGCCACAATCAAATTCGTCCTCGACCGTTGGCTCAACGGGGATATCGACGGGGAGCCACCGTTTTATCTTCATTTGGAATACGCACTGAGAACGACGCTCGCCGGATTCGAATAGCGAGTCCGTCGCGAGACGGCTTGAGGTCATTGGGGGCAAACCGCCGTGACTTTGCTCGCTGCCGCGTGAAACAATCGCTGGCCGTGAAGACCTTCGATGATCTGTTCGCCGAGCTGGGCGATCGTGCCCGCAGTCGGCCGCCCGGCAGCGCCACGGTCGCCGCGCTGGATGGCGGCATCCACGGGCTGGGCAAGAAGATCCTCGAGGAGGCCGGCGAAGTGTGGCTGGCGGCCGAACACGAACCCGACGAAGCGCTGGCCGAAGAGATCAGTCAGTTGCTGTATTGGACGCAGGTGCTGATGATCGCGCGTGGACTGTCCCTCGACGACGTGTATCGGAAGCTATGACCATGTTGCGCGTTGCGGTTCCCAACAAAGGCACGCTGAGCGAGCCGGCCAGCGAGATCCTGTCGGAGGCCGGTTATCGTCGGCGCACCGATTCCAAAGACCTCACGGTCATCGACCCGGCGAACCAAGTCGAGTTCTTCTTCCTGCGGCCCAAAGACATTGCGATCTATGTCGGTTCGGGCGAGCTGGACTTCGGTATCACCGGACGGGATTTGGTACGCGATTCCGACGCGCCCGTACGCGAACGTCTCGCGTTGGGCTTCGGATCGTCGAGCTTCCGGTACGCCGGCCCGGCCGGGCGGGACTGGAAGCCGGCCGATCTGGCCGGCAAACGAATCGCCACCGCCTACCCGAACCTGGTTCGAAAAGATTTGGCGGAGCGGGGTATTGAAGCGACCGTCATCAGACTCGACGGGGCGGTGGAGATCTCGGTGCAACTCGGCGTGGCTGACGCCATCGCCGATGTCGTCGGGTCCGGCCGCACACTGAGCCTGCACAACCTGGTGGCCTTCGGCGACCCGCTGTGCGATTCGGAAGCGGTGCTGATCGAACGCACCGACGAGGATGGCCAGGCCGGAACGCGGTCGGCCCGCGACCAACTGGTTGCGCGGATCCAGGGTGTGGTGTTCGGCCAGCAGTACCTCATGCTCGATTACGACTGCCCGCGCTCGGCGCTGGAGAAGGCCACGGCGATCACGCCGGGGCTGGAGTCGCCGACCATCGCCCCGCTCGCCGACCCGGACTGGGTCGCGATTCGCGCGCTGGTTCCTCGTCGGGGCGTCAACGAGATCATGGACGAGTTGGCCGCCATCGGGGCCAAAGCGATTCTGGCGTCCGACATCAGGTTCTGCCGATTTTGACCATGACTCGGCGTCATGGCTGTGTTAGCGTCCGGCCTAGGGGACTGCCCGGTTAATGGAAGGGGTTGTCCCTCTTTTGTCGCCGGGTTGTTCGTCCCAGGAGGTTCTTCGTGACACATGTAATCGTCGTGCTGCTGGCTTTGCTCATCGGCGTTGTCGCCGGCT
>Ga0209112_10000131_pt1 | contig 12584 bp, 14 predicted proteins | sample TexAe_OM3H0_O3_FD_187947 | JGI IMG/M metagenome (GOLD analysis project Ga0209112, IMG submission 187947) | Forest soil microbial communities from Davy Crockett National Forest, Groveton, Texas, USA - Texas A ecozone_OM3H0_O3 (SPAdes) (version 2) | ecosystem: Environmental > Terrestrial > Soil >...
TGGCCCGCTGCGCCAAGCGGTTCGGCGACTCCCAGCTGGCCCAGTGCGCCAACCAGGTCTCCTCGGACCAGATGCCGGGCAACGCCGGCCAGTTCGACTACTCCGAGACCTACACCAGCTCCCGGGAGTACGTGCAGGACGTGCACGATCAGCTCCGGGACCTGGTCGGGGCGGTGCGGTTCGACCGGTTCACCGGGGCCGAGCTGGGCGTCCTGCAGGACCTGGCCAGCGAGGAGTACGGCATCGCCACCGACCTGGCCTCGGTGCTGTGGCAGAACGGCCTGCTCGGGTACGCCGACTTCCAGGGCCGCCGGCGGTTCTACTCCCTGGGCGACGTGGACGAGTTCCATCTGCCCCCGGACGTGAAGACCTACGTGCTGCACCCGTGCCTGGTCTACGCGGTCGGCGGCATCCAGCAGATCGAGCTGGGCTGAGGCGGCGGCCCGGTGACCGCCATCCGCTCCGTGTCCTACCACAGCTGGCGCGACCTCAAGCGGGACCTGCTCAACGAGCTGTTCGACGACGGCGTGTTCCGGCCGGACCGTTACCTGTTCCGGGGCATGGGCAGCGCCGACTGGAAGCTGCAGCCCCTGTTCGACCGGCGGTTCAGCCATCTCGGCGCCGATCAGCGGCTGCGGGTCTGGGCCGATCTGATCGAGCAGTGGCGGCGCAGCTGCGCGGAGCACGGGTACACGCAGGAGACCGCCGGTCACGACGCGACCCACCGTGAGGTGGCCCACCGTGAGGTGGCCCACCATGAGGTGGCACTGTGGGCGCTGGGCCAGCACCACGGGCTGCCCACCCGGCTGCTCGACTGGAGCACCAGCCCGTACATCGCGGCGTTCTTCGCCTTCCAGAAGTGCCTGGAACAGTTGCCCCGCCGGTTCAGCCACGTGTCGATCTGGGCCCTGCACCTGGACAATCCGGTCTGGTCCAAGGACCAGGGCGTCGAGATCGTCTCCGCGCCGTCCCTGGACAACGTGCGGCTGAAGAACCAGAGCGGCAAGTTCACCTTGTCCCACACCCACTTCGCCAGCCTGGAGGAGTACGTGGCCGAGTGTGGCTCCGGCGTGGCCCTGACCAAGATCGTGCTGCCGGCCGCCGAGGCGGTCCCCGCGCTGCCTGACCTGGACTCGATGGGAATCAACAGCTACCACGTCTACCCCGACCTCGGCGGCCTGGCCGACCTGGCCACCATGCGGCTGCTGCTGGCCGAGCTGACCGCCGAGGGCCGGTGAGACGGTGCCCCGGGGGTGGCGGCGGGTAGCCGGCGATCTGCGCGACCGCCGGTTCATCGACGTCTACAGCGTGGCCGTCGTGGCCTTCGTGCTGGCCGTGGTGTCGGTGGTCGGCTACGGCTCGGACCAGCTGCGCTGGTCGGTGGTGCTGGCCGCGCTGGGCCTGCTGGTGCTGCGCATCTCGGTCCCGGAGACGGGCCCGGAAGCGGACCTGGACCACCTGCTGCTCGACCGGTTCGCCTTTGACGCGGTGCCGCTGGCCGACCGGTTCAGGGACGCCCGGGAGGTGTGGATCTTCGCTCCCAGCGCGGCCCACCTGCTCAGCTCGCACCACTGCGAGCTGCTGCGGACCGGCCTGCTCAGCCGGGCCGGCGGGATCGTCCGGGTGGTGGTGCTCGACCCGTCCCAGGACGCCGTGGTCGAGCTGGCCCGGCGCCAGCTCGACGACGCGCTCACCCAGACGGCGCAACAGTTCCCCGCGGCGCTGGCGGCCACCGTGGGCAAGCTGGAAACCATGGCCGGCTGGCCGGTGGCCGGTAGCTTCCAGTACCGGCTGCTGGCCTACAACCCCGGCTTCAGCCTGGTCGGGATCGACCCCGGTGCTCGCGGGGGACGGCTCATCGTCGAGTTCCACGCCTTCCACAACGAGGCCACCTCCTCCCGCATGCACGTGGAGATCACCCGCAAGCAGTCGGACCGCTGGTACACCTACTGGGCCGAGCAGTTCGAGAACATCTGGGCGGCAGCTTCGCTCCCGGACGAGGGATAGCGCCGGACGGCGTGTCGCTCCCCGGGGGCATCACCCTTTCTCCTTAAGCTGATAACAGCAAGAAGCGAGCAGGACAACCGTGGTGCGGGACACCGGGCCACCATCCAGCTCACTACCTCAGCGAGAGGGAGGGCCCATGCCAGTCATGGACACGGATTCGCCGGCCCGGGGCGCGGTGTTCGAGTTCGCCCGCGACCTGGGGCGCCGGGGCTTCAGCGCCACCACCTGCCGGATCCGGCGCCACTATCTCGACGAGTTCCTCGAGCACGCGCACGCGGCCACCGGCAACAATCAGCTCACGGTGGGCGACCTGATGGATCCCGAGCGGGCCGACGCCTGGCTGGAGGCGGCAGCCGAGGGCAAGCTGCGCACCCGCAACACCCGGTACGGACCAGAGGCGGCGGTCACCTCGAACTCGATCCGGGTGCGGGTCGACTCCTACAACGCGTTCGCGGAGTTCCTCGGCCTGTCCGGCCGCCGCAAGAGCCCGCCGCCGGCCCGCGGATTCCACCTGGATCCGGGCGACACCGAGCAGTTGCTGCACGACCTGACCGTGCGCAGGCCCACCGCCGCCAACGCCGCGACCACGCTGCGGACCGCGGCGGTGGCCGCGCTGGTGGCCGACACCGGCCAGGGCGTGCCCGAACTGGCCAGCCTCAAGGTCAGCGCCCTGCACCTGCCCGGCAGCGACCCCCACGTCGACCTCGGCGATGACGCGATACCGCTGAGCGACGCCACCGTGCAGATCCTCAGCCGCTGGCTCAGCGCCCGGGCCGAGATCATCGCCGAGCTGCAGGGCAGCGATCCCGGCCACCTGTGGGTGCCGACCAAGCCCGGCCGCCCGCGGGGCGGCGAGCCGCCGGTCAAGCCCGGCCTCAACCGGGCCGCCGTCCGCACCCTGCACGCCGCGCACCGCACCCTGGTCAGCCAGTTGCTGGGGGCTCCGCTGCGCCCCGGTGCCCTGCGCGATTACGGTGCCGATCCGGTGGCCAAGCCAACGGCGGGGGAGCGGATCGCGAGCGAGGAGGCCGCGCCCGCGGAGGAGTCCCCGGCACCGGGAGGCCAGCCGGCTTCCTCCTGAGGGGTCCCCCTGGCCTTTCGGCCCGGCACCCCGGCTTCATTCAGCTCATTTTTTGATACAGCAAGAAGCGTTCTTACCGCTAGTCACCGCTCCGCCGAAAACCCACCTGCTCAACCCGCAACGAATGGGCGGGGATCTCGCGGGGGGAGCGGCCCGGGCCGTCAGGCTTCGGCTTGGTGGCGGGAGGCCGCCTGCGCCGCCGGGCGCCACTGGGCGGCCAGGTCCTGCACCCAGGCCGCGGCGGCCACCGGGTCGGCCGGCGGGCTGTCGACCAGGACCAGCTCGGTGACGCCGGCCCGGGCCAGCTCGGGCAGCACCGCCGGACGGCCGTCGGTCAGCGCCACCGCCACGCTCAGCCCGCCGGGACGGCGCCCGGCCTGGCGGCACCGCCCGGCCAGCGCACCGGTCCGCTCCAGCGCTTCCCCGGTGGTCAGGTTGAACCCGTACCAGCCGTCCCCGAACGCCGCCACCCGCTGCAGCGCCGCGTCGCTGTTGCCGCCGACCACCACCGGGATCCGGCGGTCCCGCACCGGCTTGGGGTTGACCCGGACCGCGTCGAACCGGACGAACTCGCCGCGGAACGAGGCCACGTCGTCGGCCCACAGCGCGCGCATCGCCGCGACGTACTCGGCCGTTCGCGTCCCGCGGCGGGCGAACTCGACGCCGAGGGCGGCGAACTCCTCAGCCGACCAGCCGATGCCCACCCCGAGGATGAGGCGGCCGCCGGACAGCACGTCCAGCGTCGCCGCCTGCTTGGCCGCGAGCAGCGGATTGTGCTCCGGGAGCAGCAGCACGCCGGTGGCCAGCTCGATCCGGCTGGTCACCGCGGCGGCGAAGCTCAGGCCCAGCAGCGGATCCAGCCAGTCGGCGGCGGCCGGAACCGCGATCTGCCCGTCGGGGGAGTAGGGGTACCGGGACGCGGGCCGGTCCACCATCACCACGTGCTCCCCGGACCACAAGGTGGCGAACCCGGCCGCCTCGGCCGCGGTGGCCACCGCCCGGATGACGTCCGGCTGAGCCCCGGTCCCGATGCCCAGTGCGTGCAACCCGATCCGCATGTCCCTGAGCCTACGGACTTTTCCCCGGAGACCACCTGCTTGGCCCGTGGAACCGGTGTGACTACAGTGCCGGACGGTGAGCAGTCACCGGATCCTCCACCTGTCCGACACTCACGCCACCGCCACCGGGTTCGACGGCGACGGCGTCGATGCGCTTGGTTCCCTCGACCAGATCCTCCGTGATTGCCGGCACCTCACCGATCTGGATCTGGTCGTGGTCAGTGGCGATATCGCCGACGACGGCTCGGCCGAGGGCTGCGCCCTGGTCCGCGACCGGGTCGGGCAATTCGCAGGCGGCCGGGGGATCCCGCACGTCTACACCACCGGTAACCACGACCGGCGCCCCGGCTTCACCGCCGCGCTCGGGACGGGCCACCGGGACGCCCGGAACGCCGACGTCGGCACGCTCCTCGACGGCCTGGACGACGAACGCGCGGCGGTCAGCATGGTCAACGGGCTCCGGGTGATCACCTTGGACAGCCTGGTCCCCGGTTCGGGCCATGGCCTGGTGAGCCAGGCCCAGCTCGACGCGCTGGCCGCGATCCTGCGCGCCCCGGCCCCGGCCGGGACGGTCCTGGCGCTGCACCACCCGCCGGTCGCCACGACGAGCTCGCCGTGGACGATCGACGCCGGGCTGCGCAACCGGGACGAGCTCGCGGCCGCGATCGCCGGAACCGACGTGACCGCGGTGCTGTGCGGTCACTTCCACCTCCAGCTGACCGGGCGCCTCGGTGCGGCCACCGCCTGGGCGACGCCGGGGGTCGTGACCCGGATCGACCTCACCGCGCCCGCGCGCGTGGTCCGGGCGGTGCACGGCGCCAGCGCCACCGTCGTCGACCTGGGCGGACCGTTCTCGCCGTCGTTCCATCTCCTGCAGGCCCGGGATCCGCGGGCCGGGAACGAGGTCTACGTCGTCGACCCGGATACCTGGCGGCCGGCGGCCGAGGAACCATGAGGGCGCCCGGCCCGAGTTGACGCTTTCTCATATAGTGAGAAAAAGATGACCGTAATTCGAGACATTGATAATCTCGGGCCATGCCCTCCAACCCCGTCTACACCCACGGCCACGCGGAGAGCGTGCTTCGCTCACACCGCACCCGCACCGCGCAGAACTCCGCCGCGTACCTGCTCCCGCGGCTGCGTCCGGGCCTGGACCTGCTCGACATCGGCAGCGGCCCCGGCACGATCACGGTCGATCTGGCCGAGCGGGTCGCACCGGGCCGGGTCACCGCGGTCGAGGTGAGCGAGGCGGCGCTGGCCATCACCCGGGCCGAGGTCGAGCGCCGCGGCGTCCAGACCGTGGACTTCGCCGTGGATGACGTGCACGAGCTGCAGTTCCCCGCGGACTCCTTCGACGTCGTGCACGCCCATCAGGTGCTGCAGCACGTGCCCGATCCGGTGCGGGCGCTGCGCGAGATGATCCGGGTCTGCCGGCCGGGGGGAGTGGTCGCGGTCCGGGACGGTGACTACCACGCCTTCACCTGGTACCCGGCCCTGCCCGGGCTCGACCGGTGGCAGGAGCTGTACCAGGCGGCGGCCCGGGCCAACGGCGGCGAGCCCGACGCCGGGCGGCACCTGCTGGCCTGGGCCCACGCCGCCGGGGCGGGCCAGGTCACCGCGTCTTCGTCGACCTGGTGCTACGCCGACCCCGAAGCCCGCCAGGAGTGGGGCGGCATGTGGGCCGACCGGATCACCGGTTCGGCCATCACCGACCAGCTGCTGGCCAGCGGCCTGGCCTCCCGGGCCGACCTCGAGGACATCGCCGCCGCCTGGCGCGAATGGGCCGCCGATCCGGACGGCTGGCTCAGCCTCCTGCACGGGGAGCTGGTGATCCAGGTCGTGTGAGCCGGGACGTCAGGGGCGCGCGGCCGCGGCCACGACGGACGCGAAGGCGTCACCGCGGCCCGCGACCGCCACGATCGTCTCCAGCCGTCCGGCCCGGGTGGTGACCTCGCTGAAGGAGGCCAGCCCGGCCCGCCACCTGGCCGCCCGCCACAGGACCGAGCCCAGCGACCGGGTGATGAGCAGCTCGGGCAGGGCGGACACCTCGGCGGCCTCCAGCGGCCGGGCCGAGACCCACCCGCGCACGACGGCCGTGGTGACCTGCGGCCAGTCCGGTGCGTCGAGGGCGGGGGAGTTGTACAGCGCGGCCAGCAGGTCCTGCACCCGGAACCCGGCCCCCGCGAACTCGAAGTCGAGCAGCCCGGTGACCTCGCCCGTTTGGCGGGCGGCCAGCATGTTCGACGGCGCGAGGTCGCCGTGGATCACCTGGACGGGCAGGCCGGCGGCAGCTGGCCACCACCGCCCGGTGCGGCGGGCCGCCGCCTCGATCAGATCCGCCGGGCCGGCGCTCATCCCGGCGGTGCGCAGTTCGCCGCACAAGACGCCGACCGGCAGCCCGTCGGGCCAGATCCAGAGCGGGTCGGTGCGCCAGTCCCGCACCGCGGCGTCCAGCGGCACCTCGGCCAGGGCGGCGCTGAGCAGGCCCGCGGCCCGGCCGTACCGCCTGAACGCCGCCGGCCCGGCCATGGCCGGTGTCACGCCCGGCAGCCACCGGCAGACGGTGGCGGGCCCGGCCGCCGTTTCGATCACCGTCTGCCCGCCGGCCGCGGTCACCGGGTCGGGCACCTGAAGCGGAAGGCGTCCCCGCCGCAGGCACCGGAGAATGCGGTGCTCGGCCCGGACCTCCGCGGCCGACAGGAACTGGCTGATCTGCAGCACGTAACGCTGCTGCTGGTGGCGCACCAGGAAGGTCCGGTTGTTGGTTCCCTGGTCCCGGACGGGCGCGATGGCGGTGTCCAGCGGGAAGCCCCACCGCGGCAGCAGCGCGCGGGCGTCTTCCAGGTCCGTCACGACCTCAACGTTAAGCGAGCGGCCCGCCGAGGGCGGCCCATTGCAGCAGCATGATCGTCTTCCCGTCGGCGATCCGGCCGTCGCCGATCATGGCCAGGGCCTCGCCGATGGGAAGCTCCAGGATCTCGATGTCCTCGCCCTCGTCGGCCACCCCGCCGTGGTCGCCGGTCCGGTCGGCGGGGGAGTAGGCCGCGGCGTAGAAGTGCAGCCGCTCGGTGACCGAGCCGGGGCTCATGTAGACGTCGAAGACGTGGGTGAGCGGGCCCACCTCGACGCCGAGTTCCTCGGCGGCCTCCCGGCGGATCGCGGTTTCCGGGTCGTCGTCGTCGAGCAGCCCGGCGGCGGTCTCGATCAGCATCCCGTCCGGATGGTCGTTGACGTACGCGGGGTAGCGGAACTGCCGGGTCAGCAGCACGGTGCGGCGCTGCGGGTCATAGAGCAGGATGGTGGCGCCGTTGCCGCGGTCGTAGGTCTCGCGCTGCTGGGTGGTCCAGGTGCGATCGCGGCGCCGGTAGTCGAAGGTGGTGCGGCGCAGCACGTGCCACCCGGCCGAGGTGAGCTCGACGTCGCGCACGACCACGTCGGGATTGCGGCCGAGGTCACGCCCGGCCTGGTCGAGCCCGGTCCGGCCCCGGTGGTCCGGGACGTCGACGCCCGGCCGCCCGGTGAGCGACGGCCCGGTCAGTGATCCGTGAGACATGAGGCTAGACTACATGCACAAACGTGAAAGAACGTGAAGGAGTGCGAATGCTGGCTGCCGAGCGCCGTGATCTGCTCCTGGCCCGGCTCCGGGCGGACGGGAAGATCGTCGCCAAGGATCTCGCGGCCGAGCTGGAGCTGTCCGAGGACAGCATCCGCCGGGACCTGCGCGAGCTGGCGGCGGCCGGTCTGTGCCAGAAGGTCTACGGGGGAGCGGTCCCGGCTTCGCCCGCCCTCGGCGACTACGGCACGCGCCGGGCGATCGAGCCGGGCAGCAAGCAGGCGGTGGCGGCGCGGGCCGTCCCGCTGATCCAGCCGGGCAGCGTGGCCATCCTGGACGGCGGCACGACGACCCTGGCCGTGGCCCGCGCCCTGCCCGCCACCCTGAAGTGCACGGTGATCACGCACAGCCCGACCGTGGCCAGCGCGCTGGTGGGCCATCCCGGGGTGGAAATCTTCATGCTCGGCGGCCGCGTATTCAAGCACTCGGCCGTCACCTGCGGCGCCGCGGCCGCCGAGGCGGCCGAATCGGTGTCGGCCGACGTTTTCCTGCTCGGCGTCACCGGGGTGCACCCGGTCCACGGCCTGACCACCGGGGATCCCGACGAAGCGGCCATGAAGCGGACGCTGGCCCGCCGGGCGGCCGAGACCTACGTGCTGGCCAGCGCGGAAAAGCTCGGCCCGGCCTCCCGCTACCTCGTCCTGCCCTTGGCTGACGTGGCCGCGGTCGTGACCGACGGCCAGGACCACGACGTCGTGCGCCAGCTTCGCCAGCGCGGCGTGGCCGTGCTGCCGGTGCCGGTCTAATAGCCGCGGTCGCGGTCCACGACGTTGAGCAGGGGCCGGTCGTCGAGGAACCGGCGGAGGTTCTCAGCGAACAGGCGCCTGATCGGCTCGGCCAGGCCGGCGTCCCCGCGGGCCGAGATGTGCGGGGTCAGGAGGATCTGCGGGAGGTCGAGGAGTTCGGCCCGGGGTGGGCGGCCGGCGAGTTCGCCGTCGTACACGTCGAGTACCGCCCCGCGGATGCGTCCCGTGGTGACCGCGGCGATCAGGGCGTCCTCGTCGACCTCTTCGCCACGCGCGATGTTGATGAGCACCGCGCCCGGCTTCATCGCCGCGAAGACCTTGCCGTCAACCAGGCCGCGGGTCTCCGGGGTGAGCTGGGCGCAGACGGCGAGAAAGTCGCTCTCGGCGGCCACCTGGAGGATCCGGTCGGCGGGCAGGACGAGGTCAGCGCCATCGGTGTCGGTCGCGGGAGCGTCAGCGGACCGGCGGGTGGCGATCACCCGCAGGCCGGCTGCGCGGGCCAGCCGGGCCACCTCCTGCCCGATTCCGCCGAGCCCGAGGACGCCCATGGTGGCCCCGCGCAACGAGGTCAGCTCATAGCCGTCGGCGGTGAAGACCCCGTCCCGTTTCTGCCGGGCCCCTTCCTGCAGCCCCCGGGCGAAATAGGATGCCGCCGCCATGACGTACTCGGCGATGGCTGTCGCCCCGACCGCGCCCCGGCTGGTGGTCAGGGTCACTGGCGAGGTCCACAGATCAGACCCGACCAGGTTCGAGACGCCGGCCTGGGTGTGGTGGGCCCACGCCAGCTGTGGTGCCCGCCCGGCCAGCCCGCCGGGCACCGGATAGCCGACGAGCAGCACGTCAGCGACGGCGAGGACGTCGTCTACCTGGCCCGGTGTCAGAGTCTGGCCGGGAAGCCCGTACCGGCTGTCCACGACGGCACCGTTGGCGTCCAGGGCCCGGACCCGCCGGTCCACATCGGTCACGTACGACAGGTCGGCGCCCAGTATCGGTGCCATCACTGCCACGTTGACGACGTTCACGTCTACCTCCCGGCGGCCCCAAGGAGCCTAACTTTACATAATGTGCATTATCGGCGCATGAACAAGGGGAGTGCCACGGCGCTCAGCGCCTGGTCTCGTACCTGGTCAGGACCACGCCGCCGGGAAACGCCCGGGTCTCCGCCAGGTTCAGGTTCACCCAGTTGTCCAGGGCCGTAAAGAACGGCGTGCCGCCGCCTACCAGGACCGGCGCGGTGACCAGCACGTACTCGTCGATCAGCCCGGCCCGCATGGCCGCCGCGGCGAGGGTGGCGCCGCCGATGTCCATGGGGCCGCCGTCCTCGGCCTTGAGCCGGGTGATCTCGGTGACCGCGTCGCCGGTGACCAGGCGGGTGTTCCAGTCGACCGTGCTGGTCGTCGAGGAGAACACCACCTTCGGCATTTCCTGCCAGCGGCGGGCGAACTCGATCTCCCTGGGTGTGGCGCCGGGCTGCTGGTCGGCGGTCGGCCAGTGGGAGCTCATCGTCTCCCACAGTTTGCGCCCGTACAGGGCCAGGCCCGTCGCACCCACCCGGTCGGACCACCACTGGAACAGCGCGTCGCTCGGCACGCTCCAGCCGATGTCGTCGCCGGGCGCGGCGATGTAGCCGTCCAGGCTCAGGTTCATGCCGAAGGTCAGTTTCCGCACGGCGTCAGCCTCCTCGTGAGTCGGTCCTCGGCATGTGCAGACCTGCATGGTGCGGAAGAGTCATCGGCCGGGCCACACCGGTTCAGTTCATCCGGGAAGATCCTCCGGGCGCTTGGCGGCAAGCTCACCCCGCAGCAGGCCGGTCGACTGGCCAACCTCGATGAGGTAGCCGTCCGGGTCCCGCATGTAGCAGCGGATCTCGGCCCCGCGGTCGATGGGCGGCGTGACGAATTCGGCTCCCTTGGCCTTCCACTCCTCGTAGCGGGCCTGAATGTCAGCGACGCGCAGATTGAGGAAGATCGAGGTGGTGTCGCCGGGCTCGTAGTCGGTTACCGTAATGCCCGGTTTGTCCGGGGTGGGCGGGCCGCCGGGATTCATGATGATCCACGAATTGGACAGCTTGACGATGCACGGGTTTTCCGCCACGACGACGCTGCCGCCCAGGACGTTGGAGTAGAAGTCCCGGGAGCGTGCGACCTTCCGGACGGTGATGAACAACGTCACCAGGATGCCCTCGGTGGGCGCGGGCAGGTTGGCGTAGTCGATGCGAGGCGCAGATTCGGTCATGAGCTCGCTCCCGTTCGGCGGCACGGAACACGGGCTCAGTGTGTCAGAGCCACGGCATTTTCGGTTTTCTTACTCGTGGCTGCCAATTCCGCACGATCAGGTCAGCGTGACCACGATCTTGCCGTGGGCGTGGCGTCCGGCTTGCAGGGTCACGGCGTCGCGGATCTGGCCGATCGGGAAGGTCGCGGCGATCGGCACCATGATCTGGCCGGCCAGGATCGCGCCGGTGATCCGCTCCAGGGCGTCCGGCCCCGCGTCGACGCCGCTGGTCGCGCGCACACCGCCGGGAGGGTTGGGCCCCGCAGCGATGGTGGAGATCCGCTCGGGCGGCACGCCGAGCGCGAGCGCGGCCTCGGCCGTTTCGGTGCCGAACAGGTCGGTCGCTGCGGTCACGCCACCGGGAGCCAGGGCCCGTACCCGGCCGACCAGCCCGGGGCCATAGGCCACGGGCGCGGCGCCCAGCTTCCGCAGGAAACCGGACGTGCTCTCCGAGGCGGTCCCGATCACGGTGGCCCCGGCGAGCTTCGCGAGCTGGACCGCGAACACGCCGACACCGCCGGCGGCGCCGCCGATCAAGACGGTGTCGCCAGAACGCAGGCCGATCGCCGCCAGCGCGGCGGCGGCGGTCAGGCTGGCCACCGGCAGCGTGCTCGCCACCTCGTCGCTGATGCCCTCTGGCGTGTGGAACAGCGCCCCGGACGCCTCGTCGGACGGGTTGACCACCACGAAATCGGCCACGGCCCGGCCCAGCGCGCCACCGTAGACCCGGTCGCCCACGGCAAAATCCGTGACGCTGGCGCCGGCCTCGTCGACCACGCCCGCGAAGTCGTACCCGAAGCCCGCTGGCACGGTGATGCCGAACTGCTCCGCCACCTGGGGCACCGAGGCCAGGATCCAGTCCATGGGATTCAGTCCCGCGGCCGCTACCTTGACCCGGACCTCCCCCGGGTCGGCGTGCGGCTCCGGGACCTCTCGCAGCTCCAGGACTTCGGGACCTCCGAACATCTCGTACATGACGGCTCGGCTCATGGCAGACCTCCAGCAGGCACAGTGATGGGAGTTGGTCCTATCAACGTACACGAGTGACGGGACCAAGTGCCGTAACCTGTTCCCATGGCTCGCTGGCAACCCAATGCATCAGAACGGCTCGCTGTCGCGGCCCTCGACCTGTTCGCGGAGCGGGGCTATGAGAACACGACGGTGATCCACATCGCGGAGCGCGCCGGGCTGACCAAGAGCACCTTCTTCCGGCACTTCGCCGACAAGCGGGAGGTGCTCTTCGGCGGGGACACGATGGCCGGGCTGCTCGCCGGGGGGATCGCCGCTGCGCCGGTCACGGCCACTCCGCTCGAAGCGGTGGCTCATGCCCTGGACGCGGCCGGGCGGGAAGCCTTCACACCCGAGCGCCGCGAATTCAGCGCGCGGAGGCAGGCGGTCATCGCCGCGCACCCGGAACTGCAGGAACGCGAGGCGCTGAAGGGCCTCGGCCTCACCGCGGCGATGACCGGTGCGCTCAGGTCCCGCGGTGTGCCCGACCTGCCCGCGCGCGTGGCCGCCGAGTTGGGCGCGCTCGCCCTGAAAATCGCCTATGAGCGCTGGAGCGACCCGGCCAGCGGCGAGTTCGGTGAAATCGCCCGGCGAACACTCAGCGAAGTCCAAGCCGTCAGTGCCGTGTCCCTTCGCTGACGAAGTACGGCGGGAGCGGCCAGGACGGAGTACAGCAACGGGTTCGCGCTCCGGGCGGCCCGCACGCTGCCGTTGACCCCCGGCGGGGTCGGGATCACCCAACTAGGCTTGGTTGGCATCCTCACCACGGGCGCCGGCCACACGGCCAGCATCCAGGT
>Ga0209112_10000132_pt1 | contig 12580 bp, 20 predicted proteins | sample TexAe_OM3H0_O3_FD_187947 | JGI IMG/M metagenome (GOLD analysis project Ga0209112, IMG submission 187947) | Forest soil microbial communities from Davy Crockett National Forest, Groveton, Texas, USA - Texas A ecozone_OM3H0_O3 (SPAdes) (version 2) | ecosystem: Environmental > Terrestrial > Soil >...
ATGTATCGCGCGCTCTGTAGGACGCAGGCTCTTGACGTGGGGGTCCATGCTCCACTAGGATGCGCTTGTCAAGAGGGTCGTGTGCACCTCGGGGACCGCGCAACCCGGAAGCACAAAAACCCCACCTAGCTAGGGTTGCTCGGCCCTGGAACGCACTAGGTGGGGTTTTTCTTTGCCTACGGAAAGGCAGGCTTGACGGCAACCCTGTGTTAGGCATACCGTCCGCTCGCGTTCCGGCACATCCATAGCGAGCATCAAACCTTGATTGAAACGATCTATCTCGATGTCACCGGGGACTCGGGTCGGCTCTCCCGCTATACGCTTCTGGTTGAAAAGCTCCATGCCGCGGAGCGTGCGCACATCGCGCACGAGGAAATGTCCGCGCGCGTGTCGTTGTTGCATCTGAAGCGGATCAGGGATGCGCAGCGCGAGCTCGAGGCGGAGGGCGAGCGGTTGAGAAAATTAATCAAAACGGCGGCGGGGTCGTGACAGCGACCGGGGATCAATTGGCCTGGGCGGCGCGGATCTGGCGCCTCTCGCCGCGCTCCGATCGCATCGGGTGGTACTACATGACGACCGGGTTCCTAGATAGCGAGCGGGCCCGGGCGGTGGATGACTGGTATGCGATTGATACCGCCACCCGCAAGGAAATCACACACACCCTCGTGCGTCTCTACAGCACCATGCAGCTGGCGCAGCCATCATGAGAGAGCGTGTTGGACAAGCGACTTGGGCGCGCCGCCGCACGGATGAATTCCCGCGCTACGTGGCCGCTGAGATGCTGCGGCAGCACTCGGATCGCGTCGGCATCATCGGACCGCACAGCACCTCTCCCTGGTACGAAGCCAATCAATGGTTGGTCGGGGCACAGAAGGAGCTCCAGCGCGAAAAGCTGTGGGAAGCCTTCGATGAAAGCGACATTCGAGACTTCGCCGAAAATTTCGCCAAGCTCTGCGCCGAGATGCCGCAGCTGGCGGAAAGGGAGCTCTTTGCGTTGGCGCGCAACATCGAGCCCCCGCCCGCGAAGTTCATGACGGACCGGTATGAGGCGCGCGCCAGGCGCCTTGCCGATCCGTTGTGGTGGCGGCGCGCGCTGCGCCGGTGTTGGAGCCGCAAGGCCGAAGAGTCGTTGCGGCGCTTAGGTGTGGTGCGCAAGGGAAAGTGCACGTACGTGAGCGATTCGGGGGTTCATTTGCGCGGCGGCCAGAAACGTCGGATGCAATCCTATCTCGAGTCGCACGTCGCCAGTAATGAGCTCGGCGAGCAGTTGAATCTGTTTGATGTCCAGCAGGGCAGTGTCGCGAATCCCTCCCTGCGCCGCGGCGAGCTCATGACACGGGTGCGGGGTTTTGAAGAGCTCGCGGACTGGCGAGGTGATATCGCGCTCTTCTTCACGCTCACCACTCCATCCCACTTCCATCCACAATTAGCTTCAGGGGGCCGAAATGACCGGTACGACACGCAGCAAACCGCGCGAACAGCCCAAGCCTGGTTATGTCGAATGTGGGCCCGCGCCCGCGCCAAGCTCCATCGGCAGGGAGTTAGAATCTATGGCTTCCGAGTGTCCGAGCCACATCACGACGGCACTCCGCATTGGCACGGACTGTTCTTCGTGGCTCCTGATCAGGCACATGTTGTGCGTACTGTCGTCCGCGACACCTGGCTGTCGGAACACGGCGACGAGCCAGGGGCAATCGAGCACAGGTGTCGGGTTGTTGCCATTGATAAATCGCAAGGGGATGCTGCGGGCTATATCGCCAAGTACGTCTCGAAAAACATTGACGGCGCCGGCACCATCGGTGCCGCGGAAAGCGATGAAAGCGGGGAATCGGTAGGTGATGAGGTGGCGCGGGTGGATGCGTGGGCATCACTTCACGGGATTCGGCAGTTTCAACAGATCGGCGGACCGCCGGTCGGTCTGTGGCGCGAGGCGCGCCGCCTTCGTGAGGAAACGGAGGATTTGGATATCGAGCGCTGTCGCCGGCGGGCTGATCGTGGGGATGTGTGTGGTTTTATTCGTTGCGTGAGCTGGGATCATCAGAACACGCGTAAGACCTCGCTGCGGCTGTGGAAGGAAGAGGATGGCACTGTCAATAAATACGGCGAGTGCCGCGGCAAGCGGATTGTCGGGGTGCGGTTCGCCAGCGCCGAGGTGATTACCAGGCCGCACCGCTGGAAAATTGAGCAGAAGGGACGGACCCATGCCGTCGGACGGAGTAACCCGCCCCCGTACGAAGGGATCGCAACCCTTCGTAACATCAAACCGGGGGGTGCGTCCGTTTCTTCTGCTGAATCTGCTCCGGCTCCGGTCCCCCTTGGACCCGTGGCAATAACTGTACGCAGCACTGCCGGCGGCCGGCGACTGAAACTGGTGTTGGGAGTGGGCGGCGCCCCGCCGAGGCTCGTTTATGCCGACGATGAAGGCCGGCCCCGTGATCACAATCTGCAATAGGCGCAGTTTTCCGATGCGCCTGACCGCTGAGGATTACGCGATCCAACAATCGCGGGTCCCGAGGCGCGCGCGGTTCATTTACATGTTGGGGGATACGGCCGACGCAGAAATCATGTTCGCCTGGGTGGACGCGGCGGCCGATCGCGTGATGCGTGCCGGGGATCTTTTATGATGCGTTTTCTGTCACTGGGAGCCGGCGTTCAGAGCTCGACACTGGCGCTGAAGATCGCCAAGGGCGAAATCGACATGGTCGATGCCGCCATATTTGCGGATACCCAATGGGAGCCGAAGTCCGTCTATGCGTGGCTCGATTGGCTGGAGAAGCAATTACCCTTTCCCGTGTACCGCGTGACGAAGGGGAACCTGCGCGAGAACGTCCTCACCAGCAAAAACACGACTGGCGGCCGGTTCGCGACGATTCCCTGGTTCATCACGAATCCCGATGGCTCGTGGGGAATGGGGCGGCGCCAGTGCACGAGCGAATACAAGCTTGATCCGCTGCGCCGAAAGAAGCGCGAGCTACTGGGCTACCCACCCCGCGCTCGCATACCGGCTGGGGCTTGCGAGACCTACATCGGTATATCAACCGATGAGGCGCTCAGGATGAAGCCTAGCGGAGAACGATGGAGCATCAGCCGTTGGCCCCTCATAGAGCTAGGGATGAGTCGGAACGATTGCCTGCGTTGGATGGAGAGAAACGGCTATCCGACACCCCCGAAGAGTTCATGCATCGGCTGTCCCTACCACTCGGATACCGAATGGCGGACTGTAAAGGCAGATCCTGAGTCCTGGGCGGATGCACTAGAGATAGACGCGGCAATCAGAATCCCGGTGCGTGGGCAGCGTGGGCACCAGTACATGCATGCATCGCGCGTGCCGCTGGCCGATGTCGATTTATCCACGGCCGAAGATCACGGCCAGATTGATGCATTCAACAACGAGTGCGAGGGGATGTGCGGACTGTGAGCAAACATAACGAGGTAAGCAAACATGATCTATTTTCATTGCGACGGGTGCGGCAAACAATTGCAGCACGACGGGCCGGATGCGCCGGCCGAGTGGGCAGAAATCATCGCGAACGTCAAATGGCGCAAGGGCGACGATGAAGGCTACATCGAATATGAGGGCGGGCCGGTCCTCTTGTGCCCAACCTGCAAGCCCGGAAGCGCTCAGGCACTGTGTGCACAGGCTGAGCGTGGCCTTCAGACCGCTGTCGATCAGCGTCCGAAAGTTTTGGCGGCACCGTATTGTCCGCGATGTGCAAGTGAAGAAAAAAGCAGCCTTTAGTGATATAACATAACAAGTTGCGCATAAAGGGCACTATGTCAATGGACACCGAATTGCTAAGAGAAATCATCAGGCTGCGCAAACAGATGACAATAACCAACGTGATGTTCACGGTGTCGCTCGTACTGTTGGCCATCGCTGTGATCTTGAAGTGAGACGACTTCAATCGGCCCAGTTTACAGACGAGGATGAGTCCATCTGGCTGGAGTCAATACTGCGGCGCGGGCTCGGGTGGGGGCTATGGCTCAATCAGCGTTCGCGCGACACGGACCGCAGGGACGCGGATCTGATTCTGCACGCACAACGGCATAGGTTTTTGGCAGCGCTGAAACGAACAGACGATGAATTGCGCATTGATCTGAGGCAGGGCTGCGGAGTAATGGTCGGTCATCTCGGTCTGATGCTTTCGGAACCCTGACGGACAACATAACAACGTGGATGGCCAAACTGATGAGGCGGGGATAAAATGAGCGACATAAAACAACGACTGAGAGACTTCAGGTCGGCGGCAAAGGCTCCGTGTCCGTGGATCGATCTCGAAGATCGGATGGTGCCGTGATGAACTGGATTGCTCTGCTCATGGTCGGCTTCGGCCTGTCGGTGGTCGCTGCCGCGGCGTACGAAAGCGGCCGCCGCGCGGCGCGCCGTGAGATTTTGGAACACTGGGCCCAGTTCACCTGTCCGGTGTGTCTCGCGGCTCCGCGCGCCTGGCTCATGCACCACTCGGGGTGTGATCATGGCTGGACCGTTCCGGTCGATGTCGGTCTGCCGCCCCCGGAGGGTAAGCTGTGAACCGCTGGTTGACTTGGCGTGCGCGCCTGGCGCATCTCATGGACCCGCGGATCGAGTGTCTCTGCCATATCTGTTGTGCGAGCCGCACGTCCATCCGCCAGGCCGAGCGGGAGTACGCTGTCGAGCGGTTGCTGACCCAAACCCATCCCCCTGCCGAGGAACTGATCCGTGTCAGAAGATTTGAAAAACCGAACATGCGCGAGCTGCGCATGCGCCTACCTGATCGAGCCGCCCAAGGTCCCGACCGCGGACCAGCTGCGCCAAAACCCGGGGCTGCTGACCGCCAAGAAACAATGGATCTGTCGTCTCAACCCGCCGGCCCTGGTGATGACCGCGGAGGGCCCTAAGCTCATGCAGCAGCTGACCGCGGACTACATGTCCTGTTGGCACTGGAAGTCGCCGGGCACCTTGCCGGGCGATGCACTGCCGCCGGGTCCGGTGAACGTGACCGGCCGCGGCATTCTCGCGCAGTAAGAATGTTCCACGAAAAGGGCTCCCTCGAAGCACTAGTGGAAGAAATACAGCGCGAACATAGACTTACGATGACCCCGGCCGGGCTGAGGCGCGCTGTTCCACGACGATGGAAGCCCCGGTCACGGCCGCAAACGGTGATCCTCTCGAAGGCCGCGGTCGCGGTGGCCTGGCGCCGGGCGGTGGTCAATCACGCGCTGCGACTGTGGCCGGTGTATAAGGGGATTCCGGCAGGTGAGTAGGTAGGGTTTTGATGGCCAAGAAGAAGAAATCCCCCGGCGAATCCGCGGGCAATGTGATCAATTTGCACGTGGACAGCGGCGGTGCTGCGCCCCCGGAGACCGATGAGGATGAATTCGCGGATCTGGATGCCGCTGAAGAGGGGCAGCTCTCGCGCGCCATTGAGGATGTGCGCCGCGTGGAGGGCGCTAAAGCCGAAGTGCTGAAGGAGGTCGATGCGCGTTGGGCGTATTGCCGCACCTACGCGATTGCCGCCTTCACGCACGACCGCGTGGCTCAGGATTTCGGAGCGGGCAAGTACCGCGTCCGGTTCAAGGGGCCGGGCGATAAATACATCCGCGGCGGCGGCGGCTTTGACATTGCCGAAGGCGTCGGCGGCGCCGCAACCCCGGTCGCGGCAGGTCCGGTGGCGGAGCTCCTGGCCGTGTTGAAGGAAGAGCGCGCCCGGGAGCGTGAAGAGCGCGACCGCAAGAAAGGCGAAATGTTGGAGTGGGTCAAGCTGCTCGCGCCGATCTTCGGCCCGAAACTGCTCGAGATGTTCTCCGGCGGGGCGAAGGGTCCCACACTCCCGGAGCTCATCCGCGCCGTCAAAGACATGAAGGATCTTCAGGGGCCGACGCAGGGCATCACGGAGCAGTTCAGCCAGGTCATGACGGTGCTGCAGGGTGCGAAGGATCTGGTGGGCGATGACGGCGGGGCCAAGGCGGGGTCAACGTGGGTGGATCTGATCCGAGACTTCATACAGAGTCCCGCAGCGGGCGCGCTGGCGAGCGCGATCCCCGGGATGGGCATGCGGCCGGCGGCGCCGGCGCCGGCGGTACCGCCGGCGGGTGCGCGTGCGATACTCCCGCCTTCTGCGCAGGGCGCGGCCGCTGCGCCGCCACCGGCTACCGGATCGGGGGATGTCCCCCCGGGGGATGACATGTTGCAACAGTTAAATTGGCTGCGCGGCACGGTCGCGCAGCTGCTGGTCCAGGCACAGAAACAGGCCAATCCCCGGTTGTACGCGGAAGTCGTGCTGGACAACCTGCCACCGTACATCCCGCCGCAAGCCCTGTTGGAGCGGCTCTCGGCCGATAGCTGGTGGACGCAGCTTCAGCAGTTGGACGGACGACTCACGCCGTTTGCCGAGTGGTTCCAGAAATTCCGCGACTACGCGGTCAGGGCGCTGACCCGGCAGCTACGCAAAACCGAAGAACAGAATGCCGGTCCGCAGGACCCGCAGCCGATGTCAGAAGGGGAGCAGTATGACGGAGTCTGATTCAACCCACGCGCCGCGTCCGACTCACTCTGTCCCCGGCGGGGAGGGCCCTCCCGATGAGCCAACCCGGTTGGAGCGCATCATTGCGAGTCAATTTCGCCGCGGCATCCCGGTCCCGCTGTCGCCGAAGGAACAGCAGGACATGTTGCGCATGAGTTTGGAGCAGCGCTGCGACTTCATTGCAAAGATGGTCGTCTGGACCGCGCGCGGTGTTGAAAAGCACATCAAGAGCACCGAATCGAAGTGAGCGACAAAGTGACCGTGGACGGGACCCCGTCTAAAATCCTCCTGGCGATGCCGTGCATGGACGGCCGGATATGGGCGCAGACGATGATGTCGGTCATGCAAGTGATGGCCGCATCGGAGGGGCTGATACAACCCTATTGGAGCATCGGGGACAGCAACATTGCGCACTGTCGCAACGGCATCGCGCACTACTTCCTGACCCGCACCGATTTCGACACGTTGTTTTTCTTAGACTCCGATATCGTGTTCTCGGGAGAGGATTTCGCCTACATGTTGGAAGGGCGGGAGCAGATCGTCATTGCCCCGTACGCGCGCAAGGTGATGGGGATGCCGCCGACCGGGTTCGGTATGGGGTTCTGTCGCATCCATCGCAGCGTGTTTGACCAGCTAAACGCGATGGAGGATGCCGAAGGCGGGGAGGGGCTGGCTCGCTACTACATTGACGGAGAGGTCGCGACACACTTCTTTTTCACAGGCGCATCAACTGATGCGCGCTGGTTCGGTGAAGACACCGGGTTCTGGCATTGGTGTGCACTCCAGGGAATGACGCAGCGGCTCGAGCGGCGCACGCGACTGGGACACATCGGCAGCTACGTGTACCATTGCCCCGACCAAATGCCGGCGGGTGTGGTGCCCTACTGCGGGCCGGGCCCCTATCCCCCGGAGTCAGCACCGGAGTGAGTCATGGGCGATGTATTGTGCTTCTGGCCGTCCGCGTCGCTTTGCGGGGCGGCCCCTTCGCAATCGACTACTGGGCTTTCGCCCCGGACAACGCCCCGCGGCGCGCCTTGCCGGGCCACTCCCTCCCAAGCACGTCAGCCTGGACCGGATTGCCTGGTCCGCGTCCCGGGCCAGACATTTTGGCATACCCACACCTGTCCGAATTGCGGGAGCTCGTGGACGCACATCGCGCCTACACCGATGACCCAGCGGAAGAATGTTGAGATTCACACCTGTACGAAGTGTGGTGAGCTGGTGTGGCGGTTCGAGCGGCTCGAGGAAGTGGATACGACCGGCGACGGGTTACCGTGGCTTGTCGGCGGGGTCCTCGCCGGCCTGGTGGTCGCGCGTCTGCTTGACCGCAGCTGATCGATTAACATAATGTCCGCCCCTCATGGGGCTCATGGGGACATTTCCGGGGCGGACACCGGGGCCCGATCGGCTCCAGCGGTTTTCCATTCCCGGCGGTCTCGGCGGCGTTCGTCGAACGCTAAGGCTGATGGTCGATGTATCGTCTACGTTCAAAACGGATCTTCACGTGCGCACGTTGGCCGTGCACCTCGTCAAGGGGCGCGTGGTGACGTTGGCGGACGGCACTCAGGCGCGCTATCCCCAGTGCCGGCCGAAAGATTACATGGCCGAGATGCGCACCCTGCACGCCTTCGTGCGCGATCACATCGGCTATGTCCGGGACGTGGAAGGGGTGGAAACACTCCAGACGCCTATTCAGACGCTCAACGTCCTGGCCGGGGACTGTGATGACAAGGCGATGCTCTTCGCAGCGCTCGCCGGTGCCATTGGCTTTCAGACGCGCTTCGCGGCGATCGGGGTGCGGGGTCAGCCCTTCTCTCATGTCATGGCGCAGGCGCTGGATGAGCGCTCCGGCTACTACATCAACGCGGAAACGATCCTGACAGATCCGCCGGTCGAACTCGGGTGGGAGCCGCCCGATGCGACAGACGTGATGTACGCGCACTGCCAGTGAGCACCGCGCGCCGCACTGTTGTGCCCTACTTCGCGCGCGTGCCGCCCGCGGGTCCTCCGGTGAAAGTCAATCGGCGCATCACGGCGCATGGACTCGGGGCTTTGGGGACGAGCGTCTCGCCGCCGGTCGGCGCCGGTTCCGGGGCGGGCGCGGAAATCGGTGCATCGCAAGGCGCCTCGATCGGCTCGGCGATTGTGCCCGGGATCGGAACGGCGATCGGCGCTGTGATCGGTGCCATCGGTGGCGCGATCGCCGGCGCGATCAATAAGAAAGATCCCGAAAACGTAGACTTCAACCAGGCGGTTGCGATCTACGCGCAGAATCCGAACGCGATCTACTCGATCAACAATCCGTATCTCGCGTTGGCGGGTCTGTTCGATCTCAACATACAAACCAACATCCCGATATATCGCAAGTTCGGGCACATGGGCGAAGCGGCCTTTGTGGTGTGGTTGTGTCAGACGGTGTACCAGGCCGCACAGCAGGGCAAGATCACGGCCAGCGACACCGCGCTCACGGTGATGAACAAAATCGTGCAACCCGCGATCAACGCGTGGGGTTATGGCACGATGAACGATCCGCACGCGGCGCTGATCACAGAACTGATCATTGCCATGATTCTTCAATACACCGAAGGGGCCCAACATAACTGGTTGGCGGTGGGTGGGGATTATCCGGCTCAGTTCAGTCAAATTCCGCCTTTCTCGCTGCCGTCCGCGGCGGCGGCCACGACTTCTACCGGTGGTGCGTCCATGTCCACGTGCGCAGCGTCCGCATCCAACGGCTCCTACATCTCGGCCGCCAACCCCGGCCCGATGACCACCCCGCAAGGCACTTGGGGATACTCGTCCTCGTTGAAGGTCTTTACCCTCAATGGCAACCAGGCGACTTCGCCCGGGCTGACGTTGGGTCTGTTGTACGCCAACGGGCAGGTGTACGCGTACAACACGGGCGGTGCTGCGTATCTGTGGCAAGGGCAATGGGTGCAACAGTCCCCGAGCCAGGTGCCAACTCCCCCGTCGTCCTTCGGGTGGGCATCCCCCTCGGCCGGCAACAATTCGTACATCTCTGCAAGCAGTCCGGGCCCGATGTCAACGCCGCAAGGGGTATGGGCGTATTCGAGCGCGCTGCAATCTTTCACGTTGAACGGCAACCAGGCGACCTCGCCCGGGGTGTGCCTTGGGTTGTTGTATTCGGGCGGGAACGTGTACGCCTACGACACCGGCGGCCTGGCCTACCTGTGGCAGGGACAGTGGGTTCAGCAGAATCCCGGCCAGGTCCCCTCGCCGCCCCCGGCCTTCGGATGGGCAGGTCCCACGGGCGGCACCTCCGGCAGCGCGGCGACCGCAAAGCCCGTCGCGCCGGCGACTCCGACCACGCTCGAGTCGGCCGACGGCTCTCAGGTCACCGCGCCGGGCACGGCGTTGGAAACCGCGTCCGGCACCATGATTTACCTGGGCCCGCAGGCCAGCGGCGATCCCAACAACCAGTATGGTTACCCGATCTGGGAAAGCGGCGTGCAGAACGGCTACGCCGTGGGTCTCATCATGGGCAACGGCGGCAAGGTCTATGCCGTCAATGCCGTGGGAACCTGGTACCAGTGGAGCGCGACGAATTGGACGCAGCTCTCGGCCGCGCCGGTGCTGAACGGTCCCACGACCACCACCTCGAGCGGCTCATCGTCTGCGCAAAGCGGTGTGAGCTCGACACCGGGCGGCACCTCGAGCACCACCGGCGGCGTGATCGGTACCACCTCGAGCGGGGTCGCGGTCACGGATAGTGATGTCGCCGACATGATTGCTCAAATGCAGTCGCAGAACGCGACCGCCGCGCAGGCGTACCAGGCGATTATGGCGGCGCTGCAGAGCGAAGGCGTCGCGAGCACGACCGCGCTACAGAATCAGGTGGCATCGCAGGTGAGCTCGAGTATGCCGGCCGCCGGCGCCACCTCGAGCGGCTCGGACACCGGGATATACATTGTGGGCGGCGGTCTGGCGCTCCTGGGGCTGCTCTACATGATGCATAGACGGGGCAAGCCCGCATGAATCTGAACGCGGCAACCTCGCTGGTGGCCTGGTTGTGGGATCAGGAGCCGAACCTGATTTACGCGCTCGCCCGCCAGGTGCCGGGACCGTTGGGAGATGATTGTTTCTCATGTCTCTTCACCGGCTCGGCCTGCGATCCGGGGAACTTCACCAGCTGGTCATGTGCCGGTGCATCGATAGATCCGATTGCCGCCGATGCGGTGAATTACTGCATGCCGGCGTTGAGCTGTGTTGGCTTAGATAGTCTCGACAGTGTCGATTTCCAAAGCCTGGGACTGTGCAGCGGCGTGTGCATCCCGACGTTGTCGGAGTCGGATCTGACCCCGGTCGGGACGTGCGCGGTCACCGGCGGTTGCAATATCGGCACGAGCTCCGTGTCCAGTACCTGCGCCAGCACCAGCAGCGCGCTCTCGGGCGTTGCCAAGTTTCTGACCAGCCAGCAGGGGTTAACCTCGCTTGCGAACGTCGCCGCGGCCTACTTCAAAGCCTCGGCCGCAGCCTGCAACGCAGCTGCCGCAAAGGCCGCGCAGCAACAGGCGATCGTGAATGCGCAGCTGGCGCGGGCGCTCTCGGGTCAGTCCTCGCTCCCGATCCAGTACGTGACCAACAGCAACGGCACGACAACGCCCATGATTTCGACCACCGGCGGGCTGTTGCCATTGACGGCGGATAACCTCTCGCGGCTCACGCCGTCATCCATCGCAACCTTCTTTGCTCAATACGGCACCTGGCTGGTAATCGGCGGCGCGGCCGCCTTTCTCGCCTACGCGGCCACACGGAGACGCGCAACATGACAGTACAGGCGATTGGAGCGACGGGGCTGAAAGGCTTCATGAAGTGGCTTCAACAGGATCAACCCGGGGTCTACGCGGCCACGGCGGCGAAGATTGCGAAGGCGGTCCCGAAGGGATTCTCCGGCTTCAACGGATCGGCCTTGCGTACATCACAGCTGCGCGTGGGTCGCCGCAGCATGCGCTTGCGCGGTTACGCAGGCTTAGGCGACTGCTGTTCGTTTTCATCCGTGGGCGTGTGTGCGGCCACGTGCGGTAGTTCCTCGATCAATTGGGGCACATGCACCTCGTGCGCGGCCAATAGCGGCGCCTCGACGGGCACGTGCCTGACGGGCATCGCGAATATCATCAACAGCGTCGCGGGCGCCGCGCTCACCGCGCAGCAGCAGTCGGAGTACGATGCGCTGTTACAGCAGCAGTTGACCCGGGCGCAGAACGGACTGCCGCCGCTGACGGTATCCTCCAGCGGTTCAGGCGTGCCGCTCATCGGAAGTCTGTCGAGCTCAGGCAGTGCGCTGCTGTGGTTGGGCGGCGGGGCTATCGCGCTGTATCTGCTCTTCGGGCGGAAATGAAAACGCGCGACGCCACTTCGATCGTTGTGTTGGCCGGTGGGGCGGTCGCGATTTATTTCCTCTACACGTGGCTGAAGGGCGTTAACGACACAACAGCATCAGCCTGGCAGGGCGTGCAGAACGCGAACGATGCGCTCGTGTGTGGCGTCGAAAGCGGTTGGGATTGGCTGAAAAACGAAGTGGGAGTGAGCAGCTGTGGCCAGTAAATCATCCGGGCTTGTAAGAGTGCTGCCGTGGCTGGCGCTGGGCGGGCTGTTCTATCTCATGGCGAAAAACTCGAGCCGCCTCGCCGCCGGCGGAAGCCCGGCGCAGACAATCGCGCCCCCGGTCGGCACGCCTACCAACAACGCGGGCTGCAATGATTTCGGTGCGGCCGGTACCGGCAATTGCTGGTGCGGCTGATGGCTAAGCGCAAGAAAAATCCGAAACGGCAGATGCCGCCGGCGCTGAAGGCGTACTGGGCGGCGCGCAACAAACGGATCAAGAATCCGCGCCGGCGCGCGCCCAGGAAGCGCCGCCGCAACCCGCTGCCGACGCAACACGTGTTGCTGGCGCAGCGCCCCGCCGGTCCGGTGCTCAAGTACCTGGGCGGCATAAAGTTTTCGCAGACCGGGCGCGCGGTGCGTTTCGCAAGCAAAGCCGATGCGCTGGAGGTCGGTAAACGGTTGCGGCGCGAGTTCCGCATCCTGAAAACCTACAAGCTGTGGGCAACGTGAGT
>Ga0209112_10000133_pt1 | contig 12549 bp, 14 predicted proteins | sample TexAe_OM3H0_O3_FD_187947 | JGI IMG/M metagenome (GOLD analysis project Ga0209112, IMG submission 187947) | Forest soil microbial communities from Davy Crockett National Forest, Groveton, Texas, USA - Texas A ecozone_OM3H0_O3 (SPAdes) (version 2) | ecosystem: Environmental > Terrestrial > Soil >...
CGACGTGGCTCGCGCGCTGACCGAGACCGGGGCCTTGGCCTGACCGGGGCCCCGGGGCCCTGGTCAGATCTCGATTGGGTTACAGTGGAAGGCAGGTGAAGAAAATCGCCTCCAGTCTTTACGCGTGGAGTGGCGATGACCCACCTGCTCGCCCGTCCTACCGATCTGGACCTGCCTGCCCTGACCGACGCTGAGCTGGCTCAGCTGCTGGACGATCCCGAGCACGGCGACGACGCCCGGTCCACCCTCGTCTCCCGGTACCAGGGCCTGGTCCGTCACTCGGCCCACCAGTACCAGCTGCCGGCCCAGCACTACGAGGACCTGGTCCAGGTCGGCTACCTGGGCCTGATGAAGGCGATCAACAACTTCGACCCCACGGTCCGCCAGGAGCTGAAGCCGTACGCCCACTCCTGCGTGACCGGTGAAATCAAGCGGTTCTTCCGGGACAAGCGCTGGCTGATCCGGGTCAGCCGGACCGACCAGGAACTCTTTCTGAACGCGAAGAAGGCCCAGGCTGAGCTGGCCAACGAGCTGCAGGCCACGCCCACCGACGATCAGGTCGCCGAGCGCCTGGCCGTCACGGTCACGGCGCTGCGGCACGCCTACCAGGCTCATGAGGCGTTCGCGCCGGACTCGCTCGACGCCCCGGTGTCCAGCTCCGACGAGCGGGACTCCGCCGACCTGCTCGGAGCCGAGGACTCCGCGCTGGACCGGGCGGTGGACATGGACTCCGTGCGGCTGCACTGGCACGAGCTGCCCGAGCCCCAGCAGCGGATCCTGCTCCTGCGGTTCTACGGCAACATGACCCAGGCCCAGGTGGCCGAGCAGCTGTGCTGCTCCCAGATGCACGTTTCCCGGCTCCAGTCCCGCGCCCTGGCCTTCCTGCGCCAGCGCCTCACCACCGACTGACTCCAGCCCTCGCGACCGCTGCCGTTCTGCTGGCTCGCCCGGTACCGCAAGCTCTAGGGTGGTGGAACGATAGAGCGGCCACAGCAGCGGGGGATCGAGGTCATCGTGTCGGGGGCGCCGGGTACGAACGACGACGGCTCGTCAGGGCCGCCACCGTTCACGGTGCAGGTCGTGCCCTGGGCCGACGCCGACCCCGACCAGACCGTCGTCGCGGTGGCCGGGGACGTGGACATGCACACCGAGGCCCTGCTCCGTGACGAGCTGCTCCGCCTGAGTGAGCCGCCGGGCCGGCGCCTGGTGCTCGATTTCTCCGGGGTGGAGTTCATGGCCTCCGCGGGCGTGGCGGTGCTCCTGGAGGTATCCGCCCAGCTCGACGCCACCAACGGCTCGCTGACCCTGGCCTGCGTCCTGCCCATGGTGGCCCGGGTCATGGTCCTGACCGCCGCCAACGAGCTGGTCCCCATCCTCCCCACCATCGACGAGGCCCTGGCCCGCTAGATCCGCGTAGCGGCGAAGACTACGTGGTACTCGTGATGCCCGGTTCACCCGGTTCGCGGCACGATCCTTCCTGAGCGGGCCTGAGCCAGCCGATGCGGGGAGGAAGCCGTGACCGGGACGATACTGCGCGGCCGGGCGGATGAGATGGCGGCGGCGCTCGGGCTGATCCAGCGGGTGGACCGGACCGGGCAGGGCGGCGGGCTGATCATCCGGGGTGAGGCCGGGATCGGCAAGTCGGCGCTGCTGACCGCCATCAGCCGGGAGGCCGCTCGGCGCACCAAAACGGTCTGCGGGGCGGTGCGACCGGACCCGATCGGCCGGGTGGTGCCGGGCGGCCCGCTGCTGACCGCGCTACGGGACGGGGCCGATCCGATCGTGACCGGGCCGCAGTTCGCCGCGCTGGAACCGCTGGCCGGCCAGCCGCTGCTGCTGCTCGACGCGGTGGCCAACGCGCTGGAGCAGGCCTGCACCGACCGGACCGTGGTCATCGCGGTCGACGACGTGCCGTGGCTGGATGACCTGAGCGCGTTCCTGCTGCGGTCGCTGCCGGGACGGCTGGCCGCCTCCCCGGTGGCCTGGCTGCTCGCCACCCGTCCCGGCGACGTGCCGTGGCTGGACACCCTGGACCGGGACCCGGCCTTCGCCAGCATCGCTCTCGGCGCCCTGACCAGCAGCGACATCGTGGCCATCGCCCGTGACCAGCTGGGCACGGTGCCGTCGTCGGCGACCCGGGATCTGCTGGACAAGACCGGCGGCCATCCGTTCCTGGCCGTCCAGGTCATCTCCGGCCTGCTGACCGCGCAGGCCCGCGGCGTCGATGAGCCCGGTGACGTGCCCGGGGAACTGGTGCTGGCGGTGCGGCGGCTGCTGCGCACGCTGCCCGCCCGGGCCGTGGACCTGGTCCGGCTGGCCGCGGTGTTCGGCGAACCGCTGCCGCTGGACGACGCGACCGCCCTGCTGGACGGAGTGTCGGCCCGCACCGTGGCCGAGGCGGCCGAGGAGGCGGTGGCGGCCGGCGTGCTGAGCAGCGAGCACGGCGCGGTGCTGTTCCGGCACGGCCTGGTCCGTGAGTCGGTGTACGCGGATCTGCCCGAGCGGACCCGCCAGCTCATCCACCTGACCTGTGCCCGGCACCTGCGCGAATCCGGCTACGACGCGCTGGCCGTGGCCGCGCACGCGCGCGAGGCGATCAAACCCGGTGACGAGGCGGTGGCGCTGCTGCTGGCCGACGCGGCCGGTGACGCGGTGGCCACGCTGCCCCGGACCGCCGCGGAGCTGATGCTGACCGCGCACGCGGCCCTGCGGGCCGGCCAGCCGAGCTGGCTGCAGGTGGGGGAGCGCTGCGTCGAGCTGCTCAGCCTGGTCCAGCGGTGCGACGACGCGCTGGCCGTGGCGGCCCAGCTGCTGGCCTACACCGACGACGACGAGCCGGCCGGGCGGCTGGAGGTGGCGCTGTCCCGGGCGCTGTGGCTCAAGGGCCGGTGGACCGAGGCCGAGCAGCGCAGCCAGGCCGCGCTGCGGCGTTCCGGATTGTCGGCCCCGCTGCGGGCCCGGCTCGAAGCCCTGCACGCGCTGGCCCTGTCCCGGGTCGGATCCCCGGCGTCGGCCCAGCCGGAGGCCGAACGGGCCCTGGCCACCTCGGGCGCGGCCGCCGACCGGACCGGCCGGCTGTTCGCCCTGCACGCCCTGGCCGAAGTGGCCCGCAACGCCGGCGACCACCGGACCTCGCTGTCGTATTTCCGGCAGCTGCGGACCGAGAACGAGCCGGCGTTCGTGGCCCAGGAGATCATGGCCCTGCAGCACCTGGACCGGTACGTGCACGCCGGGACCATGCTGGAGCAGGCCTGGCGGCAGGCCGGGAATGACCGGGCCACGATCCTGCCCTCGCTGCTGTACGCGCAGATCTGGCAGGACTACAACCTGGCCCGGCTGGACGGCGCCGAAGCGACCGCGCGGACGCTGCTCACCCTGGGCCGGGAGCTGGGCAGCCGGGTCTGCCAGCTGGAGTCGGCGTCGGTGCTGAGCGCGGTCGCGCTGATCCGCGGCGACGTGGCGCAGGCCCGGGCCCGGGTGGCGCTGGGCGGCCAGCCGGACGCCACGGAGCTGGCCCACGTTCCGGTCGTGACGCTGGTGCGGGGCTGGCTGGCCGCCGCTGAAGGCGACCCGGGGTTCGCGGTCTCCCAGCTCACGCCGCTGCTCGACGGCGCGCTGGACCAGCGCGATCCGTGGCCGTGGAAGCCGGGCTGGCTGCGCCTGCTGGCCCGGATCGGGCGGGCGGCCGGCGACCCGGGTTTCACGGAGCGCGCCGTTCACGTGGCGGAGGAGGGCGCCCGGCGCAATCCGGGGGTGGCCACGTTCGAAGCCATCGCGCTGGGCCTGCGCGGCCTGCTCGACGACGACACCGGCCCGCTGGCCCGGGCCGCCGACCTGGCCCCGGACAGTCCCCGGCCGCTGGTCCGGGCGGCGGTGTTCGAGGATTACGGCCGGGCCCTGCTCCGGGCTGGGGACGTCGCCGCGGGCGCCGTCCGGCTGGACCAGGCCTGGGCGATCTACGACGACGTGGGCGCCCATGAGGCCCGGGCCGAGGTGCAGCGGGCCCTGCGGGCGTCCGGTGTCCGCCGCTCGTGGTGGCCGTCGGCGCAGAACCAGCCCGTGGCCCGCCCGGTCAAGGGCTGGGGCGCGCTGACCGACGCCGAGGTCCGGGTGGCCCGGCTGATCGGTGCGGGCCACACCAACAAGTCCGCCGCCGCCCAGCTGCACGTGTCGGCCAACACCGTCGGCACCCACCTGCGGTCGGTGTTCGCCAAGCTGGACGTGTCCTCGCGGGTGCAGCTGACCAACGCCCTCAACGCCCGCGAATCGGCCTGACCGGACCTGCGCCGTCGCAGGCCCGGACGGACCACAACTCCTAGCCGGCCAGAGCCTTTTTAATAAAGTTGGCCACGGCCACCGGCTGGGAGATGAACGCGCAGTGTGACCCGTTGATCTCCTCGGTCGTGGCCTTCATCCGCTCGGCGAAGAACCGCTCGGCGTCCGGCGGGATGGCGTTGTCGTGCTGGGAGACCAGGAACCAGGACGGGTGCTCCCGCCAGCCCACCGCGGTGCACTTCTCGGTGAACGCGGCCGCCGACAGCGGGCGCTGGGCCACGGCCATGAACTCGGCCACGTCGACGGGCAGGTCGGCGCAGAACGTTTCACGGAACGGCTCCTGCTTGATGTACAGGTCCGGGCCCTGCGGCGCGCCCGGCGCGTCGTACGAGGTCGGGTAGTTGTTGACCCCGAGCAGCGACGGCGGGAACGGCTCCTGGGAGCTGGCCGCGCTCTCGCCCTCGTCCAGGCCGAACGCGGCCAGGTACACCAGCCCGGTCACGTTGCTGAGCCCGGCCGAGGCCTGGGTGATGACGGCGCCGCCGTAGGAGTGCCCGACCAGCACGACGGGGCCGTCGATGGACTGGACCACCGCCCTGATCGCCGCGGCGTCGGAGGCCAGGCTGCGCAGCGGGTTCGGCGGGGCCACCACCTCGTATCCGGAGGTGACGAGTTCGCGGTTGATGCCGGCGAAGCCGGACGCGTCGGCGAACGCCCCGTGGACCAGGACGACGGTGGGCTTGGGGGAATCGGTCATGCGGTCTCTCCTCGTGACTCGGCTTTCGCCCACCTTGGCAAGGCGGGCCGCAGCCGGTCTCTCACCCGTTCAGGTGATTGCTCCCGCCCTCGCCCGATGGTGCCGGGCCAGCGCCCGGGTGCCCCGCCGCACGCTGGCCCAGGCCCCGATCCGGGTCACGGCGACCCAGGTGGCGACGGCCAGCCCGGTCCCGGCCAGGGCGTCGAGGAAGAAATGGTTGCCGGTGGCCACCACGACGAGCGTGGTCATCAGCGGGTAGGCGACGATCAGCGCGCGCAGGAGCCACGACCGGACCACCGGGTACAGGGCCAGCGCGCACCAGACCGCCCAGGCCACGTGCAGGCTGGGCATGGAGGCGTACCGGTCACCGGCCGTGTTGATCAGGCTGGTCTCGAAGTGCCCGGACCCGTCCGGCGTGGTCAGCATGTCCAGGATTCCGAACCGGGCCGGCAGCAGCCGGGGCGGCGCCACCGGGAACAGCCAGAAGACCACGAACGCCGCCCCGGTCATCACGGCCAGGGCGGTGCGGGCCCGGCCGTAGTGGCCCGGGTGGCGGAACAGCAGGAAGGCCAGCACGAACGCCGGGATCAGGAAGTGCGTGCCCCCGTAATAGGCGTTGAACGCGTCGGTGATGGTGTCGTTGTGGATGAACACCGCCTGCACGGCCTGCTCATGGAAAATGCCCAGCGTCCGCTCGGCCGCCACGATCAGCAGCGCGTGACTGGCCGCGACCCCGCCCGCCTGCACCAGATGGGCGCCGATCCACTCGTAGATCAGGGCGAACACCGCCACCAGGCCGAGTTCCCTGGCCACCCGGGGCCAGCGCCGCCGGGCCTTCGGCTGGGGTGGTTGTGGCTCCGGCGCGGTGCTTCCGTCCGCTGCGGCGGGTGTGGCCAGTGTGACGTTGCGGCGGTCCTCAGGCATCAGATCACGCGCCTCTCCGTGCCCTCGGTAGGCAGGCGTTCTGGCCCGCGGCATTAAATTGCCTGCCGCAAGCAAACATTCTGATAAAAAATCTACCCCTGCTGTTTACTTGCCGCACGCAAATAAAGTGTTACCTTGGCCACTATGCCTGCCGAGACCACCCCGGCCGCCGCGCCTGACGAAGCCCACATCGCCACCATCGAGACCGCGCTGCACGCGCTGGGCCGGGGGCTCATGAAGGGCCGCTTGCACGAGCACCTGGCCCGGCAGGCCGGCGTGGAGATCGACCAGGCCGGGCTGGCCGTGCTGTACGTGCTGAACGAGGAGAAGGCCAGCCTGCGGGTCACTGACGTGGCCGGCCGGCTGGGGATCGACGCCCCGGCCGTGACCCGCAAGGCCCAGCAGCTGGAACGGCTGGGGCTGGTCACCCGGGCCCGGGACGCGGACGACGCGCGGGCGTCCCGGCTGCGGCTCAGCCCGGAGGGGCACCGGGTGTTCAGGCAGTTCCTGCTGGCCCGCCACCGCTGGCTGACCGCCATGCTGGCCGACTGGCCCGACGCCGAACGGTGCGAGTTCGCCCGGCTGATCGGCCGGTTCACCGACGAGATCCACTGCCACCTGGACGAGCTGAACCGCTGACCGGTCAGTCCCCGCGGCGGAAGCCCCCTTCACTGTTGATGACCTGGCCGGTGATCCAGGCCGCCTCGTCGGTGCTGAGCCAGGCGATGAGGCGGGCCGGGTCGTCCGGCGTGCCCCAGCGCTGGCCCGGGAACCGGCGGCGGACCTCCTCGTGGGCCGCTCCGCTGGCGTAGCCGGTGTCGACCGGGCCCGGGTTGACCGTGTTCAGCGTGATGCCCTGGTCGGCCAGCTGGTCGGCCAGGGTCCAGGTGATCGCGGCCAGCGCCCCCTTGCTGGCCGCGTAGGCCACCTCGCCGGTCATGGGCCCGAGGTTCTGGCCCGAGGTCATGAAGATGACCCGCCCCCCGGGCCGCCCGTCGTGCCGGGCCGCGAAGGCCTGGGCCAGCAGGATCGAGGACCGCGTGTTGGCGGCGTAGTGGCGATCGAGCATGGCCGCGGTCAGCGTGCCCAGCGGCCCGTCGCCGCCGCTCCGGGCGTGGTTGCAGACCAGGATGTCCAGGTGCCCCAGGGCGTCGGCGGCCGCGCCGGCCAGCCGTTCCGGTGCACCATCGGCGGTGAGGTCAAGCTCCAGGTCGCCGGCCAGCGCGTCGCCCGCCCCGTCGAGCACCGCCTGGATACCGCCCGGGCCCTCACCCCAGGGCTGTTCCCGGTCGTGTGGGCGGTAGTGGTGCAGGTAGAGCCGGGCCCCCAGCGCCGCGAGCCGCCGGGCAATCGCGTACCCGATCCCATTCCGCCTGCTCACCCCGGTGATCAGGGCGCCCCGCCCGGCCAGCGGGAGCGGTTCCCGCCGCAGTTGCTCGCTCGTCGGTTCGTCCATCGGCTCCATCGGCATGCCCGCCAGTCTCAGCCGCCCGGCCCCGGCCCGCCACCGGTTATCCGGTGGTCCGGGTCACCTCTGGTCCCGGAATCGAGTCACGCTCCTCGGCCTCGACCGCCCGCCAGACCCACTTCTGGAAGCCTGGCGCTCTCGCGCAGCAGGTTGGTGCCGCCGTCGGTGACCACCACCCCGAGCCCGCCGACCACGCCGAACCGGGCGGCTTCGTGGATCAGGTCCCGGTACTTACGTGCGGCGTTCATGGTTCCGACGCTGGATCCTGCGCCCGGCCGGGCGCGTCGCCCCACAGGCCGGCTTCCGTATCTCATACCTGCGGCCGGCTGAGCCGGCTCGGGCGATCGTGAATATCCGGCCCAGCCCGGGTACATTCCAGGTGTTGGGCAACGGTGCTGTCCCAGACCTTGGCAGCCCGGTGGTCGTTTCACTGGGATGTGAGGTTTCGATGATTGCCCTGTTCCTGCTGCTGGTGATCGTGGCGATCGTGCTGGGCATTGTGGGCGTGGTCGCGAAAGGCCTGCTCTACTTGCTGATCATTGGCATTGTCGTATTCCTCGGCGCCCTGATCTTTGCCGCCCTGCGCATGCGCCGGCGGCCCGGGAAAGACCCGGCCCGGTAGACCGCGATGCGCACCAGCGTGGCCCAGGTGAGCCGGCTCGGGCAGCACCCAGGGCCAGCGGACCCGGGTTTACCTGGCCCGTCCCGGGTAGCCGACCGGCCAGGTCACCATGCGGGCGGCTCCGATTCATGCGGTGGCCTCAGCGCTCCAGACCTCCGCGGCAGGGTCAATGACGATCCCCGAGAGGACGCCGGAAGATGAACAACTCCCACATTCCCGCCGGTCAGTTCGACCCGGTCCGGACCGTGCCCGCTGCTGCGCCCCAAGGGGCCGGCGCCGGTATCCGCCACTACTCGTCCTGCGCCGTCCGGCTGTGCTGGAAGGGCATCGTCAGGCTGCCGGGGGCCGAGCCGCTGCTGCTGCGACAGATCGAGCGATCACTGCTGGCCGAGGACTTTCGCCTCGACTCCGAGTTCGCGATCTTCGCCCGATCCGCCCGCGGCCAGGAAATGCCCTCGACCGAGCGGACCGGGGCCCGCTCCCGGGCGTTGCGGGCTTGCGCGGTGCCCGCCGCCAGCTTGGCGGCGGCGGGCGGTGTCGTCGTCCTCAGCTGGCTCGTCGCGAACCAGCGGGCCAATCTGGGCCATGGCCAGCCCGATAGCCGATAGCCGATAAGGACGCCGAGGGCTGGATCGGCCCTGCGGCTGGGGCCGGCCGGGTGAGCTTGCCGATCTGGTTGAGGTGCCGGAGGGCCTGAGCGTACGAGCCGAGCAGGCTGGCCTGGCAGTAGGGCAGGTCATGCTCGGCGCAAAAGGCCGCGATAAGCGGCTGGGCCCGCCGCAGACTGGGCCGGGGCATGGACGGAAACAGATGGTGCTCGATCTGGTAGTTCAGTCCCCCCAGCGCGAAGTCGGTGAGCCGGCCGCCCCGGACGTTGCGCGAGGTGAGCACCTGCCGGCGCAGGAAGTCGATCTTGTCCGTGGCCGCTAGCACCGGCATCCCCTTGTGGTTCGGGGCGAACGAGCAGCCCAGGTAGAAGCCGAGCAAGCCCTGCTGGACCAGGATGAACACCACCGCCCGGACCGGTGACAGCACCAGGAACACCGCGGCCAGGTAGGCCCCGACGTGGACGGTGAGCAGCCCGGCCTCCCAGGCCCAGTGACGGCCGTTGTCCTTTTGGCCGGTCCGGCCCTGCCGGGCCTGCTGGATCAGCGCGCTGATGCTGGACGCGTGCAGGCTGATGGCTTCGAGGAACAGCAGGGGAACCAGCAGGTAGGCCTGATAGCGGAAGAAGAACCGCTGCACGCCGCGTCCGGCCCGCGCGCGGTCGCCGGAGAACGCCAGCGGCCCGATCATGACGTCCGGGTCCACGTCTTCGGTGTTGGGGTGGGCGTGATGCCGGCTGTGCTTGCTGGTCCACCAGCCGTAGCTGAGACCGACGCCGAGGTTGCCGCACAGGACGCCGAGCACGTAGTTGGCTTTGCGGGCGGTGAAGACCTGGCTGTGCCCGGCGTCGTGACCGAGAAATCCGATCTGGCCGAACACCACGGCCAGGAACGCCGCGATGCCCAGCTGCCACCATGAGTTGCCGATCAGGGCGAACGCGGCCCAGCCGGCCGCCAGCGCGACGGCGGTGGAAGCGATCTTCCACCCGTAGAAGCCCGGCCGGCGGGCCAGCAGGCCGGCCTGCCGGACCTGCCGTGACAACACCGCGTACTCGCTGCCGCGGGCGCTGGCCCGGGAAGGCTGACGCGTCTCACCCTGATCGGAGGATAGGACTGACACCGGGGACTCCTTGAACGTCGGACGCGGCCAGCTGACCGCGGCGCCGCCAGGGTCCAGGAACGGCGCGGCAAAAGATTGCCGTGGTTTCTCTGCTTTCCCGCGAGGCCGCCCTCAAACTGGGCCCACCAGGCTTTTCACGGCCCGTTCACCTCATCGGCGGGACCGCGCAGCTCACCCGGACCCGGTGGCCTGCCGAGGCAGGCCACCGGCGGATCGGGTGAGGTCAGGCTGCGTTCTTCAGCCAGCCGCGGACCCGCTCCTGCGGGCGCTGCTGCTCGCCCTGCTGAGAGCCGAGCACGATGAGCGCGCCGGTGAGTACCGGGGTCGCCCACTGCAGGATCCGGAGCTGCTGCTGGATCGCGGCCACGTCATCGGGAGTGGCTTCACTGGGAGTGGTGCCACCTTCGGTGTAGGTGTCGTCTCCGGCGGTCTTGGCCAGCTTCGCGCCGAGCACACCGCTGTAGGCCGTGGTCCCGAGCGCGGCGACCGTCAGCCCGGCCTTGACGGCGGAGTTGGTGCCGACACCGGCCTGGCCGCGCACCCGGTCCCGGTTGGCCAGCAGGAGGCCGACCCCGCCCACCACGTGCGCGCCGATCGCGGCCGCGGAGAACGGCGCCCACCGGGCCCAGCCCGACGACGCGATCTTCGCCCGCTCGAGCGGGTTGCTGACGTCCTTCGACGCCCCGTTCAGCGCGATGGCCCCCATCAGGGACCCGCCGAACCATGCTGCGGCCCCCAGGTCGTGCAGGGACCGGACGACGGTGTTGCGATTGCTGCTCAATGGAACTCCTCATGGTGGGCATAGCCATGCCCGGTACTAAACGGAGATGTGCGCGACTACCGTTTTCTTCAGATGTCGCCAGGCGATCTTTCGGCCAGCCGCTTTGGCGGCCCGACGGGAAAGAGCGCAAGCAAATCGTTAATTCTGATTCTCAGCGCCCCAGCCGTCACTTTTCGGTCTGCCGGGGTGCTGCCCAGATGAGCGGTTCCCTAACAATCATTTCTGACAAAAATTGCGCAGCATCTGGAGCTTGGCCGCCGCTCAGCAGGCCGTGACGCCCTGCTTACACTCTTAAGACACGGTCCAGCGGTGAGCGTCACGGGATTTTCGGAGAAATTTCTCGCCCAGGAGATTGTCGAAGTGGCGGAATAGCTCAACCGCCGCATTCGGCATATCGGCGGCGGGAGCTTTTCCAATAATCAGCTGGTAAAAACGCGGAAACGGGCCAGCGGCAGTATGCCGATGCCCGCTTATCTCTCGGCCGGCATCCGTGCGCGCACCACCCGGAGGCGCATCGCGATCCGCTCTTCCCTGGTCGTTCCGCCCCAGATGCCGTCCGGCATGGTTCGCAGGGCGTACGACAGGCATTTCTCGCTGACCGGGCACTGGCCGCAGATCGCTTTGGCCGAGTTGATCTGCGGTACGGCGCGGCCGGTGGCCGAGATCGGGAAGAACAGCTCGGGATCGCTGCCGTGGCACGCCCCACTGTCCATCCAGGTCGTGGAACCGCCTCGGGGGTCGGCCTGCATGATCAGGCGCGTCTGGACGCCTGGCCGGTCGTCGGGGTCGTTGGGGTCATCGGCCCACAGCGGGAAAATCGGTGCCAACTCGTACCTCCGGCTCGATGGTCCTCACAGGATCCGATGCCAGGGTCCTGAGCAGTTGGTGCCGGCTCGGCCGAACTTCGGCGGTGCCGCCGCGCGAAGGGGCCAACCCAGCTACAGTGAGCATAGCTCATCATCTTGATTAAGAGAGGTCACCACCTTGACGAGTTTTGGGCCCGATGGCGACGAAGGCGACGCCGGTCCGGCCGTGCTGTCCATCAGCGAGGTGTCCCGGCGGACCGGCATCCCCGTCGCCGGGCTGCGGAACTGGGAGCAGCGGTACGGCCTGCCCCGCCCGCACCGTTCGGCCGGCGGCCAGCGCCGCTACACCGAAGCCGACTGCGACCTGCTCACCGAGGTCCTGCGCCACCGCGAGGCTGGTTTGTCGCTGCCCGCGGCGATGGCCCAGGCCATGGCCGGCGCCAGCAACAGCGGAGGGACCGAGCCGTCGATCTTCGCCGGCCTCCGCCGCCAGCACCCGTCCCTTCAGGTCCACATCCTGAACAAGACGACCCTGCTGGCCCTGACTCAGGCCATCGAGGATGAATGCGGTGCCCGCGCCCTGCGCCCGGTCCTGCTCGGCTCCTTTCAGCGTCAGCGGTTCTACCAGGCTTCCGCGGCGCGCTGGGCCGATCTGGCCCGCGCCGCGGAGCAGACGGTGGTGTTCGCTGACTTCGCGCGCAGCCGCCTGCGGCCGGGGCGGGTGGCCGAGGTCGCGGTGCCCGATGACGCCCCCCTGCGCCGGGAGTGGACGCTGGTCTGCGACGCCCCCGACACCCCCGCCTGCGTGGCGGCCTGGGAGCGGCCCGGGCAGGACCACCTCCGCGACCGGGACCGGATGTTCGAGGCGCTGTGGTCGGTCGACCCCCAGGTGGTCCGGTCCGCGGCCCGGATCGGTACCGGACTGGCCACCGCGGCCATCCCGGAGCTGGCCCAGCGGCTCACCGGCCCCCTCAGTACCGAGGCCGCCCCCAGCTCCGCCGACCTCCGCCGGGCCAGCGGGCTCATCGAGCGCACCCTCGACTACCTCGCCCGGGCCTGGCCGGCCGCCCCGGCCTGAACCTGGCTCAGTAGGTGAGCTCGGTGAACGCGCGGGTCTGCTCGATCAGGGCCCGCTCCACCGGCAGCCGCTCCATGGACGAGGCCCCGTAGAAGCCGTGCAGGCCCTCGGCC
>Ga0209112_10000134_pt1 | contig 12544 bp, 5 predicted proteins | sample TexAe_OM3H0_O3_FD_187947 | JGI IMG/M metagenome (GOLD analysis project Ga0209112, IMG submission 187947) | Forest soil microbial communities from Davy Crockett National Forest, Groveton, Texas, USA - Texas A ecozone_OM3H0_O3 (SPAdes) (version 2) | ecosystem: Environmental > Terrestrial > Soil >...
CCGAATCGGTGCTCGCACCGGTGGCCACCGGAGTCCGGGAAATCGAGCCTGCACTGGAGACGATCGTCGTCGCCGGCGGTTCGACCGATGACAACGTGTTGGGCTTCGAGGACCTGATCGACGAGCCCGGAGAATCGCGCGACCCCGTCGACATCCCGAACGATTCGCCCGCGTTGATCATGTACACCTCGGGAACCACGGGCCGGCCGAAAGGCGCGGTGTTGACCCACACGAATTTGACGGGTCAGACAATAACCGGGCTTTACACCAATGCCGCCGACATCAACAATGACGTCGGTTTTATCGGTGTGCCTTTATTCCACATTGCCGGGATCGGCAACCTGCTGACCGGATTGCTGCTCGGAATTCCGACGGTGATCTACCCACTGGGCGCGTTCGAGCCCGGGCAACTGCTCGACGTGCTGGCCGCGGAGAAGGTCACCGGAATCTTCCTGGTCCCCGCGCAGTGGCAGGCCGTGTGCGCCGAGCAACAAGCGCGGCCACGCGACCTGAAGTTGCGAGTGATGTCGTGGGGGGCTGCGCCCGCGCCCGACGCGCTGCTGCGGGAGATGTCGGCTACATTCCCCGGAACTCAGATCTTGGCCGCATTCGGGCAGACGGAGATGTCACCGGTCACGTGCATGCTCCTGGGCGACGACGCGATCCGCAAGCGCGGATCGGTCGGCAAGGTGATCCCGACGGTCGCAGCCCGGGTGGTAGACGAGGACATGAACGACGTGCCCGTCGGCGAGATCGGTGAAATCGTCTACCGCGCACCGACTTTGATGAGCGGATATTGGAACAACCCCGAGGCTACGGCGGAGGCGTTCGCCGGCGGCTGGTTCCACTCCGGAGACCTGGTCCGGATGGATGAAGACGGCTACGTCTGGGTGGTGGACCGCAAGAAGGACATGATCATCTCCGGCGGCGAGAACATCTACTGCGCCGAGGTGGAGAACGTGCTGGCGAGCCATCCCGGCATCGTCGAAGTCGCCGTCATCGGCCGGGCCCACGCTAAGTGGGGCGAAGTGCCGATCGCGGTCGCGGCCGTCGCCGGCGACGGATTGCGGCTGGACGATCTGGACGGGTTTCTGACCGAGCGGCTCGCGCGCTACAAGCATCCCAGGGCGCTCGAGATTGTCGACGCGCTTCCCCGCAACCCCGCCGGGAAGGTGCTCAAAACGGAACTACGGATTCGCTACGGGGCCGCAAATATCGATTAAATCGGTTCCACGACAAGAGGTTTTAAGGGCAGAGAGAAAGGTTGACGGGAGCTGTAACGTTTGCCGGCTGTTGGCGAAGGGTTAATTGTGCGGATGCGGTTCACACGTGAAAGACCATCGGGTATGTTCCTGTGGTCTCCGTTACTACTTGCGGGTAGGTAGCCGATGATCACACGCGTTGGGTCGCGGCCAGGTGGGGGCACCCCAAGCCGCGTGGCGGCGAGGGGGCGAGGCGTGCTAGACGATCCGCCGCGGAGCCAGGGTGCCCGCGGTGCGGGCTGGAGGGGGGAGCGGTGACTTCGACGTCTTCAAGTCGACGGGGCCCCTATTTGGTTAGTTACGTCCGCGACCAACTTCAGACGCCGCTGACCCTCGTCGGCGGGTTCTTCCGGATGTGTGTGCTGACCGGAAAAGCGCTGTTCCGCTGGCCGTTCCAGTGGCGCGAGTTCGTCTTGCAGTGCTGGTTCATCATGCGGGTGGCGTTCCTGCCGACCATCTTCGTCTCGATTCCCCTGACCGTGCTGCTGATCTTCACCCTGAACGTGCTGCTGGCCCAGTTCGGCGCCGCCGACCTGTCCGGCGCCGGTGCGGCGATCGGTGCGGTCACTCAGCTCGGCCCGCTGACCACGGTGCTGGTGGTGGCCGGCGCAGGCTCGACGGCGATCTGCGCGGACCTCGGCGCTCGCACCATCCGCGAGGAGATCGACGCGATGGAGGTGCTGGGGATCGACCCCATCCACCGGCTCGTGGTTCCCCGCGTGGTCGCCGCCACCCTGGTCGCCACACTGCTCAACGGCCTGGTGATCACCGTCGGCCTGGTGGGTGGCTACCTCTTCGGCGTCTACCTGCAGAACGTGTCGGGCGGTGCGTATCTCGCCACCCTGACCACGATCACCGGTCTGCCCGAGGTGGTCATCGCCACGGTGAAGGCCGCGGTGTTCGGACTGATCGCCGGGCTGGTCGGCTGCTACCGCGGGCTGACCGTGCGCGGCGGATCCAAGGGCCTGGGCACCGCGGTGAACGAAACCGTGGTGCTCTGCGTGGTCGCGCTGTACGCGGTCAACGTGGTGCTGACCACCATCGGTGTGCGATTCGGGACGGGGCACTGACATGTCGACCGGCGCCGTCCTTCGCGCCCGCTTCCCGCGGGCGCTGGAAAACCTCAACCGCTACGGCGGTGCCGCGGGCCGCGGGATCGACGACATCGGCCAGATGGCGTGGTTCGGCGTGATAGCCGTGGGGCACATGCCGCATGCACTGCGCAACTACCGCAAGGAGACGCTGCGCCTGATCGCGCAGATCGGCATGGGCACCGGCGCCATGGCCGTCATCGGTGGCACCGTGGCGATCGTCGGATTCGTGACGCTGTCCGGTAGTTCGCTGGTCGCCATTCAGGGCTTCGCCTCGCTGGGGAACATCGGGGTTGAGGCGTTCACCGGCTTCTTCGCCGCGCTGATCAATGTGCGCATCGCGGCGCCGGTGGTGACCGGAATCGCGATGGCTGCCACCGTCGGCGCGGGCGCGACCGCCGAGCTCGGCGCCATGCGGATCAGCGAAGAAATCGACGCCCTGGAAGTGATGGGCATCAAGTCGATCTCGTACCTGGCGAGCACCCGGATCATGGCAGGCCTTGTCGTGATCATCCCCATCTATGCGATGGCGATCATCATGTGCTTCCTGTCCCCGCAGATCACCACCACGGTGCTGTACGGGCAGTCGAACGGAACCTACGAGCACTATTTCAGGACGTTCCTGCGTCCCGATGACGTGTTCTGGTCGTTCCTCGAGGCCATCATCATCACCGCGGTCGTGATGATCACCCACTGCTTCTATGGCTATAACGCCGGCGGCGGCCCGGTCGGCGTCGGGGAGGCCGTCGGCCGGTCGATGCGTTTCTCGCTGGTGTCGGTGCAGGTTGTTGTCTTGTCAGCCGCGTTGGCGCTCTACGGCGTCAACCCCAACTTCGCGCTGACGGTGTAGCCGCCATGTCATCACCGGTGAAAGTCAACGCCCAGCGGAGGCCGCCGTACAAGCTGATCGGCGTGGCATCGATGGTCATCGCCGCCGTTGCCCTGGCCCTCGTCTACGGGCAATTCCGGGGTGACTTCACACCCAAGACCGAGCTGACGATGCTGGCGTCGCGGGCCGGGCTGGTGATGGACCCGGGCTCGAAGGTGACCTACAACGGGGTGGAGATCGGCCGGGTCGGCGCCATCTCGGAGACGGTGCGCGACGGCAAGCCCGCGGCCCGGTTCACCTTGGAGGTGTATCCGCGGTACCTGAAGCTGATCCCGGCGAACGTGAACGCCGATGTGAAGGCGACGACGGTGTTCGGCGGCAAGTACGTGTCGTTGACGACGCCGGCGCATCCGTCGCCGCAGAGGATCACCTCGGGCGCGGTGATCGATGCCCGCTCGGTCACGACGGAGATCAACACGTTGTTCGAGACCATCACCTCGATCGCGCAGAAGGTGGATCCGGTCAAGCTGAACTTGACGCTGAGCGCGGCCGCGCAGTCGCTGGCGGGGTTGGGTGACAGGTTCGGGCAGTCGGTGGTCAACGCGAACGCGATCCTTGACGATGTGAACCCGCAGATGCCGCAGGCGCGGCACGATATCGCGCAGTTGGCGGCGTTGGCCGACACCTACGCCGACGCCTCGCCGGATCTGCTGGACTTCCTCAACAACTCGGTGATCACGGCGCGCACGATCAACGCGCAGCAAAAGGATCTGGATCAGGCGTTGCTGTCGGCGGCCGGGTTCGGCAACAGCGCTGGGGACGTCTTCGCGCGCGGTGGACCGTATCTGGCTCGGGGAGCCGAAGACCTGGTGCCCACGGCGCAGTTGCTCGACACCTACAGTCCCGAAATCTATTGCTTGATGCGCAACGAACACGATGCGTTGCCCGCCACCGGTGCTTCCGAAGGGGGCTTCAACGGTTATTCGTTGAACATGGACACCGAGGCGCTGTCGGGTTTGGGACTGGTGGCCAACCCGCTGTCGCTTGTCGCCGTCGCCGCGTTGACGATGGGGCTCGGCGGGCTCGCCGGCCTGGTCGGGGGTGCGCCCAACCCCTACACCTTCCCGGAGAACCTGCCGCGGGTGAATGCTCGCGGCGGCCCGGGCGGCGCGCCGGGCTGCTGGCAGCCGATCACCCGCGACCTGTGGCCCGCACCGGAGTTGGTGATGGATACCGGCAACAGCATCGCGCCGTACAACCACCTGGACACCGGGTCGCCGTATGCGATCGAGTTCGTCTGGGGCCGCCAGGTCGGCGATAACACGATCAACCCGTAAATGCCCGACGGCTGTTTGCCGCGGCCTGGAACAGCGTCTGGGACGCGGCCCGGCTGTTGGAGTCCCGGTCACCGTGAAAAGGCTTGCCGTGGGCGATATTTCGTCGTTGGCGACGGGGCCGACGGGTGTGCGTGGCAGGGCCCGTCGCCGAATTTGTAGCGCTTGCGGGCCTTCGAAGCGACTCTCGATGTGCACCGTGTCGACGACTGAAGGGCCCCACCCACCCCGCCGCGCGACTTAGGCAAGCCTAACGTAAGCTCAGGTGCCTGTGGGCGAGGGCGCAGCAAAAGCGCTGGCGCCCGGCTGTCGATGACGAATTGATGAGTTAGAGGGGTGTTGGGCATGCGCATCGTGTTCTTCGGGTTTCAGACCTGGGGCTACAAGACTCTGCAGGCGCTGATCGCGATGGACCACGAAGTCGTGCTCGCCGTCAGCCATCCCTCCAGCGAAGAATCCTACAAGGCGATCTGGTCCGCCCCCGTCGACGAACTCGCACGCGAGCACGGGATCCCACTGCACCTCACCGAGACGGTCGACGCCGAGACCATCGACTTGGTCAAGCACGCCGATCCCGACGTCATCGTCGTCAACAGCTGGTACTACCGGATGCCGGCCGAGCTGTATGACCTTCCGCCGCACGGAACCCTGAATTTCCACGATTCCTTATTGCCGAGGTTCACCGGGTTCTCACCGGTCCTGTGGGCGTTGATCAGCGGGGCGTCCGAGTTCGGGCTGACCGTGCACCGGATGGACGACGGCCTGGACACCGGCGACATTCTGGTGCAGCGTTCACTGCCGATCGGCCCCACCGACACCGGCACCGAATTGGTGCTGCGCGGCATGGATCTGATACCGGGTGCGCTCGCCGAAGCGCTGACCGCGTTGGACTCCGGCACCGCGGTCTGGCGACCGCAGAACAAGGCCGAGCGGACGTACTTCCACAAGCGTTCCGAGCGCGACAGTTTGATCGACTGGAACTGGCCCGCCGACGACACCGCTCGCTTCGTGCGCGCGTTGTCCGACCCGTACCCCCGCGCATTCAGCTTCTACCGCGGCGAGCGGATCGAGATCCTGGAGGCGCACGTTTCCGAGGCGTGCTTCGGCGGTACGCCGGGCCGGGTGATCGTGCAGGAGGAGGGCGGCGCCGTGGTATGCGGGCCCGACGCACACCGGGGCGGCAATCGTGGTCTGGTGATCACCCGTGTTCGTTGCGCGGACGGAGTCGAGTGCGGTGGCGAAAAGTACTTCCGTCGCGGCGGTTACCTGAACGGCCAGCCGTAATTCCGGCCATCCGAGCCGCCGGTCCAGGTTTTCGTCGCTGAAGGCCTTGTACCGCTTGTCATTTCACTCGGCTTAAAAAGGACATCGTCGTCGTATGCTCAACTACGGTTCGCAACCAGACGTACTGGGCCCGTTGACCGCCGCTCAACGAGCGATATGGGCTGCCCAGCAACTGCGGCCCGAAATCCCTTACAACTTCGCCGGTTACCTTGCGATCGATCACCACGTCGACGCCGAAAAGCTCATGGTCGCCTGCGAATCGGCGGTGGCGCGTTACGGGACGGCCTGTGCGCGACTATCCCTCGACGACGGCGGCGAACCGGTCTTCGTCGTCGACCGCTCATTCCCGCAGGCCCTGTGCTGTGTCGACTTGCGCGCGGAGTCAGAACCGGTTGCGGCTGCGCGCAACTGGATGGAAAACGACTACTGCCGTCCGGTCGACCTGCTCGGTGACCGGCTCACCCACTTCGCGTTGCTGCGGATCACCGACGATTTGTCGTACTTCTACTTACGTACGCACCACGTTCTCGTGGACGGCTTCGGCGCCAACAACTTGATCCGCCACGTTGCGGCCGTCTACTCCGGATCGGTCGCCGGCACAGCCGACGTCGATTTCTCCGAGTTCGCGCTGATCCGTGACGCCGACCTGTTGTATCGGGGGTCCTCGCGCAGTCGTGGCGACGCCGAGTTCTGGAAGACCGTGGTGCGAGATCTTCTGGAGGTCACCGACCTGGCGGGAACCCAGCGGTCGGTGCCGCCACGACACCCGCTGGTCCGCGAGCTGGCGTGCACGCATCGGCTGCTGGAAAGCGGGCACGATCGGTTCGATGTCGCGAGGGTCGTCGCGGCAATGGCGGTATTCATCGCGAAAACCACCGGCCGCGAAAATGTTTCGTTGTCACTGCCGGTTTCGGCGCGCACCACCGCGGCGCTGAAAACAAGTGCGGGTATGGTGTCGAACCTGGTGCCGCTGGTCATCAGCGTCGACGACGATGACACCATCGGCGCACTGACGGATCGGGTCGGCAAGGCTGTGATCGGTGCGTTGCGGCATCAGCAATTCCGGGGCTGGCCGGAGCTGATCGGCGATGCTACCCGCCTGGACATGAACCTCGAGTTCGGCCAAGTCGTCAACGTATTCAACTTCCTGGAGCCGCTGCACTTCGGGCCTTCTCAAGCCAGCTGCAATGTGCTGACCACCCTGCCTCTGCAAGACATATCGGTCAACATCTATCCGCCGCTGGGCGGCGGCACGCCCCGAATCCAGTTCGCGTGGAACTCGGCGCGCTACACCGCCGACGAAATCGACAGGCACATAACCCGTTTGGAATCGCTCTTTGACCGACTATTGACGGCCGACGAGTCATTGGTGATGAGGGAGGTGCCGTTGCTGGATCGCGCCGAGCGCGATCTGGTGCTCTCGAGGTGGTCCGGTGGCGGAGTGGATGCGCCGATGGGCGTGGCGCCGCAGTTGCTGGCCGCCGCGGCCGCGGTCCGGCCCGACGCGGTGGCGATCCTCGATGGCACCCGGGAGTTGTCCTATCGCGAACTCGAGGAATCCTCAACGCGATTGGCACGAGTGCTGATCGACGCCGGAGTGGGACCGGAGCGTGCGGTGGGGGTCGCGATGGACCGCTCGGCGGAGTTGGTCGTCGCGTGGTGGGCGGTCGCCAAGGCCGGCGGGGTTTATGTTCCGGTGGATCGAGCCCATCCGGCCGAGCGCACCGCCACCGTGTTGGACGCGGTCTCGGCGGTGTGCGTGTTGACCCACGGCAACGACGCGGTGGCCGGCGCCGGGACGCGTCCGGTGGTTCGCCTGAACGTCTCGGACGGCCAGGCTTGGTCCGGGCAGCCGGCCTATTCGATCGGCGATGCGGATCGTCTCGCGACGCTGGGCGTGGACAACACCGCCTACGTGATCTTCACGTCGGGATCCACCGGTGTCCCCAAGGGAGTGGCGGTCAACCACGCCGGTCTGCTCGGTGTGGCCGCGGCGCAACGCGCGGTGTTCGACTTACCCGCCGACGCGCGGGTGCTGATGGTGGCGGCACCGATCTTCGACGCCTCGATCTTCGAGATGGTGTGGGCGGCGGGGTCGCGAGCGACGCTGGTGGTGGCGCCGCGCGACGTGTATGCCGGCGACGCCCTGACCGAGTTGCTGCAGACCCAACGGGTCGACGCGGCGGTACTGACTCCGACGGTGCTCTCGTCGTTGGGCCGGCTGAAGGGGGTGGGCACCCTGATCACCGCCGGGGAGGCCTGCCCGGCGGAGTTGGTGGCCGCCTGGTCGGAAGGTCGGCGGATGGTCAACGCCTACGGCCCCACCGAGGCCACCATCTGGGCCACCTGCAGTGCGCCACTGGCGGCGGGGCAGCCGGTGGGCATCGGCGCCCCCATCCGGGGGATGCGCACGCTGGTGCTCGACGCGCGACTGAACCCGGCGCCCATCGGGGTGGTCGGCGAGCTGTATCTGAGCGGCCCCGCGCTGGCGCGCGGCTACGTGGGTCGGGTCGATCTGACCGCACAACGGTTCGTGGCCAACCCCTTTGGCGGGATCGGGGCGCGGATGTATCGCACCGGGGACCTGGTGCGCTGGGCCGCCGACGGCCAGCTGCAGTATGTCGGCCGTGCGGACGAACAGGTGAAGATCCGCGGCTACCGCATCGAATTGGGCGAAGTCCAAGCCGCGCTGTCGGCCCTCGACGGCGTGCACCAGGCGGTGGTCGTCGCCCGCGACGGCCGGCTCATCGGCTACGTCACCGGGATCGCCGATTTGACCACGATCCGCGGTCAACTCGCCGAGCGGTTGCCGGCCAGCATGGTGCCGGCCGCGGTATTGGCGATCGATGCGCTGCCGTTGACCCCCAACGGCAAGCTGGATGCTCGCGCCCTGCCGGCGCCGGTATTCGCGGCCGGTGACTACCGGGCCCCGGCCGATGCGGTCGAGGAGGTCCTCGCCGGTATCTACGCACAGGTCCTCGGGGTGGAACGGGTCGGGGCGGACGACTCGTTCTTCGACCTTGGCGGGGACAGCATTTCGTCCATGCAGGTGGTAGCCCGGGCGCGCGCGGCAGGGGTGCTGTGCCGACCGCGTGACATCTTCGTCGAACAGACGGTTGCCCGGCTGGCCCGGGTGGCCACGGTCGCCACCGGCGACGACGACGCGTTCGATGAGGGCACCGGCCCGGTGGTTCAGACCCCGATCATCCGGTGGCTGCGAGACGTGCAGGGGCCGGTCGATCAGTTCAACCAGACCCTGGTGGTGGCGGCCCCGGCCGCGGTGACCGAGGGCGACGTGGTGGTCGTGCTGCAGGCGCTGATGGATCGGCATCCGATGTTGCGTCTGCGGGTCGACGACGACGGCGCTGGGGGCTGGTCGCTGCACGTGCCCGAGCCGGGTTCAGTGAGCGCCGAAGGTTGTTTGTCCACAGCCGAAGTCCTGTCGGATGCGGCGCTCGTGCAAGCGCGGTCGCGGTTGAATCCGGACGCCGGGGTGATGCTGAGCGCCGTGTGGGTGCCCGTGACGGCCCAGTTGGCGCTGATCATCCACCACCTGGCCGTCGACGGGGTGTCGTGGCGAATCCTGTTGGAAGACATCAACATCGCCTGGGCTCAAATCCGCAGGAACCGGCCCCTCGCATTGCCCGAAGGTGGAACATCGTTTGCCCACTGGTCGGCGCTACTGGCCGAGCACGCGCAGCTGCCGGAAGTCAGTGCCCATGAGCGGGTTTGGCGGGACGTCGTGGCAACCCCCGCGGCGTTGCCGCCGGTGCGGCCCGCGGTCGACACCTACGCCGCGGCCGGCAACTTGTCGGTGTCGGTGGACGTGGAGACCACCGAGATGTTGCTGGGCGAGGTGCCCGCGGCGTTTCACGCCCGGGTGGACGACATTTTGCTGATCACCTTCGGGTTGGCCGTTGCGCATTGGTTGGACGACACCCGGTCGCCGATCGGCATCGACGTGGAAGGGCACGGGCGTCACGACGAACTGGGCGCGCGCGTGGACCTGTCGCGCACCGTGGGGTGGTTTACCGCCAAATACCCGGTGGCACTGAGCGTTGGCGGGTTGGACTGGGCGCGGGTCGTCTCGGGTGAGGCCGCGCTGGGGGCGCTGGTCAAGGACGCCAAGGAGCAACTGCGGGCCCTGCCCGACGGGCTGACCTATGGGTTGTTGCGCTACGTCAGCGCCGGGGTCACCCTGGACGGGCCGGACCCGGTGATCGGTTTCAACTATCTGGGACGCCTTGGCGGCAGTGCCGTAGCCGATGCGCTATCCGAAGAGGTGTGGCGGCCCAGCCTCGACAGTTTGTCGGCGAGCGCCGCGGCCGCCGCGGTGCCCATGCCGCTGGCCCACACACTGGCCCTCAACGTAGGCGCCCTGCAAACCGAAGCCGGCCCGCACCTGCACGCCAATTGGACTTGGGCGCCTTCGGTTTTCGATGACACCGAGATCGGCCGCTTGAGCCGGCTGTGGGCCGAGGCCCTGGCCGGCATCTGTCTACACGTGCGCCGCGGAGGCGGCGGCTTGACCCCGTCGGACATCCTTCCCGCACGGCTGAGCCAGCGGCAGATCCTCGAGCTCGAGCAGCGGCACCGCATTGCCGACGTGTTGCCGTTGACGCCGCTGCAGCAAGGACTGCTCTTCCACGCCGGTGGCGCAGTCGGCGAAGGAGTGTATGCGCTGCAAGTGGACCTGGGCGTCAGCGGCCCGCTCGACCCCCGCCGGCTGCATCAGGCCGTACGTACCGTGGTCGCCCGCCATCCGAACGTGGCCGCACAGTTGTGCCCCCAGTTCGACCCGCCGGTGCAGGTGATCCCCGCAGACCCCGCCACCCCGTGGCACTACGTCGACCTTGAGGGCGACGACGGCGTCGACGAGCGCGTCGAGCAATTGCGTGCTGCCGAATGCGCGGCGGTGTGCGACCTGGACAACGCACCGGTCTTTCGGGTCGTTTTGATCCGCACCGCCGCAGACCGGCACCGCTTCCTGCTGACCAGTCACCACACCGTGCTCGACGGTTGGTCGCTGCCGATCCTGCTGCAAGAAATATTCGCCGGCTACGGGGGCCAGCGGTTGCCCGCCGCGGTACCGTATCGCAGGTTCGTCGCCTGGCTGGCCGGTCGAGACGTCGATGCCGCTCGGGCGGCCTGGCTCGCGGTGCTCGACGGCTTCGACACCCCGACTTTGGTGGGCTCGCCGCACCGAATGGCCTCGGAGAAGCGCGGTTTGGAGGCACTTCGGCTACCCGAGCACACCACGAATGCGCTGGCCGAGCTGGCCCGCACGCACCACACCACGGTCAACACCGTGTTGCAGGGCGCCTGGGCGCAACTGCTGACCTGGTTGACGGGCCAGCGCGACGTGGCCTTCGGCGCCGCGGTCTCCGGTCGCCCGGCCGAGGTCCCCGGTGCCGAATCGATTGTGGGACTGTTGATCAACACGGTGCCGGTGCGGGCGCGCATCACCGCCACGACCACAACCGCCGAGCTGCTCGGCCAGCTGCACGGCGCGCACAACCACACCCTCGACCATCAACATCTGGCGCTCAGCGAAATTCACCGCGTCACCGGTCACGACCAGTTGTTCGACACCTTGTTCGTGTACGAGAATTACCCGATCGACACAGGCGCGTCGGTCGGTGAGCTCGCCATCACCGACTTCACCAGCCGCGAATCCACTCACTACCCGCTGGCCGTGCAAGTCACGCCGGGTTCCGCGCTGGGGCTGCGTCTCGAATACGACGCCGATCTGTTCACCGCGGAAAGCGTTGTCGCGTTGCTGGATCGGCTGCAGCGGGTCTTATCGGTAATGATCGCCGACCCGCTGCGGCGGTTGTCGTCGGTGGACGTGCTCGATGCCGCGGAACACGCGCGACTGGCGCAGATCGGCAACCGCGCGGTGTTGGGCAGGTCGGTGGCCGGGGTGTCGATTCCGGAATTGTTCGCCGCGCAGGTTGCCCGCACTCCCGACGCGGTGGCAGTCAGCTGCGCTGACCGCTCGATGACGTATCGCGAGTTAGATGAGGCCGCTAACCGGTTGGCGCACTTGCTGGTTGGGCAGGGTGCCGTCGCGGGGCAATGCGTGGCGGTGCTGTTTCCCCGGTCGGCAGAGGCGGTCGTGGCGATTTTGGCGGTGCTGAAGTCGGGGGCCGCGTATTTGCCGATGGACCCGGCGGTGCCGGACGCGCGGATCGAGTTCATGATCGACGACGCCGCCCCGGTCGCCGTGGTCACCACCGGGGAACTGGCCGGGCGCTTCGACGGTCACGAGTTGCGCGTCGTCGACGTCAACGACCCCGCCGTAAAAGCCCAGCCTTCCATCGCATTACCGATGCCGTCCGCCGATGACATCGCCCACATCATTTACACCTCGGGCACGACGGGCACACCCAAAGGCGTTGCGGCCACGCACCACAACGTGACTCAGCTGCTGGAGTCACTGCACGCCGGCCTGCCTTCGGGACCGGGCGAGGTGTGGTCGCAGTGGTATTCGTATGCGTTCGACGCCTCTATCGAAGAGATCTGGGGCGCGTTGCTGCACGGGAGCCGGCTGCTGGTGGTGCCCGAGTCGGTCGCGCGCGTGCCGGACGACTTCCAGGAATTGCTGGTGCGCGAGAGCACGGCGCCTGTGCCGGCGTTGGCACCGGCCGCGTCGCGTGCGCGGGCGGCCGCGCTGCAGCGCGCATAGGCACGCGTAGGCACGCGTGGCGCGGGCGTGGCTGCGCGGACTGGAACGTTTCATTG
>Ga0209112_10000135_pt1 | contig 12543 bp, 11 predicted proteins | sample TexAe_OM3H0_O3_FD_187947 | JGI IMG/M metagenome (GOLD analysis project Ga0209112, IMG submission 187947) | Forest soil microbial communities from Davy Crockett National Forest, Groveton, Texas, USA - Texas A ecozone_OM3H0_O3 (SPAdes) (version 2) | ecosystem: Environmental > Terrestrial > Soil >...
CCACACAGGCCGCGGCGAAGGCCGGATTCTCCGACAGGAAACCGTAGCCGGGATGTACCGCCTCGCAGCCGGTCCCCACGGCGGCGCTCAGCACGGATCCGATGTCCAGGTAACTCTGCGCGGCCGGCGGTGGGCCGATGCAGATGGCCCGGTCGGCCAGCCGGGCCGGCAGCTGGTGGCGGTCGGCGGTGGAGGTGACCACCACGGTCTCCAGGCCGGCCTGCCGGCAGGACCGGATGATCCGCACGGCGATCTCGCCGCGATTGGCCACCAGGACCCGGTGGAAGCTAGCCACCGGCGGACTCCGCCGGCCGGAGCATGAACAGGGCCTGGTCGTACTCGACGAGTTCGGCGTTGCCCGCGCAGACCTGCACGATCTCGCCCGCCTGCGGGGCCAGCACGGGGTTCATCAGCTTCATGACCTCGACGATGGCCAGCTGATCGCCCTCGGCCACCGTCTGGCCGGGCTCGGCGAAGGGTGGCGCGCCGGGGCTGGGGGCCAGCCAGAACGCGCCGACGGCGGGGGAGCGCACGGGAACACAGCCGGTCAGGTCGGGTCCGGTGCCGTGGTCTGGCTCCGGCGGAGCGGCCACCCCGGCCGCCGGGGCCGCCGGGGCCGGCCGGGGCGCCGCCGGGGCCTCCGTCGCGGCGGGCGCCGGCGAGGCCGCGGGCGCGGGCGCCGGGGAGGCGGCCGTGGTGGCCGGAGGTCCGTGGCGGCCGACCGTGATGTTCAGGCCGTCGACCCGCAGGGTCATCCCGGTCCAGCCGGAGGCGGCGAACGTCCGCAGTAGCTCGGTGACCTCGCGATAGCTGACGGACTCCGGGCTGGTCATGGTGTCCTCTCGGTGCAGGCGACGGCGGCCAGCAGCACCGGCAGCCGGTGCGGGGCCACGATGACCTCGACGCCCGCCGCCACGGCGGCCCGTACCCCGTCTGGCGCGGTGAACAGCGCACCGGTGACGGTCCTGGTCCCGGGCGGGATGGCGGGCAGGTCCTCGCCGAGCTGGCCGGGCGGTATGGCGTCGGCGTCGAAAACCGGCTCGGGCGCGTCCGCGGCCGAGCCGGCTACGGTGACCGGGCTCCCCGCCTGGGCCCAGGCGGTCAGCCGGCGCAGGTCTTCGTCCCGGGTCTCGTCCACGGCGGTGGTGGGCAGCTGGCCGGCGTAGATGCGGCCGGACGCCCCGTCGACCGTGATCAGCTGACCGGTCAGGGCGTCCACGGTCCCCGGGCCGCAGCCGGTCACGCAGGGAGTGTCCAGAGCCCGGCTGACCACGGCGGCGTGGGAGGTGGCGCCACCCTGCTCGGTCACCACGGCCACCGCCGCGATCATCCCGTGCACGTCGTCCGGGCTGGTGGTGGCCCGGACCAGGACCGAGCCGGGCTCGTCCTGCGCCTCCTCCGGGGTGCTGACCGCGACGCCCGCGGCGACACCGGGACTGGCGGCGGTGCCGCTGGCGGCCAGCACCGCGCCGGTGTCGGCGCCCGGCGCGATCACCGGCCGGAGCAAGGTACGGACCTGGTCGGCGGAGACCCGCCGGATGGCCTCGGCCGGGGTGATGAGCCCCTCGTCGACCAGGGCCAGCGCAATCCGGACGGCGGCCCGGGCAGTGCGCTTGGCCGGCCGGGACTGGAGCAGGTACAGCTGGCCGTGCTGCACGGTGAACTCGATGTCCTGCGCGTCCCGCCCGTGCCGGTCCAGGCGCTCGGCGGCGGTCATCAGCTCGGCGTGCACCGCCGGCGCCCGCTGCGCCAGCAGCTCGATCGGCTTCGGGGTGACCCGGCCGGAGACCACGTCCTCGCCCTGGCCACGGGGCAGGTACTCCCCGTAGGGAACCCGGGCGCCGTCCACCGGGCTCCGCGTGAACAACACCCCGGTGCCGGAGTCGTCGTCCAGGTTGCCGAACACCATGGCCTGCACGGTGACCGCGGTGCCCAGGTCCTCCGGTATTCCGTAGTGGCGACGGTAGGCCAGGGCCCGCCGGGACCGGCTGGACCCGAACACGGCGCCGACCGCGGCGCGCAGTTGCTGCCCCGGGTCAGTGGGTATGTCCCGGCCGGTGTCCGCGGTGATCGCGGCCCGGACCGTTGCGGTGTCGGGGTGGTCTTCCAGGTTTTCGGTGCTGCCGAGCACCAGGCGGCCGTAGAAGGCGGCGAACCGGCGGTGCACCTCGGCCGCGAAGGCGGCGTCGCCGCTCTCGGCGGCCAGCGCTCTTTCCACCTCGTCGTTGCAGCCCAGGTCCAAAATGGTGTCCATCATGCCGGGCATGCTGACGGCGGCACCGGAACGGACCGAGACCAGCAGCGGACGGGGGCCGGCGCCGAACGAGCGGTCCAGCTCGGCCTCCAGCAGGCCGATGCCCACGGCCAGCTCCTCGGCCAGCCCGTCGGGCAGGGCGCCGTTCGCGAAATAGGCCGCGCAGGCCTTGGTGGTGATGACGAAGGCCGGCGGCACCCGCAAGCCGAGCGAGCGCATCCGCCACAGGCTCCAGGCCTTGCCCCCGACCAGGTCCCGGCTCGGCTCGGTGTCCGCCTGGCCCGGTACGACCAGCCAGCGGAAGCCCGCGGACACGCTCATTGCGGTCGCTCCCGGCCGGTCAGCCGGAGCAGGTGCTCGTGCATCTGGAACCAGACGGTGTGGACCGAGTCGACTCGCACGCCGCTGACGTAATCGGTCTCGCCGCCCTCGGCCCGGGTCAGCGCGAGACCCAGCCGGTCCACGAATCGCCCGGTCATCGGGTCGGCGGCGGTGACCGGGTTCAGCACGGTCGCGGTCTTGTCCAGCACCCGGCCCAGCCGGTCGATGATCTTGCCGTCGTAGCTGGGGTCGCCGTGGTCGTTGGTCACCGGCTGCCCGTCGACCTTGATCGTCTGCCAGTCCGTGGTCAGGCTGAGGACCTGCTGGTTGACCCCGGCCTCGAACGAGTCCATGGCCGCGTTCACCGCCGGGTCGGAGCGGAGCCCGGCGAACGCCTCGGGATAGGCGGTGTCCAGCTGCGCCCGTCCGGCCGGGGTGATCATGAAGCTGCCGCGGGCGGCGATGACCGTGCCGTCGGCCACGGCCTTGTCCAGGGCCGCCTCGGCCTCGGCCGCGGTCTGGCCGGTGATGTCGGCGATCTGGTCCGCCGACGCGAGCTGGCGCAGGGTCAGCGCGTGGACGGTGAGCTGGCTGGGGTCGAGCATGTGGTCCTCTTTCCTCACTGGGGGCGGGCGGCGAGCATGCGATCGCGCACCTCGCGGCGCAGCGACTTGCCGACCGGGCTGACCGGCAGGTCGGGCCAGATCTCGACCACCCGGGGACGCTTGAAGCCGGCCAGCCGCTCAGCGCAGTAGCCGATGATCTCGGCCGAGTCGGCGTCGGCCCGGGTCACGACAGCTGCCGCGACCCGTTCGCCCCATTTTTCGTCCGGCAGGCCGACCACCGCGGCCTGGGCCACCGCGGGGTGGCTGAGCAGCGCGTCTTCCACCTCCCGGGGGTAGACGTTGAACCCGCCACTGATGATCACGTCGTGCCGCCGGTCGAGCAGGTACAGGTAGCCCGCCTCGTCCCAGCGGCCGATGTCGCCGGTGTGAAGCCAGCCGTCCGGTTCCAGGGTCTGCCGGGTGGCCTCGGGGCGGCGCCAGTACCGGGTCATGGTGTGCGGGCCGCGGGTCACCACCTCGCCCGGTTCCCCGGCGGCCAGCACCCGGCCGGCCGCGTCGCGCACCTGGACCTCCACGAACGTGTACGGCTTGCCCGCTGAGGCCAGCCGGTCCGCGGTGTGCTCCCAGGGCTGCAGGCAGGTGATGGCCAGCGGCGCCTCGGCCTGCCCGTAGAGCTGGGTGAACACCGCGCCGAACCGGTCCAGTCCGCGCTGCAGCACGGCCGGGGCGATGGGCGCGCCGCCGTAGCACAGCCGTTCCAGGGCCAGCCCGGCCGCGACGCCGGGCGGTTCTTCCAGCAGCATCGCGATCATCGTCGGCACCATGAACGTGGTGGTGGCCCGGTACCGGCGCGCCGCGTTCAGGAACGCCCCGGCCGTGAACCGGGGGAGTATCACGTTCGGCGCCCCCTTGACCAGGTGCGGGAGGAAGAACGCGCCGCTGCCGTGGGTGATCGGCGCCGCGTGCAGCATGACCGAGTCCGGCCGCAGGTTCGGCAGCAGATCGACCAGGAAGTTGCTCACCTCAGCCAGTTCGCTGCCGGTGGTCAGCACCACCGCCTTGGGCCGGCCGGTGGTGCCGCCGGTGTAGGCCAGCCGCAGCGGCTCGTCCGGGCCGCGGCGCACGTCACAGGGCCCGGGCGGCGCCGCCGCGATCAGGCCGGGCAACTCGCCGGCCGCAATCGTGATTTCGGTCGGCGCGGGCGGGTCCCCGGCGCAGATCAGGGCCCGGGCCTGCGAGTCGTCGATCTTGTAGGCATGCTCGGCCGGGGTTTCCCTGGTGTTCAGCGGGACCCGCACGAGTCCCGCCTTGGCCAGGGCGTAGTAGCTGACCACACCGTCGATGCCGTTCGGCATCATGACCGCCACCCGGTCGCCGGCGGCCAGGCCCCGGCCCAGCAGCGCGTGCCCGAGCCGGTCGGTCAGCTCGTCGAACTCGGCGAAGCTGACCGACCGGTCCGGCTCGACCAGGGCCGGGGCGGCACCGAACTGGCGCCCGGCCCGGCGGATCAGGTCGGCGATCTGCACGTCACGGTTCCCGCGGCAGGTCGGCGCGGCGCAGGCTCGCCCCGCGGCCGGCCAGGTTCCGCGAGCCGCGCTGGGTCAGCTGGTACAACTCGTCGGCCCGGGTGCTGGGATAGTTCCGCTTCACCCACTCCTCGTCCAGGTACCGGTAGGGCTCGGCCAGTACGGCCGGGGTGAACTCCCGGGCCCGGCGGTTGTACTCGTCGAGGTCGATCCGCCCGGCGCTGGTTGTCCACAGCCCGTTCTTGGCCGGCAGGCTGGTTGAGCCGGACAGCCGGTTCCCGGCGGTCGGGGCGAAATCGTCCTCGGTCAGCACCGAGTAGGGGATGCCGGTCAGCATGTTCTGGTTCAGGCCGGAGTACCGGGCCATGCTGTACTCGCTGGTCTTCTGGTGCGGGAAGCCGAGCAGGCCGACCATCTCGCCCAGGTTGTCCCGGCCGTACTCGTCGTTCATCAGCGGCTTGAACCGCTGCACCCGGTCATCGATGACGAACCAGTCCTCCTGCCGGTAGGTGCCGGCCAGGTGGGCGAAGTCCTTGGCCACCGAGGAGTACACCAGCGCCCCGGCGTCGATCATCTGCTCCCGGGACCAGGACGCGATCCGCTTCCACAGATCGGCCGTGGCCTGGTTGAGGACCTCGCGGTAGTGCTCCATGGTCTCGGCCAGCGTGTCCGGGTCCTGCATCCCGACCGGCTGGTACCCGTCGGTGAGAGCGTCCGAGGTGTACATGCCGACGGCCGCGATGTTGGCCGCGTTGTAGCTCGGCTCGGCCTCGAACGAGGCCCAGTCGTCCATCAGGTGGAAGTTGGTGTCCTTGAACACGATGGGGATGGTCAGGTTGTTGACCGGCAGGCCGGTGGCGATCCCGTCCAGCCAGGGGTAGTCGCCCTCGGTCAGGTCGAAGAAGTCCCGCACGATGAGCTGGCGCCCCTCGCCGAAGTTGTACGGGCCGCTGTTGTGCAGGCCGACCCGGCATTCGCAGTGCGCCAGGAACGCGTACTGGGACAGCTGGGCGACCAGCTTGGTCACCGCGTTGTGCAGCCGGTCGCCGGGGGTGACGCCGTGCAGGTCGGCCTCGAACACCTGCAGGGTCCGCTCGGGCAGGAACTGGCTGCGGTCGCCGAACTCCTTGTTGGTGATGTGCCCGTCGTTGCGGTGGTAGGCCAGGTTGAACCGGCGGGAGAAGTCCAGCACGTCCGCCACGTCCTGGGCCGCGTCGGCCGGGCCGAGCAGTCCCCAGTTCATCAGCATCTCCCGGCCGATGAGGTAGAACGTCGGCACTCCCCAGGCCGCGTTCACCGTGTCGACCTTGAGGCTGGCTTCGCGGGCCCGGTCGCCGAGTTCCTCGGCGGGAGTGGCGGCGTCGATCTCACGGAGCAGGGTCGGCAGCCGGTAGAACGTGTTGAGGTAGCTCAGCAGCATGTACGGGTTCATCGGGAACAGCTTCGACTCCTGCACCGTGCGGGTGATGCACAGCCAGTAGGTGGTGTCGGAGAGATTCCGGATGTAGTTGTTGGTCTCCAGCAGGGACCGGTAGTTGATCTCAGCCATGGTCGGTCAGCCCTCGCCCTCGATCTTCCAGATCCGGGCGTGCCCGGTGTCCCCGGTCTCGTACGCGTCGGCCGCGGGCGGCGCCGCGGTCACCTCCAGCTCCACCACGTCCCCGTCGGCGAGCGTGTCGATCCGGCAGTTCATGAGCGTGGGCACGTCGTACTCGCGGGCCAGGATGCCCAGGTGGGAGCGGACCGAGCCGCCCAGGCAGATCACCCCGGCGAAGCCCTCGATGATCGGTGCGGTCAGCGTGCCGCCGGAGTCGTCGATGACGGCGATCGTGCCGTCCGGGATGCCGTCGGTCAGGTAGGCCATCACCTGCTCGATCGTGGAGATCAGCGCGACCGGCCCGGTGACCGGGGCGGACTTGCGGATCACGTTGTCGCCCACACCGACCTGGCGGCGGCCGTCCGCGGCCGGCCCGTTGGCGTAGGCGCTGGCGGCCCGTTCCGGCTGCTTGTATTTCTCCGGCTCGGACTCCAGCGACACCGTCGCGGAAAAGTCGAACCGGTATCCGTCATCCAGCGCGTCCTGCTCGATGGCCCGGGCATCAGCCAGGCTGAACAGGTCGTACTGCCGGTCGAAGACCACGTCCTTCCATTTCGCGCCGGTGGTCGCGAGCCGCTGGGCGGCCAGGGCCCGCACGGCGCCGTTGAAACGGGCCGGCAGCGGAAGCATCTCGGTCGAGCCCCACTTGGGCGGGGTCTCTGCGGGTTCAGCCATGGTCACCTCGCGGTTTCACATCTGTTAATGAACCGAAAACCTAGGTACGATCCGGACTGTGAGCCAGTCCACATTGGTGGACAGTCCGGCGACGACCGCGAATCCGCACCGCCGGGCTTACTCCCGACCGCATTCCTGCCTGGAAAAGGCGGATTACGCGCGGGCGTTCGCGGTGCTCGAGGACTGCGACACGGCCGCCTGCCTGCCGGACTTCAAGGAACAGATGGTCGAGGCGCTGATGCGTCACTTCCAGCTGCGGCACGTGTCGTTCTTCACCGGGGCCACGTTCCACAATGTGTTCGGCGACATGGCCCCGGTCACCGAGGGCCTGACCGCCCAGATGCTGCCGGAGTACCAGGAACGCTGGTCCCGGTACGACGTGTTCGGCAGCCCGGCCGCCATGCGCCAGCTGGTGGCCACCGGCATCTCCTCGGTGTCCGAGCTGGCCACGTTCGGCGCCTTGCCCGCCTCGGCCGATGCCTACGTGCGGCACTTCCTCAAGACGACCTGGCACATGGACTGCGCGGCCGCGCTGCGGCTGGAGCTGCCGGGCGGCCACACCGCGCTGGTCGGCATGTTCGACCAGGCGGGGGACAAGCTCGGCCTGCACGAGCTGGCCACCATGCGGCTGCTCAGCCGCCAGTTGTCGGCCATCTCCCGTGGATTGCCGGTGGCCCGCCCGCGCTCGGTACTGGGCGCCCTGTCCGAGCGGCAGCGCCAGGTGGTGCAGCTGGTGGCCGACGGCCTGCCCAATGCCGAGATCGCCGAAACGCTGTCGCTGGCCGAGGACAGCGTGAAGAAGTACGTCAGCCGCATCCTCAGCGCCACCGGATGCCAGTCCCGAATGGAGCTGGCCCTGCTGGCCCGTTCCCGGGGCTGACCCGCCGCGGTCCCGGCGGCCTACAGGAACGACGTCTCCCGGGTCAGGCCGTAACGGGGGTGCGCGCCGATGACCATCGACTCGAAAATGCCGTAACCGGTCGCGTCGCCTTCGCGGCAGCGGACCACGCAGTCGCGAAGCTGATGCGCCTCGTGCACGGTTTTCGGATCCGACATGTCGGCGTAGCGTTCGCCGTCCAGGTGGGACCGGCCGCGCCACTGGCCGTGCCGGCCGCCCTTGAAGCCGAAGTACAGGCCCGTGCCCAGATGGAAACCGGTGTCGCTGACCGGCTCGATCTCCACCGTGCGGGTGGTGCCCCAGCCCGAGTCGAAGGTCATCTTGCCGCCCAGCAGCCGCCGGTTGACCGGGTCGTACTTGAGTTCGTCCTGCACGCTGTACAGCGGCGACTGGCTGCCGTCCGAAGAGTTCACGAACCCGGAGAAGTAGGTCACCTCGTCGTCGACGGTCTGCAGGTAGTGGTGGATCTCGTACTGGCTGCCGTCGGGCCGGCGCAGGTACAGCGGGCTCCAGGTGAGCATGAAGTCCTGGTTCAGCCGGTTCGGCCGGTAGACGTCCGGGGGCGGGTCACCCACGTCCATCCGCACGCCCCAGGAGTGATCACGGAACCCGAACCACTCCTGGTCCCGCACCTCGATCTGCTGGCCGTCGATCCAGATCTGGCCGCTGATCGTGGAGGCCTGGTGGTAGCGCAGCAGGTCCGAGCAGATCCGGAAGCCGTACGGCTCCCGCTGCTCGTCCTTGGCCTCCAGGAAGGGCGGCAGCACGCCACGGGTGGTGAGGTCGAACCGGATCGGGAGCATGTGGTTCTCCCGCAGCACCCAGCGGACCGCGTTCAGCGGCTCGATGACCTCATAGTCGAGCGGGCCGACGCCGACCCGCTCCGGGTCGGCGTCGAGGGCCCGGCTGGCCCGGACGGTCAGCTGCTCCTTGCCGCGGGAGATGCCGGCGAACATGTCGATGACGTTGCGGTTGTGGTACTTGCCGATGCCCACATCGACCTGGATTGAGCCGTCCCGGGCGAACAGCGAGCTCCACAGCTTCTCGGTCCAGGAGACGTCGGCCTGGCTGATGGTGGCGAACGTCTCCGGGGTCTGGTGGCACAGCAGCTCGTCCGCGGGGACGATCTTCTGCATCGACTGGCGCACGGCGGTGCCTCCTTGGGCCTTAGCGGATGGGCGAGAACGAGCCCGGCATGTCGTTGGCCACCAGGGCGGTGCCGAAGATGGTCGCGGCCGCGGTGTCGTCGTCCAGCGGGTCGGGGTACAGGGCCTTGGTGTCGGGTGAAAAGTCCCAGCTGATCTGGTCCAGCGCGCCGGCCACGGCCGCGAACGGGCGCAGCCCGGAGGTGTACATGCGGGTGGCCGCCCAGATGCGCTGGGCCCGGTCCAGGCCGGCGAACTGCTGGTACAGGGTCAGGTGGCTGTGACTGAGCTCGGTGGTGAGGTCGGCCCAGGACTCCGGGGCGAGCACCTCCCGGCGGCCGTCCGGGTGGTGGCCGATGACGGTGGCTTCGGTCACCGCGGCCAGCAGTTGGTCCGGCTCGGTGAACGTGGTGCCCCAGTCGTTGATCTCGAAGCTGGTGAAGACGGCTGGGTCGAACGTCAGGGCCATGGTCAGCCCGGCGTAGGGCGGGGTGAGCTTCTCGGCCCACGGGTAGCCCCAGGCGCTGGGTCCCAGCGACAGGTAGTCGCGCACGATCGTCTGCCGGCCGTCCGGCCGCGGATACGGGCCGGAGTCGCAGATGCCGACCCGGGAGTCGCAGAAGTACAGGAACGAGTAGCCGGACACGGTGGCGTTGAGGCGTTTCAGGGCCTTGGCCGCGGCCGGGTCGAGCAGCTGGCCCTGGCCGGTGATCTCCTCGACCTGGCTGGCCGGCAGGTAACGGTTGGTGAAGCCGGCGTCCTTGTAGTCCAGGGTCCCGTCGCCCCGCAGGGCCAGGGCCAGCCGGCGCCAGAAGTCGACCACGGCGCGGATCTCATCCCGCCGCTCGTCCCGGCGCAGCTTCCCCATCTGGATCAGGCATTCGCGGCCGCACAGGTAGTGGTAGCCCACCATCCAGATCCACAGCGGGCTAACCTGGCCGGGCGCGGTCCGCAGCCGCCGCCCGATCTCCTCGGCCGGCATCACCGCGTCGATGACCGGGACCCGGGCACCGTAGGTGTGGAAGTCGTCGATGACCGACAGCGTCATGTACGGCAGCATCGGGAACAGCTCGGAGGTGAACGCGGATCGGCGGGTCATCTCCGGCTTGAACGCCCGGCCCATGTGCTGGACCAGGTCATCGAGCCGGTCGTCGGTCAGCTCCTGCCCGATCAGCTCGTTCAGGGCGGCCGCTGGCACGGTGACGTCGAAGTCCTTGACCGCGATCTCGTCGCCGACCCGGCGGATGTAGGCCCACCAGCGGCCGGAAACCTCGCCGGCGTCCTGGCCGGGCGGCTCGCCCGCGGTGTCCTGGCCGCCCGCGGTGCGTATCTCGCCCCCCTCCAGCGTGACGTCCGTCCCGTCCTCGACGTCGCGGGCCAGCTCGGTGCCGACCAGGCAGGGCACCTCGAACTCGCGGGACACGATGGCCAGGTGCGAGCGCAGCGTCCCGTCCAGGCAGACGATGCCGCCCAGCCGGCCCAGGATCGGGGACAGGAACGTGGTGCCACCCGAGGACACCAGGGCGATGGTCGATTCCAGGTCCGTGTCGATGGACTCGATCACGTCCGCGGGGGAGCGGAAGTGCCGGACCGTTCCGGTGACCGGCGGATAGGTGAACGAGGGCGTGCCCTTGCCGAGGACGGTCATGCCGAAACCTCCTGCGTCAGCCGAGCGGCCGGAAGCAGCTGTCCCGGTCCTGGGGTACGAAGACCCCGCCGATCAGCTGCAGGGCCAGGTTCGGGTCGCTGAACTTCTCGTAGGACTGGGCGATCCGTGGTGTGACCGCCCAGTCGATCTCGTCGAAACAGCCGGCCAGCCGGGCCCAGGCCTTCAGCTTCCAGGCGTACATCTGGGTGGCGTACAGGTTGCGTTCTTCCGGATCGGTCTCGGCCAGCCGCTGATAGAGGGCGCGGTGCGCCTTGCGGATGGCCGCCGTGGCTTCGTCCAGCTGGCCGGAGCTGAGCGGCTGGAGCGAGCCGGAGTCGGTACAGAAGACGCGGGTGGCGATGATGTCGGCCTGGTAGTCGCTGGGGGTGAACCACGCCGTGCCCCACACGTTGTTGTCCATCTTGACCGACCCGGGCAGCCGGTGGGCGATGACGAAGTGGTGGTAGGGCAGCGTCTCGCGGATCCCGTCCAGCCAGGGGAAGTCGCCGTCGCCGTCGGCGCAGGTCTCACGCAGGGCCAGGAACGAGCCGTCCGGCAGCAGGTACGGCCCGGTGTCGCACACGGCGGTCCGGGCGTCGCAGTTCTCCAGGAACGCGTACGCGGTCAGCCGGGCGCCGAACTTGCGGATGCCGGATTTGGTGGCGTCGTCCGCCTCGGCCAGGTGGCCGAGGATCTCAGCCATCAGGTCGCCGCCCACGACGTGGGAGCTGTCGGGCGGGTCGGCGTCCATGTTGTACAGCACGCCGTCCGTGCGCATCGCTATGGTGGCTTCGCGCCAGAACCGCATCACTTCGAGCTGGTCGTCCAGGCCGTCGGACAGCTTGTTCTCGCCCAGGTCGACGAACAGCTCGCGGCCGGTCAGGTAGTGCAGCGGCATGGCGGCCAGGTTGATGAAGCTGCGCTTGTTCCCGATCGGGAGGGCCTTCTTCACCAGGTCGGCCGGGCTGGCGTGCCGGCGGATGGTCCTGATCCGGTCCGGCACTCGCAGGTAGTCCTCCATCATCGACATCAGGATGTAGGTGTTCATGCCGAACAGTTCGGACTCGAACACCGTGCGCCGGGACAGCTCGGACTTGTAGGCCGCGCCACCCTCGTGGACCAGCCAGTTCCACTCGGCCAGCGTGGGCTCGTAGGACGGATCGGTGTGCAGGGTCTTCAGGTCCCTGGGGGGCTCAAGGTTCTGGGGGGCCGCCGTGCCGCTGCTCATGCCGTCACCGCCCGGGCGGCCACGCTGACGTGCGCCGTCTGCGGGTCGGTCAGGTCCAGCACCACGGTGTCGCCGTCGTTGACCGGCCCGGTCAGCTCGGCGGCCAGCACGCACGGGACGTCCGACTCGCGGGACAAGATGGCCAGGTGCGACTCGCGGCTGCCCGCGGTGCACACGATGCCCTTCAGATCGGGCAGAATCGGCGACAGGAAGGTCATGCCGCCCTTCTGCACGAAGGCGACCGTTTCCTCAAGGTCGTCGTCGTCGATGGACAGCACATCCGAGGTGTCGTTGAACCACCGGGCCACCCCGCGTACCTCACCGGCGGCGAAGAGGTTGATCCCGGTCGCGACCTCGTTCAGGTCCGCGCTCATCTGGCTGCTCCGTTCTGCCCCGGCGCTGGAGCGATCGGTTGACCCACGCCTGCTCGGAACGTAAGCGCGATCAACCGCCGGCCCCAGTGCACTTAGGGGGACAGTCACTACGCTGCCGGTATGGCGGCGGACGTGCTTCCCGACCCGTCGACCCCGCCCGCTACGGGCGACTGAACAGCAGGTCGGCGGCGCGGGCCAGGACCTGGGCCCGGGTCAGACCCGCCGGGCCGGGATGGTCGGCGACCAGGAAGTGCTCGCCGATGGCCAGGCAGAAGGCCAGCAGGCTGCGGGCCTCGGCCTCGGCCGGGTCG
>Ga0209112_10000136_pt1 | contig 12543 bp, 13 predicted proteins | sample TexAe_OM3H0_O3_FD_187947 | JGI IMG/M metagenome (GOLD analysis project Ga0209112, IMG submission 187947) | Forest soil microbial communities from Davy Crockett National Forest, Groveton, Texas, USA - Texas A ecozone_OM3H0_O3 (SPAdes) (version 2) | ecosystem: Environmental > Terrestrial > Soil >...
GCTGGACAGATCAGTGCGTAAAGCGGCAAGCCGCTTCGTCGTCCAGGTGAAAAGTTCTCAAGGGCCGCGAGACCTCAGAGGAGTCGCGGTTTCGGGATCAGTGCAGGTCCAGGTACCAGCCGTGATCGTCGCCGAAGTCGTGCTCGCCGCCCTGATCGTCGTAGCTGCCCCCCAGGCCACCGTGGACTTCGGGCGAGTGACTGGTGTCGTCCGCACCGGTGGTGTCGGTCGTGCTGGTGGGGTGCTCAGGGTCGGCTGCGATGCCGGAGCCGGGACCGTCATGCCAGTTGCCAGTCTCGCCCGGCTGACCCCACAGACCGTTCGTGCTGCTGGTCACGGGGGTGGCGGCCCCGGAGCCAAAGCTGTGCAGGTGACCGTCGCCGGACGGGCCCGGAACCCGGCCGTCCGGCGAGCTGCTGGCCAGGCCGTGATCGTCGCCACTGGTGTGGTCGCCGTAGATGCGACCGGTGTGGTCGCCGTAGATCTGGCCGGAGTGATCACCGTAGATCTGGGCGCCCTGGCTGGGCGCGTTGCCGTGGCCATCGCCGGTCCAGTGGCTGGACCGGTCCTGGTCGTAACCGGGTGCCGACGGGTCCAGGCCCTGGTGCACCCCGTCGAAGTCGTGCCCCACATCGCCGACGGCCCAGATGTTCTCGTGTCCCGGCTCATGGCCGGTGGTGCCGTGGTCGTCGTACCGGTAGGCGCCGGTGATGTAGTGCAGGTAGTGGATGGCCCCGTGAATACCGGTGTCGCCCGCCAGCACCATCGGGGGCGGAGCGGAGTGGCCGGTTCCGATCAGTTCCACCGACCGGTGGTCGGTCACGAGCGGCAACGTCTCGTGGATGTCGGCGGCACACACACCGGTGAGGCAGTTCGTGGACAGCACCTGCTCCGGGCTTGCGCGGAACTCGGCCTGAGCCTGCGGGTCTTTCAGCAGGTTCAGGATGAAGTCCAGTAGTGAGGTCGCGCCGTGCATCGTTGCTTTTCCCCGGAAATCGGCAGGTGGGCGACCGGACCGGAATGTCCGGACGCTCTGGTCAATCTAGGGACCGATCGCCCCACGGCCATCGGGGAACCACCCGCATCCTCTCCGCCGCCGTTAGGGGATTCGGGGGCTGCGGCTGCCCGGGGATTAGGGGATTCGCCCGTACGCCACCCCGATCCCCTAATCGGCCGGGGCCAAGAGGGGGGATGTGGGTGCCAACGCAGTCGCCCGGCTTGGCGTCCATCTCTAGGGCGCTGGATCGGTTTATCCGTACTGATCCATCGCAGGGGGTAATGGGAGGGGATCTGACGATGTCGTCATATTGGTTGGGGATTGATCTTGGTACGACCTACACGGCGGCGGCGATCTGCTGGCCGGTCCCGGACGGCCTCGAGGTCCGGGTCGTACCGCTGAGCAACCACTCGCACGCCATACCGTCGGTGCTTTTTCTGCCGGGAGACGGTTCGGTGGTGCCCGGCGAGGGGGCCCAGCGGCGGGCGCTGACCGACCCCGAGCGCGTGGTCCGGGAGTTCAAGTCCCGCATCGGTGACGACATCCCGATGCTGGTCAGCGGCTCGCCGTACTTCGCCCACGATCTCGCGGCCGAGTTCGTTCTCTGGCTGTGGCAGTACGTGGTCGAGCGGGAAGGCCGGCGTCCGGAGGGCGTCGCGCTGACCTGCCCGGCGAGCTGGGGGCCGTACAAGACCGGCCTGTTCCAGCGGGCGGTCCAGGACGCCGGCGTGGGCCACGTGGCGATCCTGAGCGAACCCCAGGCCGCGGCGATCAGCTACGCCAGCCGCGAGCGGGTCGAAGTCGGCGCCACGCTGGCCGTGTACGACCTGGGCGGGGGAACGTTCGACGCGGCCGTGGTCCGTAAGGACTCGCCGACCCAGTTCACCGTGCTCGGCCAGCCCGAGGGCATCGAAAGGCTGGGCGGCCTGAGCTTCGACGAGGTGCTGTTCGAGCACGTCTGCGCCGCGGCCGGGGTGGCGCTCGAAAACCTGGACCCCAACGACCCCAACCTGGCCGCCGAGGTGGCCCGGCTGCGGCGCGAGTGCACCGAGGCCAAGGAGGCCCTCTCGGCCGACACCGACGTCACGATCCCGGTCGCGCTGGGGGACGTCCGGCAGCGGGTGCGGGTGACCCGGGCCGAGTTCGAGGAGATGATCCGGCCGGACCTGGACCGCACCGTCGACGTGATGCACCGGGCGCTCGGTTCGGCCGGGGTCGGCCCGGGCGAGCTGGATGCGATCCTGCTCATCGGCGGTTCGTCCCGGATCCCGCTGGTCTCCCAGGTGATCGCGGCCGAGTTCGGCCGGGCGCCCGCGATCGACACCGATCCGAAGGTCGCGGTGGCCATGGGCGCCGCGCGCTACCCCGCCCCGGCCAGTTCGCCGGTCCGCGAAACGGTGGAAACCCCGATCCAGGCGCCGCGCCCGGTCGAACCGCCGCAGCGCCCGGAGATGGTCAGTATGCTCGCGCCCGCTGAGCCCGAAGAGGCGCGCCCCGCCGTCGGCGGCGGCCCGGCCCGGCGGATATCGGCCAAGGTCATGGCGGGCTGGGCGGCGGTGTTCGTGGTGCTGGTGGCGGGCGCGGTGGCCGCGATCCGCACCCCCGTGCTGTCCGACCTGCTCGCGCACCACAACGCCGCGCCCCCGGTCACGGTGGTCAACACCGCGACTCCCGGCATCAGCGGCTCACCCACCCCGTCGGCGCAAAAGACGGCCAAGCCGGTCAGCACGACCAAGGCCGCGGTCAAGACGGGCACCACCGGCTCCAATACTGGCTCGAACAGCGGCTCGGTGGTCTCCGTCTCCAGCTCCAAAGCGGTAGCGAAAACGAGCAGCAAGCAGCCCAGTCAGCAGCCCAGCGCGCCCGGCGGCCCGAGCCGGGCCGGCGCGTTCGGCGGCAGCCCGTCTCCCTCCCAGCCCATACGGGTTCACCCCACGCACACTCACACGCAACCGGTCACTCCCGTGACCGGCACGACTGGCACGGGCACCTCGACCAGCCCGGCGGCCGGCGGCGGTGGCAACGGGAATGGCAATGGCAATGGCAATGGCAATGGTGGCGGCAACGGCGGAGGCAATGGCTGACCCAGTCAGCCGGCCTCGGCCTCCGCGTAGCGGCTGAGCCGCTGGGCCAAGGCGCGCACCTGGTCCCGCAGGGCCACCGGATGCTCGATCACGAACGGCCGGTCCAGGCCGGCCAGCAGGGCCGGAACCCAGTCCAGCCGCTCGGCCTGCAACTGAACCCGGACCCACCCCGGCTCGGCTGGAAGCTCCTCGACCACGGCGACGCTGGCCGGGAGGCGGGTCCGGACCACCTCGGCCGGGGCCTGAATCCGTACCGACACCTCGTGCTGGCGGGGCATCCCGGCCAGGCTGGCCAGCACCGCGGCGGCCGGGTCGAACCCCGCGGGTACCTCGAACGACTCCGGCCGGACGGCGACGTCGGCGATCCGGTCCAGCCGGAACGTGCGCACCTCGCCGCTGGCCGAGTCGGCCGCGGTCACGTACCAGCGCCCGGAGTGCACCACGATCCCGTACGGGTGGAGGGTCCGCTCGGTGCGGTGGCCGTTCCGGTCGGTGTAGCTGACGGCGGCCGGCTGGCGCCGCCGCGCGGCCTCGGCCAGCGTCAGCAGCACGTCGGTCTCCGGCGAGGTCACCGGGCGGGACGGCGCGGTGAACTCGGCCGTGGCCAGCAGCGCGTCCAGGCGGCGGCCCAGCTTCTCCGGCAGCACCCGGCGCACCTTGGCCGCGGCGCTCTCCAGGTCCGCCGCGGAGGTGGTGACCAGACCGGCCCGCCGCCCGGCGACCAGGCCGAGCAGCACGGCCAGCGCCTCCTCGTCGGTGAGCATGAGCGGCGGCATCCGGTAACCGGGGCTCAGCCGGTAGCCGCCGTACCGGCCGCGCACCGACCGGACCGGGACGTCCAGGTCGATCAGGTGGTCGACGTAGCGCCGGACGGTCCGCTCGTCCACCTCGAGCCGGCCGGCCAGGTCAGCCACGGTGCGCGTGCCCCCGGCCTGCAGAATCTCCAGCAGGGCCAGCACCCGGGCGGTCGGTCGGGTCACGCGCTTCAGTTTTTCATGAAAAGGGGTCAGTATCCGCCCGGTATCCGATCGGGCGCGGGGCCTAAGGTGGCTCGGGTGTCGTCCATTGACGCCGGCCGGGCCCAGCAAGCCATGGCGGCGGCCTACCAGGCGGTGACCGCGGATCTGGACCGGCTGACCGAGCCGGAGCTGGCCCGGCCGTCCGGCTGCCTGGGCTGGACCCGGGCCGATCTGCTGTTCCACCTGCTGCTGGATGCTCAGCGGGCGCTGGTCACCGTGGCCACCCCGGCCGCGGGTCCGGCGGACACGGACTTTGTGTCCTACTGGACGCCGTTCCGGCCCGGCGCCGAGGGCTACGACGAGCACGCGCGGTTCGTCCGGCGGGGGGCGGCCGCCTACCGGTCGGATCTGTCCATCGTGGCCCGCTGGACTGAGACGGCGCCCGCGGCGGTCCGCGCGGCCGCGGCGCTGGCGCCCACGGCGGTGGTCGCCACCCAGGGTCACGTCCTCGCGGCGGGCGACTTCCTGGCCACCCTGGCCGTGGAAGCCACGGTCCACCACCTGGACCTGGTGGCCGGTGATCAGGCCCTGGCCGGCCCGTCGGGCCCGGGCCTGGCCGTCACCCGGGAAACCCTGGACGGCCTGCTCGGCACGCCCGCCGCCGTCGGCTGGAGCGACCGGGAGTACGCGCTGAAGGCCACCGGCCGGGCGCCGCTCACCGAGCCCGACCGGGCCCGCCTGGGCGTCCGGGCGGACCGGTTCCCGCTGCTCGGGTAGCCGGCCCCGCGGCTACGGGCGGACCAGGGGCAGGAACACCTCGTCGACGATCTCGGCGATCGCGGCGGGGGTGGGGGCGGTGCGGCGCGTCATCAGCTCGTTGCGGAACAGGTCGGTGGGAACGGCGGCGATCCGGGCCGGGATGCCGGAACGGGCCTCACCCCGTTCGGCCGCCCGCTTGAGGATGGCGGTGGTGGCCTCGGTGCCGGTCTGGAGGATGTCGCCGCGCAGGTGGTCGAACAGCTCGGCGTCGGCCAGGTAGTCGCCGAGCAGCCCGTACACCGTCTCGGGTCCGATCGCGGTGAGCCGGTCCGAGGCCCGGGTGAGCAGGGCGAGAACGTCGCCGCGCAGGCTGCCGGTGTCGGCCACCTCGCCGGACAGCACGGGCCGGTGGCGGCGCAGCGTGGCGACGACCAGCTCGGCGCGCTTGGGCCAGCGCCGGTACAGGACGGCCCGGCTGGTCCCGGCCCGGTCGGCGACGGCCTCCATGGTCATGGCCTGGTAGCCGGTGGCCTGCAGCTCGTCCCACGCGGCGTCCAGCAGGGCCGCCTCCAGCGCGGCTCCCCGCCGCCGGGTCCGGCCCCCGCTGTGCGGATGCCTGGTGTCGGCCTGCTGTTCCGGATCGGCCGGCGGCTCCGGGTGATCGGTCATGCCCACTCCTTAAAAACACTTGTATCTTAACCCGGGAGCCATAAGATACGAGCGTATCTAACTGGGAGTTTCCTCATGGCATCTCCAGGCACCCCGGCCACCGGGCCGGACACCGAACCGCGGCCGGGCTGGTGGCCGCTGGCGATCATTTCCTCGGCTCACCTGATGGCCGTCCTGGACACGACGATCATGTTCGTGGCCCTGCCGTCCATCCAGCACGCGCTGAAGATGACGGATTCCTCCCGGCAGTGGGTCGTGACCGCCTACACGCTGGCCCTGGCCGGGCTGCTGCTCCTGGGTGGCCGGCTGGCCGACAAGCTCGGGGCCCGCCGCACCCTGATCATCGGGGTGGTGGGCTTCGCCGTGGCCTCCGCCGCCGGGGGCGCCGCAGTGGACGGGGCCATGCTCATCGCCGCCCGGGCCGTGCAGGGGGCCTTCGGGGCCATCCTCACCTCTTCCACCCGGTCGCTCCTGGTCACCACCTACCGCGGGGAGCAGCGGGGCCAGGCGATCAGCCTGTTCACCGCCACCCTGACGGCCGGCCTGGGGGTGGGGCTGGTGCTGGGCGGAGTGATCACCAGCGCGCTCGGCTGGCGGTGGTGCCTCTACCTCAACCTGATCTTCTCGGCCGTCGTGGTGCTCGGCGCGCCCCGGGTGCTGGCCCCGTCCCCGCGCCGCGCCGACGTCCACATCGACCTGCTGAGCGTGGTGCTGGCGTCGGTGGGCATGGTGGGCCTGGTCTACGGCCTGGGCCAGGCGGCCGCCGCGGGCTGGAGCTCCGGGTCCGTCATCGGTTCCCTGGCCGCCGCGGTCGTCCTGCTGGGCGGGTTCATCCTCCGCCAGGCCGGTCACTCCGACCGCCTGCTGCCGCTGCGGGTCATCTCCGACCGCAACCGGGGCTGGGGGATGGCGACGCTGATCGTCAACGGGCTCAGCACGTTCGCGATGCTGCTCATCCTCACCTACCAGCTCCAGTCGGTGATGCACTACTCCGCGCTGAAGACCGGTCTGGCCCTGGTGCCCTTCGCGGCCGGGGCCGCGCTGGGCTCCGCGTTCATCGCCCCCCGGCTGATCAGCCGGATCGCGACCCGCTGGCTGCTGACCGGGGCGGTCCTCATCGAGGCGGCCGGGCTCGTGCCGCTCATCTGGATCACTCCCCGCAGCGGTTACCTGCCGCTGATCCTCACCGCGATCGTGATCGAGGGGCTCGGCACCGGCCTGGCCGGGCCGGTGACCCTCAACCTGGCGCTGCGGGGCGTGCTGCCCGCCGACTCCGGGGCCGCCGGGGCGGCGACCAGCGCCGCGGGCCAGCTCGGCTCGTCGGTCGGGGCCGCGCTGTTCAACACCATCGCCGCCGCGGCGGCGGCCGGCTACCTGAGAGCCCATCCCGGCGTGGGGGTCGTGGCCGGCACCGTGCACGGGTTCGATGTGGCCATGGTCTGGGGTGCGGCCGTGATGGCCGCGGCGGCGATCCCGGTCGCGCTCTTCGTCAACGCCGCCGCTCCCGCCCCGAAGAAAAGGTAATCAAGCCGGTTGCCCATCACGAAAAACCTTCTTCTCATGTAAATATTGCGTACTACGAAAGCTGATAGTACGGTGAAGCCATGACCTACGCACCCGTCACTTCGGGGCCGGCCCCCATGCGCCGCCGGGAGCAGCAGAAGGAGCAGACCCGCCTCGACCTGGCCCTGGCCGCCTTCGAGCTGGCCCGGGCCGAGGGCCTGGCCAACGTGCGGGTCCCGCAGATCGCCGAGGCCGTCGGGGTTTCGACCCGGACGTTCAACAACTACTTCCCGAGCAAGGAGGCGGCCATCGTCTTCCCGACCACCTTGCGGGGCGCCCGGATGGCCGCCGACCTGGCCAGCCGCCCAGCTGGCGAGCCGCTGGCCGACGCCCTGGTCGAGGTGGTGGCCGGTCTGTACGGGCCGCGCGGCCAGGAAGGGCTGCCGGAGAACTGGATGGACGGCTTCCGCACCATGGTCGGCGCCGAGCCGTCGCTGCACGGCGAGTACCTGAAGGCCCAGGGGGCCGTGGAGCAGCAGCTGGCCGGCGAAATCGCCCGCCGGACCGGCGCCGCCGAAAGCGACCTCGAACCGCTGCTACTGGCCGGGGTGGTCCTCGCCGGCGAGCGGGCCGCCCTCCTGCACTGGTTCCGCCAGCAGCCGGAGACGCCGGTGGTCGACGTGATCCGCACCGCGGTCGCCATGGCCGTCAACGGCACGGCCAAGGAGGTGACCCCGTGATCTGGCTCTACAAGCGAATCCGCCGGTGGCTGCAGCGCCGCAAGGAGCAGGCCGGTGATTCGGCCCAGGACCGGTAACGGCCGCTGACCAGGAGCCGGCGGCCTGGACGGGGCACTGGATGGGGCCGGCGAACTGGGCGGGGAGGCCGGGTTGGCCACGGAAGCTGGATTGGGCAGCGACGGGCGGCCGCCGATGAGGTCCTCCCAGTCGGTCAGCACGGGCTTCCAGCGGCGGTCAAAGTCAGCCGCGCGGTGGGCCGCGTGGTCCAGGCGCCTGCCGTGATACCAGTGCCGGGCCCAGATTGAGTTCGGGCGGGCCAGGCGCACCGCGCCGGCCAGCCCGACGAGCGGCACGAACAGGCCGAACAACCCCGTCCGGTACTTCCCCTTCAGCGCGCAGACGATGGCCAGCACGCCGTCGGCCGAGAGGATCCCGGTCGCGGTCACCCGGAACGTGACCTCGATGTTGTTCGCGCCGATCACGCCCCAGGGGCTGAACCCGGCCAGCAGCAGCCCGAGGCAGGCGGCGGTCAGGCTGACCGCCTCGACGGACAGCTGGCCCTCACCGCTCCAGTAGACGTCCTGCAGGTGCAGGATCATGGAGAACTCGTCCATCACCAGCGACGTGCCGACGCCGATCAGTACCGCGGCGAACGAGTGCCAGCCCACCGAGTCGGGGCCGCCGACCGAGGTGAAGGCCCCGATGACCAGCAGGATGATGCCGGGGACCGAGTGGTGGATGTGGGTGCCACTCGAGGTCACCTCGTTGTGGAACGGGCCGCGGCCGTCGCGGATCAGCCGGGTGATCGTCCGGGTGGTCGTGAACGTGATGATGAACGCCAGGAAACACAGCATCAGTGGCAATTTGTCCGCCGCGATGATGTCGCGGTGCCACCAGGAGTCCATGCCGTCACCCTAAACGGCGCAGCCGGGAACGTCGTCAGGCTGGTAAGGCGGACTGGCGGGGGATCGGCACCCCGCGCTCGGTCAGGACGCGGCGGATCTCGTTCAGGGCCGCGCGGGCGTGCCGCTTGACGTCGCGCACCGGCATGCCGAGCCGGGCGGCGGCGTCGTCCGCGGACAGGCGGCCGTAGAACGTGCACATGAGCACCTGGCGCTGCTCCCGCCGGAGCGAGGCCAGCGCCGCCGTCACCGCCACGGCCGCTGAGTCGCGAGCCGGTGGCGGGCTGGGCCGGGGCGAGGTGAGCGTCAGGAACAGGGCGGTCGGCCAGGTCACCGCCGGGCCCAGGGCCGCGACCGGGAACTGGAACACCGGACGCAGCCGGGCCGTCGCTGGATCACTGGCGATCGGCGCGGGGCGAGAGCCTTCGCATGTCGTCACGATGTCTCCTATCCGCGGCTGCGGGCCGCGAGCCGGGCGGCCCCTCCTTTCTCATCGTCGGCGGCCCGGCGACCGTTAGCTTGACAGTTAGATTGCCGCCGTCATCAGCTGCAGGAAAAGGCGCAGCGCCGCGTCGACTCCCTCGGTGTCCCCGGTGGCCAGCACGTCGAGCAGCAGGCCGCGGCCCACGGCGATGTTCAGCCGGGCCAGGGCCCGGGCGGTCTCCGGTGGCACCCCCTGGGCCTCCGGCCGGGCCAGCAGCGGATCGATCCAGTCGTCCACGATCCCGTCGAGCAGCGGGCGGGCCCACGCCCGGCCCTGCAGTGCCTGGCCGTAGACCTCGAAGAACAGCCGTTCCTGCGGGGCCAGCTCGGGGCTGCGCAGGTGCCGCCAGAAGCGCATCTCCCGGGCGTTGGGCTCCTCGCCGGGCTCGCCCGCCAGCACCTCGGACATGATGGCGCGCTGGCGCTCCTCCACCACCTTGATCACTTCGACCAGCAGGCCCTCCCGCGAGCCGAAGTGGTGGATGAGCATGCGGTGGCTCGTCCCGGCCGCGGTGGCGATGGCCCGCAGGCTCCGGTCGGAGATCCCCTCGGCCAGGGCCACCTCGACCACGGCCGCCAGCAGCTTCTCCCGGGGGGTTGCGCTCGGCATGTACCAAATGGTACATCGGTGGGTATGGAGTACCGGGTGAGCACGCCGGCCGCCGCGTCACCAGAGGATGTGTGGCGCTTGTTCGTGGACGTCGAACACTGGCCGGACATGACCAAGAGCCTCCGCGCCGTCCAGCGGGTGGACAGCGGCCCGTTCCAGGTGGGCAGCGAAGCCATCGTGCGGGCGACCGGCCAGCCCCGGGCCCGCTGGCGGGTGACCGAGATGGAGCCGGGCCGCTCGTTCGTCTGGCAGACCAAGGTCGGCGCGGTGACCTCCGTCGGCGCCCACATCGTGGACCCGGACGCCCAGGGATCGGTGATCACCAGCACCCTCGACCTGCACGGCCCCGCCGCCGGACTGGTCGGCGCCCTGATGGGCCGGCTCATCCAGCGGAGCATCACCATGGAGGTGGAAGGCTTCAAGCGCACCGCCGAGGCCGCTCAGCCCTGAAGCGGCCCCGGCGTCAGCGGCCCGGGCTGCGGGTGACGTAGCCGGTCTCGTAGGCCAGCACCACCGCCTGCACCCGGTCGCGCAGGCCGAGCTTGGCCAGGATGCGGGCCACGTGGGTCTTGACCGTGGTCTCGGCGACCACCAGCTCGGCGGCTATCTCGGCGTTGGCCAGGCCGCGGGCGATCAGCCGCAGCACGTCGAGCTCCCGGTCGGTGAGCGCCGCCAGCTGCGGGGGGAGGCCCTGGGGCTGGACCGGCTCGGTGAAGCGCTCGACCAGACGGCGGGTGATCACCGGGTCGATGAGGGAGTCGCCGGTGGCGGCGGCCCGGACGGCGGCGATCAGCCGGGTCGACGGGGCGTCCTTCAGCAGGAACCCGGCCGCGCCGGCCTGCAGGGCCCGGTAGACGTATTCGTTCTGGTCGAAGGTGGTGAGCACGACGATCGTCGGCGGGTCGGGGTGCCGCAGGATCTGCTCGGTCGCGGCCAGGCCGTCCAGCTCGGGCATCCGGATGTCCATCAGGATCACGTCGGGCCGGGCCAGCTGAGCCTGGCGGATCGCCTCGAGGCCGGTGTCGGCCTCGGCGACGACCTCGATGTCCCCCTCGGTCTCCAGGATCACCCGGAACCCGGTGCGGACCAGAGTCTGGTCGTCGGCCAGCAGCACCCGGATCTTGGCGGTCATACCCACGATTGTGCACGTCGCGGCCCTGATCACCGAGTCATCCCTGAGGATGACGCCGGGCTGAAACCTCGTCCTCGCGCAGGACGCTGACTACGAGGCCCGGTTCCTAACGTCGGTGGCATCGACAACCACTCGCAGGAGGGGAAAGCAATGAACGCCATCTTCAAGGGAATCCGGCCACTCGACTACGTGCTCGCGGCCCTGTTCACCGGGGGCGGGGTGTACCTGATGCACGAGAACATGACGGCCAGCGGGCACGGGCTGGCCCACCCGGTCTCGACCACCACCGCGGCCATGGTGCCGTTCTTCCTGGCCGTGACCGTGCCGATCCTGTGGCGCCGCCGCAACATCCTCGCGGTGATCGGGGTGACCACGCTCGCCCTGGCCCTGCACGTGGTCCTGTTCGGCTGGCTCACCCGCTGCGGCGTGGTGCTCCCGCTGTCGTTCGCGCTGGCCTACGCGGTGGCCCGGTTCGCCGTCGGCCGGCGGGATCACCTGATCGGTCTCATCGCCATTCTGCTCCTCCAGATCATCACCATCGCCCGGGACTCCTCCATCGACACCATCATCGGCGCGTTGCCGATCTGCCTGGTCGGCGGAGCGATCTTCTATGGGATTGGCCGGTTCGTGCAGGTTATGGTGAACCGGAAGGTGCGCAGCCAGGTGAGCGAAGAGCAGCCCGCCGCCGCGACTGTTGCCGCCTGAATGCCGGCCTGGGGTGGGATGGGGCACAGCCATGAGCGGAGCGCTTCGCGGCATCAAAGTCATCGACTGGGCGCTGGCCGCGATTCTGACCGGGCTGGGCCTGCTCCTGATGGTGTTCGACACCAAGCAAACCGACGCCGACGTGGCCAGGGCCATCGCCGACGGGTCGATGGTGCACACGGTCAGCTCCCACTCCTGGTGGCTGGTCCCGGTGTTCGCCGCCGCCACCGTGCCGGTGCTGTGGTGGCGGCGCAACCTCTTCGCCGTGATCGGGATCGTGATCGCGGTCATGGCCCTGCACGACGCCTTGTTCGGGTGGGTGACCCGGTGCGGCGCCGGCCTGCCGCTCGCCCTCACACTGACCTTTCTCGCCGCGCTGACCTACCAGCGAAGCCGGGCCTGGCTGGCCGCCGGACTGTGCGCGGTGCTGGCCTTTGCGGTGGTGGCGGTCGACGCGACCACCGGGCCGGGGGTGATCGGCCTGGTCCTGCCGGTCATCCTGATCGTCTACGGGATCGGCTGGGCCGCCCAGCACCGCACCGCTGCGAACCGGCAGCTCAAGGCCAGGAACGCCGAGCTGCAGCAACTGCGGGACGAGCGGGCCAGCCTGGTGCTCAGCGACGAGCGGGCCCAGCTGTCCCAGCAGCTCGACGGCCTGCTCCAGGTGCGCCTGGCCCAGCTGTCCGCGGCGGCCGAGTCCGCCGCGGACCTGCCGCCGGACCAGGCCAAGGCGCTGCTGGAGTCGATCGAGACCGACAGCCGGCAGACGCTGGACGACATGCGCGGGATCGTGGGGCTGCTCCGCGGGGGCGACGCGGCCCTGGCCCCGACCCCGACCGTGGCTCACCTCGAAGCGCTGCTGGCCCAGCACCAGTCGGAGAACGCCCACCTCACCGTGACCGGTAACCCGCGGTCGCTGCCGGCCAGCGTCGAGCTGTCGGCCTACCGCATCGTCGAGCACCTGATCACCGTGCTGGCCGACCGGGTCGACGCGCCGATC
>Ga0209112_10000137_pt1 | contig 12526 bp, 11 predicted proteins | sample TexAe_OM3H0_O3_FD_187947 | JGI IMG/M metagenome (GOLD analysis project Ga0209112, IMG submission 187947) | Forest soil microbial communities from Davy Crockett National Forest, Groveton, Texas, USA - Texas A ecozone_OM3H0_O3 (SPAdes) (version 2) | ecosystem: Environmental > Terrestrial > Soil >...
TGTCACCCTATCGCCGATTACCAGGCCATCCAGTGGCAGATCGCCGACTCCGAGGTGGACATCGAGAGCACGAAGTGGCTCACCCTGTACGCGGCCTGGCGGGTGCAGGAGGGCATGGACGGACGGCACGCCTCCTCCATCGCCAAGCTCGACGGGGCGGTGATGGCCAACAAGGTCGTCGACCGGGTGATGCAGATCCACGGCGGCATGGGCTACACCAAGGAACTGCCGGTCGAGCGCTGGTACCGCGAGCTGCGGCTGCTGCGCATCTACGAGGGCACGGACGAGATCCAGCGGCGCACCATCGCCCGCAACCTGCTGAAGGGTCACGTCAAGCTGGGCGGCATCGGGGAGTGAACCCGCCCCTCGGCCACGACGACGGGGGGATGACCGGGCGGCAGGCTGGTTTGCGGGCCCTGTTCAATCCGCGCTCGATCGCCCTGGTCGGCGCGACCGACAAGTCCGGCTGGTCGGTCGCCACGCACGCCAACCTGCGGGTGCACGAGTTCGGCGGACCCGTGTACCTGGTCAACCCGCACACCGAGGTGGTGCACGGGGAGCGGGCCCACCGGTCGCTGTCCGAGCTGCCCGGCCCGGTCGACCTGGCCTACGTGATGGTGCCGACCGCGGCGGTGCTGGACGTGCTGCGGGCGGGCGCCGACGCCGGGATCAGGGCCTTCGTCATCCTGACCGCCGGGTTCGGCGAGACCGGCCCGGAAGGGGCCCGGCGGGAGGCGGAGATCATCGCGTTCGCCCGGGACCGCGGGCTGACCGTGCTCGGCCCGAACGGCAACGGCTACATCAACGCGGCCGCCGGGATCACCCCGTACGGGCTGCCGATCCCGGTGCCGCTGCTGCGCGGCCCGGTCGGGGTGGTGCTGCAGAGCGGCGGCCTGGCCAGCGCGGTGCTGAGCTTCGCCCAGGCCCGCAACCTGGGCATCAGCCTGCTGGTGTCGATGGGCAACGAGTCCATGCTGTCGGTCACCGACGTGGTCGGCCACCTGGTCGATGACCCGGCCACCCGGGTCATCGCGCTGTTCCTGGAATCCGTCCGCCAGCCCGCCGAGTTCGCCGCCGCGGCCCGGCGGGCGCTGGCCGCGGGCAAGCCGATCGTGGCCCTCAAGGTCGGCCGCAGCGACACCGCCCAGCACACCGCCCAGGCCCACACCGGCGCGCTGACCGGCGACGACGCAGTGATCGACAGTGTGTTCCGGCGGCTGGGCGTGATCCGGGTCCGGTCGCTGGAGGACCTGATCATCACCTCCGGCGTGCTGGCCGAGCTGACCAGGGACGGCGTGACCGCGGCCGGCCCGCTGGCCGGGAACCGGCTGGGCGTGGTCACCCCGTCCGGCGGCGCGTCGGAGATCATCGCCGACCGGGCCGAGGACGAGGGCCTGGCCCTGCCGCCGTTCGCGCCGGCCACCACGGCCGCGCTCAAGGCCATGCTGCCCGCGTTCGCCGACGTGGCCAACCCGCTCGACGTCACCGGCTACGTGGTCGTGGACCGGACGCTGCTCGGCCGGGCGCTGGAGATCGTGGTCACCGACCCCGGCCTGGACGTGGTGCTGCTGCTGGCCGACCCGGTCCGGGACGAGCCCGCCGACCCGGCTCTGCCCCGGGCCGTGCTGGCGGCCAACGCGGGCCGGATCGCCGTCGCGCCCAAGCCGGTCGTGGTGGTCAGCAACGCGCTCACCGACGTCACCCCGGTCGGCCGCCGGTACCTGGCTGAGGCCGGGTACCCGCACGTGGCGGGGGGCATCGAGCACGGGCTGACCGCCATCGGGGCCGCGGTCCGGTGGTCCCGGGCCCGCGCGGCGGCGGCCGAGCCCACCCCGCCGCCGGCCGGGCCTGGTGCGCTCCGCCGGCCGGAGGGCACCGGGATCTGGGCCGAGGACCGGGCCGCGGCTTTCCTGGCCGGCTGCGGCGTTCCGGTCGTACCCAGCCGCCCGGCCGGGGATGAGGCGGCCGCCGTGGCCGCGGCCGACGAGCTGGGCTACCCGGTGGTGGTCAAGGCGGCCGGCCTGGCCCACAAGAGCGACACCGGCGGCGTCCGGCTCGGCCTGGGCGACGCGGTCGCCGTCCGGGCGGCGTTCGGGCCGGTGCACGCGGTGGCGGCCGGCGGCCCGGTGCTGATCCAGCCGTACCGGACCGGCGGCATCGAGCTGATCTGCGGGATCGTCCGCGACCCGGCCTGGGGCCTGATGCTGGCCGTGGGCCTGGGCGGCATCTGGGTCGAGGTCCTGCGGGACGTCGCGCTGCGCCCGCTCCCGGTCAGCCCGGACGAGGTGATCGGTGCCCTGGAGGAACTGCGCGGCCGCGCGGTGCTGCACGGGGCCCGCGGCGCGCCCCCGGCCGACCTGGCCGCGGTGGCCGAGGTGATCACGCGGATCGCCACGGTGGCGGCTCTCCTCGGTGACCGGCTGGAGTCGCTGGAGGTCAACCCGCTGCTGGTGCGGGGTGATCAGGCTGAAGCGCTGGACGCGCTCATCACGTGGCGTTCCTAGTGGACGCGGCGACCTGGGCGGCCCAGGGCTGGGCCGCCATCACGGCCAGGTGCAAGGCCACCATGGTGTCCTCCAGCTCCGGCACCGTACCGGTCTGGCCGGCCCGGACCCGGGCCTTGACCAGCTCGAATGTGGCCCCGGCCAGGGCGAGGTAGGCATCGTCCGGCAACGCGGGCCAGTCGGGATGACGCCGCCGGGCCCGCTCGTGCCAGGCCTGGTTGAGGTCCGCGTACCGGTACTGGGCCCGGGCCAGCTGGTCCACCGCCCGCGGGCCGGCCGCGGGCATGTCGACGTAAAAGATCTTGGCGAACTCCGGCTCGGCCACCATGAAGGCCAGGAACGCCCGGCAGGCCGCCCGCAGCACCTCCTCGTCGGAGGCGCCGGGCACGACCGCCCGGGTCGCGCCCACGAGCCGGCTGTCCATCACCTGGCCACCCTCGCGGGCCGCGGCCAGGAAACAGGCTTCCTTGTCCGAGAAGTGGTTGTAAAAGGCCGCCCGCGAGACCCGGGCGCGCTTGACGATGTCGGCCACCGTCACCACCGCGTAGTCCGCCTCGGCGACCGCCGCCACCACCGCCCGCAGCAGCCGTTCACGCTGCGACGCCTGTACGGCCGGGGCCGGCAGCCGGCTGCGGCCGCGTGGCAGCCCCGGCTTGCCTTCGTGCGTGTCGGCGAGGGTCCCGCCCGTCACCCCTTGCCTGCTGTGCACCACGCGCCTAGAGTATCGGGCAAATACCTCAAGTACGTAGACGTACTTTTGGGAATTTTGCTTTTGTGGCCGGGTTTTTTGCAGGCGGGTCCGACTCAAAGGGGAGCACATGGCAACAACCGTGGACGGCACCACCGGACGCTCCGCGCGGGGGCTGACGACGTCGGGCTTGTGGCGCAGGCAGCTGAACCACTATCCCGATACCGGCCGGCGGGTGCTGTACCTCGGCATCGTGGTCCTGGCCACGATCATGCTCTACTACGAGCTGTACATCCCGGGCGCGGTCTCGCCGTCGATCATCGCCAGCTTGCACATGACGTTCTCCTACTACGTCTACATCGTGGTCGTCGGCAACGCGGTCGGCGCGTTCGGCTCGCTCCTGGCCGGGCTGGCCGACCGCTGGGGCCGGGCCAACCTGGTCGCCTACGGGCTGGTGGTGACCGCGCTGCTGGCCTTGTTCGGTGTGCCGAACGCGACCAGCAAGCTCACCTTCGGCGTCATCTACGGGGCCATCGCGGTGGTCGAGGGCATCATCCTGGTCGCCACCCCGGCCCTGATCCGGGACTTCTCCCCGCAGCTCGGCCGGGCCTCGGCCATGGGTTTCTGGACCCTCGGCCCGGTGGTGGGCAGCCTGGTGGTCGCGATCGTCTCCAGCAGCACGCTGCCCCACCTGCACGCCTGGCAGGACCAGTTCATCATCTGCGGCATCGCCGGCCTGGTCGTCGCGGCGATCGCGGTGGTCGCGCTGCGCGAGCTGTCCCCGGGCCTGCGCGACCAGCTCATGGTCAGCGCCCGCGACCGGGCCCTGATCGAGGCCCGGGCCCAGGGGATCGACCTGACCGAGAGCCTGCGGCACCCGTGGCGGCAGATGCTGCACCTGGACGTGATCGGCTCGGCCTTCGCGATCGCGGTGTTCCTGATCGTCTACTACACCGCGGTCGGCTTCTTCACGATCTACTTCTCGTCCCTGTTCGGCTACTCGCTGTCCAAGGCCAACGGGCTGGGCAACTGGTTCTGGGCCTTCGACGCGGGCGCGCTGATCGTGGTCGGGATCATCTCGGACCGGGTCAGGGTCCGGAAGCCGTTCATGGTCGTGGGCGCGGTGGGCGCGATCGTGATGACGATCATCTTCGGCAGCTACGCGGGCCACACCCACACCAGCTACGCCACGTTCGCGGTCACCATCAGCCTGCTGGCGGTGTTCCTGGCCGTCGCCTACGCGCCCTGGATGGCCAGCTTCACCGAGACCGTGGAGAAGCACAATCCCGCGCTGACCGCGACCGGGCTGGCCGTCTGGGGCTGGATCATCCGGGTCGTCATCGCGCTGTCCACGCTGTGCCTGCCGTTCGTGGTCAGCTCGATGACCCCGCTGGTCACCTACGGCAACACGGTCGCCGCGCTGAGCGCGAAGTACGCTCCTGAGCTGGCCACCGCCGCGGTGATCGACCCGGCCACCAAGGCCGCGCTCAGCGCCAACCCGGCCAACCCGGCCGCCGGGGCCAAAGCGGTGGGCGAGATCGTCCAGGCCCAGAAGGTCTCGGTTCCCGTGGCCACCGCCCGGCTCAAGGCGCTGGCCGCCGTGCCCCCGGCCGACCAGGCCTACCTGGCGGCCCACGGGGCCAAGGTGGTGAGCGCGTCCAAGGCGGCCGCGGGCCAGTGGCGAAACTGGTGGTGGGTCGCGGTCGGCGGTGAGGTCGTCTTCATCCCGCTGATCTTCCTGATGACCGGACGCTGGGACCCGCGCAAGGCTCGCCGCGACGCCGCCCAGCACGAGCAGCGCGTGCAGGAGGAACTGGCCTCGCTGAGGTCCTGACCCCTGGGCGCGCCCGCGGGAGGGTGACTGACCCCGGCGGTCATCCTCCCGCTCTTACGCCCGGCCGAGCAGGCTGGGGACCTGGGCCAGCTCGACCAGGGCGTGCAGGTCGAACGCGGCGTCCAGCGCCGCGACCCCGGAGACCACCACCACGGCGGCGGCCGCCGCGACCAGCAGCGGGCGCACCGTGGGCGCCGGGGCGAGCAGCGCCGCCACCCGGCGCGGCACTGGGCCCGGCCCGCGGCGCCGGCCCCGGGGCCCGGCGATGCCGGTCACCGCGGCCCGGGCCCGCCCGGCCGGGGCGCGGCCACCGGCCCCCGCGGTGCGGGCCGAGGCCAGCGCGGCCTGCCCCACCGCGCGGGCGGCCAGCCGCCGGTCCCCGCAGTCCGCGGCCGCGGCCTCGTCGGCCCACCGCTCCACCGTGTAGCTGACCGCGCCCGCGACCGGGCGCAGCAGCGGGTTGACCGCCGCCGCGAAGTGACTGAGCGCGGTGAACAGGTAGTGATGGTGGCCGGCGTGCGCGCCCTCGTGGGCCAGCAGCACCCGCCGCTCCGCCGGGGTCAGGGCGGCCAGCATCCCGGCCGTGACCACGATCCGGCCCGGCCAGCCGGGCACCGTGTAGGCGTCCGCGGCGCCGTCCGGGATCACCACCACCTGGCTGTCCCCGGGCAGGCAGCGCGCGTCCCGGGCCGCGGCGACCAGCGCCCGGACCCGCCGCCAGCCGGCCCGGGCCGCCGCCAGCGCCATCGCGGCCAGCAGCGCCGCCGCCACCAGCGCGGCCGACAGCGACGCCGGGTCCTCGCGCCGGATCACGGCCGGTGACAGGTGGCCCAGCGACGCCACCAGCGGGACGCGCAGCGCGGCCGTCACCACCAGGATGCCGAGGACCGCCGTGCTGAGCGCGGCCAGCGACACCGCCGCGCCGGTCAGCAGCCAGCTGGCCAGCCGCGGCGGCAGCCGGGTGGCCAGCGGCCAGGCGCCGGCCGCCGCGCCCAGCGGCAGCAGCAACGGCAGGTAAAGGGTCAGGCCCACCGGCCGCCCCCCGCCCCGCTGTCCCCAGCGGCCCCGTCGTCCCCGTCGGCCTCCCCGAGCATCCGGCGCAGCGCCTGCTCGTCCTCGTCGGACAGGCTGGACACGAACCGGGCCAGCACGGCCTGCCGGTCCGGCTCACCAGCCAGCACGCTGGCCATCCGCCGGGCGGCCAGCCCGGGCTCGTCGGCCACCGGCGCGTACCGGTAGGCCCGGCCCGACCGGGCCCGGTCCAGCACTCCCTTGGCGTGCAGCCGGGACAAGATCGTCACCACGGTGGTGTAGGCCAGGGCGCCGCCCAGGCGCTCACGCACGTCGGCCGGGGACAGCGGTTCTCCCGCGGCCTGCAGGATGGCCAGCACCTCCTCCGCCAGCTCCCCGGCGGCGCGGCGGTCCGTCACGCTCTCTCCCTCACTCGGATTAGCATCTACAATCATGTAGAAGTTCTACGCATATGTAGAAGCTCCATCCAGAGGATTGTGCCATGCCCCAGCGTCCTGCGGGTAACGCTCCCGCCCGGTTCAGCTCTTCCCCGGGTTGCCGGGCGGTGGGATGACCGCGGCCGCCCTGCCCGGCCTGCTCGCGTCGGTCGCGCCGTACCTGGACCGGTACGGGTACGCCGCGGTGGGCGGCCTGCTGCTGCTGGAGAACTTCGGTCTGCCGGTGCCGGGCGAAACCGTGCTGATCGCCGCGGCCGTCTACGCCGGCACCGGCCGGCTCGACATCGTGGCGGTCGGGGTCATCGCGTTCGCGGCCGCCGTGGCGGGCGACAGCATCGGCTGGCTCATCGGCCAGCGCGGCGGGCGGCGGCTGCTGGCCCGGTTCGGCCGGTACGTGCTGCTCCCGCCGCACCGGGTGGCCCGGGCGGAGAAGTTCTTCGCCCGGCACGGCGGCAAGATCGTCCCGCTCGCCCGCTTCGTCGACGGGCTGCGCCAGGTCAACGGGATCATCGCCGGCCTGACCGGGATGCCCTTCGCCCGGTTCCTGGCCCTGAACGCGATCGGCGCGGCCCTGTGGGCCGGGGCGTGGACCACGGCCGGCTACCTGGCCGGCCACCACGTGGCCACGCTCTATCCGCTCATCACCCGCTTCGGCCGTTACGAACTGGCCGCGCTGGGCCTGCTGGCGGCCCTGCTGCTGGCCCGGACGGCCCTCCGCCGCCGCGCCGGCCCCGCCGGCCCCACCGACCCCGACAACGAAAACCCCATCAACAGCACCGACCCCACCGACAACGCAAGCCCGACCGGCGGAGAGCGAGACCATGCAGCACTTCATCGCGACTTACGGCTACCTGGCCGTGTTCATCCTGATGGTGGCCGAATCGGCCTGCATCCCGGTGCCGTCGGAGCTGATCATGACGCTCGGCGGAGCGCTCGCGGCCGGGGCGATCGCCGGGCACCACCTGAGCCTGCCCCTGGTCATCGTGGCCGGTGTGGCCGGCAACGTGGTCGGCAGCTACCTGGCCTGGGCCGTCGGCCGCTGGGGCGGCCAGGCCGCCGTGCGCCGCTGGGGCGGCCGGGTGTGGCTGCGCGAGCACGACATCGAGGTGGCCAACCGCTGGTTCGGCCGGTACGGGCCGCGGGCGGTGCTCATTGGGCGGCTGCTGCCGGTGGTGCGGACGTTCATCTCACTGCCGGCCGGGATCGCCGGGATGCGCCCGCTGCGGTTCGGGGTCTACACCACGATCGGCTGCATCCCATGGACGGCCGCGCTGGCCGGGGCCGGCTACGCGGTCGGGGCCAGCTGGCAGCAGATCCCGAACGCGTTCCACACGGTCACCTACGTGATCGCCGCGATCATGATCATCGCGCTGGCCATCGGGGCGTGGCTGTTCGTCCGGTACCGCCGGGCCGAGCGGGCGGCCGGGGCGCACGCCGCCGCGCGTGACCCCGAAGGCCGTGACCCCGGCGATGGGACGGACCCGGCTCAGTCCGGTGCCTCGCCCCGCAAGAACTGGATGTAGCGCTGGGCCGAGGTCTCCAGCGTCTCCCGCGCCCCACTCCAGATCGTCGGGGCCCAGCCGCCGTAGATCCGGTCGAACGGGAACGGCCGCACCGCGTCCAGGATGCCGCGGATCAGCGGCTCGGGCAGGGGCAGCCGGTTCGGCGCGCTCCAGATGAACGACAGCCGGTCCTCGCCCGGCGTGACGAAGATCGTGTCCCCGGTCAGCAGCGCCCCGGCCCCGCCGGCGCCGGCCGCCCAGTGCACGACCGCGCTGCCGGGGAAGTGGCCGCCGCACTGGACCAGGGTGACGCCGGGCAGCACGTCCAGCCGCCCGGCCCAGGCCCGGATGGCCGGGTCCGGGCAGGTCACCCAGTCCGCGTCGGCCTCGGGCACCAGCACGTCCGCGCCGAACGCGTGCGCCCACTCGGCCATGGCCCCGTAGAAGTGCGGGTGGCTCGCGGTCACCGCCGCGAGCCCGCCCGCCGCCCGGACCCGCCCGATGGCTTCGTCGTCCACGTACCCGGGCGGGTCCCACAGCAGGTTGCCCTGGTCGGTGCGGACCAGCAGCGCCCGCTGCCCGATGCCCACCGTGGGGGTGACCCCGATGCCGAGCAGGCCGGGCTCCACCTCCCACACCTCGCAGTGCCGCCTGCCGGGCCGCCCGCCCTCTCCGCCCTCGCTGGCCAGTTGCTCGTGGGTGGTCCAGCGCTGGCCGGACGGCGGCACCCACTGCCGTTCGTCGCTGCAGATCACGCAGGACGGCGGCGGCTCGGCCGTGTCCGGGTAGTGGTTGCCGCAGGTGGCGCAGATCCAGGCGGGCATGGGCCTCCTCAGGGCGGGCTACGTGAAGTCCTCCGGGGTGAACGCGCGCGGCTCGACCAGCACCAGCCAGTTCCCGGTGTTGTCGCGCATCACGGCTTCCACGCCGTACGGCCGTTCCGACGGCTCCTGCAGGAACGTCACGCCCTTGGCGCTCAGCTCCTGGTAGGTCTTGCGGCAGTCGTCGACCCGCAGGCCGAGCCCGCCCATCTGGCCCTTCTCCAGCTGGCCGCGGATGAACGTGGCGGCCGCCTCGTCCAGCGGCGGCCCGGGCACCATCAGCGTGACCTCGAGCTCGGGCTGGCTGGGGTGCCCGATGGTCAGCCAGCGGTAACCCTCGCCCATCGTCACGTCGGTGCGGGGCTCGAAGTTGAGGTTCTCGACGTAGAAGTCGCGGGCCTGGTCCTGGTCGAGGCAGTACACCGTCACCAGGGAGATGTTGGAAATCATGGTGCGACCATAATCGCGCCTGCTCAACGGGCGCTTCTTTCAAATTGCGGGCCTGATCCCGCGGCTGCGCCGTGCCGGCCAGGTCGACGACGTTCCGCATGAACAGCCAGCAGCCGGGCACGTGCGGGCCGCCCCGGGCCGCCCACCGGTCCCGGTAGGCGGTCGGCGTCTCGCCGGTCATCCGGGTGAACAGCGAGGAGAACGAGCCCAGGCTGCTGAACCCGACCAGGAAGCAGATCTCGGTCACGGTCAGGTTGGCGTGCCGGAGCAGGTCCTGGGCCCGCTCGATCCGGCGGCGGCTGAGGTACCGGATCGGCGTCAGCCCGTAGGCCGCCTCGAAGCTGCGGGCGAAGTGGAACTTGGACACCCCGGCCACCCGGGCCAGCTGGTCCAGGTCGAGCGGGGACGCGTAGTGCTGATCGATGTGGTCGTGGGCCCGCCGCAGGTGGGGGAGCAGCTCCATCGCTGGCTGCTGCCCCGGTCGCTGGCGCCCCGCCGCCGTCCTGGCCACCTTTGCCAGATTACGCCGGCCCACCGGCAGTCCCGGGCCGGTCAGCCGCCGAAACGGAAAATGTCTCCCGTGGTGTGACACATCCGGTCAGGCCGGCGCTGACCGGTATGGGAGCGGAACCGGCCGCCGGGGAGCCCGGGCGCAGCCGGGCGTCGCCGCCGTCCGGGCCCGCTTCTGAGGCCGTACCGGGGGGTACCGGCCTCCGGCGGGGCAGCGTCCAGTAACCGCGGAAAGGCAGGCCGCGGTCCGCCTGGACGCCCGCCCCGCCGCCCAGCTCCGCGTCCCTCCAAGCTCCGCCCCCGCCCGCCGTCGCCGCCACCGTCACCGGCGCCGGCGGGGGACCGGGATCCGGTCCAGGTCGGCCGCGACCACGATCTCGCCGCCGAACACCGCGCCCGCCTCGTCCGCGAACCGGCCCGGATCCTGGTGGGCGTAGCGCTGGGAGAAGTGGCTCAGCACCAGCGTGCGCACCCCGCACTCGGCCGCGATCTGGCCCGCCTGCCGGGCGGTCAGGTGGCCGTAGGCCGGGGCCAGTTCGGCGTCGTCGTCGGTGAACGTCGCCTCGCACACGATCAGGTCCGCCCCCTCGGCCAGCGCGAACGCGTTGTCGCACAGCCGGGTGTCCATGATGAACGCGAACCGCTGCCCGGGCCGGGACTCGCTCACCTCGTCCAGGCTGACCGTCCGGCCCGCCACCTCCAGCCGGCCGTCGCGGGCCAGCCGCCCGACCTCGCGCCCGCTGATCTCCAGGGCGGCCAGCCGCTCCGGCAGCATCCGGCGGCCGTCCGGCTCGGTCAGCTGGTAACCGACGGTCGGCACCCGGTGCGAGAGCGGCCGGGCCGTCAGCCGGAAGCCGCCCCGCTCCGCCAGCACCACTGGTTCGGGGCCGGCCGGCTGCTCCCGGACCGCCGCCACGTCGTGGTAGTACGCGGCGTGCCGCAGGTGACCGAAGTACTCCTGCCCCTCGGCCGGGTAGTGGCAGGTCACGTCGTGGGCCACCCGGTCCAGCGCGATCCGCTGCAGGACGCCCGGCAGCCCCAGGCAGTGGTCGCCGTGGAAGTGGCTGATACAGATCCGGTTGATCTCGCTGGCCCGGACCCCGGCCAGCAGCATCTGCCGCTGGGTCCCCTCGCCCGGGTCGAACAGCAGCCCCTCGCCGTCCCACCGCAGCAGGTAGCCGTTGTGGTTCCGGGTCCGGGTGGGGGCCTGGCTCGCGGTCCCGAGGACCACCAGCTCGCGACTGGCCACCGCGCTAGGCCGGAGGTCCGGAGGGTGACCAGGACCGTGGCTCGGCCGGATCGGCCGCGCCGGCCGGCTCGGTCAGCGCATTTTGATCATTGAGAAAACGTTGCCACCAGCCCACGTCCCGCCAGGCCCCGTGCTTGTAGCCCACGCCGCGGAACACCCCGACCGGCTGGAAGCCCAGCGCCTCGTGCAGGCCCACGCTGGCCGGGTTGGGCAGCGCGATCCCGGCGAACAGCGACCGGTAGCCGAGCCCCTGGACCGCGGGGATCAGCCGTTCGTACAGCTGGCGGCCGACCCCCCGGCCCCGGTAGCCCGGGTCCAGGTACACCGAGCAGTCCGCGGACCAGCGGTAGGCCGGCCGGGCCCGGTGCGCCGACGCGTAGGCGTACCCGGCCACCCGGCCGCCATCGTCGGCCACCAGCCACGGCAGCCGGGGGCGGGCCACCATCCGGTGGCTGATCTCGTCCGGCGAGGGTGGCTCTTCCTCGAAGGAGATGGCGGTGGTGGCGACGACCGGCGCGTAGATCGCCGCCACCGCGGCCGCGTCGGCCGGCGTCGCCGCCCGGACCATGATCGTCATTACGCCATGATGGCCGGCAACCAGACGCGCATGGGCCGCCCGTCCCGGTTGTCCCACTGGAAGTAGGGCACCGCGACGGCCCGCTGGCCGGTCGCCGACAGGGCGGCCGGCGGCCCGGCCGGGAACGTGGGCGGGTACGGCAGTTCGCCCGGCAGGCCCGCGTGCACCGGCCGCGCGTCCAGCTCGACCAGCACGGTCGGGCCGGCCTCCGGCAGCGTGGCCGGCCGGTCGGTCAGCGCGCTGCCGGCCACCAGCGCCAGGTCGTCCAGGTCGGTGCCGCCGGCCTGGTCCACCGTCTCGAAGCAGTAGACCAGCGGGCCGCGCTCGACCGCGACGCAGCCCCGCACCGCGTCGATCCGCGGGTGCGGGTACACCCACCGCGGGGTCAGGGCGAACGTCCAGGCCAGCTCGTCGCCCGGCTGCCAGGTGCGGGTCACGGTCAGGTAGCCGTGGTCCGCGGTGGCCGTCACCGGCTCGCCGTTGACCAGCAGCTGCGGGGCCGTGGTCCAGGACGGGACCCGCAGGGCCAGCCCGCACGGGCCGGACGGTGCCTCGGTGATCTGCACCGCGACCTCGCCCGACCAGGGCAGGGCCGCGGTCACCGCGACGGCCAGCGTGCCGCCGGCCAGCGGGGCCTGCACCGCCGACCCGGTGAACTGATGCAGGTGGAGGGTGTCACCGGCCGTGCTGGCCAGGTAGTGCTCCGCCGACGCCAGCAGCCGCATGATGTTCGGCGGGCAGCAGGCGCAGGAGAACCACTCGTGCCGCCGGGCCTGCTCGTCCCCCTCCACGTGGTCGTAGCGGCGCTGCAGCGGGTTGACGTAGAAGAACCGCTGGCCGTCGGTGGAGACCGAGGCGCCGAACGCGTTGTACAGCAGCCGTTCCATCAGGTCGGCGTAGCGGGCCTCGCCGGTGGCCAGCA
>Ga0209112_10000138_pt1 | contig 12447 bp, 7 predicted proteins | sample TexAe_OM3H0_O3_FD_187947 | JGI IMG/M metagenome (GOLD analysis project Ga0209112, IMG submission 187947) | Forest soil microbial communities from Davy Crockett National Forest, Groveton, Texas, USA - Texas A ecozone_OM3H0_O3 (SPAdes) (version 2) | ecosystem: Environmental > Terrestrial > Soil >...
CCCGGCGGGCCCGGCCGGGGCGGCCGGGGTGGCGGGGCTGGCGGCGGTCGCGGTGGCCTCGGCCCGGGCGGCCGTCGGGGCCTCCGCGCTGGCGTCCTGGTCGCTGCGCGCGTCCGGGCCATCCGCGTCGCGGCCGCCGGATCCGGCCGAGTCACGATGCATCGCCCGCGCGACTTCCAGCGGCGTGGGGCTACCGTGTGCGCGCGTGGGAGTGGCGGGTTTCGTCTGCTCAGTCATCCGATTTTCCTTGTCGGCGAGACACTCCGCTGCGAGTGGGCTTGCGAGCGGACGGGCATTAAAAAACCCCTCGTGCCTGACGGCAGTCGAGGGGAGCGCGCAGAGGCTGGCTTGGTCAGCGGTCTGCGCGCCGTCCAAGTACCAGAATGAAGGTGAGGTTCACACCTGACACCATGCCCTGTCCGGCCCGCCTCGTCAACTTGGACGCGTATTCGTCTCATCTATCGAGACAGCTTGTCCCTGGAACTGATCCAGAGAAAAGGCGGGCCGGTCAGGTGGCCGCCGGTGGCGCCGGCGAAGTCAGGACGCGGCGCCGGCGATCATGCTCGGCCCGGAGTCCCGGCCCAGCTCGGTGGGCCGTTCCCCGTCGTGGGCGCGGCCCGGCTCCCCGTCATCGGTGTGGCCGGCGCCGTGGCCGTTGCCTCCGGCCCGGCCGGGCTCGCCCGCCAGGCCGTTGATGGTGTGGTCGGCCGGGCCGGCGTGCGCCGTACTGGACAGGTCCGGTGTGGGCGCGTCCCCCGGTCCGGAAGCGGGACCGCCGCCGTGGCCGCCGGTGCCCGGGTCGCCGGTGATGAGCGACTCCACGCCGGGCGCGGCCATCGGGCGGGCGACCAGGAAGCCCTGACCGTACCCGCAGCCCATCTCGCGCAGCAGGCGCAGCTGGCGCTGGTTCTCGATGCCCTCGGCCATGACCATGATGCCGAGGTCGTGACCGACCTGGACGATCGTGCGGGTCAGCAGGGTCAGGGTGTCGTCGTGCCCGAGGCCGGCCACGAACGACGGGTCGATCTTGATGATGTCGACCGGCAGCCCGCGCAGGTAGGCCAGGGACGCGTACCCGGTGCCGAAGTCGTCGATGGCCAGCCGGACACCCAGCCGGCGCAGGTCGGCCAGGCGGTCGACCATCAGCCCGCCGTCCTCGACCAGCACCCGCTCGGTGACCTCGAGGATCAGCGCCTCGGCGGGCAGGTCGGTCTCGGCCAGCGCCGCGGCCACCGACTCCGGGAACCGGGGCGAGTTGATCTGCCGCGCGGACAGGTTGACCGAGACGAAGACGTCCCAGCCCTCGGCCCGCCAGGCCGCGGCCTGGCCGCAGGCGGTGGACAGCACCCAGGCGCCGAGCGGGACGATCAGCCCGGAGTCCTCGGCCACGTCCAGGAAGTCGGCGGGCGGCACGGCCGCGCCGTCCCGCCACCAGCGGACCAGCGCCTCGGCCCCGATGACCTTGCTGGTCTCCAGGTCCACGACCGGCTGGTACTGCACGGTCAGTTCCTGCCGGGAGATCGCGCCCTGCAGGTCGCTGGCCAGCTCCAGCCGCCGGACCACGTCGGCGTGCATGTGGGCCGCGAACACCTCGACCCGGCCGCCGCCGCTGTCCTTGGCCTTGGACATGGCCACGTCGGCGTTGCGCAGCACCAGTCCGGGCGGCGAGCCGTCGGCCAGCGCCACCCCGACGCTCGCGGTCATGGCGATGTCCCGGTCGGCCACCCGGAACGGCGCGGAGCTGATCGTCCCGGCCATCCGCTCGGCGATGTCGGCGATGTCCTGCACGCCCGGGGCGTGGTCGATCAGCACCGCGAACTCGTCGCCACCCCAGCGGGCCACGGTGTCGTGCGACGGCACGATCGCCCGCAGCCGCCGGGCCGCCTGGGCCAGCACCAGGTCGCCGGCGCCGTGGCCGGCCGAGTCGTTGACCGCGGTGAAGCCGTCCAGGTCGAGGAAGACCACGCCCGCTTCGGTGCCGTCGCCGCGGCGGCGCAGCCCGTCCCGGGACCGCTCCTCCAGGTAGGCGCGGTTCGGCAGGCCGGTCAGGCCGTCGTGGAAGGTCAGGTGGGTGACCTGCTGGCGCAGCGCCACCTGGTCGCTGATGTCCCGGGCCGTGACCAGCAGCTGGTCCGGCTCCCCCGGCACCCGGTACCGCATGATCGTGGACTCGATGTGCCGCCAGGTCCCGTCGGCGGTCCGGGCCCGGACCGGGAACCGGCCGGTCACTTCGTGCTCGGCGGGCTCGGCGTTCTTGGCCTCGGCGTTCTCGGCCTCGGCGTTCTCGGCGGCCGGCTCGGAGTCGGTCAGCTCGTCGGCCGGGGCGTCGTCGGCCGGGACGTCAGTGGCCGGGTCGCGGCCGGGCTGGCCGAGCGCGGTCCGGGTGGCCCGCAGCGCGACCGACAGGTCTTCGGGGTGCACCAGCTCGGCCAGCCGCAGGCCCACCATGTCGTCCGGGCCGTAGCCGAATTCGGTCACGGCCGGGCTGGCGTAGCTTATCCGCCCGTCCAGGTCGGTGACCATCACCATGTCGCTGGTCCGGTCGGCCAGCTCGCGCAGGCTGCCGCTGGACTCCCGCCACACCCGCAGCACCAGGCTGGTCTCCCAGATCAGCACCAGCACCCGGGCCACCAGCACCAGCAGCGCGGCGCCGCCGGCCAGGATGACGGCCAGGCCGGCCGGGCGGCTGGACGCGGCGACGGCCAGGGCGGAGTTGGGGCTGCCGATGATCTCCCGGATCAGCACGACCAGCGTGGCCACGGCCACGGTCAGCGCCGAGACCACCGTGGCCCGGCCGGAGCCGACGATCCGGCCGGAGCCGGGGATGGTGCGCGGCAGCCGCCGCATCTCGGGCACGTGGGCCCGGGAGATCCAGGGCGTGAGCCCGAGCAGGATGAACGCCACTATCTGGGTCACCTGCTGAGCGGTGGACGAGTGCCCGGACGCCAACCGGGACGAGACGCCGAGCGCGTCGCCCACGCCGATCGCGAACAGGGCCAGATAGGGCAGGCCCACCCGCCGCCAGGCCGCGGTCAGCGCGGGCAGCAGCATGCCGAGCACGGCCGCGTCCACCAGGGGGTGGACCAGGCCCTGCAGGAACGTTCCGGCCCCCTCGCCGGAGTGCCGGTAGTCCGAGCCGAACAGCGTGACCCAGCCGATGACCAGCAGCGCGATGGCCATGACGTAGCCGTCGGCCAGCGCCGACAGGATCGAGCGCGAGTCGGCACCCTCGGAGGTGATCGGCCGTTCGGTGCCTTCCGGCCAGCCACCCGCGGGCGGCTCGGAGGCCAGCGCGAACACCCCGACCACCAGCGGGCCCATGGCCAGCAGCGGCGCGACGTCGGCCAGGGACAGCGGCCCGGACCCGCTGAAGGACCCGGCGAACAACTGGTCGGCCAGCAGCCCGGCGAACCAGAACACCGCGGTGCCCGCGAGCCAGCGGTAACCCCGCGCCGTGCCGCCGTCGTGGCGGGACGCACCCACCCACAGGCTCACGGCCGCAGCGCATGAGACCAGGAGACCGACGATGTTCATCTGCGGCCCCCCGGGATGAACTGCTGCACGGGGCTCCTTCCGGCGCGACGCGGGGGTCGACCCCACCCCCCCAGGCGGGTCTGTTGCGTACACGCACGTTATTTATGCGACCTCGGTTCACCAGTCAGGCGGCATCCCAGGTCCTGGGCGGCGGCGTATCGCCTGATGAGGGGCGAGCGATATCACAGCCGTTAGTGCCGCTCACTCTACGTACCGGAGATCACGCTTCGGTTGAGGAAGGGCCTACAGCGGGAGACATCTACGGTTACGCAGGGGCATATGAGTTGTTTGTACCAGTTCATCCGAGAACGTCCCTCCTGTAACCGGGGCGAAGCCAACTGCGAGTATGCGTCGATCAGCCGGACGGCGTGATCCTGGCCACAACGGGCATATCGGTCACGAGTCCGTACCCCGCAGGGGAAGTGTCATTCCGTAATCGCCGGACCGGACGGCGGAATCCGGTCGATCGGGACGCCGGGTGACTTGCCCCGCCTCAGACCGGGTAGATCTTCGCAGAGCAGCCAAAGCTAGAATCCTTACATTTCCGTTTGAAGGCGACTCCACCGCAGCCGGTGACTAATTCGACGATAGGCACGAACCCGGCATCGGTGGATGCCGATCGAGAGAAGAGGGTGCCGTGCGGAAGGTCCTTATCGCGAACCGTGGCGAGATCGCGGTCCGCGTCATCCGGGCCTGCCGGGATGCCGGGCTGACCAGCGTCGCCATCTACGCCGAGCAGGACATCGACGGGCTGCACACCCGGCTCGCCGACGAGGCGTACTCGCTGGACGGGGCCACGGCCGCCGAGACCTACCTCGATATCGAAAAGATCGTCAAGATCGCCACCGAGTGCGACGCCGACGCCGTCCACCCCGGCTACGGATTCCTGGCCGAAAACGCCGACTTCGCCCGGGCCGTGCAGGAGGCCGGGCTGACCTGGATCGGGCCGCCCCCGTCGGCCATCGAGGCGCTGGGCGACAAGGTCCAGGCCCGGCACATCGCGCTGGAGGTCGAGGCCCCGCTCACCCCCGGCACCTCCGACCCCGTGTCCGGCCCGGAGGAAGTCGTCGCGTTCGCCGAGGAGCACGGCCTGCCCATCGCGATCAAGGCCGCGTTCGGCGGCGGCGGCCGCGGGCTCAAGGTGGCCTGGACGCTGGAGGAGATCCCCGACCTGTACGAGTCGGCGGTCCGCGAGGCGGTGGCCGCGTTCGGCCGGGGCGAGTGCTTCGTCGAGCGCTACCTGGACAAGCCGCGGCACGTGGAGACCCAGTGCCTGGCCGACGCGCACGGCAACGTGGTGGTGGTCTCCACCCGGGACTGCTCCCTGCAGCGCCGGCACCAGAAGCTGGTCGAGGAGGCGCCCGCGCCGTTCCTGACCAGCGAGCAGGTCGGGCTGCTGTACTCCTCGTCCAAGGCGATCCTGCGCCGGGCCGGCTACCAGGGCGCGGGCACCTGTGAGTTCCTGGTCGGGCAGGACGGCTCGGTCAGCTTCCTCGAGGTCAACACCCGGCTCCAGGTCGAGCACCCGGTCAGCGAGGAGGTCACCGGCCTGGACCTGGTGCGGGAGATGTTCCGCATCGCCGAGGGCCAGCCGATCGGCTACGACGACCCGGCGCCGCGCGGCCACTCGATCGAGTTCCGCATCAACGCCGAGGACCCGGCCCGCAACTTCCTGCCCGCGCCGGGGACGATCCGGTCCTGGGAGCTGCCGTCCGGTCCGGGCGTGCGGCTCGACCTCGGGTACGAGCCGGGCATGACCGTCCCGCAGGCCTTCGACTCGCTGATCGGCAAGCTGATCGTGACCGGGGCGACCCGCGAGCAGGCGCTGGAGCGGTCCCGCCGCGCGCTGGCCGAGTTCCAGGTGGAGGGCATGCCGACCGTGCTGCCGTTCCACCGCGCGGTGGTCAGCGACCCGGCCTTCACCGACGATCCGTTCACCGTCTACACCCGCTGGATCGAGACCGACTGGTCCGCGGACGTGGAACCGCAGGAGACCGACCCGGCCGACGAGGCCGCCCCCCGCGAGCGGATGATCATCGAGGTCGGCGGCAAGCGGGTCGAGGTCGTGGTGCCCGGCAACCTGACCGTGGCCGCGCCCGCCGCTGACGGCCAGGCCGGGGAAAGACGCCGCAGCGGCCGGCGCAGCAAGCACGCCGCCGCGACCGGCGGCGGTGACGAGCTGGCCACGCCCATGCAGGGGACGATCGTCAAGCTCATCGCCTCCGACGGGCAGACCGTCTCGGCCGGTGACCCCATCGTCGTGCTCGAGGCCATGAAAATGGAGCAGCCGCTGACCGCGCACAAAGACGGCACCGTGGCCGGCCTGGCCGTCGAGGTCGGCCAGACGGTAACCTCGGGCACCGTGATCTGCCGGATCGAGGACTGACGGTTCGTGCCCCGGATCCCCGGTGACCCGGGTTTCTTCGGGAAGCTGAAGTTCGCGGTCGGCTTCCGCCTCCCGCCCGCCAACCGGGAGTGGGTCCGCCACGAACTGACCGACGCGGGCTGGCGCGCCCGCACCGTGTTCCGCCACCTGGTGGTCATGGTGCCCGTCTGCTGCGTCCTGGCCGCGCTTCCCGGCCCCGCCTGGCTCCGCGTCATGGTCCCCCTGCTGGCCATCGTGGGCAGCGTCTTCATCGTCACCGTCTACGCCGACGACATCCGCATCGCCCGCCTCCGCCAGCACGACCTCCCCGTCCCCGACGACCCCGACCTGGGCCACCCCGCCCACTGAGCCCGCGCCCTTGAGCCCGGAGTCACCTCGTGTGACGGATGAGGCCGGCATACCCGCATCGGAAGTACACCCCTGGTGCTGAGGCTGATGCGACTGCCGGGGCAGGCGGCCTCCGCCCGGGAACTGCAGAGTCACTTGAGGCGCGTGTGACTAGCGAGTTCGGTGGGGCGCGTCAGCGCGCACACCGGGGCCACCTGGCCCCATCCCCGAGCCCGAAGTACCCCCGCCGGAGGCCCAGAGCTCCGAGCCTCCCGGGAACTCAGCGGCAGGCGTGAGGACAACGCCGAAGCGTAGGCGACGCCGGCGTTGGCCGGCCGACCGGCGGCGCGAGGACCTTTTCTAATTGGAGTCGCCGTAGCGCATCAGTTTGCGGGCGGCTTCGGCCAGGCTGCCGGACAGGGACGGATAGACGGTGAACGTCTGGGCCAGCTGGTCGACGGTGAGGCGCTGCTCGACGGCCACCGACACCGGGAGGATCAGTTCGCTGGCCCGGGGGGCCACGATCACCCCGCCGAGGACCACCGAGGTGTCGGGGCGGGCGTAGAGCTTGACGAAGCCGTCGCGGATCCCGGCCATCTTGGCCCGGGGGTTGCCGGCCAGGGGCAGCTTGACCACCGTCGCCTGGACGTCGCCGCTTTCGACGGCCGAGTAGTCGACGCCGACGGTGGCGATCTCCGGGTCGGTGAAGATGGTGGCGGCCACGTGGCTGAGCCGGATGGGGTGCACGGCCTCGCCCAGCGCGTGCCACATGGCGATCCGGCCCTGCATGGCGGCCACCGAGGCCAGCATGAGCACGCCGGTGCAGTCGCCCGCCGCGTACACACCAGAGGCCGACGTGCGGGACACCCGGTCGACCTCGACGAAGCCGCGGTCATCCAGTTTGACCCCGGCCTCGGCCAGGCCGATTCCGGCCACGCTGGGCTCCATGCCCACGGTCAGCAGGCAGTGCGAGCCGCGCACCACCCGGCCGTCGGTCAGCGTGACCGCCACCCGGTCGCCGTCGCGTTTGACCCCGGCGGCCCGGGACCGGCCGAGCACGGTCATGCCCCGGCGCCGGAACACCTCCTCGATGACCACGGCCGCGTCCACGTCTTCGTGCGGCAGCACCCGGGTCCGGGAGGAAACCAGCGTCACCTTCGAGCCCAGCGACTGGTAGGCGCCGGCGAACTCGGCGCCGGTCACCCCGGAGCCGACCACGATCAGTTCCTCGGGGATCTCCGGCAGGTCGTAGAGCTGGCGCCAGTTCAGGATGCGCTCGCCGTCGGGCACCGCGTCGGGCAGGACCCGGGGGTGCGCGCCCACCGCCAGCAGCACCGCGTCGGCGGAGATGTCCCGGCCCCCGGCGTGAATCCGGCCCGGGCCGGTCAGCCGCCCGGCGTCGTCGATGACCTCGATCCCCTCGCCGGCCACGCGCGCGGCGACGTCCCGGGACTGGGCCTGAGCCAGCGAGGTGATCCGCCGGTACACCCGCTTGGCGTCCACCCCGGCCCGGGGCCGGGTCCCCGCCGCGTCCTCGGTCCCGGGCAGCTGGATACCCAGATCGGGCGCGCCGTTGACCACGGTGACGGTGCTGGCCGTCTCGATCAGCGCCTTGGACGGCACGCAGTCGGTGAGCACGCAGGCGCCACCCAGCCCGTCCCGCTCGGCCAGCGTGACCTCCGCACCGAGCTGGGCGGCCACCAGTGCGGCCTCGTAACCGCCCGGTCCCCCGCCGATGATGGCGATGCGCATACGTGACTGCCTCACGATGCGCCATTCTCCCCTATCGGGGGTGAACGGCGATCACGCCCCCGCAGACGATAAGGCGGTGGCGTTGTTGGGGAGGGGCTCGGTGACGCGGGTGCTGTCGTCCCAGAGGGCGTTGAGGGCGGTGGCCGCCATCACGTGCACGCCGACGCCGATGGCCCGCTCGTCCACGTCGAACATGGGCTGGTGGATGTCCAGCTCCTGGGTCGAGCCGGGCGGCCGGACCCCGAGCCGGGCGTAGGACCCGGGCACCGACTCCAGGTACCAGGCGAAGTCCTCGCCGCCCAGGCTCTGCGGCGTGGTGACCACCGCGTCCGGGCCGAGGGTCTGCTCGGCCGCGGCCACGAACATCGAGGTGCTCAGCGGGTCGTTGACCGTGGGCGGCACGCTGCGGGAGTAGGTCATCTCGGCCTTGACTCCGTAGGCGGTCGCGACCCCGTCGATGAGCTCCCGCAGCAGGTCCGGCGCCCCGTGCCAGGCCTCGTCGTCCAGGCAGCGCACGGTGCCCTCGACGATGCCCTCGTCCGGGATCGCGTTGGCGGTGGAGCCGGCCGAGATGTGACCCCAGACCAGGCTGAGGCTGGACCGCGGGTCGACCCGGCGGGACAGCGCGGCGGGCAGCTCGGTGACGATCTTGCCCAGCGCGTAGACCAGGTCCGCGGTCAGGTGCGGGCGGGCGGTGTGGCCGCCGGGGCCGGTGACCCGGACCGAGATGCGGTCACAGGCCGCGGTGATCGGCCCGTTGCGGAAGCCGATCCTGCCCACGTCGAGCCGCGGGTCGCAGTGCAGGGCGAAGATCCGGCTGACCGAGGTGATGCCGCCCGCGGCGAGCACGTCCAGCGCGCCGCCGGGCACCTCTTCGGCCGGCTGGAAGATGAGCCGGACCCGCCCGGGCAGCAGGCCACGGGAGGCCTGGCTGGCCAGGAACAGGCCGGTGCCGAGCAGGATCGAGGTGTGCACGTCGTGGCCGCAGGCGTGGCAGACGTTGGGCACGGTGGACCGGTACGGAACGGCCTTCTCGTCGGCCATCGGCAGCGCGTCGATGTCCGCGCGCAGGGCGACGACGCGGCGCTGGGCGATCTCCGGCTGCCGACCATCGCCCCCGATGTCGACGATCATGCCGGTGCCCTTGGGCAGGATTACCGGACGCAGGCCGGCGGCGGCCAGCCGCAGCGCGATGCGCCGGGTCGTCCGGTGCTCGGCGTAGCCCACCTCAGGGTGGGCGTGCAGGTCTCGGCGGAACTCGACGAGCTCGGCCTCATGCTCAGCAATGAAGCCTTCGAGATCGCCCGCCAGATCGTTACCTTCCATGCCCGCCTTCCCCCGGGATGACGAAACGGTCCTCGGCAAACTCAGTGACCAGTGCGTCGACGACATCGGTCATCTTGCCGGCATGGGCCAGAATGGCCCTCTGTCGTTCGTAAGAAGCCCCGTATTCCAGCACTTCCGAGGCTACCTGCAGCTCTTCCAGACAACCAAGCCGGTCAGCGATGGGCTCCAGCTCGCGCACCAGCTCGTACAGCTCGTCACGCAGAGGCGCCGTTGTCCCTGACTCGTCGGTGATCACCGTCGCGTCAAGACCATATCTCGTCGCCCGCCACTTGTTGTCGCGAACGACCCAAGATGACGGACTTGGGAGACGGTAGCCACGGTCGAGCTGGGCGTCGAACAGCTGCACCAGGCTCTGCGAAAGCGCGGTGACCATCGCGACCTCCCGTGCGGTGGGCACACCGTCGAACATGCGGATCTCGACCGTGCCGAGATCGGCATGGGGGCGGATGTCCCACCAGACTTCTTTGATGCTGCGGATGGACCTGGCCCGCAGCAGCGTGTCCATGTACTCCTCGAACTCACCCCAGTCCGAGAGCCGGTGCGGCGGACCCGCAGTCGGCAGATCACCGAAGATGATGGCCCGGGTCGAGGCGAGCCCGGTGTCCTCCCCGCTCCAGAACGGGCTGGACGCTGTCAGCGCGAGAAAATGCGGCAGGTACGAAGCAAGGGCGTTGACGATCGGCATCGCCTTGCTCCTGTCGCGCAGCCCCACGTGCACGTGGACGCCGAAGGTCTGGATTCTCCGGGCGAGCCACTGCATCTGCTCGACGATTTCCGCATAGCGCTTTATGGGCGCCATCTTCGCATCATGCCAGTTGCTCACGGGATGTGTCCCGGAGCAAGCCAAAACGATACCGTGATTTTCAGCACTGCGCCGGAGTTCGGCGATATTCTTCTCCAAGTCGACCCGGGCCTCGGAAACTGTGCTGCAAATACCGGTGACAATCTCGACGGTCGACTGCATGAGTTCATGACGGATATGCCGGTGCTCGCCGCTGGCGTCCAAGCCGGTCAGCCCGGCCAGCACCTGGTCGGCGTCCTGCCGCAGCAGCCTGGTCTGGGCGTCAATGAGCTGCACTTCCCATTCGACGCCGAGAGTGGGGCCCTGGGAGGAATTCCAGCTGATAGCCACGACTGTCCTCTGTCTGCGCATACGGTCCGGGGAATGCGCGAAATTGAATGTTTACAGATGTGGGGAAAAGAATGGATTTAGCGGCTTAAATTGGTTGCCGGTGGTTGGTCAGTCCAAAGCGGTGGCTATCCGTTAGACTCGGCGGCCGAGGCAGGCCCGGCCGTCGTCGCTGTCGGGCCGATCGGCGGGGCTGATCCGGCGAATGGTCCATGAGCTCAGATTACGGCTATGGCTCACGCCGGCGGCAGGGCCGCCCTACCATCCAGTAGGCCTCCGGGCGAGGCCCGGCCCGGGCGATGACGCGCAGTCCATGGAAAAGGAGAGCGGTGCAGACGAGGGTGAGCCGGTGACGGAGCGCATCCGCATCGTTTCGTTCAGGGTTGCCTTGATCCTCGCCGCCTGCGGGGTGGCCTGCGCCGGCTTGCTCAGCTCGCCGGTCCAGGCGGCCAGCACGCCGGCCGCCCAGGGGCGCCCCGCGGCCGAGACCGCGACCGGGGCGGTCATGGCGTCCCAGCTGCTGACCCAGCGCAGCATCAGCTCCGCCCCCAAGGACCTGGCTGCGGTGGGCGGCAGCCGGCTGGCCAGCTCGGGTGTGGTGGTGAACTACCCGTCGGCCGCGACCTCACGGCTGCCCAGCATTCCCTGCTCGGCCTACACGGTCGCGGACGCCGGCACCGGGCAGGTGCTGGCGGCCAAGGACGCGCACGCTCAGCTCCGGCCGGCCAGCACGCTGAAGATGCTGACCGCGGTCACGCTGCTGCCGCTGCTCAACCGGAACGCCTACGTCACCGCGTCGTCCCAGGCCGCCCACGTGACCCCGAACATCGCCGGGCTGGTGGCCGGGTCCAACTACAAGGTCGCCAGCCTGTGGAACGCGCTGCTGCTGATCTCGGCCAACGACGCCGCCATCGCCCTGGCCCAGTCCACCGGCTCGCTGAGCACCGGGATCTCGCTGATGAACGCCGAGGCCCACCACCTGCAGGCCTACGACGTCGCGGCCAAGGACCCCAACGGCCTGGACGCACCGGGCCAGCACGTGTCCGCCTACGACCTGGCCCTGATCGCCCGGGCCGCGCTGAACGAGCCCGCCTTCCTCGGCTACGACCAGACCCGGACCTACAACTTCAAGGTCAGCGCGCACAAGACCGAGACCCTGGCCAACCAGAACTCGCTGCTCAGCACCTACCCGGGGGCCCTGGGCGGGAAGATCGGCTGGACCTCGGCGGCCGGCGCGACCTACATCGGGCTGGCCCAGCGCAACGGCAGGACGCTGATCGTGACCGAGCTGCACTGCCCGGCACTCACCGAGATCAACTACGCCAAGTCCCTGCTGAACTGGGGCTTCGCCCTGGACGGCAAGGTGACGCCGGTGGGCAAGCTGGTCAGCCCGCTGGCGCTGGCCAAGCCCCAGACGGTGCCGAAGTTCACGGTGCCGAAGGCGGCGGGCCAGCCGGTCACATCGGGCAGCCTCACCGCCAGCCACGTCCCGAGCGGGCTGGCCGCCGCCTCCATCGCGCTGATCGTGTTCGCCGCCGGAGCGGCGATCGTGCTGATCCTGCTCCGCCGCCGGTCACCGTCCCGCTGACCGGCCGCCGCCCGATCGGGCAGCCCGGCTCAGCGGTCGCCGCGGTCCATGCGGGGGACGAAACCGACCCGGTCGCGGACCGTGTCCATGGTGCGGCGGGCCACCTCGCCGGCCCGGTCGGCGCCGTGGGCCAGCACCTGGTCCAGGTGGGTCTCGTCGGCCAGGACCTTTTCTGTGCGTTCGCGGATCGGCGTCAGCGCGGCCACCACGGCCTCGGCCACCTCCTTTTTGAACGCGCCATAGCCGCCACTGCCGAACTTGTTCTCGGCCTCGGAGATCGGCATTCCGGTCAGCGCGGAGTAGATCCGCAGCAGGTTGGTGACGCCCGGCTTGGCCTCCTCGTCGGCCCGGACCTCGCTGCCGGTGTCGGTGACCGCGCGGGCG
>Ga0209112_10000139_pt1 | contig 12429 bp, 10 predicted proteins | sample TexAe_OM3H0_O3_FD_187947 | JGI IMG/M metagenome (GOLD analysis project Ga0209112, IMG submission 187947) | Forest soil microbial communities from Davy Crockett National Forest, Groveton, Texas, USA - Texas A ecozone_OM3H0_O3 (SPAdes) (version 2) | ecosystem: Environmental > Terrestrial > Soil >...
GCTGGCCTCGAAGCGGTCGATCAGGTCGGTGCGGCGGCCCAGCCGGGCGCCCGCCGTCATCCGGCCGGCCAGAATCTCGGCCTCGATCTCGGCCGCGATGTGCTGGGCGCGGGAGAGCTTGCGCTGATCGGCCAGCGTGACCTCTGGTCTCACGCGCCCTCCCAATCCTGCGGAAACTTATACCAAGTAATACTTTTTCATATCGCTCAGAAAATGCCTCTAGCTGGTACAACTTCCAGCGAACTACGAGCCCACCGTTGACCGCTCAGAAACATGTTAGTAGGTTTCTGTCCGTGATGTACACCGATGTCCACACGCACGCGTTCCCGCCGTCGCTGCCCGATCTGGAGGCGGCCGACCCGTGGGGCCGCTGGCCGGGGGTCGAGCGGCTGACCGAGACCAGCGCCCGGATCCTGGTCGGCGGACAACCCTACCGGGACATCGACGATCGCTGCTGGTCCGCGGACCGGCGCCTGGCCGACATGGACGCCGAGTCGGTGGCCCTGCAGGTCGTCTCTCCCACCCCGGTCACGTTCTGCCACGACGCCCCGGTGGCCGGGGCCCGGCTGCTGGCCCGCGCGCAGAACGACTTCCTGGCCGATCTGGTGGCGGAGCGCCCGGACCGGCTGCGGGCCCTGGGCGCGGTGCCGATGCAGGATCCCGGCCACGCCGTGGCCGAACTGCGCCGGTGTGTCGGGCAACTCGGTTTCCTCGGGGTGGAAATCGGCACCCGGGTCGGCGACCGGGAGCTGGGCGACCCGGAGTTCGACCCGTTCTTCGACGCGGCGGCCGAGCTGGGGGCGATGGTGTTCGTACACCCCGCCGACACCACGCTGGAGGCGCGGCTGGCCACGGCCGGGGTGGCGTTCGGAGCCGGGATGCCCACCGAGACCGGGATCTGCGGGGCCGCGCTGCTGGTCAGCGGGGCGCTGGCCCGCCGGCGTCCGGGGATCCGGCTGTGCCTGGCCCACGGCGGCGGCACCCTGCCCTGGCTGCTGCCCCGGCTGGACAAGGGCGAGCTGATCAAGAACCCGGACACACCGCCGGGCCAGCTCCCCAGCGCGCGGGCCAGGTCGCTGTACAGCGACTCGCTCACCTACGACCCCGACAGCCTGCTGCTGGCCGTGCACCGGTACGGGACCGGACACGTGCTGCTCGGCACCGACTACCCGTTCGCCGCACGCGAGGTCCCGGCGGGCGCGGTGCTCGCCGACGCCGGCCCACGTCTGCCCGATGAGCTGCGGGCCGCGATCGGCGCCGGAAACGCGGCGGCGCTCGGCGTCCACCCGGCGACCACCGCCACTTCATAGGGACGAGCACGAAGGAGGACCCGGCATGGCGGAGTTCCTGGGACTGGGCATCACCCACTACCCCCTGCTCGCGGTGACCGACGAGCACATGGCCGATCTGCTGCGCTGGACCCTGCGGGACCCGGGCATCCCGGCGGCGGACAAGGACCCGGCGAACTGGCCGGAGCTGATGCGCGGCGAGTGGGCCAATGACGGCGGGACCGCCGCGGCCGCCGGGCACCGTAAGGAGCTCCGGGAGCACCTGGCCCGCTGCCGGGCGGCCCTGGACGCGTTCGCGCCCGACGTGGTGCTGGTCTGGGGCGACGACCAGTACGAGAACTTCCGCGAGCAGGTCATCCCGCCGTTTTGCGTGCTGGCCTACGGCAGATGCGAGGTCGACCCGTTCGCGGTGATGAACGAGCGTGGCGCGCCCAACGCCTGGGGCCTGCCGGACGACATGACGTTCACGCTGCGGGGCGACGCCGCCGGGGCCCGGCAGCTGACCGACGATCTGCTCAGCGACGGGTTCGACGTGGCCTACTCCTACCAGAAGCGGGAAGGCAGCCACTTCCCGCACGCCATCGCCAACACTCAGCTGTTCCTGGACTACGACCACGCCGGCCGGGAGTTCCCGTACCGGCTGCTGCCGATCACGGTGAACTGCTACGGCCAGCACGCCATCGCCCGCCGGGGCGGGCTGGCCCGGTTCGCCGACATCCACGACGAGCGGCTGGATCCGGCCGGACCCTCCCCGGCCCGCTGCTTCGCGCTCGGCGCGGCCGTGGCCCGGGCGCTGAGCCAGGGTGACCGGAGGGTGGCCCTGGTCGCGTCCTCGAGCTGGTCCCACGCTTTCCTCAACGACAAGGACTGGCATCTGCGGCCGGACACCGGCGCTGACGAGCGGCTGTACGACGCGTTCGTGCGCGGCGATTACGCCGTCTGGACCGGGGTCAGCGGCAAGGAGATCGTCGAGGCCGGCCAGCACGAGATGCTCAATTGGTTCTGCCTGTTCGGGGCCATGCACGAACTGGGCCTGCCGCTGACCTGGTCAACCCTGGTCACCACCGACGTCTTCAATTCCAACAAGTGTTTCGCGATCTTCGACGGAAAGGCGGGCCAGTGACCACCACCAGCGTCGAGGCGGGCGGCCGGACGATCGAGGCCGGCGGCATCGTCACCCACTATCACGACGTCGGCTCGGGTGAGCCGGTGCTGTTGCTGCACGGCTCCGGACCCGGGGTGTCGGCGTGGGCCAACTGGCAGCACACCATTCCCGTGCTGGCCGAGCGTTACCGGGTCATCGCCCCGGATCTCGTTGGTTTCGGCTATACGCAGCGGCCAGACGACATTCACTACTCGCTCGGTACCTGGATCGATCACGTGTGGGCATTCCTGGCTGCCCTGGGCATCGCCCGTACGGCGCTGGTCGGCAACTCACTCGGGGGCCGGATCGGGCTGGGCATGGCGTCGCAGCATCCGGAACGGCTGGAACGGATGGTGCTCATGGGAGCGCCCGGGGTCGGCATGACCTTGACTCCGGGCCTGCGGGCGCTGCGGGAGTACCAGCCGTCCGAGCAGAACATGCGCGACATGCTGCTCAGCTGCTTCGCGGTGGACCCGGCCATCATCACCGACGACCTGGTGCGCACCCGGTACGAAGCCAGCGTGGCCCCCGGCGCCTTCGAAGCCTACCGGGACATGTTCTTCAGCCCCCGGCACGCAGGCAGCGAACTGGGCATCACCGAGGACGAGGTGCGGGCCATCGGCACGCGGTCGCTGCTGATCCACGGCCGCGAGGACCAGGTGGTCCCGGTCGAGGTGGCCTGGAACATGGTCCGGCTGCTCCCCGACGCGGACCTGGCCGTATTTGCCCGGTGCGGCCACTGGACCCAGATCGAGCGGGCGAGCGACTTCAACGCGCTGGTCACAGGCTTCCTCGGCGGTGCGCGATGACGATGACGGGCGAAGCGCCACCGGTCAACACCGTTCCGCTGGTGGACGAAGACGTGGATCATCACCGGTTCCGGGTCCACCGCGACACCATGACCTCGGCGGAGATCTATCGCGAAGAGCTGGAGCGCATCTTCAGCCACTGCTGGCTCTACGTCGGCCACGAGTCCGAGGTCGCCCAGCCCGGCGACTACGTCCGCCGGCCGGTCGGCGGACGGCCGCTGTTCATGGTGCGCGGGGCCAAGTCCGGCCAGCTCCACGTGTTCCACAACACCTGTACGCACCGGGGCGCCGTCGTCTGCCGCCAGAAGGCCGGCAACGCCAAGGTCTTCCAGTGCTTCTACCACGCCTGGACCTTCGACTCCGAAGGCCAGCTCACCGGGGTGCCCGGCCGCGACGCCTACGGCGAGAAGCTCGACTTCTCCGCACTGGGCCTGAAGCCGGTGGCCCGGATGGACAGCTACCGGGGCTTCGTGTTCGCCTGCTTCGACGCCGGCGCCGTTGACCTGGGCACGTACCTGGCCGGGGCCCGCGAGTACCTTGACCTGGTGGCCGACTCGGCCGACGGCCACATGGAGATCATCAAGGGCACCAACGAGTACTGCATCGGCGCGAACTGGAAACTGCTGGCCGAAAACAGCGTCGACGGCTACCACGCGGTCTCCACCCACGACACCTACTTCAAGTACCTGGTCGCCCTGGGCACCGACCTGAAGGGCGGCGTCCAGGGCACGGCCCGGGACCTCGGCAATGGGCACGCGGTGCTGGAGTACGCCGCCCCGTGGGGGCGGCCGATCGCCAAGTGGGAGCCGTTGTTCGGCGAGCACGCCCGCGAGGAGATCGCAGCGCTGCGGGCCAGCCTGGTCGAACGGTACGGTCCGGAACGGGCCAGCCGCATCGCCGACACCAACCGCAACATGCTGATCTTCCCCAATCTGGTGATCAACGACATCATGGCCATCACCGTGCGGACGTTCATGCCGTCCGGGCCCGGCCAGATGGACGTCACCGCCTGGGAGCTGGCGCCCAAGGACGAACTGCCCCAGCTGCGGCAACGGCGGCTGGACAGTTTCCTGACCTTCCTCGGCCCGGCCGGCTTCGCCACCCCGGACGATCTGGAGGCGCTCGAATCCTGCCAGCAGGGCTTCGCCAGCGGCGGGGTGGAGTGGAACGATATTTCCCGGGGCATGGCCCGCGACCCGGAGGCCAACGACGAGGCGCAGATGCGGGCCTTCTGGCGGCGATGGCAGCAACAGATGGGCGACTCGGCCTGCCAGTCCGCCCGGGGGGCACAATGACCAGCCTTGACGAGCGGCCGACGGCGGGGAAGCTGGACCTGGGCTTGGTGCGCCGGCCGGAGGTTGAGGACTTCCTCTACCGGGAGGCCCAGCTGCTCGACGACTGGGACCTGGACACCTGGCTCACGCTGTGGGCGCCCGGCCCGACCCGGTACGTGGTGCCGTGCAACGACGATCCGGACGGCGACCCGGCCACCGACCTGGTCCTGATCGACGACGACGAGCTGCGCATGCGGCTGCGGGTCGAACGGCTCAACAGCCGCAAAGCTCACCGGGAGTACCCGCACTCCCAGACCAGCCACCAGGTGACCAACGTGATCCTCGGTGCTCCTGAGGGGGCCGGCGCGGACGCCGAGCTGCCGGTGACGGCGGCGTTCACCGTGTGGCGATTCCGCCACGGCAAGGCCAGCTACTACGTGGGCCGTTATCAGTACCGGCTGGTGGCGGCGGGTGGCGAGCTGCGGATCCGGGCCAAGCGGTCGGTGCTGGCCATGACCGAGCTGCGGCCCGCGGGCGACCTGGCCATCCTGCTATGAGTGTGCTGGCTGGTCGCTGCGCTGTGGTCACCGGCGGGGGAACCGGCATCGGGCTGGGGATCAGCCGGCGGCTGCTGGCCGACGGGGCCCGGGTGCTGATCGCCGCGCTGACCGAGGACGAGCTGAAATCGGCGCGGGCCGAGCTGGGCGGCGCGGCGGAGGTGCCGGGCTTCACCGGCGACCTGTCGGTACCGGGGACAGCCGATCGGCTGGTGCAGACGGCGGTGGGCGCGCTGGGCCGGGTGGACATCGCAGTCAACAACGCGGGCGGCGGGGTGATCCGGCCGACCCTGGAGCACACCGAGGAAACCCTGCAGGCCACGATCAGCAACAACCTGTGGACCACGATCCGCTGCACGCTGGCCGTGCTGCCGCCAATGATCGAGCAGGGTTACGGCCGGATCATCAACATCGGCGCCGAATCGGTCCGCAACGGCCTGGCCGACCACGCGATCTACAACGCGGCCAAGGGCGGCGTGCACGGGCTGACCAGCGGGCTGGCCCGTGAGTTCGCCACCAGCGGCATCACCGTCAATACGGTCGCCCCGTCATACGTGCAGACGCCGGAGCTGGGCCGGGCGCTGAGCGGGGGAACCATTCCGGACCGGCTGCGGTATGTCACCGAAGCGGCGACCGAGCTGATCCCGATGGGGCGACCGGGCCACGTGGAGGACGTGGCGAGCCTGGTGGCGTACCTGGCCCGGGAGGACGCGGGGTTCGTCACCGGGCAGGTGCTGAGCGTCAACGGGGGCAGCAGCATGGGATAACCGTGGGACATCCGCCGCCGGGGGCGAGGCGGGCAGCTCGCCTGGGCCCGGTGGCGCGAAGCGGGGTGGGCGGCGTTCGGCCAGGGCGCGGACGCCCTCGGCGAAGTCGGGGCGCGCCATGTACTGGCCGATGAGTTCCTTGGACGAGTCGACGGCGGCGCCGACGTCGTTGCGCAGGAGTTCAGCGTAGAGCTGGCGCTTGGCAACGGTGGCCGAGGCCGGTGAGACGTCGTGCGCAATATAGGCGGCGACCTGATAAGCCCGGTCCAGCACCTCGTCCGCGGGGGCGACGTCGTTGAGGAAACCGATCTGCTTCATCTCTTCGGCCAGCAGGACGCGGCCGGTGAACAGGATGTCGGCGGCGTGGGTGATGCCGACCATGCGCGGGAGGAGCCAGGCCAGGCCGTACTCGGCGGGAAGACCGAGGCGCGGGGTGGAGGTAGTGAACTTGGCGCCGGCGGCGGCGTAGCGCAGGTCGCAGAAACCGGCGATGGCCACGGCGATGCCGGCGCAGGCGCCGTTGATGGCGGCAATCACCGGGACGCGCAGGCCCCAGTGCCAGACCATGTCGTGGTCGAACTCGGGGCGGACGCCGTGCCCGGGCTTCGCGTTCTCGGCCAGGTTGACCGTGGACAGGTACTCCTGGTCGGTCTCGGTGTAGAACCCAAGGGCCTTGGTGTCGGCGCCGACGCAGAACTGGCGGCCCGATCCGGTCACCACCACGGCCCGGACCGCGGGGTCCGCGTCGAGCTTGGCCATCAGGTACCGGTACTCGGTGTTCATCCGGTTGGTCCAGGAGTTGCCGCGCCCGGGACGGTCAAGCCAGACGGTCGCCACCCCATCCTCGCGGACCTCGCAGCGAGTGACCTTCAGTTCCATGTCCTGCTCCACTCAGCCTTGAGCTGGCCCATTGCCGGACCCGATGGGCGAGCGCAGGGTGACCGTCGCGGTGGTGCACAGGGCACCGGCCGCGTTCGTCACGTCCACCCGCACGACGCCCAGCGACCGTCCACGGTGAGCAATCACCGGCTCGAAAGTCAACTCCCCCGCCGCCGGCCGCACGTAAACCACCCGGACCGAAGCGACGTCCAGCCCCCGGCCGAGGAAGATCTGCTCGGCCGACATCACGGCCAGCGACAGCAGCACGCCGCCATGGGTCACCCCCCGCGGATTACCCAGATCCGGGCGGGCGGGAAGCCGGAGACCCCCGGTCGCCCCGATCCGGACTTGCAGCAGGTCGGCGAGGCACTGGCCGCGCTCGGTGATGTCGGGCAACTCCGGCGGGTCGAGGACCTCGGCGGGGACACCTGGAACGAAGCGCGCCCAGGTGGTGGCGAGAGCCAGGCAGTGGTCCGCCCCATCGCGGACCTCGCCACGGCCCAGGCCACCCGCGTCGTCGATCAGCATCGGCGAAGCCGTCGCCTCCACCAGCTGCCCGTCGGCAGGCAGCGCCATGGCCACGTCGATGTTCAGTTCGGTGGTGACCGACCACAGGCCAGGCAGCCGCCGGACCAGCACCGCCTGACCGAGCACGTCGTCCAGCAGCACACCCAGCCCGGCGGCTGACCGACGGCCGTCCGGTCCCCGCAGCCAGGGGCCAGTGGGCATCGAGGCCCGCGCCTGGCCCGCCTCGATCAGGACCGTGCTGACGTCGAACAGGTTCTCCGGACGTCCGCGCGGGACGGTCGGCGTCCTGAGGGGTGCAGCTGCGGCGGCGCTATCCACAATGACATTCTACACTTCTAGACTGTTTGACGCGCTACGTGTAATACTTTTTCTCTGCGCACCTGGAGGCCTGGATCAGCGGGCGCGCGACCACCGCGGGAGGCAATGGTGTCACTGTCGACGGGCGAATCAGCCTGGACCTTCAGCGAAAACAACGACGATCGCCTCTGGGAGAGCACCCTGGGCGGCCTGCTGCGCACGGTCGCCGCGGAGCATCCCGATCGGGTCGCCCTGGTCGACGCCGGTCCCGACCCGGCGCGCCGCCGGTCGTGGACCTACGCCGAGCTGCTGGCTACCGCCGAACAGGTGGCCCGGGCCCTGCTGGTCCGGTTCCGGCCGGGCGAGCGGCTCGCCGTCTGGGCCCCGAACTGCGCCGAGTGGGTGCTGCTGCAGCAAGGAGCGAGCCTGGCCGGCCTCATCCTGGTCACGATCAACCCGGCCAACCGCCAGCTGGAGCTGGACTACGTTCTGCAGCAGTCACGGGCGGCGGGGATCTTCCACGCTCCGGAGTACCGGGGATTCGACATGGCGGCGGCGGTCCGGGCGGCCCGGCCCGGCGCGCCCGAACTGCGCGAGGCGGCGGACCTGACCGATTGGGCGGAGTTCCTGGCCACGTCGGACGCCGCGTTGTCCCTGCCCGAGATCAGCCCGGGTGATCCAGCGCAGATTCAGTACACCTCGGGCACCACCGGATTCCCCAAGGGCGCGCTGCTGCATCACCGCGGCATCCTCAACGCCTCCAGGTTCGTGGCCCGCGGAGCCGGAGTCACCGACGGCGCCGTGTGGATCAACGCGATGCCGATGTTCCATATCGGCGGCGGCGCCCTGACCGAGATCGGGACGTTCGCGTTCCGCGGCACCTACGTGCTGATGCCGGCCTTCGACGCGGAACTGATGCTCGAGCTGATCGAGACCTACCGCGGCACGATCACGCTGGTGGTGCCGACCATGCTCAGCGCGCTGCTCGGCCACCCCGACCGGGGTCAGCGAGATACCAGCAGCCTGCGCAGCATCATGTCGGGCGCGTCGTTCGTGCCCGCCGAGCTGGTGACCCGGGCCAAGGATGCGTTCGGCTGCCAGGTCAGCATCGTCTTCGGCCAGACCGAGCTGCACGGGGTCATCACCCAGACGCACCTGGACGACAGCCCGGACGATCAGTCCCAGACGATCGGGCGCCCGCTACCCCTGGTCGACGTGAAGATCGCCGACCCGGAATCCGGGGAGACCGTGCCGGTGGGCACGCGCGGTGAAATCTGCGCCCGGGGCTACCAGACCATGCTGGAGTACTTCGAGCAACCGGACCAGACCGAGCTGACCCTCTCCCCCGACGGCTGGCTGCGCACCGGCGACCTGGGGACGATGGATCATCGCGGCTACCTGACCATTACCGGCCGGCTCAAGGACATGATCATCCGCGGCGGGGAGAATATTTATCCGCGGGAGATCGAGGACGTGCTGGCCACGCACCCCGACGTGGCCGCGGCCGCGGTGATCGGAGTGCCAGACGAAAAGTGGGGTGAACAGGTGGGCGCGGTCGTCATCCCCGCGGATCCACAGTCCCCGCCGAGCCCGGAGACACTGCGGGCCTACTGCCGGGAGCGGCTGGCCAGTTTCAAGGCTCCCAGCTTCTGGTACTTCGCCGACAGCTTCCCGACCACGGCGACCGGCAAGACGCAGAAGTACATCATGAAAGACCAGATCGTGAGCGGCCAGCTGGCTGGGGTCCAGACCGTTCCGGCCACGGCAGGCCCACGATGAGCGGCCCGCTGGCCAACCGGTACACGCGGCTGGTTGGCATCGACCATCCCATCGTGCAAGAGGGCCTCGGCCCGTTCCGGACCCCAAAGATCGCGGCGGCGGTCTCGCGAGCGGGCGGCCTCGGCACCGTGAGCATGCCCGGCATGCCCGACGACCTGCGGGAAGGGGCGCGGACGTTCCGGGCCCACATCGAGGAGTGCGCCTCGCTGACCGACCGGCCGTTCGCGGTGAACATCCCGGTCGGGGTGGACCGGCACAGCGGCGAGGTGGTCTCGTTCACCGACGTCTACATCCGTGAGGTGCTGGCCGCCCGCCGGGCCGACCGTCAGCTGGCGGGCCAGCTGCGGGTGATGACCACGTCAGCCGGATTTCCCGGTCCCTACATCCCGCTGATCAAGGACGCCGGGATGGTGCACCAGCACAAGGTCGGCTCGACCCGCCAGGCCGTGAAGGCGGCCGAGGCCGGAGTCGACGTCGTCATCGCGGCCGGGTTCGAGATGGGCGGCCACGCCCCGGCGGCCGGCATCCATACCTTCGTGCTGGTCCCGTCGGTCACCGAGGCGATCGACGTGCCGGTGCTGCTGACCGGTGGCGCCCGGGACGGGCGAACGCTGGCGGCCGCGCTGTGCCTCGGCGCAGATGGGGTGGCGCTCGGCACGCGCTTCATCCTGTCGACCGAGAACACTGACTGGCACCCCGGTTACCTCAACGCGCTGCTGGCCGCTCGGGAAGGCGACGATGTCGCGTTCGACGGGGTGTACGGGCCCTGCCGCGGGCTGCGTAATGCCGCGTCCGAAGCCCTGCTCGGCCAAGCCAGCGATCCGGACGCGGACCCGATGGAGCTCATCCGGGAAAAGATCAAATCGATGCAGCACGCCCAGACCACTGGGGACACCGAGAACAGCCTGGTCATGACCGGCCAGGTCGCGGGGGCGATCAGCGAGCTGATCACCATCGCCGACTTCGTGCCGGAGATGGCCGAGCAGGCCAAGGACGTGCTGCTCAGCCTTGGAAGTGCCGTTCCCGCTCAGTGAAGGCGGCCCGCGTCCCGGACTGACGGCGCTCGCGGAGGAAGTTGAACTCGTCCTCTTCGAATCGCAGGTTGGTGCCGAGAGTATGGCCCACGTACCCGCGCGCGAACTGCTGGCTGCCGCCCAGGCTGTCCAGCGCCATCTGGTGCATGGCCTTGCCGGTGACCAGGGCATCCCGGGGATGCTGGGCGATCCGCTCGGCCCAGTTGTTCACCGCCGCCTCCAGGTCAGCGGCAGGAACGGCCCGGTTGACCAGGCCGATCCTCATCGCCTCGGGCCCGTCGAACTCATCCCCCAGCAGCAGCAGCTCCCGGGCCTTCTTCGGGCCGTACTTCAGGATCTGCGTGTTCAGATGCCAGGTGTTCCCGGCCAGGCCGAGCCGCTGCTCGGCGTGGCTGAACCGGGCGTCCTCGGCGGCGATAGCCAGGTCGACCAGCTCGACCAGGTAGAGCCCGGCGCCGGTGCACACCCCCTGCACCTGGGCGATGATCGGCTTCAGCGCGTAGTAAAAGGCCATGTAGTTGTTGCCCAGCCGCCGGTCCTGCAGCAGCCGCGAGCGCTGGCTGGGACGGCGCGGCCTGGCGCCGTCGGCCCCGGGCTCGAGGCCGTAGGCGGCGACGGCGTCGTTGTAGTCATGGCCGGAGCAGAATGACTTGCCTCGCCCCTGCAGCACGATGACCCGGACGTCGTCGTCCTCCTCGGCCGCGTGAAGCAGCTCGACCAGCTGGTCGAGATCGGCGAAGCGGAGCGCGTTGTGCTTCTCGGGCCGGTTGAGGATCAGCCGGGCGATCGGCCCGTCCTTTTCCAGCAGGACTGCGTCCACTGTTCCTCCTTCGGCCGCCCAGCGGTTTGATTCTACGCTGTGCGCAAGAAAGTGGCATTAGGTGTCACACTGTGGCCCAGCAGTACCGGAGCATGGATTCCCGGTCGTCCACCTTGACCCGACCCCGGCCATCCGCAGTGCCCAGTGTCCCCTCGTGCTCTTCCAGCCGCAGCCAGCCCGCCCAATCGACAAGCCGCTGGTCACGCCGGGACAGCACCTCGATGATGTCCGGACGGGCCGGGACCGGACGCCCGGCCAGGTCGGCCAGGACGGCGGCCGCGGTCTCGGCCCCGTCGGGTTTGTTGGTACCGATGATGCCGTTCGGCCCCCGCTTGAGCCACCCGGCGACGTACAGGCCGGGCACCGTGGCCGGGCCGGCCATCACCCGCCCGGCCCGGTTGGGGACGATGCCAGTGGACTCGCTGAACGGCAGGCCCGCCACGGGCGCGCCGCGGAACCCCACCGCGGTGACCACCAGGCCGACCGGGAGCGTGAACCGCTCGCCGGCCTGTTCGGCGACGATCCCGGCGACGCGGCCTGGGCCGATGATCTCGGACGGGACGGTGCGGAACCAGACATGGATACGGCGACGGGCCCCGCGCGGTGGCGTCTCAGCGAAGGAACGCAGGGTCTTCAGGTTCAGCCGGACCCGCTTGTCCTCAGCCAGCGCCGGGTCGTCGATACCGGCGCCCCCGTCGTGGACGACGACGTCCGCGTCGGCCAGCTCGGTCAGCTGGTAGAGCTCGGCCGGCGTGAACTTGACGTCCGCGGGCCCGCGGCGGATCAGGATATGGATCTCGCGCACCGCGCTGCGGTCGAGGGCGGCCAGCACCCGGGCGGGCACATCGGTCGCCCGTAGCTCGCTGACCGTACGCCCGAGCACCCGGGCGACGTCCAGGGCAACGTTGCCCGCCCCGACCACCGCCACCTGCTCCATGTCCAGGGACAGCTCGGCCGTGGCGGCGTCGGGGTGCCCGTTGTACCAGCGCACAAATTCCGCTGAGCCCAGCACACCCGCGCGGTCCTCCCCCGCGATGCCGAGCCGCCGGTCGCGCTCGGTACCGGAGGCGTAAACGACCGCGTCGTAGCTGGCCACGAGTTCGCCGTGAGCCAGATCCCGGCCGACCTCGACGTTGCCGACGAAACGCACGTTGCCCTGGGCGAAGGGCTTGGCCAGAACCCGGGTGACCAGCTTCATCTTGGCGTGATCGGGCGCCACGCCGTAGCGGACCAGGCCGTAGGGGGTGGGCAG
>Ga0209112_10000140_pt1 | contig 12349 bp, 13 predicted proteins | sample TexAe_OM3H0_O3_FD_187947 | JGI IMG/M metagenome (GOLD analysis project Ga0209112, IMG submission 187947) | Forest soil microbial communities from Davy Crockett National Forest, Groveton, Texas, USA - Texas A ecozone_OM3H0_O3 (SPAdes) (version 2) | ecosystem: Environmental > Terrestrial > Soil >...
CCGGCGGCTGAGCGCAGCACGGAGGTTTTGTCTGCTGCGCATAGATCATCGCGGCCGAGGCGATCAGCGAGGCCACGACCGCGGACCAGCGTCCTCGCGTTTTGGCTGACCCGGCGGTGCGCACGAGTCGCAGCTTAGTGTCGTGTGCGACGCGTGTGGCGAACTTTGATATTTCTCCTCGCGGCAGCCTCGCCCGCCTCAGCGAAGGTTCGAGCGCGAGGCATGCACGCCAAGTTCATGGTGCTCCTGCGTTCTAAGCTGAAGCCGTGGATGTCTGCGCCAAGAACAACGTCAAGATCGTTGGCACCGCAGACGGTCCGCTCGTCGTCCTCGCCCATGGCTTCGGGTGTGATCAGCGGTTGTGGCGTCTTGTCGTGGATCGTCTCAAGGGTGAATTCCGCCTCCTGCTGTTCGACCACGTCGGATCCGGCGAGTCGGATCCGGCTTGCTGGGATCCGCAGAAGTATTCGTCGCTGACCGGCTACGCCGCCGATGTCGTCGATATTGTGCGCGAACTCGACTTACGCGACGTCGTGTTCGTCGGGCACTCGGTCGCATCGATGATCGGTGCGCTCGCGGTTATCGCCGAGCCTGGTCGGTTCGCGAAACTGGTCATGTTGACACCTTCGCCGTGCTACATCGACGACGGTGATTATCGAGGCGGCTTTTCGCGGTCCGATATCGACGAACTACTCGAATCCTTGGAGCTCAATTACCTCGGCTGGTCGCATGCGATGGCACCCGTCATCATGGGAACCCCGGACCGCCCCGAGTTAGAGGACGAATTGACCGAGGCCTTCTGCCGCAACGACCCCGCCCACGCCCGCGTTTTCGCCCGCGCCACCTTCCTGTCCGATAACCGCAGCGACCTCCCGCGGATACCGCTACCCACTCTGGTGATCGAATGCGCACAAGACGCGATCGCACCGCGCGAGGTCGGCGCCTTTGTCCACCAACACATCCCGGACAGTCGGCTGGTCACTCTGGACGCAACCGGCCATTGCCCCCAAGTGAGTGCCCCCGATGCCACTGCGTCGGCAATCTCAGCCTTCGTTCGATGCGCGTGACCGACCCTCACGTCGAGGACTTCTGGGAGAACAGTCCCTGCGGCCAGCTCATCGCACAGCCGGACGGACGAATCGTGCGGGTCAACGCGACCATGATGCGATGGTTGGGATATGACCGAAATACCCTGCAGGGCAGGCTATTCAGCGACCTGTTCACCGCGGGTGGCCGCATCCACTATGAGACCCATTTCGGGCCGCTACTACGCATGAGCGGTGAGCTCAACGGCGTCACGGTGGACCTCGTGGCGGCCGACGGGAGATGGCTTCCCATGTTCCTCACCGCGAACGTCAAGATGGATGCCGACGGCCAGGCGCAACTGCTGCGAATCACCGCCGTCGATGCCACCGACCGCCGCGCCTACGAACGAGAGCTCTTGGACGAGCGGCGGCGGGCAGCGACGGAGCAGGGGCGCGTCCGGGTATTCGCCGACACTCTGCGACGCTCACTTCTGCCGCCGCTACTGTCACCCCCCGCGGGCTTGGAAGCGGCCGATCATTACTACACCGCGTCCGACGACGATGTCGGCGGCGACTTTTACGATCTGTTCCCGCTGTCCCGCACGAGGTGGGGATTTTTCATCGGCGACGTCTCTGGCAAAGGGGTCGACGCCGCCGTCGTGACCGGCCTGACCAGATACGTCCTGCGCTCCGCGGCGGTCTCAGACGACGATCCGGTACAGGTGCTGCACAATCTGCATTCCGTGCTCGGACAGAAGCTTGATGCACAGCCCGACCGATTCTGCACCGTGGTCTATGGAAATTTGACGAAGCGTGACAACGGATTTGATGTCGAGCTCGCCAGCGGAGGCCATCTGCCGCCGCTGCAGCTGCTGGCCGATGGGAGCGTTTCCTACGTCGACAGCGTCGGCGGTCACGCCGTCGGCCTCGTCGCCGAGCCGCAATTCGTTGCCACCCATCTTTACCTGGCGCCGGGCGACACACTAGTCCTCTACACGGACGGATTGACCGAGGCCAGTACCGGCGTGGGCCGCGAACGCTACGACGATCGCGGCGCCCTGTTGCGCTTTGCGAAATCGCACGCACCGGCGACGGCGGCAGGCATCGTCGAGGCCATCCATGCGCTACTCGACGGCCTTGGCGCGGGAGTCCAGGACGACGTCGCCGTACTGGCGCTCGGAGTGCCTCGCTGACCAATCGCGAATAGTGTTGATATCCATTGGAATCAGCCAGAGCGGGCGAGCAACTCCTGAAACGCCGCCTCCATACAGTGGGCATACCTGGCCGGGTCCGGTAAAGCGTCGCGATCCGCCGTAGCGCTGATCGACAAAGTCCCGTTGTAGCTGGCAACGACGTGGATCAGGTTCAAGCCGCCCACCAGCGGACCAAGACCGGCCGCGCGAATGAGACGCGCACCGTTGAAGAACAGGGGTTCGGTTGGGCCGGGAACATTGGTCACGGTTGTGTTGGCGATCGTCGGGCCAGAGAACGGGAGTGCGCCCGCGGCCTTTGCGGTCATCCCGAGCAATGAGGTTGGCACTGTGCCGATCAATTCGAGGAGGTGGGTCGTGGTCGACTGATCCGACCCCGAGCGGCCTGCCGCTGTCGCTTCGGCGATTGCGGCCAGGCGTTCGAGCGGATCGGCGATGTCGGTACCAAGCGCTTGCAGTCGGCCGGACAGCGAGTTGCCCTGGCTGGTCTTGTCTCCGGTCTCGCGCAGAGAGATCGGACAGGCGGCGACAAGCGACTCGTCGGGGAGCTCGCCGTGGCCTTCCAGATACGCGCGAAGGGTTCCTCCGACGTAGGCCAACGCCACGTCGTTGACCGTCGAGCCGGGCACGCTCGCCTTGATCCTCTTGAAATCGGCGAGTTCGTGGAACCGGGCTTCGAACACGCGGTGCGACGACACGGTTTGATTGAACCGGGTCTTCGGTGGAAACGACGGAACCCCACCGGTGGCGACCCTGGACGCGACGCCGCCCACCAGCCTGGCCGGCAAGCCGGCCAAGCCACGGACCGCATTGGGGACGTTTGAGGCAAGCACCGCGCCCGCCCGAAACGGATGTAGCGCGACGTTGATCGCCGTGCGCGCGACCAGGTCCGTCGTCGACGGAAGCGGGTCGGGGCGCCAGGGACTATCGGGCCCGGCGGGCCGGGGGCTATCAGCCGCGAGGTCATGCAACGCCGCGATCATCTGAACGCTCGCCATGCCGTCGACAGCACAGTGATGCAGTTTGAGCGCCATCGCGAAGGAGCCCTTCGGTACTCCTGGGATGGAATTCAGCCCCTCGATGACGGTGATCTCCCAGGGCGGACGCCGCACGTCGATCTGCCGGGCATGTAGCCGCGCCACCTGGATACAGAGTTGTCGCCAGTCACCAGGCTGGGGCAGTCCGATATGACGGACGTGATACTCGAGGTCAAAGTTCGGGTCGTCCGCCCAGTACGCCCTGTGCAGACCGCCTGGCAATTCCGTCACCCGCCGCCGAAATACCTCCGCTAGATGCAACCGGGCGTCGAGTTCCTCGAGAATCCCCTTGAAGGTCACCCTGCCGTTCGGGGCGGTCGATGGGTCATAGATCAGAAGCAACTGAATCTGCAGCGGCGTCGCCGGCGTTTCCGCACGGAGCATGATGTCGTCGGTCCAACTGAGCTGCCGCACGGACGACCCCCTCACAATCGCTTCTGGGCCCAGCGTAGGCCGATCACTCGGCTGCGCGGGAAGTCACTGTTGAGGCACAGTCCACAATGCGCAGGCCGCAGACATCGCGCGCTCAGGTAGCCTCGGGTGTCGAGTACGCGTCGGCGTGTTGCAGGAGTGTGCCCTGTAGGCATACGGTCAGGGCTCACGCGTGGAGCCGATAAGGCAGGTGCTCAAGCAAACGGCTCAACGCCCATCGGGACCGGAGGTCCCGTAATGCTCCCGCCACGACCCGACTCCGGTGACGACGGCGATGACGGTAGCTGTATTAGCAGTACAGCCGTATTCGCGGCCGACTGAAAGTCACTGGTCGCCCGATGCCGCAGTTCTGTTATCGACAGGTATTCGGCTTAACGACCTCGCGCTCGACTGGCACCTCGCCACGAAACGACCACCCAAAGATCGGACGTAATTCCTCATGCTGCGCTTCGCACACTGTCCCTGGCCGCGTGATCTCGCGCGAACGCCAGTCGCCATGCCCGAATCTCGTTGAGAATCAATGGCGATCACCGAAGTAGCTGAATACGCCCACCTGAGCGACGAAGACCTCGAGGCATTCGCGGCTAGCCTGGAAGCGATCCGTTGCGATATCGAGCTCTCGCGCTGCGCACAGGACCGGGAATACATTTTGCGCGCCATCGCTTTCCAACGATGGTTTGAGATCGCGGCAAGGCTGGCCATCGCCGCAAGCAAAGGCAAGCTGGGATGGGCTGTCGGAACCGTGGCTCTGGCCGCGGCCAAGTGCATCGAGAATATGGAGCTCGGCCACAACATCAGCCACGGTCAGTGGGACTGGATGAACGACCCGGAAATTCATTCCAGTACGTGGGAGTGGGACATGGCCGGGCTCTCGTCACAGTGGCAACACTCCCACAATTACCGACACCACGTCTTCAACAATGTTGTCGGTGTTGACGACGACCTCGGATTCGGCGTCCTGCGGGTGACTCGGGACGAGAAGTGGCGGCCGACCGCCTTGATGCAGCCGTTGCGCGCGGTGCTGCTGGCGGCGGCCTTCGAATGGGGAGTGGCGCTGCATGGCTTGTATGCGGTGCAGGATCGCGAGACGACGGACGCCGGTAGATCTGCTCACACCAAAGCCCTCGTTGGCAAGATGGCTCGTCAGGCCGGCAAAGACTATGTCCTTTTCCCTGCGATGAGTTGGCGGCGGTGGCGTCGCACACTGGGGGCCAACGTGGTTGCCAACGGTCTGCGCAATGCGTGGGCGTACCTCATCATTGTCTGCGGTCACTTTGCGGACGGGGCGGAGAAGTTCACCGCGTCCGTACTCGAGGACGAGACGAAGCCTGAGTGGTATCTGCGGCAGATGTTGGGTACGGCGAACTTCCATGCCGGGCCGGTGCTGGCGTTCATGAGTGGAAACCTGTGCTACCAAATCGAACATCACCTGTACCCCGACCTGCCGAGTAATCGCTACCCGGAGATCGCCGAGCGGGTGCGCGCTTTATGCGTCGCCTACGACCTGCCTTACACCACCGGCCCGTTGATTCGCCAATACCTGCTAACCGTGCGCACCATTTGCAAATTGGCTCTGCCGGACCGGTTTCTGTCCGCCACCCCTGATGACGCGCCAGAGACAGCGTCGGAGAACAGGTTTCGGAACACCGCGGGGCGACGGCACCTGTCGGTTGAAGATGGCAAACGACGCGGACTAGCTACGGCGATGCTCGCCCGTAGCAACCCAGCTGGTGGCCGAAGGCGTCGGGCGCTCGAGCGGTGACGGCTGCCAATCAGACTGGCAGCCTTGGACTCTCGATTACTCCCGTACCTGTCGATTCACGAGACGCGTCACATAACGCGAATCGATCTCCTCGCCGCCGTCGCCGTAGTAGACGCGATGGGGCCCGCTTGTAGTGTCATCCGCTGTGCGTGTCACCTTGATCCATCTCCGAGACGTCGGATCTTGGACTGTGTCGCCTTCGCGGATCTCCGACAGCGGCACCTGCTCTATTGCATGTTCCGAACTCATTGCTCTCCGTGATGGTTGTGATGGGCGATTGTGCCCACGTCCCGGTGATCACTGTGAGGATTTTCCTCTTCAACGGCACCGGTCAACCACAAACTTACCGGCACGTGCGACCTCTGCAGGCGATGACTGTCGCATTGTCCTCGTAATACCCACCAACTAGTGGAAAGGTGGGGGGATGACGCGCCCGCCTAGAGCCCCGGAACCTTCCGCGGCCGCCCGGGCCATGTTCGGTTAAATGTGGCCATACACCAGCAGCTGCTCGCCGCCGTCGACGGCCGGCGCGGGGTCGAGGCCGCGGACCGTCTGTGCGAGGCATGCGTCGCGCTCCTCGACGTTGACGCGGCGGCGATTTCGCTGGTCTTCGACGGCGCGAGCAGCGGAACATTGGGATCCAGCAGCGCCCGTGCACGAATCTGTGACGAGCTGCAGTTCACCTTGGGCGAGGGGCCGTGCCTGGACTCCGTGGCGCAACGCAGTCCCGTTGTGGTCGTCGACCTCGCCGATCCCAAGGAATCTCGTTGGCTGGCGTACGGTCCCGCGATGCTGGCGAACCGAATTAGAGCCGTGTATGCGGTACCCATCGTGGTGGCAGGTGAGTACGTTGGCGCTCTTGACCTCTTCTGTGCGCAACCCGGTCGCCTGTCGAACAGGAATTCAGCCGGCGCAGTCGCCGCCGCGGAGCTCGCCGGTGTTCCACTTCTGGATCTGATGGCCGGCGATCTGCAAGCCGCCGTCGGCGACCCCAATAGCGACGCCTGGACCGAACTCAACACGTTGTGCCGCGCCGAGGTCAGCCAAGCCACCGGGATGCTCGTCGCCCAGCTGGGGATCGAGCCGGCGGAGGCTCTCGTCCGGCTGCGCGCCCACGCGTATGCCACCGGCCGCAGCGCCACCGAAGTTGCACGCGAAATCCTCGACCGCCGCTTGAAACTCGAGCCCGACAAATGAGCGCGCGGCGGAGTCAAAAAGCGCAGAAAGGAGGCCAACATGTCTGACACCCCTCGCGAAACCCGCGTGCTGAATGCCGTAGTTTCGCTCGTCGATTGCCTACTCGATGACTTCGACGTGGTCGACCTGTTGACGGGGCTCACCGAGCGTTGCGCGGAGCTGCTGGACGTAGCGGCCGCGGGATTTCTGCTCGCGGATCCACTCCATCAGCTCCGCCTGCTGGCCGCCACCTCAGAACAGGCCCGAGAACTCGAGCTCTTCCAGCTACAAGCCGACGAAGGCCCCTGCGTTGACTGCTACTCCACAGGTGAACCCATCTCGGTCGCCGACATCCAACAAGCGTTGGAGCGGTGGCCGCGTTTTGTTCCCGCCGCCGTCGGTGCCGGCTTCGCGTCGGTGCACGCCATCCCAATGCAGGCGGCCGGAATCGTGCTCGGCGCACTCGGCTTGTTTGGTACTCGCCCCGGTGAGCTCAATGAAGCCGATCTCCTCGTTGGCCAGACTTTGACACGCGTAGCGTGCGTCGCGATCCTGCAGGAGCACCCACCCACGGCTGACACGGTCAGGCCGCGACTTCGCACGGCACTGACCAGCCGGGTCATCGTGGAGCAGGCTAAGGGCTTGCTCCGTGAAATGCTGAATGTGTCAGTGGAAGAGGCGTTCGATCTGCTGCGAAGCTATGCGCGGGCCAACGGTGAACACTTGACCGACCTATGTCGCAGGTTGATGACCGAACGGTATTCCCGCCTGATGCTGGTGGCGGAGTTGGCCGAATTCGCGGGGGGCCGGTCGCAATAACGATTAGTGGTGTCGCGCGCGGGCCCGTCGCACGGCTTCTTCGACCAGCCGCTCGGCGACCGCGTGCAGCCTGATGTTCTCGGCCTGGCTCATGTAAGTCAGGCGCTCGAAGGCCTCGTCGGCGCTGCCCCCCGATCGGCTGCGGATGATGCCAATCGCCTGATCGATCACCGCGCGGTTGTCCAATGCGCGCTGCAATCGCAGCGTCCGCTCTTGGGCGTCGGCCAACAACTGCGCGTTGTACACCGACACCGCGGCGGACCTGGCGAACTGGGACCCCAGTTGCACGGCGTGCTCGGCGAAAGCATCGCGGCTTCCGGCATAGGCGTTGATCGAGCCGATCACCTGGTCGCCGACGACCAGCGGCAGTGCCAGCGCCGAGTGCATACGCATCCGGGCCACCCGGCCGCCGAAGTGCGGCCAGCGGCTGTCACTGCCCAGCGATCCGCTCACCGTAGGTCGGCGCGACTCCATACAGGTGATGCATGGACCCTCGTTCAGTTCGTTGTACTGAAAGGTGTCGATCTCTTGGACGAGTTGTGCTGTCGCTGCCCAAGTCTGGACGCTGGATATGCCATGTCGCGGATCGACCAGGGCCACGCCCACGCCGTCGGCACCCGGAATCGCCTGGGCCGCGAACTCCGCCACGTCCCGGAGAAGATCCATCACCCCGCGCGCCCCGGCCACAATTCCGGCCACTCCGCGCAGCCCGGCATACAGTTCGGCCTCGTCCGCTTCGCGTTGGGACGACGAGAGCTCAGGCGGAACTTTGCGACCGGGCTGGGCGTCGAACTCGGCCATATCCCTCCTCGCGTATACCTGACCGCAAACCTACTCGCGGTTGCGGCCGGAAACTCAGCCGACGAGCGCCAAGGTATGGGCGCGCCGCAGCTTGCCCGACGGCGTCTTGGGAATCGTTCCGGGCTCGAGCACAACTACGTTGCGGGGCCGGACGTCGACCTCGGCAACCACCTGGTGCGCCACCTGTTGCTGGATGCGACGGACCTCGGCCGGATTCTGCCAATCCTTGGACTCCACGGCGACGGTAAACGTCTCCCGGGGATGCCCTGCCTCCAGGCGTACCGCGGCGGCGCCGCCCGCCCGGACCCCGGAAACCCGCGAGGCGGCACGTTCAATATCGGTCGGGTAAATGTTTCGCCCGGCCATGATGATCACGTCCTTGACTCGGCCGCAGACGACGACGTGGTCGGTCTCGGTGAGGTAGCCCAGATCGCCGGTGTCATACCAACCCTGGTCGTCTTGTGCGGCGACAAAGCCGGCCATCGTTTCATAACCCAGCGTCACTGGCTCACCGCGGACCTCGATGACGCCGACGGACCGGGCGGGCAGGACGTTGCCATCCTCGCCTACGATGCGTGCCTCCAGCCCATTGAGTAGACGGCCAAGCGTCGCCAGTCGCCGGGTTTTGCCATGAGTTGCGGGAACAGCTCTGCGCAGTAAGGCGAGCAGGTCTGCGTCGACTTCATCGGTCAACAGACCTGCGCCGCACTCAGAAAACGACACGGCAACGGTCGTCTCGGCCATGCCGTAAGCCGGCAGGATCGCCTCGGGACGTAACCCGAACGGCCTGCCGGCTTCGCAGAGGTCTTCGACGTCGGTGGGTTCGACCTGTTCGGCGCCCGACAGTGCCCACCGAAGAGTAGACAGGTCGAATTCACCGGGCCGCGCCAGCTTGCGAAGGCGTTTGGCGAAAAGTGTGTAGGCGAAGTTTGGCGCGGCAGTCATCGTGCCCTTGTATTTGTCGATGAGCCTGGCCCACAGCAGAGTGTCGCGCAGGAAGTCCATTGGAGTGAACTTGACCAACTCTACGCCGAAATACATTGGCACAGTTAGGAAACCGGTCATTCCCATGTCATGAAACAGCGGCAACCAGCTGACGATCACGTCGGTATCGACGTCGACTTTTGCGCCGATGAACATCGCCTCCGCGTTTGAAACGATGTTGCGGTGCGTAATCTGTACGGCCTTGGGCGATCCGGTCGAACCCGACGTCAATTGCAGCAACGCGACGTCGTCGTCATCGGTCTCGACCGGATCGATCGGGCGATTGCCGAGTAGCCCCTCGATGGTCAGCACCCGCATGCCCAGCTCAGACAGCAATGGGGCCGCCGCCATGAACGGTTCGGAGATGACAACCGTTTTGGCGCCGATCATCTTGATGACGGCGGTTGTCTCGTTGGCCCAGCGCGCAAGATCAGTGCGCAAAGTGGGCTGATGGAGCATGGTGAGTCTGGCGCCACGCATCCAGACGCCCTGCCCGGTCGGCGCGATCTCAGCGGGGGCGCCTGCCAGCACCGGGACGGAATCGCCGCGGCCGACGCCGGCGAGGGCCAAGCCACCCGCGATCCGACGCGCCCGCTCGTGCACCTCGCCCCACGTGTGCCGAACGGGGCAGTTCGGTTCTCCGGTGACCAAACCCTTCGCACCGGAATGGGCGTTGCCATACATAGTTTCGGTGAATTTGCTCAAAGACCATTCCTTTGACTCCGGTGCCGCAGTTGACCCCCGACTGCGATCAGGGCGTTCAACGGCGGTTACGTATGGGCGAATGAAGCGCTGAGTGTGCCGGTACTGAGCCGCGAACCCCTACCCGAAATCGTAGGCGCGCCAGCATGATTGGTGCCGCCGCGATATGATGACTGACGTCCGCCTGGGAATGAGGCTGACGATGACTGCGGTGGGAGAACCCGCCCCCTTCAAGGCACGCCCCAAGTGATCCGTCGTTCCGATCGGAACGAGGTCTCGAGCATTTCAGATGCGCAGAGACTACACACGCACCGGTCGCGCAGCGCTGAGGCGCGCCGATGTCACCGGTGGGTGCGGCAATCACCCCTGGGAGGCCGAGCACGAAACTCCATGAATATCAGTCCGAAAGCGCGAAAATCCGGTCACTGTCGGTTCAGCCGTACGATCAGAATCGTTTCAGCGGGGACCTGTTACAGATCGCCGAACCTGTTACGGATCGCCGGATCTGTTACGGATCGCCGCGGTGACGTTTCCGGGCGGCTGGGGAGTCAACCGCGTTAACCATACCGCAGGTTGGTACTTCGGGGAATTACCAAACGGGGGTGATGGCCACGCGAAAGTTTCATCCCCTAGTTGTCGCCGATGCCGGCCATCGCGAAAGGTCTTGTTGGTCAGCATGTTTGAATGGCGCCCGGATCAGACGTGCGGGCCTGTTCAATCGGCGATCGCCACGCGTCCCTGCCAAGGGGATGTCTCAACAGATGATTGCGAACGCGGCCGCCAATCCGGTTCGCGACATATAGCGTTCTTTGCCACGACAGTCGGACGACGGCCGTATGGAATGCTTGTGGCCGGGCCCGGCTACGGTCAAAGCCAATGGAATTCGACTAGTTAGGACACCACGGTTCTGGTGATTCCCAATATTGCTTACGCCGGGGTCTGGCATGGCCCCCGGGGCAGACCGGCAGATCCGGTCGACGGACCAGAACAAAATCCGGTCAACCCCAGGGGTTTTCCTGCCCAACCGCTAGACGGCTGTCACCCCTACCGCCTGAGGGCCTTTGGGCCCCTGGCTGATCTCGAACTGGACTCGTTGATTCTCCTCAAGCGAGCGATAACCGTCGCTTTGGATTTCAGAATGGTGGACGAACACGTCTTTCGCACCGCCGTCAGGAGCGATAAAGCCAAAACCCTTTTCGCTGTTGAACCATTTAACAGTTCCTTGTGTCATGCTAACTTCTCTCTTTTCAAATGGGTATGAATTCGATATACCCACGGCTAAAATAGCACAGCGCAGTCAATTTGAGAGGGGCCGGACGGCGTCCAATATATCGACTGCTTATGCCGAATAATTTGCTAGGTCCTGGGTTAGGCGTGGGGCGTCGACGACTTGCTGCCTCAGCGTTGCTTGGGTGGCAGCAAGTGGTCGGCCTGCGAGGTATCGGCCGCCTTGGCGCGCTTCACCGCACGTTTCTCTTTCAGGGACTTAGCGGATTTTTTGGTCATCGTTTGCCGGGGGGATTTATCAGACATCGCGGCCCTTTGGTACGGGGGCCTGTGTTGGTCCCGGTCCCGCCACTGTACGCCCCTTCGGCCCGTCGACCGCCAGCGGACCCCGTCTGCGATGCTGTAGAGCCCGGCGCCGACCCGTCTAACTGCTCGAGATGTCCTGGCTCGGATCCAGCTGGCCGGAACCCGCTGCCACCGCGCTGAATCCTTTCGAACGCCCGATATCTGAGGCGTATCCGCGGGCCAGTTGCCGCAATACTCCCGCGTTGATCGGTATTGCTGAAGTCGAGATCTCGCACAGCAGGCGCTGCGCCTCCTCGTCAGAACTCGAAGGCGGTACTACGAACAACACTGCGTCGCGCGAGTGCGTACCCATTAAGTAGATGGTGTCGCTGAAAACCATGCGGTACGGATCGAGCGAGACCATTTCGCTGCGGCGCATAATAACTCGTGCGGGGGCGGGCAACCAAACGCTCGGGTCGTAAACCACGCGGTGCACCGCGCCAATCCATAAACCGAATACCATAAGCAGGTCGGGTAGCTCTAACCGCAGGTCCAAGCTTTTGGGCCACCAAGCGCCGTCTATGGCAGCGGTGGTGATGTCGCGTTCACAGAGGACTAATCGAGTCGGGCTTGCAGGCGAGGAGACATGCGCCACCGTGACGCTCCCGTCAACTATTTGCGCTATCGCAGACGGTTACCGGAAGGAGCGGTACTCGAGGAACCCACGATGTTAAGAGCATAGCCCCGTCGACGCCGCGAACCACGGACCAACCGCGACGAGGCGACCATCCTCGAGGCCCGCGAGGCCGCAACCGCCTTGCTGGCCGACGATCCCGGCCTCGACCGGGCTCAGGACCTGCGCCGGCTCGTGACAGAACTGGAGCATTC
>Ga0209112_10000141_pt1 | contig 12245 bp, 11 predicted proteins | sample TexAe_OM3H0_O3_FD_187947 | JGI IMG/M metagenome (GOLD analysis project Ga0209112, IMG submission 187947) | Forest soil microbial communities from Davy Crockett National Forest, Groveton, Texas, USA - Texas A ecozone_OM3H0_O3 (SPAdes) (version 2) | ecosystem: Environmental > Terrestrial > Soil >...
GTGCGGTAGAGCCAGGGCAGGTAGCTGCGGGCTTCGGCCAGGAACACCCGCTGCGAGACCGAGCCGCGCATCTCGCGCAGGCCGGCCCGCCAGTTCTGCCGGGCCAGCCGGCGGAACGCCGCCGAGCGTGCCAGCCGGGACAGCTGCTCGGTTGAGACGTCGCGCCAGCGGTAGCCCTCCCGGGCCAGCGCGAGCACGGCGTTGGGCCCGAGGTCGGACTCCCCGTCGATCCGCGGGGTCAGGTGCACGCCGAGGAACGGGTAGGCGGGATCGGGCACCGGGTAGATCAGGTGCCGGACCTTGTCCCGTACCTCCGGGCGCAGCCGCAGGTACTCGCCGCGGAACGGCACGATCTCCGGCGCGGCCGTGTCCCCGGCCGCCAACACCCTCGACGGCCAGGGCTGGAAGCAGGTGGGCGAGCTCGGCCTGGCCCTGCTGCTGTCGGCGGCGATCGGCCTGGAGCGGGAGGTGCGGGGCAAGGACGCGGGGCTCCGCACGCACTGCCTGGTCGGGGTGGGGTCGGCCCTGTTCATGCTGATCAGCAAGTACGGGTTCACCGACGTGCTGGAAAAGCAGATGATCGTGCTGGACCCGTCCCGGGTGGCGGCGCAGATCGTGTCGGGCATCGGTTTCATCGGCGCGGGCCTGATCTTCGTGCACCGCGGTTCGGTCCGCGGGCTGACCACGGCCGCCTCGATCTGGGTCACCGCGGCGGTCGGCTCGGCGGCCGGGGCCGGGCTGGCGGTGCTGGCCGCGGTGGCGACGGGCATCTATTTCGTGGTCACGCTGCTGTTCCCGATCCTGCGGCGCTGGCTGCCGATCGGGAGGGGCAGCAGCGCGCTGCTCATCCGCTACCCGGACGGCCGGGGCATCCTGCGCCAGGTGCTGAACCAGGTCACCCAGCGCGGCTTCATCATCGATGACCTGTCCACCGAGGCGTCCGGTGACCAGCCCAGCGGGGAACCTGGCCGCAGGCTGGTGGTGGACGGTTCGGACGCCGATCATCCGCAGCAGGTCACGGTGAGCCTGCACGTCCACGGCCGCCACCCGGTCAGCGAGCTGATCGCGGCGCTGTCCGACCTCGACTACGTGGACGCCGTGGTCGCCTCCGACCTCGACGCCGCGGACGACTAGGGCCGGGCCACCAGCAGCCGCGAGCGGCAGCGGGCTACGGTCCGGTCAGGCTGGCGATGAGCGAGGCGAGCATGGTGCCGGGCTGGCCGGGATCGGCTCCAGCGGCGCGGGCGGCGGCGCGGCGGCCCTCGGCGGACAGGCACCAGTGCCACCAGTGGTCGAGATGACGGGCGTCGGCGGCCAGGTCGGCGGGGAGAACGGCGGGCCACAGCCAGGCGGCCGCCTGAGCGGAAACCTTCCCGCCGCCGTCGACGGGGTCGACGGCCAGCACGGGGATCCCGGCCCGCAGAGCCAGCGCCAGGCCGTGCAAGCGGGTGGTGACCACCACGTCGAGCCGGTTCAGCAGGGACTGGAAGGCCGCGGCGGTGGAGCACAGCCGCCAGTCCCGGCTGTCCAGCCGGGTCTCCAACGGGACCGGGGCGCAGGTCTGGCCGGCCAGCCAGCCGGTGAGGCCCGCGTTCACTGTCTCGTGACGGCGCCGGCCGGCGTACTCGCCCTGGCCGGTGGCCAGCGCGACCCCGGTCACCGGGACCGGCGCGCACGCGGGCGCCACGGCGGACAGGTCGCGGACGGCGGTACCGGTGTCGCCGTCCCGGGCCAGCACCTGGTCGAAGCCGGTGACGGCGGGAGCGTCCGGGTCGATGACGGTGACACCGACCGCGATCCGGCGCAGTGTCGCGAACCGGGTGTGCAGGTCCTCCAGCGGCTTGCCGTGCAGCGGCCCGCACACGAACACCAGGTGGGTGTACTGGTGCGGATCGGCGTCCTCCAGCCGGAGCGCTCCGGGCCGGAACACCGGGCTCCAGGCCACCTCGTAGGAGACACCGGCCTGGTCCAGGGCCTGCCGGACCGCGTTCAGAGCCAGCACGTCACCGGCGGTGGCTTCGCCGTGCAGGAAGCTGAACCAGCCGGTCAGCAGCACCCGTGGGGCCATCGGGTCAGCCGACATACTGGCGGGCGGCCGAGGCCCGGCGCGGTTCGTCGAGCAGCTGGATCCAGGCTTCGATGCCGGGGGGTACCGGGCGGCGTTCGCGCAGCACCCAGGGCAGCCCGCGCAGGGCCGCCCCGAACGCGGCCGCCGAGGTGGCGTCCCGGGGTACGCTGCCGGCCAGTTCCGCGGTGCGCCGCAGCGCGGCGGCGGGCGGCCGGCGCAGCCAGGTGAACCAGAGCGTGTTGCGGATGCCGAGCAGCCGCCGCCGGGCCGGATCGCGGAGCGTGGACGCCTGATGGTGCACGGTGGCGGCGGGCAGGTAGCACAGCCAGAAGCCGCGGCTGACCAGGTCGGCGCAGAGCAACTCCTCCTCGCCGCCGAGCCACAGCCGGGGCGAGAAACCGCCCACGGCACGGAACGCGTCGGCCCGCAGCACGGACGCGCCGGCCATGATGCTGAGCAGCGCCGGACCGGGCAGACCGGGGCGGCCCGGAATCGGGGAGCCGGCCAGTTCCGGCGTGATCGGGTCGTCGGTGCCGTCGGGCTCGACCACGATCCGGGCCGTGACCGAGGCGACGTCCGGGTGCGCGTCCAGGGCGTCGGCGGCCAGGGTCAGCGCGCCCGGCTCCCACCAGGTGTCGTCGTCGCAGAAGGCCACGTAAGGCGTGGTGACCCGGCGCAGGGCCAGGTTACGGCCGACCGCGCCCAGGTTGCCGCGGGCCGCGATGAGCTGGACGCCCGGGTGCGCCCAGCGGACCTGGGCCGCGGTGCCGTCGTCCGAGCCGTTGTCCACCACGATGACCGCGGGGTGCTCGGGCAGCGCGGCCAGCTGGTCCAGGGTACGGGCAAGCTCGTCGCGGCGGTTGCGGGTGATGACGGCCACGGTGACGCGGGGATCAAGCGGCACGGGGATGCTCCAGGAGCTGGATATCGGCTTCGACCGGGCCGGGGAGGGGACGCCGGCGGGGCAGGACACGGGGCAGGCTGATCACGGCCTCGGCCAGGGCGCGGGCCGCGAGCGGGTCACGGTCCCGCCAGGCGGCCGTGGCCAGTTGGGCCGTGCCGGCCAGGGCGTGGGCCAGCGGACGGCGCAGCCAGCCGATCAGGACGTGGTTGCGGAGCTCCTGGATGCGGCGGCGGCGCGGGTCCCGGCTGGCCGAGGGCCAGTGGTGCACCACGACGTCGGGTTGGTAGCTGATCGGCCAGCCCCGCGCGGCCAGGTCGTAGGCGAGCAACTCCTCTTCGCCGCCGATGCGCAGCAGCCGGGAGTAGCCGCCCGCGGCCAGGAAGGCGTCCCGCCGGGCCACCGCCGCGCAGCCCAGGAAACCGAGCAGGCGCGGCCCGGGCAGCTCACCCGGTGGCAGCGGGCTGGCGGCCAGAACCGCGTTGAGCGGATCCGGTGCGTCATCCGCGCCAACCAAGGTGGAGCCGGCGATCAGGCCCAGGCCCGGGTAGGCGTCCAGCACCTTCACCGCCCGGGTCAGCGCGCCCGGCTCCCACCAGGAGTCGTCGTCGCTCAGCGCTACATACGGGGTACGGGCGCGGCGGACGCCGTAGTTCCGGGCGTGCGCGCCCAGGTTGCGCCGCAGCGCAACCAGCTCCACGTGCGGGAACTCAGCCCGGACGGCGGGCACGGTGCCGTCATCCGAGCCGTTGTCGACGACCACGATCGGGGGCTGTTCTGGCAGGCCGGTCAATTGCGCCAGCGTGCGGCACAGGCCGGGACGCCGGTTACGGGTGGCTACCACCACCGTCACTTGTCCGGTCAGCATGGGCTGCCCGCTTGCCTGATCGGGCCGCCTCAAACAGCGTTTGCCCGGTTCGGCCCCGGGTAGCGCTCCGCGATCATGACCAGTTATGTGGTGGTGATCCCGACCCTGGGGCGTCCTTGCCTGCAGGCCTGCCTGGACGCGCTGGCCGCGGCGGACGGCCCGCTGCCGCGCCAGGTGGTGCTGGCCGACGACCGCCGTGACACCCCGGACCCGCTGCCGGTGACCGTGCCGGCGCCGCTGGCCGGCCGGACCGTGGTGGTGACGCTGGAGGGGCGGGGCCCCGCGGCGGCCCGGAACGCGGGCTGGCGGGCCGCCGAACCGGCCGACTGGGTGGCGTTTCTCGACGACGACGTCCGGGTCGGGCCCCGGTGGCGGGCCGAGCTGGCGGCCGACCTGGCTGGGTTGCCGGCCGACGTGGCCGGCATCCAGGGCGTGATCGACGTGCCGCTGCCGCCGGACCGCCGGCCGACCGACTGGGAGCGCGGCACGGCAGGCCTGGCCACCGCCCGGTGGATCACCGCCGACCTGGCCTACCGGCGCAGCGCGCTGCTGGCCGCGGGCGGGTTCGACGAACGGTTCCCGCGGGCCTTCCGGGAAGACGCCGACGTGGCGCTGCGGCTGCTGGACCTGGGCTGGAGGCTGCAACAGGGCCGGCGGCGGACCACGCACCCGGTTCGCCCGGCATCCCGCTGGGCCAGCGCACGGGCGCAAGCGGGCAACGCCGACGACGCGCTGATGCGGCGCTTGCACGGCCCGGGCTGGTACGTCCGGGCGGACGCCACCCCCGGACGGCGGCGCGGGCACGTCGTCACCACGGCCCTGCTGGCCGCCGCGGCCGTAGGCGGAATGGCGAGCTCCCTGGCCTCCGGCCCGCGACGGGCCCGGTACCGCCGGGTGGCCCTGCTGGCCGGGGCGGGCTGGCTGGCCAGTACGGCCGAGTTCACCGCGGCCCGGGTGCGCCCGGGCCCGCGGACCCCGGACGAGATCACCACGATGGTCATCACCAGCACGCTGATCCCGCCGCTGGCTGTCCGGCACTGGCTGCGCGGCTGGTGGCAGCATCGCCAGACCGGGCCGTGGCCACCACCGCCGGCGGCGGTGTTGTTCGACCGGGACGGGACGCTGGTCCGGGATGTGCCCTACAACGGCGACCCGGACCTGGTGCAGCCGATGCCCGGGGCAGCGGCCGCTACGGCCCGGCTCCGGGCGGCCGGAGTCCGGCTGGGGGTGGTCACCAATCAGTCCGGGGTGGGCCGCGGTCTGATCACGCCGGACCAGATGGACGCGGTGAACGAGCGGGTCGACGAGGAGCTGGGTCCGTTCGGCGCGTGGGCGATCTGCCCGCACGATCCGGCTGACGGCTGCACCTGCCGCAAGCCCGGGGCGTACCTGGTGCTCAAGGCGGCGGCCGAACTCGGGGTGGAGCCGGCCGGCTGCGTGGTGGTGGGCGACATCGGCACGGACGTCGCGGCCGCGTACGCGGCCGGGGCCCGGGCCATCCTGGTGCCAACCCCGGTGACCCGGCCCGAAGAGACCGCGGGGGTGCCGGTCGCGGCCGGGCTGACCGAGGCGGTGGCGGCGCTGCTCGACGGCGGCCGGTTGCGCTGCTGGCGCTGACCGTCAGCCGGGAAGCTTTTTAATTTCAATTACTGGTTGTAATTGACTGCGAGTTGGGTAGCTCGGATGAGTTCCGGCGCTTTTTCCGTGAATCTGCACCTTGGACAGGTTTTTTGGAGGTCTGTTTGACTGACTGAGCCTCGGGTAGCGCCGCGATCCGTAACTGACTTGGACGATCAAGGGATCGCAAAGGGGGCTCCGTAGTGCCGGAGAACAGGCCCGGGTGGGCGCGAGCGGTCATCACCGGCGGTGCGGGCTTCCTGGGTACGCACCTGTGCCGCCGGCTGCTGGCCTCGGGGACCGACGTGGTGTGTGTCGACAACTTTCTGACCAGCTCTCCGGCCAATCTGGCCGCGCTGCGCGCCGAGCCCGGATTCTCGTTCCGCGAAGGCGACGTGAGCGAAGCGCTGGAGGTCAGCGGGGACGTCGACCTGGTCGTGCACCTGGCCTCACCCGCCTCGCCGGTCGACTACCAGCGCCACCCGCTGGCCACCTTGGCCGCGGGCAGCTCGGGGACGCAGAACGCGCTGGAGCTGGCCGCGCGGACCGGGGCCCGCTTCGTGCTCGCCTCCACCTCGGAGGTGTACGGCGATCCGGCGGTCAGCCCGCAGGGCGAGGGCTACTGGGGCAACGTCAACCCGGTCGGGCCGCGCAGCGTCTACGACGAGGCCAAGCGGTTCGCCGAAGCCCTGACCGCGGCCTACCGGCGGTCCGGCACGGTGGACACCGGAATCGTCCGGATCTTCAACACCTATGGGCCCGGCATGCGGCTGGACGACGGGCGGATCGTGCCCACGTTCGCCTGCCAGGCGCTGCGCGGGGAGCCGCTCACCGTGACCGGCGACGGCCGCCAGACCCGGTCGCTGTGCCACGTGGACGACACCGTGCGCGGCATCCTGGCCGTGGCGGCCAGCGACCTGCCCGGGCCGGTGAACATCGGTAGCCCGGATGAGGCCACCGTGCGCCAGATCGCCGAACGGATCATCGCCCTGACCGGGGCGGCGTCCCCGATCGAGCACATCCCGCTGCCCGAGGACGACCCGATGAACCGGTGCCCGGACATCACGCAGGCCCGGGAGCGGCTCGGCTGGCAACCGGAGATCGGCTGGGAAGAGGGGCTCAGCGACGTGCTGAGCTGGTTCGCCGCTCAGCTTGACCGGGCGCCCGAGCTGGGGGTGCCGGCCTGATGCGGGTACTTGGCGTCAACGCGGTCTTCCACGACCCCGCGGCCGCGCTGATCGTGGACGGGCAGATCGTGGCGGCCGCGGAAGAAGAACGCTTCAGTCGCCGCAAACACGGCAAGCGCCCGGTGCCGTTCTCGGCCTGGGAACTGCCGGAGCAGTCGGCCGCCTGGTGCTTGGAGACCGCGGGCCTGCGGCCCGAGGACCTGGACGCGGTGGCCTACTCCTACGACCCAGCCGACTGCCGCCCGGCCGGCGAGATGGGACTGGACGATCCCTGGGACTGGCTGCGGATCCGGTACGCCCAGGAGGCACCTCAGTTCCTGGCCGAGGCGCTGCCCGGCCTGGACCCGTCGGCGGTGCGGTACGTCCGGCACCACGAGGCGCACGCCGCCTCGGCCGGGCTGGCCGCGCCGTTCGGCGACACCAGCGTGCTGGTCTGTGACGGGCGTGGCGAGGCTGCCTCGCATCTGGCCGGCCGGTATGCCGGTGGGCGGCTCGAGGTGCTGGCCAGCCAGCCGCTGCCGCACTCACTGGGGCTGTTCTACGAGCAGGCCACCGCGCACCTGGGGTTCCTGCACTCCAGCGACGAGTACAAAGTGATGGCGCTGGCTTCCTACGGGACGCCCAGGTTCGCCCGCGAGCTGAGCCGGCTGGTGTACGCCGACGGTGCGGGCGGCTTCCGCACCGAGCCGATCGGCTGGGACAGCCTGGTCAAGCGCCGGCAGCCCGGCGAGCCGCTGACCGCCGAGCACGCGGACCTGGCGTCCAGTGTGCAGCGGGTGACCGAGGACGTGCTGCTGGACCTGGTGCGCTGGCTGCACGGGCAGACCGGCGGACGGGAGCTGGCCATGGCCGGCGGGGTCGCGCTGAACTGCGTGGCCAACTCACGGCTGCACCGGGAAGGCCCGTTCGACCGGATCTGGATTCAGCCCGCGGCGGGCGACGCCGGAACCGCGTTGGGCGGCGCGCTGCAGCTGGCCGCCGCCGCGGGCGAGATCGCCGGCCCGATGCCCGACGCCTACCTGGGCCGGGGCTGGACCGACCAGGAGCTGGAGGCCTGGCTGCAGACCGCGGCCTGGCCGTACGAACGGCCCGCCAGCATCGGCGCCGCGATCGCGGCCGAACTGGCCGCCGACCGGATCGTGGCCTGGTTCCAGGGCCGCAGCGAGTTCGGCCCACGGGCCCTGGGCAGCCGGTCGCTGCTGGCCCATCCGGGCCGGAAGGAGAACCTGGACCGGCTGAACGCGGTCAAGGGCCGGGAGGAGTTCCGGCCGGTGGCTCCGATGGTGCTGGCCGAGGCGGCGGCGGAGATCTTCCACGGACCGCTGCCCAGCCCCTACATGCTGTTCGTGCACTCGGTCGACCCGGCCTGGCGGGACCGCATCCCGGCCGTGGTGCACGTGGACGGGACCGCGCGGGCCCAGACCGTGGACGGCACCACCCAGCCGGAGCTGGCCCGGATGCTGACCGAGTTCCGCGCCCGGACCGGCCTGCCGGTGGTGGTCAACACCAGCCTGAACACGGCCGGACGGCCGATGGTGGACGACCCGCGGGACGCGCTGGAGTGCTTCGGCTCGGCGCCGGTGGACGTGCTGGCCATCGGGCCGTTCCTGGTCCGGCGGCCGGGGTCGCCCGCGGCGGGGGGTTCGGCGGCGGGTGCGGGCTCGTGACCGTGCTGGTGGTGCGGCCGGACGGGATGGGCGACGTGCTGCTCACCGGTCCGGCGGTACGGGCCATCGCGGCCAGCGGGGCCGAGGTGACGTTCCTGGCCGGGCCGGCCGGAGCCGCCGCCGCGGCCCTGCTGCCCGGGGTCTCGTCCGTGCTGACGGCCGAGATTCCGTGGATCGCGGCTGACCCGGACCCGTTCGATCCGGCCTCGGTGTGGTCGCTGGCGGATCAGGTCCGGGCCGTGGCCCCGACGGCGGCGGTGATCTTCACTTCGTTCCACCAGTCGCCGTTGCCGACGGCACTGGTGCTGCGGCTGACCGGGGTGCCGCGGATCGCCGCGATCAGCGTGGACTACCCGGGCGCACTGCTGGACGTGCGGCACCGGGTGGACGACGACATCCCGGAAGCGGAGCGCAACCTGTCGCTGGCCGCCGCGGCGGGCTTTTCGCTGCCCCCCGGGGACAACGGGCGGCTGGCGGTGACGGAGCAGCGGCCCGATCCGTCGCGCTGGGTCCATGGCCGGTACGTGGTGGTGCACGCGCAAGCGTCCGTGCCGGCCCGGTCACCCTCGGTGGACTGGACGGCGGAGATGGTCGCGGCCCTGGCCCGGGCCGGGCACCAGGTGGTGGTCACTGGTTCCGACGGCGACGCCGAGATCACCGCGGTCATCTGCGCGCAGGTCCCGGGCGCGGTCGACCTGGGCGGGCGGACCAGCCTCCGCATGCTGGCCGCCGTGCTGGCCGGCGCGGACGTGGTGGTGGCGCCGAACACCGGCGCGGCGCACCTGGCCGCCGCGGTCGGCACTCCGGTGGTGAGCCTGTTCGCGCCGGTCGTACCGGCCCGGCGGTGGGCGCCCTACGGGGTGCCGTACCGGCTGCTCGGGCAGCAGGACGCGGCCTGCGCGGGCACCCGGGCGCGGGTGTGCCCGGTGGGCGGGCATCCGTGCCTGAACTCGATCGATCGCGCCGAGGTGGTGGCCGCGGTCGCCGATCTGGCGGCCCGGGTGCCGGCGGAGGCGGGCCGATGAGGATCCTGATCTGGCACCTGCACGGGTCCTGGCTGACCAGCTTCGTGCAGGGCCCACACGACTACCTGGTGCCGGTGACTCCCGAGCGGGGGCCGTTCGGCCTGGGCCGGGCCCGGACCTGGGACTGGCCGGCCGGCGTGGTGGAGGTCTCACCCAGCCAGCTGCGGGACGCGGACGTGGACCTGGTGGTGCTGCAGCGCCCGGAGGAGCTGTCGCTGACCACGGCCTGGCTGGGCCGGACCCCGGGCCGGGACGTGCCCGCCGTCTACCTGGAGCACGACACCCCGCCGGTCCCCGGCGCCCGGCACCCGATGGCCGGGGTCGAGAACCTGACCATCGTGCATGTCACCCACTTCAACGCGCTGTTCTGGGACTGCGGAGCTTCCCCGGTGACCGTGATCGAGCACGGGGTGATCGACCCGGGCGCGACCTGGACCGGCGAGCTGGACCACGCCGCGGTGGTGATCAACGATCCGCTGACCCGGGGCCGGACCGTGGGCGCCGACCTGCTGCCCGGGTTCGCGGCCCAGGCGCCGCTGGACGTGTTCGGCATGCGGGTGGACGGCCTGGCTCGCGCGCAGCGGCTGGACGCCGGCCGGGTCCGGGAGTACGAGGACCTGCCGCAGGCCCAGCTGCACACCGAACTTCCCCGGCGCCGGGTGTACGTGCACCCGTTCCGGTGGACGTCGCTGGGACTGGCCCTGATCGAGGCCATGTTCCTGGCCATGCCGGTGGTCGTGCTGGCCACGACCGAGGCCCCGCGCGCGGTGCCGCCGGAGGCCGGGGCGATCTCCGCCGACCTCAGCGAACTGCACGCGGCGGTGCGCCGGTTCATCGGTGATCCGGCGGCGGCGCGGGAGGCCGGGCTGGCGGCCCGGGAGGCGGCCGGCCAGCGGTACGGGCTCAAGCGGTTCCTCCGCGACTGGGATCAGCTTCTGCAGGAGGTGAGCGCATGAGAATCGCCATGGTGTCCGAGCACGCCGATCCGACCGCGGCGCTGGGTGAGGCGGACGCCGGCGGCCAGAACGTCCACGTGGGCGCGCTGGCCGCGGCCCTGGCCGCGCGCGGTCATTCCGTCATCGTCTACACCCGGCTCACGGACCTCACCGCACCGCGGACAGTCCAGCTGGGGGCCAACGTCACCGTACGCCGTCTCAAGGCCGGCCCGATCGCACCGCTGCCCAAGGACGAGCTGCTGCCGCACATGCCCGAGCTGGGCCAGCGGCTGGCCCGGTTGTGGCGCGCAGATCCACCGGACGTGGCGCACGCGCACTTCTGGATGTCCGGTCTGGCCACGCTGCGCGGCGTGACCGGCCTGGAGGTTCCCGTGACGCAGACCTTCCACGCCCTCGGCGTGGTCAAAGCGCGCCACCAGGGCGACGCCGATTCGAGCCCGGCGGGCCGGGCCGACGCCGAACGGCGGATCGCCGTGGCCTGCGATCAGGTCATCGCCACCTGCAACGACGAGGCGGCCGAGCTGGCCGCGATGGGAGTGTCGCCGTGGCAGATCTCGGTGGTCCCGTGCGGGGTGGACGTGGAGGCGTTCACCCCGGACGGCCCGGCCGACGTATTCACCGGCCGACGGAGCGGGCGGGCGCGGCTGCTGACGATCGGCCGGCTGGTCGAGCGCAAGGGCGTGGGGACCGTGATCGCCGCGCTGGCTGAGCTGCCGGAAGCGGAGCTGGTCGTGGCGGGCGGCCCGGACCCGGGGCAGCTGGCCGCCGACCCGGGTTACCAGGCGCTGCGGGCGGCCGCTCGCCGGCACGGGGTCGCGGACCGGGTGGTGTTCACCGGCAGCGTGACGCGAGCGGATATGCCGGCCCTGATCCGGTCGGCCGACGCGGTGGTCTGCGTGCCCTGGTACGAACCGTTCGGCATCGTGCCGCTGGAGGCCATGGCCTGCGGCGTCCCGGTGGTGGCCAGCGCGGTGGGCGGCCTCGCCGACACCGTGGTGGACCGGGTCACCGGCTGGCTGATTCCGCCCCGTGATCCCGCTGCCCTGGCCGGCGCGCTCCGGGCGCTGCTGGCCGATCCGGCCCAGCGCGCGGCCATGGGCGCGGCCGGGCGGGACCGGGTCGAACAGCGGTACGCCTGGCCCCGGGTGGCGGCGCAGACCGAGGCGGTCTACCAGCGGCTGCGCGAGGGCGCCGGTTCCAGTACGGAGACGTTGAGCACGGACGGGTCGCTGGCGGCGGGTGCGTCATGAGCGAGCTGAAGGGCGCGGCCGGGGTAGCTGAGCTGGCCGAAGTGGAGCTGGCCGAAGTGGAGCTGGAACGTCATGTCGGGCAGCTGATCGAGGCGCTGCGCAGTCCGGCCACCGGCCTGGCCACGGCCCGGCGCTGGGGCCGGCGGCTGGCCGGGCCGCTGCTGGCCGGGCAACGGCTGCTGGTCGGCGGCAACGGCGGCAGCGCGGCCGAGGCCCAGCATCTGACCGCCGAGCTGGTCGGCCGGTACGTGGCCGAGCGCCCGCCGCTGTCGGCCATCGCGCTGCACGCGGACACCTCCAGCCTGACTGCCATCGGCAACGACTACGGTGCGGGCGAGGCGTACGCGCGGCAGGTCGCGGCGCACGGCCGGGACGGGGACACGCTGCTGTTGCTGTCCACCAGTGGCCGCAGCGAGAACGTGCTGGCCGCCGCCCACCGGGCCCGCTCGCAGGGACTGACCGTGTGGGCCATGACCGGGCCGGCTCCGAACCCGCTGGCCGGGCTGGCCGACGAGGCGTTGTGCGTGGCGGGCGCGGACACCTCGGTGGTCCAGGAGGTCCACCTGGTCGCCATCCACGCCCTGTGCGAGGCACTGGACGCCGAGATCGCCGCGGTGACGGCGCCGTGAGCCCGGTAACGAACGGCCCGCTGGTCGTGCTGGGCGACGCGCTGCTGGACCGGGACGTGCACGGGCAGGTACGGCGG
>Ga0209112_10000142_pt1 | contig 12214 bp, 12 predicted proteins | sample TexAe_OM3H0_O3_FD_187947 | JGI IMG/M metagenome (GOLD analysis project Ga0209112, IMG submission 187947) | Forest soil microbial communities from Davy Crockett National Forest, Groveton, Texas, USA - Texas A ecozone_OM3H0_O3 (SPAdes) (version 2) | ecosystem: Environmental > Terrestrial > Soil >...
CCCCGCCAGCCGGTGACCAGGCCGGTGTTCGGGTCGGCCGCGGCCACCTCGCGCAGCAGCTGTTCGACCACGGGCTGGGGCGTCTGCTGGCCCGGCTCGGCCACCCGGTCGCTGCCCGCCAGCCCGAGCCCGAAGGCGTCGTGGAAGCGGTACACCTCGCGGCCGGTGAGCGTGCTGCAGAAGACGATGTCGGAGGACCAGCTGACCGCCAGCGGAGACCGGGCCCGCAGTTCGGCCGCCAGGCCCCAGCGGCGAAAGTGTTCCATGGTGCGGGCCGAGACCGTCTTGGCCCGGGGCCGCAGCCAGGCCACGTCCGGGCGCGGTTCGATCACCGCGCTGCGGATACCGTGCCGGCTCAGTTCCAGTGCGGTGGCCAGCCCGACCGGGCCGCCCCCGGCGATCAGCACCGGAACCGAGGCGGGGGGCGCCGAGCCCGGCTCCGGCGGTGTCGTCATCAGTGGCCGTCCCGGGGCGCGGGCGCCCCGTCCAGCCAGGCCCGGCCGCTGGCGTAGAGCCGGTCGACCGCGGGGCCGCGCAGGCCGGGCATGTCCGGCTTGACCGCGAAGCCGAGCTGGGTCTGCAGGTAGGCCAGGTGCTGGTAGCCGGCCGGGAACCGGCTGAGCACCTCGGGGTCCAGCGCCAGCGTGGCGGCCGGGTCCACCGGGTCCAGCCGGTCCTTCTCGTAGGTGGGCTGGCGGAGCACGATGCCCCAGCGGCCGTCGCGGGCCTCGAAGAAGTCGTAGAAGCGGCCGATGCAGGCCACGTCGCACACCACCTCGTGCACCACGGCCCGCTGCATGATCGTCATCTTGGTCTGGGCGATGGCCCGGGTCCCGGCCACCGTGACGTGGCTGCCCCCCAGGAAGTGCAGGATGTTCACGCCGTGGTCCCAGCCGTCCCGGCTGGCCTCGATGAACTCGCTGGCCGGGCCCTGGAACCAGGTGGCCATCATGTAGCCGTCGTCGTGCCAGGTGCCCCGGAACGTGTCCCAGTCACCGGAGTCCCGGGCGACCGCCCATGTCTCCACCACTTCCCGGATCGCGAGCCGATCGGCGAGTCCCTGATCCATGATCACTTCCTACCACCAGACCAAGTCGGGCCCGAACTTCCGGTCCAAGTGGGCCTTCCAGAAGTTATCCAGAAAAAATCTGTTCTAGTACGGTTGCAACTCGCTTTCGGATAGTGCCCCAGGTGTCCTTTTTCGTTTACCGTTGAGCCCATGCGGGACACGGAGGTTGTCGCGTCCATCAGGACGCGCGACCCGGAGGGGCTGGCCGAAGCGTACGACCGGTACGCGGCCAGGATATTCAGCTTCTGCCGGGGGCTACTGGGGGAACCGGCCGACGCCACAGGCGCGGTCCGGGACACATACGTCATCGCCGTCGCGGCGGTGGACGAACTACACGACCCGGGCCGGCTGCGGCCCTGGCTCTACGCGGTGGCGCGAAACGAGTGCCACCGGCGCCTGCGGGCCGGGGCGCCCGCGGCCGCGCCGGCGGAGACGCTCAGCGCCGACGGCCAGGACGACGGGTACGACGACGACCGGGGCCAGCCGCTGGACCTGGTGCGGGCGGCCATCAGCCAGCTCGACCTGGGCGACCGGGAGCTGGTCGAGCTCAGCCTGCGGCACCGGCTGCACGGGGCCGACCTGGCCGACATCCTGGGCGCGCCGCGCCATCAGGTGCAGGCGCTGGCGGCCCAGGCCCGTGAGCGGCTGGAGACCGCGCTCGGCGTGCTGGTGGTGGCGCAGGTCGGCCGCAAGGCCTGCCCGGACCTGGACCAGCTGCTCACCGACGCGGAGGGGATGAACCCGGCGCGGCTGCAGCGGCAGGTCAACGCCCACATCGCGGGCTGCGCGGTGTGCGGTGAGCGCAAGCGGCAGGTGCTGGGACCGGTGATGCGGCTGGGCTTCGCGCCGCTGGGGCCGATCCCGCACGAGCTCCGGGACCGGGTGCTGTTCCTGGCCCTGGACCCGGCGCCGGAGACGGCGGCCGAGCGGGCGGCGATCGAGACGCAAGCGGCGCCGTTCGGGGCCTACGGGTTCCCGGTGCCGCAGACCAGCTCGGACCGCACCGCCCCGTGGTGGCAGATCGCCCGCCGCCCGGTCACCGCGATCACCGGCGCCGCGACCACGGCCGCCGTGGCCGCGGTGGCCGCGGTGCTGATCCTGGTGGTGCCGCAGGGATCCCATCAGGCCGACAATGCCCGGCCGGCCAACCTGAGCTCACCGGTCCACTCGGCCGCCGCCAGCGGCGCGAGCGCCCAGCCCACCATCGGATCGTCCGGCCCGAAGATCGCGCCGGCGTCCGGCGCCCGCAAGGTGGCGACGATTGGTGATCTGGCCGGCGGCCAGTTCCACGCCGCGATCGGGGCCAAGCTCGAGCGGGGTGGCAGCCTGGCCGCGGTGACCGGCACCAAGAACACGGCGGCGGCCCCGGTGACCAGCAAGACCTCGGCCAAGGCATCAGCCAAAGCCAGCCCGGTGACGACCAAGAAGAGCACGGCTCCGGTGACGAGCAAGAGCCCGGCCCCGGTGACCAGCCCCACGCCGGTGACCAGCCCGAGCCCGGTCACCAGCCCGACCCCGGTGACCAGCCCGACGACGACACCGCCGTCCAGCCCGGCGCCGTCGGCCCCGCCATCGTCGTCGTCATCGTCTGAGGCACCGTCGTCGCCGGGCCCGTCGGTGTCGGCCAGCGTGACGGTCGGCGAGCTGCTCTCGGTCGGCGTGAACATCGGGGGCTGAGCCTGGGGACCACGGGCCAACGGGGAAGAGTGGCCCGTGGTCCCCCTTTTCAAATAAATATATCGAACTCAATTTCGAATTACAACGGGTCAGTTTCCGGTGGCTCAGCGTTGGCTGGGCCAGCGGGTCAGCCGTGGGGCAGCGCGGCGCGGGGGAAGTTCAGCGGGGCGGAGTCGCGCAGCACCGCGGTGATGTCGCGGCCGGGCACCGCGGCGGCGTAGTACCAGCCCTGGGCGCTGTCGCAGCCCAGCGCGAACAGCTGGCGGGCCTGCTCGCTGGTCTCCACGCCCTCCACCGTCACGTCCAGGCCGAGCCGGTGGGCCAGGCCGGCCAGCGCCGAGATGACCGGTTCGTCGGCCGGGCCGTCGGGCCACAGCTCCTTGATGAACGACGCGGACAGCTTCAGCGAGCCGACCGGGAGCCGCCGCAGGTAAGCCAGGTTCGAGTACCCGGAGCCGAAGTCGTCGGCGGCGATGCGCACCCCCATGGCGGACAGCTTCTGCAGCGCCTCCAGCGGGCGGCTGTCCGCACCGACCAGAACGCTCTCGGTGAGCTCCAGCTGAAGCAGGCGGGACGGCAGGCCGGTGCCGGCCATGATCCGGGCCACCTCGGTCACGAAGCCGGGGTCGGTGGCCTGCTGGGCGGACATGTTCACGCTGATGAACGGGGCCTCGTCCGGCCGGACCCGGTACCACTCGGCGGCCTGCTCGCACGCGGTCTCCATGACCCAGCGGCCGAGCGGGTTGATGGCCCCGCTGGACTCGGCCGGTTCGATGAACGACTCCGGGGCCAGGGTGCCGAGCGTGGGGTGGTCCCAGCGCAGCAGCGCCTCCACGCCACGCAGCCCACCGCCGGGCAGCGTGACGATCGGCTGGTAGACCACGGTGAACTCACCGGCCTCCAGCGCCGAGCGCATCGAGGTGGTCAGGGCCATCCGGGCGCTGTCGGTGGCCTGTACGGCCGGGTCGTAGACCGCCCACCGCCCGGGGCCCTCGGCCTTGGCCCGGTACAGCGCGCTGTCGGCGTCCTTGACCAGGTCCGCGACCCGCGCCCCGGGCACGGGCCGCTCCACGATGCCGACGCTGGCGGTGAGGCCGATCCGGTGCCGGTCGATCCGGAACGGCCGCTCGATCACCGTGAGCACGTCGCCGGCCAGCGCGACCATCGCGTCGAGGCCACCGGACGGTTCGACCAGCAGGATGAACTCGTCGCCGCCGACCCGGGCCACCAGGCCGTGACCGGGGTCGATCCGCTCCTGCAGCCGCCGGGCCACCGCGATCAGCAGCTCGTCCCCCACGTCGTGGCCGAACGCGTCGTTGACCGAGGTGAAGCCGTCCAGATCCAGGTAACAGATGCCGATCCGGCGCCCCGGCCCGGCGGCCGGCCCCGGCGGGGCCGCGGGGGCCAGCGCGGCGGCCAGCCGGTCCAGGAACAGCGTGCGGTTCGCCACCCCGGTCAGCGGGTCGTGCCGGGCCTGATGGCGCAGCTCGGCCTGGAACCGGGCCTCGGCGCCGCGGCGGAGCTCGTCGGCGCGGCGCTGGGTTTCGGCTCGGGTCCGGTCCCGCAGGGCCCGGACGTAACCCGCGGCCACCGCCTCCTGGACCGCGGTCACCCGCCCGGGGTCCGCGCCCGGCGACGCGTCCGCGCCGAGCTGGCGGCCGATGACGGTGAGGCTGCGGCCGAGCACCGCCGGGTGGACCAGGTTCGCGTCGACCAGGGCGGCGCCGATCTTGGCCGCCTGCTCGGGCGGGAAGGGCACGTCCCGGGCCACGGCCAGGGTGTCGGCGGCCAGCGCGGCCAGCAACTCGGTGAGCTCGCCGGGGTCCGCCGGGGGCAGAGCTGCGCCAACCGCGTCGGTTAGGGCCGACGCCCAGTCGGTCGCGAACCAGCCGCTGCGTTCGGCCGGGCTCCGCTCGTTCATGTCCGCTCCGGAGCTTTGGCGTATGACTTGTTGCGGACGTAATAGTAACTTCTGCCCCAAAGCGGAACGGAGCGAAGCGTCATTGATCGGACATCGATGACCCGTTCTTGACCTTTGCGTTAGGTTCCGCGTCCTCGTCCGGTAGCCGGAAATGGGGCACGGGTGACGGGAGAAGCCAGATGAACGCGGTGGTTCCGCCCAGGGCGGCGATCCACAGCGTGGGCCGGACGCCGATCGCCGTGCCCAGCGCGCCGCCGGCCAGCGACCCCAGCGGGCGGGTGCCGTAATTGACCGCCTGGAACGCGCCGGTGACCCGGGATCGGAGCCGATCCGGGATCACCGCGGCGAACATCGACCCGATGCTGATGTCCAGCACCATCACCCCCACCCCGGACAGGAATTCCGAGGCGAACAGCGCGGCCAGGACCAGCTCGCGGGGTCCGCCGGCCAGCGGGACCAGGATCAGCGGGCCGGGGAACAGCACCGCGCCGATGACGTAGCCCCAGCCGACGCCGACCGCCCGGGAGACGTGCTTGGCCGCCACCGAGCCGAGCACGGCGCCGATCGCTCCCGCGCCCAGCACCAGCCCGAGCACGCCGGGCCGGATGTGCAGCGAACGGGTGGCGTACAGCGCGAACAGCGCGAGAAAGATGAAGTCGAAAAAGTTGACCACGGCGGCGGCGATCAGGGCGGCCCGGACCAGGCGGTTACCGGCGATGTAGCGGGCGCCGGCCGTGAACGTACGGCGTCCGGCCGGGTCGGGCGGCGCCTCGGCCGGGTGGATGCGGCTGAGGAAGAACGCCGACCCCAGATAGCTCACGGCGTCGGCGGCCACCGCGAACGGGGCGGTGAGGGCCTGGACCAGAAGGCCGCCCACGCTGGGGCCACCGACGAAGGAGAACGCCCGGCTGCCGTAGACCAGGGACTGGCCCCGCAGGTACCCGCTCTCCGGCACCAGCGCGACGAACAGGGCGGGATCGCTCACCGTGAACAGCACGCTGAGCGTGCCCACGCCGAACGCCACCGCGTACAGCTGGCCCAGGGTCAGCGCGTGCAGCGCGGCGCACACCGGCACGGTGGCCAGCAGCGCGGCCCGGCCCAGGTCCGCCAGGATCATCAGCCGCCGCCGGTGACCGCGACGATCGGCCCAGGCCCCGGCGTGCACCGCGAACAGCAGGCTGGGCAGCCAGATCGCCGCGGTCAGGTAGCCCATCTCGGCCGCGCTGGCGTGCAGGGCCAGGATCCCGGTGTAGGGAATGGCGACCGAGGAGATCTGGTCACCGAACATCGAGACGGTCTGGGCGCTCCAGTACCGCCGGAAGGCCGGCTGGGTCAGGAGCTCGGGCAGTTCCGGGCGCGCGATCACTGGACGTCGGGCTCGGGCGCACCGGACAGGTCGCCGGGGAAGGCCAGATGCAGATAGGAGACGGTCCGGGCCCCGGGTGGGCGGGCTCCGGGATCGGTCAGGCGGTCGAGATAGGGCTCGAGCAGAGCCTGTTCCTTTTCGGCCAGGCCGAGCAGTTCATCGGCGGTCAGGTACAGCATGGTGTCGCCGAACTGGGCGGCCCGCTGCCACTCCTGCGGCTCGTCCGGCTTGCGCTCCAGCCACCGCATCAGCTGCTCGAAATACCGCTCCGCGAGCACCGAGTACAGCAGCCCGGAAGCGGCCTGCTGGTCGGGCTCCACGGCGACGTCGGGCCAGTTGGTGAACATGGCGGTGGCTCGCCAGGGCCGTTCCCGGCCGCGGCCGCCGCCGGCCTCTTCGACCAGGCCGTACTTGGCCAGCTGGCGCAGGTGAAACGAGCAGCTGCCGGAGCTCTCGCCCAGCAGCTCACCGGCCCGGGTGGCGGTCATCGGGCCTTCCCGGCGCAGCAGCCCGACCAGGGAAAGGCGGAGCGGATGAGCCAGGGCCCGCAGGGCGCGCGGGTCAGTGAGCTTGGTGACCGAGCGGTGGGAATCTGCCATGTATCCAAAGATAACTTTGCAAAGACTTCTTTGAAAAGGGTTCTTTGCATTGGGGTGGCCGTGGCGGCGATAGCGTTGGGGCTTTGGGGGTGAACCTTTGGCCAGAGCGTTGCGGGTGAGCAGCCGGAACGCGCGGTTCCAGGAGTGGCAGGCGCTGCTGGCGAACCGGCGCAAGCGGCGGCAGGCGCGCGAGTTCGTGGTGCAGGGGGTCCGGCCGATCTCGGTCGCGCTGGAGCGCGGGTGGCCGGTCCGGGCGCTGATCCACGACGCGGACCGGCGGCTGTCGCGGTGGGCCAGCTCGGTGCTGGAGTCGCCCGCGGCGGCGGGCGCGGAGCGGGTGGCGATGGCCGGGGACCTGATCCGGGAGCTGGGCGAAAAAGACGAGGACGCGCCCGAGCTGATCGCGGTGGTGGGCATGCCGGCCGACGACTTCGGGCGGATCGGGGCCGGCGCCGATTTTCTGGGGCTGGCGTTCGACCGGCCGTCCAGCCCGGGGAACATCGGGACCGTGGTCCGGTCGGCGGACGCGTTCGGGGCGGCCGGGGTGATCGTCACCGGGCACGGCGCGGACCCGTACGATCCGCGGGCGGTGCGGGCCAGCACCGGGTCACTGTTCGCGGTCCCGGTGGTGCGGGCCGAGGGGCCGGCCGAGGTGCTGGCCTGGGTGGAGGCGCGGCGCCGGGCGGGGGTGGCGGTCACCGTGCTGGGCACCGATGAGCACGGCTCGGCCGACGTGGCCGCCTGTGACCTGACCGGGCCCACGCTGGTGGCGATCGGGAACGAGACCAGCGGGCTGAGCGAGGCCTGGCGGGCGGCCTGCGACGTGATCGCACGGATCCCGATCAGCGGGTCGGCCAGTTCACTGAACGCGGCCAGCGCCGCCACCGTGCTGCTGTACGAGGCCGCACGTCAGCGGGCGGTAACGGCTTGAACCGCCGCCCGCCGGAATACCGGAGGCTCCTCCGGGTTGAAACCCAGCGGACAGATATCGACGACCCTGGGAGGGACCTCATGGCCCAGAAGACCTGGTTCATCACTGGCACCTCGCGCGGCTTCGGGCGCGAGTGGGCGATCGCGGCGCTGGAGCGCGGGGACAAGGTGGCCGCGACGGCGCGGGACACCGCCACCCTGGACGACCTGGTCGCCAAGTACGGCGACGCGCTGCTGCCGATCAAGCTGGACGTCACCGACCGCGATGCCGCGTTCGCCGCGGTCAAGCAGGCCCAGGAGTACCTGGGGCGGCTGGACATCGTCATCAACAACGCCGGGTACGGGCACTTCGGCATGGTGGAGGAGCTGAGCGAGGCCGACATCCGCGGCCAGCTGGAGACCAACCTGTTCGGGGCGCTGTGGATCACCCAGGCGGCCCTGCCGTTCCTGCGCGAGCAGGGCAGCGGCCACATCCTGCAGGTGTCGTCGATCGGCGGCGTGTCCGCGTTCCCGAACGTCGGCGCCTACCACGCGTCCAAGTGGGGCCTGGAAGGCCTCAGCCAGGCGCTGGCCCAGGAGGTCAAGCCGTTCGGCATCAACGTCACGCTGATCGAGCCGGGCGGTTACGACACCGACTGGGCCGGGCCGTCGTCCAAGACCTCGGACCAGAACCCGGCCTACGACCCGATCCGGCAGATCGCGGCCGAGAGCCGGGCCAAGCGGGTGGCCACGCCGGGCGTGCCGTCCGCGACCCGGGAGGCGATCCTGCGCATCGTGGACGCCGAGGTGCCGCCGCTGCGGGTGTTCCTGGGTGAGCAGCCGCTGGGCATCGCCACCGCGGACTACGAGTCCCGGCTGGCCACCTGGCGGGAGTGGCAGCCGGTGTCGGCGGCGGCCCAGGGCTGACCGCGCGGCTCAGCCGGTGCTGGGCCCGGACTCAGGTTTCGTCCGGGTCCAGCCACTTGCCGACCCGAGGCGACCGGTAGGCCTCCAGCGCGGGCAGCAGGTCGTCCACGGTGGGTACGTTGGCGATCAAGCTGAGGTTCTGTTCCTTCATGAAGCCGTGGCGGACCGTCTCGCCCAGGAAGGCGTGGAAGGCGGCCCAGTAGCCGTTGACGTCCAGGGTGGCGATGGGCTTGCGGTGCAGGCCGAGCTGGGCCCAGGTGGTGATCTCGGTCAGCTCCTCCAGCGTGCCCATGCCCCCGGGCAGGGCCACGAACGCGTCGGCCAGCTCGTACATCTTCTGCTTGCGCTCATGCATCGAGTCCACCTCGACCAGTTCGGTCAGCTGGCGATGCGCGATCTCCCGGCCGAACAGGTGCCGCGGGATCACCCCCACCACCTGCCCGCCACCGGCCAGCGCGGCGTCGGCGACCAGGCCCATCAGGCCGACCTCGGCGCCGCCGTAGATCAGGGTCAGGCCGTTGCGGGCCAGCAGGCCGCCCAGGGCCCGGGCGGCCTCGGCGAACTCCGGGCCGGACCCGGACGACGATCCGCAGTACACGCAGATGTTGTTCACCCGCCACATGCTAGGCGGGGGCCGGTGACCCGCGGAGAGTGGACGCCGGGGCGAGCAGGGAGCGGGCGAAGCGGCTGTGCACGGTCAGCAGCCGCGGCCCCGACCACACGCCGATCGCCGCGATCGCGACGCCGAGGGGCACCGACAGCCAGGCCGTGCTGGTGCCGGTGACGTGAATGAAGCCGTACCAGTTGCTGCCGCCAGCGTGCACGATGGGAGCCCACACGGCCGGCATGATCACCCCGAACAGCCCCCAGGCGATCAGGGCCACCGGGGTCAGGGTGAGCAGCCAGCCAAACAGGGCGTCCACCGTCATCCACAGCAGATCCCGCCAGGTGGCCTGATCGCTCAGCAGCCAGGCGTAACGCCGCCGCAGGCTGGGCCGGGCCGCGTCGTCCCACGGCTGCGGCCGGTACGGGACCGCGATGGGGATCCCGGACCACTTCCCGGCCCGGCGCCTGATCCGGCTGGTCAGCCCCCGGCCGGCCAGCAAGGTATCGGGGATCAGGAGCAGGCCGAAGCCCAGTGCGGCCAGGGTCACCGCGACGGTCAGGGCGACCAGCACTCCGAGCCCGGCCAGCATCAGGCCGGCCAGCGCAACTCCACGGCCGGCCGCGACCAGCCCGCCGCGCAGCCCCTTCCGAGGCCCTGGTCCTGCGATCATCGGCTTCCCCTTTCTGTTTTCATCCCGCCAGCGAGTCTGCCGCCCGGGCCGCCCGGGCACAGTGGGGGTAACTCCCGAACAGGCGTGAGTTAAGGTCAGCGGTGTCATGACTGTGGTGACCGAGCTCGACCTGCCGGCGTTCGACTACACCGCGCCGGACTTCTCCGCCGACCGCTACCACGGCCAGCTGGCCGAGGTCAGATCGTCGGGCTGGCTGGCCCGTTCGCCGCTGGCCTACCTGGTGCTGGACCGGGAGGCGGGTGAGTTCTTCCTCCGCTCCCGGGCGGCCACGTTCCCGGGCCGCCAGATCGCCGAGTTCTTCGGCATCACGTCGGGCCCGCTGTGGGACCACATCGACACCAACATCCTGAACCTGACCGGCCCGCAGCACCGGCGGCTGCGGGCGCTGGTCGGGCCGGCGTTCACCCCCCGGGCCGCCGACCGGTGGCGGCCGGCGATGCGCCAGTTCCTGGCCCAGCTGTGGGAGGCGGTGACCCCGGCCACGGCCTGCGAGTTCATGGCCGCGGTGGCCCGGCCCTACCCGGCGCTGACCATCGCGGCCGTGCTGGGCGCGCCCCCGGCCGACGCGCCGCGCCTGCAGGAGTGGTCGAACCTGGTGCAGCGGCAGTTCGACATCGCGGCGCTGCAGACCCAGGTGCCCGAGATCGAGCAGGCCGTAGCCGAGGTCAGCGCCTACGCGGCCGCGCTGCTGGACGAACGGCGGGAGCAGCCACGGGACGACCTGGCCAGCGCGCTGCTGGCCGCCGAAGCGGACGGGGACGGGCGGCTCGGCCCCGGCGAGTGCGTGAACCTGGTGGTGAACGTGCTGGCGGGGGCCATCGACACCACGCAGAGTCAGCTCGGCCACGCGTTGCGGCTGTTCGCGGCCCACCCGGACCAGTGGGCCCGGCTGGCCGGCGACCCGGCGCTGGTGCGGCCGGCGGTCCAGGAGGTGCTGCGGTTCGAGCCGATCACGCCGTTCACGGCCCGGATCTGCACCGAAGACATCGAATTCCGTGACGTCACGTTCCCGGCCGGGACGATCGTGGCGGTGTGCGCCGAGCGGGGCAACCGCGAATCGGGCGGCGAGGAGTTCGACATCGGCGCAGACCGCGGGACCGGGCTGCTGACGTTCGGGGCCGGGCCGCACTTCTGCCTGGGGGTCAACCTGGCCCGGGCCGAGCTGGAAGAAGCCCTGACGTTCCTGGCGCCGCGGATGCCCGGGCTGGCCCCGGACGGCGACCCGGACCTGGGCGGCGTGGAGGGCATCTACGGCATCGACCGGCTGCCGCTGCGCTGGGCCGGAACCGCGTGAGACCGCGCCGCTTCCGGTCCGGCTCGCGAGCCGGATGACCCTCACCGAGGCGCTCATCCTGCTGGCCACGGGGATCGCGGCGGGGATCGCCAGCACCGTGTTCAGCCTGGCCTCGCTGGTGTCCTACCCGGTGCTGCTGGCGCTGGGCCTGCCGCCGCTGACCGCCAACGTGACCAACACCGTGTCGCTGGTGCTGACCGGGGCGGGCTCGACCCTCGGGTCCGGGCCGGAGCTGGCCGGGCAGGGGCCGCGGGTCCGCCGATTCGGCCTGGTCACCGCGCTGGGCGGCGCGACCGGCGCGGCGATCCTGCTGCTCTCCCCGGCTCACGACTTCGAGCTGGTGGTGCCGATCCTGGTCGGCGCGGCGGCGATCCTGCTGCTGATCCAGCCCCGGGTGAAGAGACTGTCGGCCCGGGCCGGCGGCGAGCGCAGCATCCCGCTGACCATCGCCTTGTTCCTGGCCGCGGTGTACGTGGGGTACTTCGGCGCGGGCGGCGGGGTGCTGCTGCTGGCGGTGCTCGGAATGATGATCGACGAGGCCCTGGCCCGGCTGAACGCGCTCAAGAACGTGGTCAGCGGGCTGGCCAACCTGGTGGCCACGCTGGGCTTCGTGCTGTTCGCGCCGGTCCGCTGGCTGTACGTGCTGCCTCTGGCCGCGGGGTTCCTCATGGGCGGGTGGACCGGCCCCAAGCTGGTCCGCCGGATGCCACCGGAGGGGCTGCGGGTGGTGGTGGTGCTGGCCGCGCTGGGGCTGGCGATCAAGCTGGGCTGGAGCGCCTACCGGTAATTCGCTGGTCTTTGTGCGTCATTTGAGGCAAAGGACGAAAACCCCCGCCCGTTAAAATCTCTTTAGGTGAGATTGCATCGGGGAGCTCGTTATGGCCGCACTAGTGATTATTGCCGTTATTGCCGCTTTCGGCTACTTCGTGTCGCTGCGCATCCACCCGCTCAAGCGGTGCCCGGCCTGCAAGGGGTCGCCCGGACGGCATTGGGGCGGAGTCTACTCTTACTCCTTCCGGCGGTGCCGGGTGTGCGGTGGATACGGGCGTAAGGACCGGCTCGGCACGAAGATCTTTTTTGGTGGCACCAATAACACCGGAAATTACCGGCCCCGGTAAATTCAGGCCTCGCGTTCGGGGATCACAAGTACTTTG
>Ga0209112_10000143_pt1 | contig 12176 bp, 7 predicted proteins | sample TexAe_OM3H0_O3_FD_187947 | JGI IMG/M metagenome (GOLD analysis project Ga0209112, IMG submission 187947) | Forest soil microbial communities from Davy Crockett National Forest, Groveton, Texas, USA - Texas A ecozone_OM3H0_O3 (SPAdes) (version 2) | ecosystem: Environmental > Terrestrial > Soil >...
GTGATTCAACATGTGCTTTTAATAATCAATTATTTAAAAATATTACAGGAGTTTTTACACTAAAAGCTATAAAAGTTCCTATAAAAAAAAATAACTGAGTGTAAAAATTTAGATTTGTTTTATATAATATATTATATCCAGTTGACCCTACTATACCTCATATAAATAGTATAGCAAGTAATAAAAATAAAGATCCAGCTAAAGTATATAAAAATAAGTAGAAACTTGCTCTTACTTTATCTTCTGATCCGTATATTCCTATAAGTAAAAATAAAGGTATTAATGTACTTTCAAAAAATACATAAAATAAAAATGTATCTAGTACAAGAAAAACTAAAAGTAATAAAACTTCTAATGATAATATTAATATTAAATAAAATTTAATATTATTAGTTATAGAAAAAAAGTTGGAAAATATTACCAAAGGCATTATTAAAGTAGTTAATAATACAAAATATATAGATATTCCATCTACACCCATGTATAAATATATTCCATTTATTTCTAAAATTTCTTGAACGAATTGATAATCTATATTTGAAAAATCAAATGAAATGAACATTATTACTGATACAACAAAACTTGAAATAGAAAACATAACTGCTAAATTTTTCATTTCAAGTTCATTTCTAGAAAGAGTTACAGAAAATATACCTATTAAAGGCAATAATAATAACATCAATAACATTTACAAAATTTTACGTAAAATTTTTTCATAAATTAGTAAACAAGGATTAATTAATTTTTCCAAGAATCGAACTTAGATATCACTCTTATCAAAAGTGCGCTTTAACCATTAAGCTAAAAAATCTTAATTTTTTTAATAATGTTATTAAAAAACGATTCTATATTTAAATTATAATATCGGATTATTATGATTCGAACATAACAAGTTCTCTTCCCAAAAGAGACGCCTAACCTCTTGGCTTTAATCCGTATCAGTGAATGTAGGAGTTGAACTTACAAATTAATGGCCGTAACATTATATTATACCATTTAATTAATTCACTAGTAGCTTCTAGAATGACTCGAACATTCAACCTAAATATTAACAGTATTTTGCTCTACCTTTGAGCTATAGAAGCTGCTTAAGATCTTTAGGGGTTGAACCTAAAACCTAATGCTTAAAAGGCACATGTTTTACCATTAAACTAAGATCTCTTCAAGAGTATCCAGACTTGAACTAGAAAATTAAAGTTTGAAGCTTCACATTTTAACCAATTAAATTATACTCTTTAGGAAAAGAGATGAATCGAACATCTATGTGTTATACACAATATTTAGCAAATATTTTGTCCTACCTATGACTACATTTCCTATTCGAGTTAAATCGGCCTCGATCCGATATTATCTTTCGTGACAAGAAAGCTGTTTACCATTTAACTATTAACTCTATATAGCTAATCGAATTTGAATCGATACACTTCGTTTGGAAGACGAACGGTCTACCGTTAACCTATAGCCATTTTTTTTTAGTATTATAAATTAAATTATTATACCCGTGCAATTTCTACTACACGAACCTTATTTCGACTTAACACCAATTAAGATCATACATACGAAAATTATATTTGTTGTATAATAACACTTATATGTTAAATATTACAACAAATGTCATAATCAAACTTATTGCACATATCTCTTTCAGCGCCTGACGAGTGGTTAGTACCTATTTGAGATATTATTCACCGTGCCATGGTGATACACGATTACTAGTAATTCCTATTTCATATAGTCGAGTTACAGACTATAATCTAATTATATTTTACTTTACAGATTAGTTAAAATTTACAATTTAACATCTTTTTGATATAAAATATGTGGCACGTCTATAGCCCTAAATTAAGTGTAGGTCATGATGACTTGTCTTAATCCTTTTATTAAATTTATTTAAGAAAATAAAAACAAGGTTTTTGTTAATGAAAAGATTTAATAATGAATCTTAATCTCACGATATTAACTAAAGACAGCCATGCAACGCTTGTATATATACATATATATTCAAATTTAGGTAAGGTTTTTCGTGGGTTATCGAATTAAATAACATACTTCACTACTGGTTTCAAATACGGTCTAATGATTTCAATTTCTATATTGCCAAATTACTCATAAGGTGGAATGCTTTCACATTTATTTATATGTATGCATATACATATGGCATTCATAATTTTCTGTGTGGTCTACTAGGGTCTCTAATCCTATTCGATACCCACACCTTCGTCCTTCAACGTCAGTTTTTATAAAATTTTGTTTTCACTTTACAGTCCTAATAGTATATAAGCATTTTATCTCTAACTCTATTAGTACTAAAAATTTTTCTTATAACTCTAGTTGTATACTACAACCGTCTAAGTACCCTTTATACCTAATAAAGATGAAAAATACTAGTCTTTCTTGTCTTACCGCGACTGCTGGCACAAGATTTAGTCAAGACACTTAAATATAAATTTGTCATTTACAGTCTTATATTTATAATTATTATAATTATTTCTAATTGCTGGTTCAATCCTTTAGATTATTGACCAATATTCCTCACTGCTGTACTATACGTATTGGGGTTTTTTCAGACCCAATGTGGTCGGTCAACCTTACAGTTACGACTACGGATTTAAGGATTTATCTTTAAGCCATTACCTTAATAAAATTATCCGTTAATTAATCTAACATCTTTTTAATAGGAAGTCAAATTAAATTACTCACCTGTACACTCTAACTATAATTGATTATAGTTAGAATTAGCATGTGTCAAGCATTAGATTAGCATTCTATCAGAGCCATCATCAAACTCAAAAAATTTCTCTTTTTAAAAGAAATTATGAAATTTTCTTTTTTATATTTTACTATAATGAATTTTATATTTAATATTGTGTTTGTCTAGAGTATATCTTTAAAGCTTTTTTCCCTAATTCATATACTAATCCAGCTGTTAACAGTATAAAAAAAATTAACATTATTACTAAACCATATATATCATTATCATATGCACTAATAGTATAAGGATATATCAATAAAATTTCCAAATCAAATAACAGGAATAGTAATGCGAATATAAAGAATGAAATTGTAAATTGTGTTCTATTTTGTCCTAAAAAAGAATGAAAACCACATTCAAATGCAGTCTTTTTTTCCATATATGGATTATTATATGCAAACATATAATTTATAAATAGTAATAGTAATGAGATTATAAAAATTAAAAGTACGAAAATAGAAAATTTAGTCATTAATATATTTATTTTTATCAAGAACCTTAATATTAAATGTTTAATATTATTTAATATTAATCTTTATTGCTCCTACCATAGCAAGCAATAATATTAATAATGCTATTAACAATAATATTGAATTGCTAGTATATAATACGTTACCTATACTTATTAAGTCATAACTTTCAAAAATGGAGCTTTCTCAACTATTATAAGAAATATAATTAATTTTATCATCATTAATGTTAAATATATCTTTTATTTGAAAGAACAATTTTTTCAAGATATTATCATAATTATAAGTATTTTGGTAAGCTACGTTTATATTATTAAATATACTATAAAATAATATGCTTATAATCACTCCTAAATATATATTATTTTTATTATTTTCGTGTAATTCTGATATACGTATATCAATCAACATTAATATAAATAGGAATAATATTGATACAGCACCTATATATACCAATAAATATGATATACCCACAAATGTTACATTTAAAACTATTAAATATAAAGATACTGATAAAAATAAACCAATTAAATATAATATAGATATAATGGGATTTTTATTTATAATAATAAATATACCACAAATAACAATTAATATTTGTAATACATTTAAGATTATATTGTAAAATTCGTTGATTTGTATTATGTACATAAATGTTTTTTAAAGTTATAATTTTATAAAAAATATTATTTATAATAATATTAATTTTAGATATAATAAAAATTTTAAGATAAATTTTCAATTTTTGTAAATGTACTACTTTGTATAGGTAAATTTACAAAAGGATGTGGCATAGGTGGACTATTTAAATTTCACTCTAGGCTATGAGATGCTCTTAATATTAAGTATCTTAAAGTATCACTATAATATTTAATACTTTCTCAAGGATTTCTAGATACAGCATTACCATATGCTAATTGCATATATAAAATTATTACAAATATGAAAGTAGAAGCTAAAGATATAAATGAACCTATACTACTTATTAAGTTTCATCCAGCAAATGAATCTGGATAATCACTTATTCTTCTAGGCATACCTTGTAAACCTAAAAAATGTTGAGGGAAAAATGTTACATTTACTCCTATAAAAAATACTCAAAAATGTAATTTTGCTAAAAATGTATTATAAGTTAAACCTAACATTTTATAAGTTCAGTAATATCATCCACTAAATATACCATATACTGCTCCCATACTTAATACATAATGGAAATGAGCAACAACATAATAAGTATCATGAAATGCTATATCTAAAGAAGCATTAGCTAGAACTACTCCACTCAATCCTCCTATAGTAAACATTAATACAAATCCTAATGAAAATAGCATATAAGGAGTTAATTTTACTACACCTCCATAACAAGTAGCTAATCAACTAAATATTTTTATTCCTGTTGGAACTGCAATTATCATAGTAGCTGCAGTAAAATATGCTCTTGTATCTACATCTAAACCAACAGTATACATATGATGACTTCAAACTATAAAACCTAATACTCCTATAGACATCATTGCATAAACCATCCCTAAATAACCAAATACACCTTTATTAGAACCTGCTGATATAGTAGTACTAATTATACCAAAAGCTGGTATAATTAATATATACACTTCGGGGTGTCCAAAGAATCAAAATAAATGTTGAAATAATATAGGATCACCACCTCCTGCTGCTTCAAAGAACGATGTATTAAAATTTCTATCTGTTAATAACATTGTTATAGCACCAGCTAATACGGGTAAAGATAATAATAATAATACAGCAGTAACTACTGTAGCTCATCCAAATAATGTTGTTTTATGTAATTTTATACCTGGAGATCTCATATTTAGTATAGTAGTTATAAAATTCATTGCTCCTAACATTGAACTAACCCCAGATAAGTGTAACCCAAATATAGCTAAATCTACACTAGGTCCACTATGACTTTGTATACTGGATAATGGAGGATACATAGTTCATCCTGTACCTACACCATTTTCTATATTACCTGCTAATATAAATAATGTTATACTAGGTATTAATAATCAAAAACTTATATTATTTAATCTAGGGAATGCCATATCAGGGCCACCTATCATTAAGGGCATTAAAAAATTACCAAATCCTCCTATTAAGGCTGGCATAACCATGAAAAATATCATTATTATAGCATGAGCTGTTATAATACTATTATAGATTTGATGATTACCTAAAAATTGAATACCAGGCGCTGACAATTCTATTCTCATTAATACAGATAAAGATGTTCCTATTATTCCCGAAAATATTGCAAACATTAGATACAAAATTCCTATATCTTTAGCATTAGATGAACCGTATCATCTTTCTAAGTGATATCCTCTACCTAATTTTTCTATGTTAGACATGTTAAATACATTTGTAATAATTGTATTATTTTATAATAATTTAATGTAAAATTATATGTGTTTGACTTTATTTTTAAAATATTTTTGTTAATATGTTTTTTTTGTTCAATTAAAACTTCCACGAAAATTTTAAAAACCAAATGCTGGTCCATAAGCTAATACTACGTCTGTGTGATTCAGTAGTTGGATCACTAATGCCATAGGAATATCTACATTATTTTCCAATAAATGGTTTCCTATGTTAGCGGCATCAGTTTGTGTACGCATGGCATCGTACCAGATATTACGAGCTACTGGATAATTATTAGGATAAACTCTATCAAGGGCTGTTAATTGCATATGAAGAAGCCCAAGATTTCCTCTAAAGAGTGCAAATAAATTCATAGAGATATGTAATTTTTCATTGTATTATAAACTAATTTAATATAACTTTTTTGCTAATAAGAACTAATTCAATATTTGATTCCATAAGATCCTAATAAATTATAAGAATTTTTATTAGAATAACTTATATTTGATCTTTCATGGCCTCTAAAGGTAATTACAGAATTTTTGTTTATAGAAGAGTATATATTATTTAAACTTCCTTTATATTTTAGTTTTTTTATTGCTCTAGAAGCAACTAATCTTTTGGTTAATCTACCTTTAGCTTCTATTCTTAAACCTGTAATATGTGTATTAATATTTTTACTAAAAATTTTTTCTAAGATATAATTGTTATTTCTAAATTTCAAAATATTCTTGTAATTGTCATGAATGTTATTTGGTAGATAATTATTTAATCTTTTTACTGTTAACAAAAAATGTAATTTTGCAATTTTTGCATATCTTAAACCTTTTCTTATTAAAGTTAAAACTGAATTTTTTCTACTTTTATTTAACTTTTTAGCTATAGTATCTAAAAAAATATTACTATTTAAATGGAAATATTTTATATTAGTAATGTTTAATAATACTTTTTTGGACAACATAACAGAAAAAATTTTTTTTAATTTTAGTAGATTATATGTATTAAATTTTAAATTATTTATAAATAATTTACTTGTATAATATTTATATAAATATAACTTATTATTTAATAAAATTAATTTTCTTTTTAGTGATAGATTAACATTTTCGTATAAATTGTTAAAATTTTCCTTATTTTTAACATTAATTATACTCTTTGATTTTGTATTTAAAAGTCTTAATTTTCTTAAAATAACAAATTTTTCTCTGTTGTAAACATATAAGTTTACTATTATTTTATTAGAATAGTATTTTATTTCAGAAATATTAAAATAAACATTATCAAAAATATTACTATAATATTTTTTTAAACTTAAATTTACTTTAAAAACATTTGGTAATAATATTTTGTACTTGTTAATAATACTATTAATATTATTGTTTTTTATAATACTTTTTTTTATAGTACTAGTTTTATTAAAATATATATTTAATAAAAAGTATATTAAATTATAATTTAATATATTATAAGTATTATAATTTTTATTATAATTATATACGTTTAGATATCATTCATTATGGTAAAAATCATATTTGTTATATGTCAAATTTAAAAAATTTTTTCTATTATTCATTTATTTTGTAAGATAAGATAATTTGTTTTCTATTAAAGAAATTAAAGGCATTACAATTAAGAAAAAAGAAAAATAACTAACCGTAAATATTTGTCCCATTTCTATAAAAGGACTTTCTACGTGTTTTGCTCCTAATATTAATAGGCATAGAAAATTAGCAAGAAAATAAAAGTAACTTGCTTTTATAATAGGTCTGTTTTGGAATCCTCTTGTTTTACCTAAATCTAAGAATATCATAGATAATATTATTAATATAGATGCAAACATAGCTATTACACCTAATAATTTATTAGGTATAGATCTTAAGATTGCATAGTAAGGTAATAAATATCATTCAGGTACTATAGCAGGAGGAGTTTGCATTGGATTTGCCATTACGTAATTTTCACTATCACCCAATGTATTTGGCATAAAGAATACAAATGCAGATAAAACAAATATAAAAATAAATATTGTTATTAAGTCTTTAAATGTATAGTAAGGAGTAAAAGTTACTCTGTCAGTATAATTACCTATTCCTAATGGATTACCTGATCCTGCTTTGTCATGTAAAGCTATTAAATGCATTAAAACAAAAACTGCTAAAATAAATGGTAATAAGTAATGTAAAGAGAAAAATCTATTTAATGTTGCATTACTAACTGAAAAACCTCCTCATATAAATTCAACTATTTCTTGACCAAGTCAAGGTATAGCACTTAATAAGTTAGTAATAACAGTAGCACCTCATAAACTCATTTGACCATATGGTAATACATAACCTAAAAATCCTGTACCCATCATTAAAATTAACATTATAGTACCTAAAATTCAAGTTAATGATCTAGGTTTTTTGTAAGAACCGTAATACATACCTTTACCTATATGTAAATAAACTAAAAAAAAAAATGCTGAAGCAGTGTTAGCATGTAAATAACGTATTAATCAACCATTATTTACATCTCTCATTATATGTTCAATAGAATTAAATGCTTCGTAAATACTACCTTGATAATGCATTGCTAATGTTATACCTGTAGCAATTTGTATAACTAGACAAACTGCTAATAATGATCCGAAATTTCATAAATAATTTAAATTTGAAGGTTGAGATGCATCTATTAAATATGAATTAACTAGTCTCAACAAACCGTTAGATTTTAAAATTCTAATTTTTGTAATTTAAAGATAGCGTAATATTATATATAATTTAAAATACTTAATTTATTATTTGTTAGATTTATAAGTTGTATATAATATAATATTTAATATTATTATTATTATAAATTCTTTTATTATAAATAATTCTCATATATATACGTATAGTATTAGACCACATAATATAAATAGAGAATATACATTTAATCTACCAGAATCTAACTTTCCTAAGGTATTACTTACAAAAATTAATCCTTTTTCTAAACCATATGGACCTATATATTCTACAGAACCTTTATCCATAATTTTAGTAGTATTACTACCTATATTAAGTAAATTTTCCGATATATATTTATTATATATTAATTCTACAAAAAATCTTTGACTTAAAAAACAATAAATATTATAAAAATAGTTATTTATTTTATTAGAGTTTATAAATATACTTATTTTATTTTCATATTTAAATAAATATAATATAATTCCTGAAATTGTTATTACAAATGGTAACATTTTTATATATACTGGTAACATAAATTCTGTATCTATATTTATTTCATGTATATAACGTATGTATATAGCATTATCAGAAAAAAAATTACTACCCATACCTATATATAAGTCTTTAAAAATAAAACCAAAGAAAATAGAAAAAACTGCTAAAATAATTAATGGCATTGTCATAAATAAACTTCCTTCATGAGCATATTTGTAATTAATATTTAACCCATTAGGATTTGTGACAAATCCTAAGTATAAAATTTTTATAGAATATAAAGTAGTAAAAGTTGCTCCTAATACAGCAATAATATATACAGTAATAGAAGATAAAAATAATTGTCCGTAAGCTGATTCTAATATAAAGTCTTTAGAATAAAATCCTGACATAAAAGGTATAGCAATTAAGCTAAAAGATGCTATAAGTATAACTGAGTATGTTAATGGTAAATAATGTTTTAATCCTCCATATTTTCTAAGATCTTGATTATCTGCCATACCATGTATAACTGAACCCGCTCCTAAAAATAATAGTGCTTTATAAAAGGCATGATTTATTAAATGAAATAATGCTATATTATAACATGATAGACCTATAGATAAAACCATCATACCTAGTTGACTCATAGTTGAATAAGCTATAATTTTTTTTATATCTTTTTGATAAAATCCTATTAAAGAACTAAACATTGTAGTAATACCTCCTAATCATAAACACACTAAAAGTACAGTATCACTATATTCTATTATAGGAGATGAACGTATTAATAAATAAACTCCAGCAGTAACCATAGTGGCAGCATGAATTAATGCAGATACCGGAGTAGGACCTTCCATAGCCATAGGTAATCATACATGTAAACCTAATTGAGAACTTTTTGCCATAGCACCAATTAATAAACATAATCCTATTAATATAATTATATTATTACTTATATATGGAGATAAAGAAAAAATTATATTATAATCTAAATTACCAAATGTTAATAATAATATAAACATCCCTACAGTTAAAAAACAATCACCTACTCTATTTGTTAAGAAAGCAGCCAAAGAACTTTGATTAGCTGCTATTCTAGTAAATCAGAAACTTACTAAAAGATAAGAACATACTCCTACACCTTCTCATCCCACAAACATTAATATAAAATTATTAGATGTAACTAATAAAATCATCATGAAAGTAAATAAACTTAAATATGAAAAAAATCTTTGATTATGAGGGTCATGACTCATATATTCTATAGAATATATATGGACTACTAAAGATACTATTAACACAGGAATTAACATAGATATAGTTAAGGAATCAAAATTAAAACTTCAAAAAATATTAAATTGCTCAATATCAATTCATCTAAACAGTTTAATATTAGTTGCTATATAATTAAAACCAGCTTCACAATAAATAATTATTGCGAATATAGTAGTGATTAATATAGATATACAAGCTGTATATTGAGCTCCTCTAGTTCCTAATTTTCTACCTAGAAAACCAGTAATAATTGAGCTAAATAAAGGTAAAAATAATACCGTTAAATACAAAATTTCAATAATTATAAACATTATACGTAATACTAATTTAATATAATAAAATTACGTAAGAGAATATCCGATTCGAACGGATGTGATAAATACATACCAGGTAGGACTCAAGCCTACTACTTTAAACCACTCAGTCAATTCTCTAATATTATTATGTTGAAGTGATTCGAACACTTATATTTAAACACCAAAAATTTATGACTTACCAATTAGTCTACAACATATACTAGGATTTAAATAAGATGAATTTTGTATTACAAATTATACTATGTAAAAGTTTATAAATAATTTTCATTGTAAAAAACTTATAAATAATTAATTACAAGTAATTTAATAATTATTTTACATTAAATTTTTTATTAATTTTAAACATCAAACTTTCCTAATTACTATAATTAATTTAAACCTCTAATAATCCTCTAAAAGAGTCGAACTTTTATAAATTATATTAGAAGTATAATGCTTTGCCTATTAAGCTAAAAGGATTATATAGGAAGAAAAGGAATTGAACCTTTGACGACCTTAGTCATTGAGTTTACAGCTCAACCCATTATACCAACAAATGGTACCTTCCTTACCAAGAGAGAAATTTGAATTCTCATTTTTAATGCATGAAATTAAAGTTCTAACCGATTAAACTATCTTGGCTTAATGGGAGGATACCCTGACTTGAACAGGGAGCCAACTGTACCACACTCAGTTGTTCTACCTATTGAACTATATCCACCTTATTTATGGGTAACAAGACTCGAACTTGCACGTTAAACATCTTGTCCTAAGCAAGACCTGACTACCAATTCCAGCATACCCATAGTATGCTCAAGATAAGATTTGAACTTATAACCTAAACATCTTCAGTGTTCCGCTCAACCAATTGAGCTTCATGAGCTATTTGGAAATATCAGGTTTCGATCCCAAATTAATGATATGCAAAATCAATGTTTTACCAATTAAACTATATCCCCTATATTGGTTAACCCATAAGGGACTTGAACCCTTATATCAATAATGAAAATATTAAGTCTTAACCTTTAGACGAATGGGTCATTTATCCTAGAAACGACTTGAACGTTTACGATATATAATCAGCGAATCTTAAGTTCGCCCTGTCTACCAATTCCAGCACTTGGACATAAGGTTAGGTTGATTTGAACATCCATCTGAACTATCATGAGCAGTTTGCTTTACCTATTAAGCTATAACCTTTAAGCGGAAAAAGGATTTGAACCCCTATCTCAAGGTCATGAGCCTTAAATGTTATTACCGTTACACTATTCCACTTGTAAGCTCCATGTAAGATTTGCACTTACGTATCCCGATTACAAAACGATTGTATTACTTTTATACTAATGAAGCTATTATATTATATATATTTAGTTTTATGAAAATTAGTTTTTTTTCAAAACTATCTTAATGTATAATACATTAATTCGTAATTATCTTTTACGTATTTATAAAATATCTTAAGGTTTATATCGTGCCTATATATATTCAGCGCTTATTTTTAATTAATGTAGCTTTATTGCCATACTTAATTTTTACAATAAATATATAATATAAATTATATACTTAATAAATTAAATAACAAATAAACCATGGATTAATATACTCAACTCCTTTCGTACGAAGAGGCTATCCTTATTATATTAAATTTCCTTTAGAAGATAGAAACCATACTGTCTCACGACGTATTTAACCCAGCTCGTGTAGCTCTTTAATTGACGAACAGTCAAACCCTTCATGGCTCTTACATTCATGTGGATGAGCTAAGCCGACATCGAGGTGCCAAACAGCGCACCCAATTTGTACTCTCTGGCGC
>Ga0209112_10000144_pt1 | contig 12166 bp, 12 predicted proteins | sample TexAe_OM3H0_O3_FD_187947 | JGI IMG/M metagenome (GOLD analysis project Ga0209112, IMG submission 187947) | Forest soil microbial communities from Davy Crockett National Forest, Groveton, Texas, USA - Texas A ecozone_OM3H0_O3 (SPAdes) (version 2) | ecosystem: Environmental > Terrestrial > Soil >...
ATGGGCGCCGAACTCGGCGCCACGACGACGGTGTTCCCCAGCGACGAAGCCGTGCGCGAATTCCTGAAGGCCGAGGGGCGCGAAGACGACTGGACGGAATTGCTGGCCGACGAAGACGCGGGCTACGACGTCGAGGAAACAATCGACTTGTCCGAGATCGAGCCGCTGATCGCCAAACCGTCGTCGCCGGGCAACGTGGTACCGGTGCGCGAGGTGGCCGGCGAGGAGATCGCGCAGGCGGTGATCGGTTCCAGCGCCAACCCCGGGCTGCGCGATTTCGCGATCGCGGCCGCCATGGTGGCAGGACGTCAGACTGCCCCACAGGTCAGCTTCGACATCAATCCGACGTCGCGCGAGATCCTGGCCGACTTGACCAAGATGGGCGCGACGCTGGACCTGGTGGTGGCCGGCGCGCGCATCCACCAGACGGGCTGCCTGGGATGCATCGGCATGGGCCAGGCTCCCGCCGTCGGTCGCAACTCGCTGCGCACGATGCCCCGCAACTTCCCCGGCCGGTCGGGCACCAAGGAAGATGCGGTCTGGCTGTGCTCGCCCGAGACCGCCGCGGCTTCGGCGCTGACGGGAGTGATTACGGATCCACGGGACTGGGCCGACAAGATGCAGATGGAGTATCCGAAACTCGATCTGCCCGAGCGCAATTCGATCAACACCGCAATGCTGGTACCTCCGCTCGACGCCGAGGAGGCACAACGTGTCGAGCCCGTGAAGGGTCCCAACATCTCCAGCCTCCCGGAGTTGTCGCCGCTGCCCGATGAAATCGAGGCGCCGGTTCTGCTCAAGGTCGGCGACAACATTTCCACCGACGAGATCTCACCGGCCGGCGTGCAGGCGCTTCCGCTTCGGTCCAACATCCCCAAGCTCGCGATGTTCAGCTTCACTCGGATCGACGAGTCCTACCCGGAGCGGGCTCAAAAGGCGGACGACAGTGGGCACATCATCGTCGCCGGGGAGAACTACGGCCAAGGCTCCTCGCGTGAGCACGCCGCGATCGCGCCCCGCTACCTGGGGTTGCGCATCGTCGTCGCCAAGTCCTTCGCGCGCATCCACTGGCAGAACCTCGCCAACTACGGAATCTTGGCGCTCGAGTTCGAGAATCCCGACGACTACGACTCGATCGACCAAGACGACACCCTCCGAATCCAAGATCTCAACTCGCTCGAGAAGGACGATGGCCTGCAGGTCGACAATGTCAGCAAGGAATCGTCCTTTGCTGTGCGACATCGACTTTCGCCACGACAAGTCAAGGATGTCTTGGCCGGCGGCTTGATCCCGCGCCTGCTCCAAGAGCAGGAGTGACGGCTACAGGTAAGCGGTCTGGTTCACCAGACGCACCGAGGACGCTCCGTCGGGATAGAACTCGGCAATGCTCAACGACGCCAGGTCGAGGTGCAGCCGGTACAAGATGCCCGGCCCGGCATCGAGCGCCTGCCGCAGCAGCATCTTGATCGGCGTCACGTGTGAGACGAGCAGGACCGTCGTGCCCTGGTGCGCGGCGATGACCCGCCCGCGGACCGCCGAAACGCGATCGAGCACCGCTTCGAAGCTCTCACCGCCCGGCGGCTTGGTAGCGGTGTCGCGCAGCCAGCGGGTGTGCAGTTCGGGGTCACGCTCGGCGGCCTCGGCGAACGTAAGCCCTTCCCACCCCCCAAAATCCGTCTCGATCAAGTCGTCGTCGACAGTCACGTCCAGACCGAGCGCCTTGGCGGCCGTCGCGGCGGTGTCATACGCCCGTTGCAGCGGCGAGGACAGCACGGCGGAGATTCCCCCGCGCTGCGCCAGATACCGCGCCGCGGCGTCGGCCTGCCGCCGCCCCGTTTCGGTCAGTGCCGGGTTGCCACGCCCGGAGTAGCGGCGCTGCGCCGACAACTCGGTCTGCCCGTGTCGCAGCAACAGAAACCTGGTCGGCGTTCCGCGCGCACCCGTCCAGCCGGGCGCGTTCGGGGACGGTGCCGCAACGGCTTTCGCGGGCTCGACGACGGGCAGGTCGGATTCCTCCGCCGTGTCATTCGCGGCGGCCGCGGCGTCCATCGCCTCGTTCGCCAGGCGATCGGCGTGCGAGTTCTGCTCCCGCGGAATCCACGTGAAGCTGATCCGGTCGAAGCGCGATGCCAGCTTTCGGGCCTGGCCGTGGAGTTCGATCAGATCGGGGTGCTTGACCTTCCACCGCCCGGACATCTGCTCCACCAGCAGCTTGGAGTCCAGCGATACCGCCGCCTCGGATGCGCCGAGCTTGAGCGCGTCCTCCAAACCGGCTATCAGCCCGCGGTATTCGGCAACATTGTTGGTTGCGCGGCCGATCGCCTGCTTGTTCTCCGCCAGCACGGCCGAGCGGTCCCCCGTCCAGACCACGGCGCCGTATCCTGCCGGCCCCGGGTTGCCGCGCGACCCGCCGTCGGCTTCGATCACAACCTTCATTGCTCGAACCCCTTGACCCGCAACAAAATCGCTCCGCACTCCGGGCATCGCACCACGTCGTCTTCAGCGGCGGCCGAGATGCGGGATAGTTCGCCGCGGTCGATCTCGAGCCGGCAGGCCCCGCATCGGCGCCCCTGCAACGGGCCCGCCCCCGGCCCTCCCCCGGCACGCTGCCTCTCGTAAAGGGCAGACAGGGCGGGGTCCAGCGCGGCGCTCAGCGTGTCGCGCCGCGAGGAACGCTGTTCACGGGCCGCACTGATTTCGACGAGCGCGGCATCGAGAGCCTGTTCGGCGCCGGCCAATTCGGTCTGCAGAGTCTCGACCGACGCCTGTGCGGCATCGAGCTGCGTTTGCAGTTCTTCGCGGCGCTCCATGACATCGAGCAGGGAGTCTTCCAGGCTGACTTGCCGGCGAAGCAGGGTCTCCAGCTCGTGCTGCAGATCCGACAGCTGCTTGGCATCCGTCGCTCCCGACTGCAACAATGACCGGTCGCGGTCTTCGCGCTGCCGCACGGCATCGATCTCGGATTCGAATCGGGATACCTGGGCGTCTATGTCTTCCAGTGCGATTCGTATGGCCCCCACCCGGTCACCGGCGGCGTTGCATTCTTCGCGGATCCGTTCGCAGGCTTCCTGCTCGGGCAGATGGCTGGCCCGGTGCGTGATGCGGGATAGTTCGGCATCCAGCTTCGACAATTCGAGTAGGGAACGCTGCTGTGTTACTTCGGCTTTCATGATTCTCCGACTTCGTCGCCATGGTGGCCCATATCCCACGGGTCGGTGCGGATGGTGCACACCCGGACCGGGAGCCCCGCGAAATGGGACCGCAGTAGGTGGGCCGCCTGCTCACACCAAGGGAATTCGCTTGCCCAATGCGCCACATCGACCAGGGCCACATCGGAGGCCCGACGATGCTCGTCGGCCGGATGGTGCCGCAGGTCGGCCGTGACATACACCTGCACGTCCGAGCCGGCCACGGTGGTCAGCAGCGAATCCCCGGCACCGCCGCAGACGGCGACCCGCGACACCGCCATGTCGGGGTCCCCGGCCGCGCGCACACCCCACGACGTCCGCGGTAACGCGGCGGCGACGCGGGACACGAAGTCGCGCAACGCCTCCGGGCGGCGCAGTGAGCCGATGCGGCCAAGCCCGACGTCGCCGGGCGGGGGGACCATCGCGAAGATATCGAAGGCGGGTTCTTCGTAGGGATGGGCGACGCGCATTGCCGCCAGCACAGCGGCGCGAGCCCGCACGGGCGCGACGACCTCGAACCGGTCCTCGGCCACCCGCTCGACAGTCCCGACGCTGCCCACCGCCGGAGTGGCCCCGTCGTGCGGCAGGAATTGCCCGGTCCCGCTGACGCTCCAGCTGCAATGTGAGTAGTCGCCGATGTTGCCTGCGCCCGCCTCGAACACGGCCGCCTGCACGGCTTCTGAATTCTCCCGGGGCACGTAGATGACCCACTTGTCGAGGTCGGCTGCGGGCGTGAGCGGCTCGAGCACGGCTTCGACTGTGAGGCCGAGTGCCTGCGCCAGCGCGTCGGACACACCGGGCGACGCGGAGTCGGCGTTGGTGTGTGCGGTGAACAGCGAACGCCCGGTGCGGATCAGGCGATGCACCAGCGCGCCCTTCGGCGTGCTGGCCGCCACCGTGTCCACGCCGCGCAACAGCAGCGGATGGTGCGCCAGCAGTAGGCCGGAATCGGGGACCTCGTCGACAACGGCCGGCGTCGCATCGACCGCCACCGTCACCGACTCGAGAACATCGTCGGGGTCCCCGCACACCAAGCCCACCGAGTCCCACGATTCTGCGAGCCGAGGTGGGTAGGCCTCATCGAGCACCTCGATGACATCGGCCAGCCTGACGCTCACCGCTGTCCCCCGATCGTCACCGCTTCCGAAATCGCTTGGACCAGCAGCGGCCACTCCTGGCGCACCGCGGCCCGCAGGTACCGTTCGTCCAACCCGACGAAGGTATCACAGCGACGAATGGCAATCCCCTTGTCCTGCAGAATCATTCGTAGCCGATCCGCGTCCGGCATGCGGAACAGGACGAACGGGGCCGAGCCCCCGACCACGTCGGCCCCCACCGACGTCAGGCCGGCCACCATCTCGGCGCGCAACTGCGCCAACCGCAAGGCGCCCGCCACCGCGTCGGCGACCGCCTGCTGCCCACAACAGGCCGCGATCGCCGCCAGCTGCAACGTCCCCACCGGCCAGTGCGCACGCTGGGCGGTCAACCTCACCAACACCTCCGGCGAGCTGAGCGCATAGCCCACCCGCAGTCCGGCCAGCGCCCAGGTCTTGGTCAGGCTGCGCAGCACCAGCACGTCGGGCAGCGGCTCGTCGGCCAGCGATTCCGGCTCGCCGGGAACCGAATCGGCGAACGCCTCGTCGACCACCAGGATCCGGCCCGGTCGGCGCAACGCGAGCAGCTGCTCGCGGGTGTGCAGCACGGAGGTCGGATTGGTCGGGTTGCCGACCACGACCAGGTCGGCGTCCTCGGGCACGTCCGCGCCGTCGAGCCCGAACGGCGGCTCGAGGACCACGTGGTGCACCGGCACCCCGGCGGCCGCCAGCGCCGTGGCCGGCTCGGTGAACGAGGGGGCGATGACCGCCGCGCGCTCCGGGCGCAGGTTGCTCAGCAGGGCGAACCCCTCGGCCGCGCCGGCCAGGGGCAGCGCCTCGCCGCGGGTTCGGCCGTGTCGCTCGGCGACCGCGTCCTGTGCGCGGTGGGTGTCCGCGACGCTCGGGTAGCGGGCCAGATCCGGCAGCCGCTCGGCCAGCCGCGCTATCAGCCACTCCGGCGGCCGGTTATGGCGGACGTTGACGGCGAAATCCAGCATCCCGGGCGCGGCGGCCTGATCACCGTGATAGCGCGCCGCAGGCGGGCTTAAGTCCAGACTCGCCATCCGTGAAACACTAGTGGGCCGCCGCGCGGCCCATCACAGGACCGCTGGATCAGCCCAACCGACGGGGCCCGATCACACGAAGCGCTGAATGAACTTGACGGTTACGTCGGCGACCTCTTTCCACCCATTGTCGATGACCAGGGAGTGTCCGCGGTCCGGAATTCGCTCGATCTCGGTGACGCCCTGATTGTGCTTGGACTGAATTTTGAAGGTCGCCTCGGTGATCGCCAGCGGTATCGTGTGGTCGTTCTCCCCGGCGATCACGAGCAGTGGGCCGCGGTCGGGATTCTTGGAGTCGATCCGGGTCTCGCTGAACGGGTTGAAGTTGGCAACCGCCGCCTGAAACAGCGGAACCGCGGGGGCCGGGACGTGGAAAGCTTCGTAAAGTTCCCTGGCCTCGGGATCCTCGAGATTGTTCGCCCACCCGTATTTGAACTGTTCGAGCGTCAAAGCGATTGCCTTACCGTAGTTGGCGGGATTCCCCAGCACAGGCAATGCCGATTTCAGCGACGAGATCGGCAGCGGTAGAACACCTCTGAACGGGGCGTTGTCGATCGTCACAGTCGCCGCAGACGCACCGTAACCGGCGATTTTTTGCGCTATCAATCCGCCGAAGGAGTGGCCGACTACCGCTGGTTTCCTCTCCAGCTGCCTGATGGCGTCCAGGTAATGATCGGTGACCGCCTGAACCTTCTTGCCCGCGAACACTTGTGGACGTTCGAATGCCTCTGCGACGGTGGCCGGATCGTCGGGCCAACCCGGAGCTATGGTCGTATAACCGTTGGCTTCGAACAGATCGCGCCAGCGTTGCCAGCTGCTGGAAAGCAGCCAAAGGCCGTGCACGAATACCACCGGAGTCAGCCCAGAGGCATTGGCCCTTTCGATCTCCGCCTGTTCCCAGGCGGTGACGCTGCCGTCGGTCATGGTTCTTCCTTCCGGAGTAGCAGTTTGAAGCCTCACTCGCCAGCCGACACCGACTGAATCCACCAAATTCGGCAAGCTAGCGGCCAGCAAAATGCTATGTCGCGAAACCTGTTGCTAGCCAGAGTATGAATCCCCCAGAAGCAAACCGATCGACTTGCAGGCGAGCCGAAATTCCATGCATCGCCTCCCCTTCATGCCGCGCAACACGCCATCGACGACAATGGGGAGGTGACAGACACGAGGTTGGCCCGGGCGCAGCTGGTGATCTTCGATCTCGACGGCACCCTCACCGACTCGGCCGAAGGAATCGTAGCCAGCTTCCTGCATGCGCTCGCCCACATCGGGGCGCCGGTGCCCACCGGCGACCTCGCCGCCCAGATCGTGGGCCCGCCGATGGACGACACCTTCCGCTCGATGGACCTCGGCGAGAATGCCGACGAGGCGATCGCGGCCTTCCGCGCCGAGTACGGGGCTCGCGGCTGGGCCATGAATTCGCTGTTCGACGGGATCGAGGCGCTACTGGTGGACCTGCGCGCAGCCGGTGTCCGGCTGGCCGTGGCCACGTCGAAGCTGGAAACAACGGCGCGCCGCATCCTCGCTCATTTCGGGCTTGACCAGTATTTCGAGGTCATCGCCGGGGCCAGTCCCGACGGGTCGCGCAAAGCCAAGGTCGAGGTGCTGGCCCATGCGCTTTCCCAGCTGCAACCGCTGCCCGAGAGCGTGCTCATGGTCGGCGACCGCAGCCACGACGTCGAAGGCGCGGCCGCACACGGCATCGACACCGTGGTGGTCGGTTGGGGATACGGCAAATCCGACTTTTCCGATGCTGTCGCCGTGAATCGCGCCGCGACCATCGACGAGCTGCGGAGCGTGCTGGGTGTCTGAGCCGCTACACATCACGTTCGTCTGTACCGGCAACATCTGCCGTTCGGTGATGGCCGAGAAGATGTTCGCCGACCAGGTACAGCACCGCGGTCTGGGGGACGCGGTGCGGGTCAGCAGCGCGGGCACCGGCAACTGGCACGTCGGCGAGGGCGCCGACGGGCGGGCGGCCCGCGTGCTTCGCGACCACGGCTACCCCACCGACCACCGCGCCGCCCAGGTCGACACCGACCATCTGACGGCCGATCTGGTGGTGGCGCTGGACCGCAACCACCTCCGGATGCTGCGACACCTCGGCGTGGCGGACGACCGGCTGCGGATGCTGCGGTCTTTCGACCCGCGCTCGGGTGCCCACACGCCCGACGTCGACGACCCCTATTACGGGGAAGCGCAGGACTTCGAGCGGGTCTTCGACGTCATCGAGGCGGCCCTGCCCGGGCTGCACGCCTGGGTCGACGAACGACTCGAGCAGAACGGCTCCGGCTGATGAGTCGCCTCGCCTTCCTGCTACGTCCGGGCTGGATAGCGCTGGCGCTGGTGGTGATCGCCTTCACCTACCTGTGTTTCACGGTGCTCGCGCCATGGCAGCTGGGAAAGCACAACCGGACGTCGCGGGAAAATCACCAGATCGACTATTCCCTCAACACTCCCCCGGTCGCGCTGAAAACCTTGCTGCCCCAGCAGAATTCCTCGGCGCCCGATGCACAGTGGCGTCGCGTGACGGCCACCGGCCACTATCTCGGGGGCATCCAAGTGCTGGCCCGATTGCGAACCGTCGAGTCAAAGCCGGCGTTCGAGGTGCTGGCGCCGTTCGTCGTCAATGACGGGCCCACCGTCTTGGTCGATCGCGGCTACGTGCGTCCCGAGGAGGGCTCACACGTCCCGCCGATTCCCCCGCCGCCCCAGCAGACGGTGACCATCACCGCCCGGCTGCGCGACCCCGAGCCGACCGGCAAGGATCCGTTTACCCGCGACGGCGTCCAGCAGGTGTACTCGATCAGCACCGAGCAGATCGCGGCGCTGACCAAGACCCCGCTCGCGGGTTCCTACCTGCAGCTGGTCGAGGACCAGCCCGGCGGTCTCGGCCTGATCGGCGTGCCACACCTCGACGCCGGGCCCTTCCTGTCCTATGGCATCCAATGGATCTCGTTCGGCATCGTCGCGCCGATCGGGCTGGGTTACTTCGCCTACTCCGAGATCCGGGTCCGCCGAAAGGAAAAGCAGCGGCAACCTGCCGATGACACGGCCCCGGCCCCAGATGCTCCGCGCACCGTCGAGGAGAAGCTCGCTGATCGTTACGGCCGCCGACGGTAGCTCAACAGCCCGGCCAACAGCGCCGCGCCCGCTTGCACCAACGACGACAGCGCCAGCGCGCTGCGCAGGTCTGCCACTGTCGGCTCGCGGCCGTCGCCGAGGGTGGGCCGGATCTGAAGCTCGTGGTGGTACTGCGTGGGCCCGCCGAGGCGCACGCCCAACGCCCCGGCGAAAGACGCCTCGACGACGCCGGCGTTCGGGCTGGGATGGCGGGCCGCGTCGCGAAGCCAGGCCCGCAGCGCACCCGAGGACGACCCGCCGACCAGCGGCGCCGCTGCCACCACCAGCGCCGCGGTCACCCGCGCGGCGACGTAGTTGGCCACATCATCCAATCGTGCTGCGGCCCAACCAAAGCGGAGATAGCGGGGTGTGCGGTACCCGACCATCGAGTCCAATGTGTTGATGGCGCGATACGCCAGCACCGCGGGAACACCGCCGGCCGCCGCGTACAGCAGCGGAGCCACCTGGGCGTCAGACGTGTTCTCCGCGACCGACTCCAGCGCCGCGCGGGTCAGACCCGCGACGTCCAGCGAGGCCGGATCACGCCCACACAGCGATGGCAGCAGCCGCCGCGCGGCCGCCACGTCGCCCCGCGCCAGCAGCTCGGACATCAGCGAGCCGGTGCGCACCAACGACGTTCCGCCCAGGGCCACCCAGGTGGCCGCCGCCGTGGTTGCGACCGGCCAGAGTCGGCCGCCGCCGGGCGCCCGCTGCGCCGCAACGCCGAGTACGCCGACGCCCCCGACCAAGACCCCGACGTGCAGCACGCCCGCGAACCTGTTGTCGCGGTAGGTCAGCTGCTCCGCGGCGGCAGCGCCCCGACCGAACGCCGCGACCGGATGACCGCGTTGCGGATCGCCCAGCGTGAGGTCAGCCAGGTAGCCGAGCAGCACACCGGCGAACCGGCCACGCCGTCTCGTGGAGAGGATCCCGGCAAACATTCTCCGCAGCGTCTCATACGTGGTCTACTCGAACTCATGAGGCAGCGTCCCCGATGAAGCGGCCCGCGACTCGGGCCGCCGACCTGCTGAACCCGGCGGCACTGTTGTTGCCCGCTGCGAACGTCATCATGCAGCTGTCGCTGCCCGGTGTCGGTTATGGCGTGCTGGAAAGCCCGGTGGACAGCGGCAACGTCTACAAGCATCCGTTCAAGCGCGCCCGCACCACCGGCACATACCTCGCGGTTGCGACCATCGGGACCGAGTCCGACCGGGCCATGATCCGAGCCGCCGTCGACGGCGCACACCGGCAGGTACGGTCGAATTCCTCAAGCCCGCTGTCCTACAACGCTTTCGACCCTAAATTACAGCTGTGGGTGGCGTCCTGCCTGTATCGGTACTTCGTCGACCAACACGAGTTCCTGCACGGTCCGCTGGACGACGCCAACGCCGACGCCGTCTACAACGACGCCAGGCGGCTGGGCACCACGCTGCAGGTGCCCGAACGCATGTGGCCCCCGGACCGGGCCGCGTTCGACGAATATTGGAAGCGCTCACTCGACGAGCTACACATCGATCCCCCGGTCCGAGAGCATCTGCACGGGGTGGCCGCGATGGCATTCCTGCCGTGGCCGCTACGGGTGCTGGCCGGACCGCTGAACCTGTTCGCGACGACGGGTTTTCTGGCTCCGGAATTCCGGGCGATGATGCGGCTCGACTGGTCGCCGCGTCAGCAGCGCCGGTTTGACTTGCTGCTGTCGGGGCTGCGGCTGGCCGACCGGTTGATCCCGCACCGAGCCTGGATCTTGATCTATCGGACCTACCTGTGGGACATGAGGTTTCGGGCGCGACGCGGCTGGCGGATCGTCTAGATGGCACAAGGCCGTCTCGCGGACAAGGTCGCCATCATCACCGGGGCCGGCTCCGGCATCGGGTGGGCAGCCGCGAGCCGGTTCGCCGGCGAGGGGGCCCGGTTGGTCTGCGCCGACATCAGCGGACAGGAGCGCGTTATCGCCGAGCGGCTCGGGGATAACGCCGCGCCGGTTCGTGTTGACGTCACGAAGGCCGCCGACGTCCAACGCATGATCGCGACCGCGCTCGACCGCTTCGGTCGGGTCGACGTGTTGCTCAACAACGCCGGATTCGGTGGCCCACACGCCGCCCTGGCCGACACCGACGAAGAGATGTTCGACAAGATCCTGGCGATCAATCTCAAAGGCGTTTTCCTCGGCATGAAGTACGCGATTCCCGCCATGCTCGACACCGGCGGCGGCTCCATCGTCAACACCGCCTCGGCGTCCGGGCTGGTTGGCTGGCAGGGCCTGGCTTGTTACGCCGCGGCCAAAGCCGCCGTGGTGCAGATGACCAAATCAGCTGCGCTGGACTATGCGAAAGCGCACGTGCGCATCAACGCGATCTGCCCGGGCATGACCTACACCGGCCTGGCCGGGGCCAAACCCGGCGACGAGGTCCCGCCGGGCAATTATCTGCCGACGCCGATGGCCCGCTGGGGCGAGCCCGCCGAACTCGCCGCCGCCGCACTGTTTCTCGCCAGCGACGAAGCCTCGTTCGTTACCGGCGCAGCGCTGGCCGTCGACGGCGGGTACTCGGCCAGCGGACCGATGCTCAGCTCACCCCGTAAGGTCAAGCCATGACTTTTCCGGCAATCAACCACGTTGCAGTCACCGTGCGCGATATCGAAGTCAGCGGGCCGTGGTATCGCCGCCTTTTCGACACAGACCCCCTCACCGACGAGCACGACGACGCGGGCTTCCGGCATCAGGTGTGGTTGTTGAACGGCGGCACCCTGTTCGGCATTCACCAGCACGACCGCGCTGCCCCCGACGAGCACTTCAGCGAGCACCGGGTCGGCCTCGACCACGTCGCCTTCGGCTGCGCCGACCGCGCCGAGCTGGAGAATTGGGTCGCCCGATTGGGCGAGCTGGGCATCGAGCACGGCGGCATCGTGGATGCGGATTACGGGTCGGGCCTTAGCTTCCGCGACCCCGATGGCATCGCGTTGGAGTTCTTCGCGCTTCCGGGGTAGCGAGTCAGCGCACCGTCGCAAAGAACTCGCGGACGTCATTGACGAACAGCTCAGGTTGTTCGAATGCGGCGAAGTGTCCGCCTTTCGGCATATCGGTCCAGTGGGCGATGTTGTAGACCGGGTCGCACCAGGTCCGCGGCGCACCGAGAACCTCCCCGGGGAAATTGGCTATCCCGGTTGGTAATTCGACCCGCTCCATGTTCCCCCAAGATTTGAAGCTTTCCCAGTACAAGCGGGCTGACGACGCACCGGTTCCGGTCACCCAATAGACCATCACGTTGTCGAGCAGCTCGTCGCGGGAGAACGAGTTCTCCGGGTGGCCGTCGCAGTCCGACCAGGCGCGGAACTTTTCGACGATCCAGGCGCACTGGGCGGCGGGCGAGTCGGTGAGGCCGTAGGCGAGGGTCTGCGGCCGGGTCGCCTGCTCGGTCGAGTAGCCCATCCCTTCGACCCGGAAGCGCTTCAGGTCGGCGAGGTCGGCGCGCTCCTCCGCGGTCGGCTCCGGGGTGCCGGGGCGGGGCGGCAGCGGGTAGTTGAGCGAGAGGCCGGCGACGTGGTCGGGGTGCGGGTGGGTGACGAGGACGTGGGTGATCTCGATCCCGTCGCGCTCGGCCCGCTCGAGCAGCGGCCCGAGATCGTCGTTGCCGTCGATCAGGACGCCGGTCTTGCGCTCCGGGTCGGCGACCAGGTAGGCGTTCGACAGCCACAGCGGGTT
>Ga0209112_10000145_pt1 | contig 12138 bp, 9 predicted proteins | sample TexAe_OM3H0_O3_FD_187947 | JGI IMG/M metagenome (GOLD analysis project Ga0209112, IMG submission 187947) | Forest soil microbial communities from Davy Crockett National Forest, Groveton, Texas, USA - Texas A ecozone_OM3H0_O3 (SPAdes) (version 2) | ecosystem: Environmental > Terrestrial > Soil >...
TCAGCTCGGCCGGGTCGAGCTGGACCCGGGCCACTCCGGCGTCCTTGCGCGGGCTGCGGGCGGCCTGCGCGGCCTGCAGCGCCCGGGCCAGGGCCGACCCTCCGGCCCGGGGCACCCGGATCAGCGCACGCACCGGGAGCTCTCCGCCGTCCGGCCCTTTCTCAATCTCATTCAGCGAACCCTCGTCGGCCGCCAGCGCGTGCTCATCGGGCACCGGGCCGAGCACCTCGGCGCCCGCGGGCAGGCCGACCCGGCCCAGCAGCTCCTCGACCGCGGCGGCCGGGCCGGTGATCGCGGCCATCCGGACCGCGGGCGGGAACGCCAGCTCCTCACGTTCGGCCAGCTCCCGCTCGGCGTGGCCGACCGGGTCCCAGCGGATCAGCGCCTGCACCGCGGGCAGGCCAGCGTCCGCGTTGATCAGCACGGTCGATCCGGGCCGGGCCAGCGCGGCCGCGTTCAGCCACTTGCGCAGCGCCTCCTCGGCGGCGCGCAGGCTGGGCCGGCCGAGCAGGGCCCAGCCGTCCAGCAGCAGCGCGCCCGTGTACCCTCCGGCGGCCACCGGCTCGGCCCCCGGGGTGGCCACCACCACGGCCGGATCGGCCGGCACGGTCGCGATGACCGACTGGCCGCCAGAGAACCGCACCGGCACCGACGGGAACGCCCGGCCCAGTTCCTCCGCGGTTCGCGCTGCCCCGGTGACCATGGCCCGGACGTGGGTGAAGCCGCACCGCGGGCAGCTCCAGTTGGCCGCGACCGCGCCGCACCAGCGGCAGTGCGGAATCTGGCGGGCGGCGGCGATCTCCAGCTGGCCCGAGCACACCGCGCAGCGAGCCTGGGTCCGGCACCGGCCGCAGGCGATCGCGGCCAGGTAGCCCCGCCGCGGCACCTGGACCAGCACCGGCCCGTGGGCCAGGGCGGCCCGGGCCGTGCGCAGGGTCAGGCTGGGCAGCCGCGCGCTCAGCGCGGCCCCGTCCCGCTCCAGCTCGTCCTCGTCGGCCGCGGTCCGGACCCGGGGCGCGGTGGCCCGCAGCACCCCCCGGTCCCCGGCCAGCGTGCGGGCCCAGCCCGACGCGACCAGCTGGGTCACCTCGGTGGTGCGGGAAAACCCGCCGATCAGGGCGGCCGCGCCCTGCCGGTGGGCGCGCAGGGCCAGCACCTCCCGCGCGTGCGGGTACGGGGCGCGCCGTTCCGCGTGCAGGTCGTCGCCGTCGTCCCACAGCACGACCAGGCCCAGGTCACGGACGGGCGCGAACATCGCGGCCCGGGTGCCGGCCGAGATCCGCACCGAGCCGCGCAGCACCGCCAGCCAGCGCCGGTAGCGCTCGGAAGGCCCCAGGTCCGCGGTCAGGGACACGTGCTGGCCGGGGCCGAGCCGGGCGGTCAGCGCCGCGTCCACCCGGGCCAGGTCTTTGACGTCGGGCACCACGATCACCGTGCCCCGGCCCGCCGCCGCCGCGGTGGCCGCGGCCACCGCGATCTCGTCCGGCCACTCCGGGCCGGGCAGCGCGGACCAGGCCGCCCGCACGTTCCGCTCGCCGGCCACGCCGGTCAGGAACGCCTCTCCGGCCGGGTAACGGGCCCAGGAACCGGGCGCGGGCCGGTCCGGGGGCCCGGCGGGAGGCGGGGACGGCCTGGCCTCGGTGGCGGCGTGCCGGGGCGGCACGGCCAGCCGCAGCACGTCGGCCAGCGTGCCCGCGTAACGGTCGGCGACGGCGCGGGCCAGCCCGGCGATCTCCGGGGTCAGCACCGGCTCAGCCGACACCACCCGGTCCAGGTAGGACAGCCGTCCCTGATGATCGCTGCTGGCCACTCGTTCCAGCACGAAGCCGTCCACCAGCTTGCCCGAGAACCGGACGCGGACCCGGCAGCCAACGGCGACGTCGGCGGCCATCCGTTCCGGCACCAGATAGTCGAACGGCCGGTCCAGATGGGCCAGCGGGATGTCCACCGCGACCTTGGCCACCGGCCGGTCGGCGGCGGGGGTGGTGTCCTTGACCCGGCGCGGGGCTCGCTTGGCTGGCCGGCGTTGGCCGGTCGCCGGGGGCGAGTCGCTGGTCTGGGTCACGATCCTGTTCCTACCAGAACCGAATCGGTACTGGGCGCACCCTGGACGGCTTAACCTGGGGCCCCTTTCCCAGGAGCGTGATGAGCGAGTCGTTGGCCCGGAGTGTCGGCGGGCGGGTGGCGGCGGCGGGCGCGTTGCTGGTGCTGGTGGTCGCGGTGGGGCTGGGGGCGCTGACCGAGCTGGGGCAGTCGTGGCTGCCGCAGTCGACCGCGTCGCTGGCCAACTCGGGTGGGTCGTGGGCCGCGGTCGCGTTCGTGCTGGCCCTGCTGGCCACCGGGACCGGCCGGGCGGTGCTGTGGGGGCTGCTCGGGCTGGCCGGACTGGTCGGCGGGTACTACACCACCGCCATCCTGCGGCACGTGGCCGAATCTCCCGGCAGCATCCGGTTCTGGATGCTGGCCGCGGTCATCGCCGGCCCGCTGCTGGGCCTGGCCGCGTCCTGGGTCCGGCGCGGCTCACCGGTCGCGGCCGCTCTCGGCGCCGGCGCCGCGGCCGGTCTGCTGGGCGGCGAGAGCTATTACGGCCTCACCGCGATCGCGGGCAGCACGTCGTCGCTCTACTGGACGATCCAGCTGGCCATCGCCGTCGCCCTGCTGATCGCCCTCGACGCCTGGCGCGTCCGCGAACCCGCCCCCATCATCCTCAGCGTCGTCACGGCCGGGGTGGTCGGCGCCCTGACCGCGCTGGTGTACCTGAAGGGCTGACGGCCGGGCCTCACGGGGCGGGGAACGGGTTGAGGTCCTGCTGGCAGACGGTTCCCGGCGCGGGCAGTGCGCCGGTGACGGTGTAGCTGACCGTGGCGGCGATGACGCAGGTGCTGGGGTTGCTGGTGGTGGTGTGCCCGTAGCCATCGACGGTCAGCAGCCTGGCCCGGGCCAGCAGGCGCGACATCGCGACCGAATCCTGATACGCGGTGAGCGGGTCGCCGGTGTTGCCGATGACCAGGATCGTGCTGGCGGTGGGGCGGTTCCAGGGTCCGGTGTAGCGGTCCTGGGCCGCGGCGGCCGGCCAGTGCGCGCAGCCCAGGGTGAGCCAGGCGTAGGCCGGCGCGAACGTACCGGCCGCAGCGGTGGCGGCGTAGGCGGCGGGGTTGCGGGGGTTGGGGCTGTCCGCGCACATGATGGCGAGCTGCTGCTCGACGCCGGAGTAGTAGCCCGGACCGGAGGCTGGGCCGGTAGCCGGGTCGGGCCCGGGTGACGGGGCAGGCTCACCGCCGTGGGCGGCGGTCCACACCTGCTGCAGCAGGACGGCGCTGGACTGCCACTGGCTCACACTGCCCAGGCGGCCGGACACCGACTCGACCAGGTCGGCGTAGGTGTAGGGCCCCGGCTGACCGCCGAGGCGGACTGGATGCCTGCTGACCAGGCGGAGCAGCGCGTTCCACTTGGCGGAGGTACGGGCCGGCGTGCCGGCCGAGAACGCGCACGCCGTGGTGGTGGCCTGGCCGCACCGGCGGAGGAACGCGGCCATCGTCGCGCCGGACGCCTGCGGTGAGTCCAGCCGCGCGAAGGAAGGCACCGGCCGGGTCGCAGCGCTCCAGGCGCCCGGGTTGAGATTGCCGTCCAGCACCATACGGCCGGTCGTGGACGGGAACAGGTTGGCATAGACCGCGCCGAACAGCGTGGCGTAGGACGCGCCGTAGTAGTTCAGCACCGGGTCGCCGACGGCCTCGCGGATCAGGTTCATGTCCCGGGCGATGTCCGCGCTGCTGTCATGGTCGGGCAACGGGCCCGCGTCGCTGGCGCACCGCGCGTCGAGGCGGGCGTAGGCCCGGTCGTAGACGGCTTGCTGCGCCCGGCCCACCGGGAAGGCCGGCAAGGTGCCGAGCAGCGCGTTCTCCGCGGCCTCGGACGGGAAGCAGCGGATCTGCGTGCTCTCACCCATCCCGCGCGGATCCCACGTGATGATGTTGTACCGTTCCCGCCACTGGGCCGGCAGGTCCGGGTAAAAACTCGGCATGGTGCTGACCTGCGGGTTCGGGCCACCGCCGTTGAAGAACAGCCAGCCCAGGCCGGGGCCGGGGCCGGTCGCCCGGTGGCTGATCACGGCGATGCTGATCTTCGCTCCGGCCGGGTCGCTGTAGTTCAGCGGGACCCGCGCGCTGGCGCACTGGTAGCCGTCATCGCAGGGCTTCCAGTCCAGCACCGGCTTGGTGGCCACGGCCGGCTTGGCCACGGCCGGCTTGGCCACGGCCGGCTTGGCGGCCGCAGTCGGCCCCGGGGTCGCGGCGGCCCCGGGCCAGACGCCGGCGGTCGCGGCCAGCCCGGCGGTCGCGGTCAGCGCTGCGGCCGTTGCCAGACCGCGAACTTTCCTGGTCATTGCGGGCACTCCCCTGTTCGTCCGTCGCCCTTTTGGCCAGGATGCCGCCGACCGCAGATCATGCACATTGGGCCGGACCACCCAATCCGCGGTGGAGCCAGGTGCCGCTGGCGACTGCAGCCAACTGCACCCATGGGGGCCGAACTCACGGGGGCTGACTCACGGGGGCTGACTCAGCCCGCCGGGCCGCCCCCGGCACAGCGGGCTACGACGAGTCGACCTAACCGGCCCAGCGAGTCCGGGCCTTGGGCCCGGCGAGTGGCCGGTACCACGGCGAGGTACCACCGCGGGAAAGTGGGGGGTCCAGGGTGGCCCCCCCGGACTAAATAGCCAGCGCCTGGGCGCGGCGGTTGACCTCGGTCCTGCGGTTCTTGGCGATCGCCTCGATCGGCGTGCCGGGCAGCGTGTCGTCCTCGGTGAACAGCCACCGGAGCGCTTCGCCGTCGTCGAACCCGCAGTCCACCAGCAGGGTCAGCGTCCCGCACAGTCCCTTGACGACTTGGTCGCCGTCCAGGAACGCGGCGGGCACCCCGACCTTGCCGTCCGGGCGGGTCACGGCGAGCAGTTTGCGGTCGCGCAGAAGCGTCTTGACACGGCCGATGGGGATGTTGAGACGGGCGGCGACGTCTGGCAAGTAGAGCCAGTCACCCACGAGGGCGTCGTCCGCGGCGTTGATCTGGGCCACGCATCCAATTTGCCACGTGCTGACCGCTGCGAAACACCCCCGTGCGCCTCATTTCGCGACACGGCCACCGCTAGACCTGACGGAACCGCTCCTGGAACCGCTCGTCGGTCTCCCACCACGGACGTTCGGGATCGTCGATGTCCGCGTCGTTGGCTGGAGCTGCCGGGGCTGATGTGGCGTTGGGGCTTTGAGTGCCTGGCGGTGTGCCGGAGCCTTGTGGGGCGGAAGTGGCGGCCGGGCTTTGCGGGGCGGCCGGGCTTTGCTCGGGGTCGGCGCCGGGCCGGCTGGCGGGGTCCTGCCCGGCGCTGGGGCCGGCGGAGCCCGGCGTGGCCGTCGCGGCGGCCGGGCGGGACTGGCCGCCCTTGCCCTCGGCGGCGATGGCCGCGGCCTTGCGGCGCGCACGGGCCGCGTCCCGGGCCGCCTCACGGGCGTCCAGCTCGGCGTCGATCTCGACCGCTTCGGCCTCGTCTTCACGGATGAACTGGATGAGCTGGGCGACCAGGAACGGCAGGCCGACCAGGTCACCGAAGATCCACAGGGTGCCGCCGCCGAGGATCTGGTCGGTGCCCAGGCTGGGCCCCCACGGGCGGGCCAGCGCGTGGTAGTAGCCCCCGGCGATGAGGTTGGTGTCGGCGATCACGGCCAGGCCGAGGAAGGCATCCCCCACCACCTCGGCCGCGGTGATCCACAGCGATACCGCGTAGGAGTAGGCCTTGGGTACCGGGTCCACCCGCAGCAGGGTCCAGAAGAACACGTACCCCGGGATCATCAGGGCCAGGTGGGTCAGTTCGCGCACCGCGAGGTTGTGGAAGCAGATCGTGTACCAGGTGGTGAAGTACATGACGAACGGCACCGCGACCAGCGACAGCGTGGTGATGGCCGGGAACGTCAGCCACCGGGCCACCCGGCTGTGCACGGCTGTCTCCAGCCGCTGGCCGGCCCGCGGGAACACCGCGATGAACATGCTCATCGGGCGGCCGAGGGTCAGGAACAGCGGGGCCAGCAGGAGCAGCAGGATGGTCTGGAACGACCGCATGAAGAACAGCACGCCGAAGTAGGTGCCGAACGACCCCATCGTGGCGATGGCGATGATGAGCAGGCCCAGGGCGAAGTTGACCACCCGGGCCCACGGCCACGGACCGGCCGCGGTCCGGGCCTGGGGTCTCGATCTGTGCAGCCGGTAGAAGCCGGCCAGGTAGGCCGCTCCGAGCAGCAGGATCAGCCCGAGCATCCACGGATCGAGGGTCCATTCGGTGAAGCCGCGGGCCACGGTCAGCTGCGGCGGCCCGTGATACCCGCCGGCCAGCGCATGTGCCATGCCTGCCACGCTATCGCCGCCGCCGTCCGCCGGGGCACGGACCCCGTGCGTCGCCACCCGCCGGGGCTGAGCGGGAGCACGGCCGGACTCCGGGCGAACGAAAGTAACGGAAACACATCCACTACGACAAACTCCCGGTAACTGCTTGCGCGTCAGCGGTGGCTGGCACCAAGGTGACCGATAGCGCCGAGGCCGCCTGGCCCCCCGGCCGGGAGGAGGTTTGCCATGCCACTGGTCACCACGCGGATCAGAGCCATCGCCACCGCCGGCTCTGTGGCCGTGCTGTGCGCGGGGGCGATCGCCGCCGCGTCGCCGGGCCAGGCGTCGCCCCGGTCGGCGATCCCGAACACCCACCCGTCCTGGGCCAGCGCGTCGAAGCAGGTGTCGGCCCAGACCGTGACCACGGGCACCGTGAACGCCCGGGTTTACCTGGCGGGCCAGGACCCGGCCGGGCTGGCCGCGTACGCCGAGGCGGTCAGCACGCCGGGCAACGCCAGCTACGGCCAGTACCTGACCCCGGCCGAGGTCCAGCAGCGGTTCGGCCCGACCAGCGACCAGATCAACGCGATCAAGTCCTGGCTGACCGGCGCGGGCCTGGACGTGACCTCGGTCGTCGACCAGGCCGACGGGTACGTCGCGGTGACCGGTTCGGTGAGCGACGCGGCCAAGGCGTTCAGCGTGACGTTCCGCAACTACCGGGGACCGGACAAGCGGACCGACCGGGCGCCGGCCCAGGCCGCCACCGCCCCCGCGTCGGTGAGCGACGCGATCGTCGCGGTGACCGGGCTGGACACCGCCAGCCACCAGATGAAGCCGGCCGACACGCTGCCCCCGCCCCCGCCGAACTACTGGACGGCCGGCCCGTGCTCGCAGTACTACGGGCAGAAGATCGCGACCACCGAGCCGCCGGCCTACGGCACCCATCAGCCGTGGACCAACTGCGGTTACACCCCGGCCCAGGTCCGCAGCGTCTACGGGGTGACCGCGTCGGGCATGACCGGCCAGGGCCAGACCGTGGCCATCGTGGACGCCTACGCCTCGCCGTCGATCCTGTCCGACGCCAACGAGTTCTCCACCACGGTCGGCGACCAGCCGTTCGCCAGCGGCCAGTTCCACCAGTATCTGCCGGCCAGCTTCAACAGCACCGACGCGTGCGGCGCGGCCAGCTGGTACCCGGAGGAGACGCTGGACGTCGAGTCGGTCCACGGGCAGGCGCAGGGCGCAGGAGTCAACTTCGTGGCCGGCGCCAGCTGCAACGACTCCGACCTGCTGGCCGCCGAGGCGTTCATCGTCAACGACCACGTCGCCAGCATCGTCAGCAACTCGTTCGGCGAGCCGTCGGACACCGAATCGATCGCCAGCGCCTACGACCAGGTGTTCGAGATCGGGGCGACCGAGGGCATCGGCTTCTTCTTCTCCTCGGGCGACTCCGGGTACGAGTCCCCCGACGAGGACCCGGGCGTTTCGGACCAGATCCAGACCGACTACCCGGCCGAGAGCCCGTGGGTGACGGCGGTCGGCGGCACCAGCCTGGCCATCGGCCGGGCCAGGAACTATGAGTTCGAGACCTCCTGGGGCACGATGAACGACGAGCTGGCCGCGAACGGGAAGTCCTGGTCCAGCCAGCCGCCCGGCACCTACCCGGCCGATTACGACGGATCCAGCGGCGGCGGGGTCAGCACGGTGTACAGCCAGCCCGCCTACCAGCGAAGAGTTGTACCGGCCCGCCTGGCCACCCACCTGCCCAACGGCACGGTCAGCACCACCCCGATGCGGGTCGAGCCGGACGTGGCCGCGCTGGCCGACCCGAGCACCGGGATCCTGGTCGGTGAGACCACGCTGCAGCCGGACGGCAAGACGTATGCGTTCTCGCTGAGCCGGACCGGCGGCACGAGCGTGGCCGCGCCGACGTTCGCGGGCGTCGAGGCCGACGCCCAGCAGGCCGCCGGGCACGACCTCGGCTTCGCCAACCCGGCCATCTACCAGCGGTACGGGACCGCCGCCTTCCACGACGTCACCGACCACCCGCTCGGCCCGGGCTACCTGGCCGAGGTCCGGCAGAACTACACCGACCCGTCGACCAAGACGGGCCCGCTGCTGACCTACCTGCGCACGCTGGGCATCGACGGTGAGGGCGCGGCCGCGCTGCCCGCGGTGCGCGGCTACGACGACGCCACCGGGGTGGGGTCACCGAAGCTGTACATCGAGTCGTTCGGGCGCCGCTGAGGCCGCACCGGACGGGCCGAACGGCCCGGCTGAACCGAACTCAGCCGGGCCGGAGCAGACGGAGCACGCAGTCGGCGAACCAGGCCTGGAACCGGCCGGGCGGCCAGCCCCGCGATCCGGTCAGCCGGGTGAACACGGCCGGATCCATCAGCAGCCACACGGTGTCGGTGGCCTCGGCCCGGTCGAGGCCGTCGCGGAGTGACCCGCGGCGGGCCAGGCCGTCGACCAGCCAGGCCGCCATCACCTCGCGCTGGGCCGCCATCTGCGCGGCCACCGCGCCGATCTCCTCGTCCAGCCGGGCGGCGTCCAGGGCGGCCAGGACCAGCCCGGCCGCCCGGCGGGCCGACGTCGTGAGCGCGGCGGCGAACTCGGCCACGAAGCCGCCGGCGTCCGCGCAGGCCTGCGCCCGCACCGCCCAGGCCCGGTCCAGCATGGCCACCGGGGTGTCGTCGCCCGCGGTGGCCACGTCGATGGCCGCCTTGAGCAGCCGCGCCTTGGTCCCGAACCCGGCCTCCACGGTGGGCACCGACACGCCCGCGGCCGCCGCGACCGCCTTCACCGTGGTACCGGCGTACCCGGTGGCCAGGAACTGCTGGGTCGCGGCGGACAGGATGCGGGCCCGGGTCCGGCGGGCCTGCTCCTGGCGGCGCGCGGACTGATAGGGGCGCCGGCTGACCGTCTCCGGCCGGCTCGCCGGTGAGTCCATAATTGGCTATGGTACTGCCATAGTTAATCTTCACGAGGGAGGCGCGATGGCGGACGATCCGGGAGTCGAGGGGTCGGTGGCCCGGCCGGGCGGGGTGTCGTACCTGGCCATTCCGGCCCGGGACGTGGCGCGGTCGGCCGAGTTCTACCGGGCCGTGTTCGGCTGGGAGTTGCGCGGGGACCCGGACGAGCCCAGCTTCAGCGACGGCACCGGCCACGTGATCGGCCACTGGCGCACCGACCTGGACGTGGCCGCCGACGCCGGGGTGCGGCCGTACGTGTACGTGGAGGACCTCGGGGCGGCCCTGGAGCGGGCGGCGGCGCAGGGAGCGGAGATGGTGGCTGAGCCCTACCCGGAGGGCAGCCTGCGGATCGCGGTGATCCGGGATCCGGCCGGTAACGCGGTCGGCGTCTGGACGGGCCCGGCCCAGCCGGGCTGAGCACTTCCCGTGGCGGCCCCAACTGGCCCCCGGCACCCAGCCCCGCCCCCATTAGGCTGGGACGGTGCCGCCGGGTTCTGAGCCTGTTCTGTCGCTGCCGGAGTGGATCGTGCTGAGCCTGGTCGGCGAAGGAGTGACCCACGGCCACGCCGTGACCCGGCAGCTGGCTCGGTCCGGCGGCCTGGGCCAGGTCTGGAACGTTCAGAAGGCAGTGGTCTACCGCTCCCTGGACCGGCTCAGCGTTCTGGGCCTGATTCGCTCGGCCGGAGAGGAAGACTCACCCAAGGGGCCGGCCCGGCTGCTGGTCGAGGCCACCGACGCGGGGCGGGCCGCCGCGGTGACGTGGCAGCAGCAGCCGGCTCAGCACACCCGTGACATCCGGTCCGAACTTCTGGTCAAGCTGGCCCTGCTGGATCGGTCCCGTACCGACCCGCATGACCTGCTCATGGCCCAGCGGGCCGTTCTGGCCCCCGCGGCCGAGGTGATGCGGGACCGGATCGCCGTGGCGGCCGGCTTCGAACGCACTCTGCTGCGGTGGCGATACGAGACCACCGCCGCCACCCTCCGCTTCCTGGACGCTCTGCTCGTGAACCCGTCCGATCCACTGCCGATGATGACGGACAGATGAAGATTCTTGCGCTGGGCGATCGAGATTCGGCCCAGATCACCCACCGCGCCCTCGACGCTGCGTTCGCCTTGATGCCCAGCGACGTTGAGTGCGAGTGGACCGCAACTGACAGCCGCGAAGCCCGCGACCTCGATCGGGCGGACGGGATCTGGCTCCTGCCCGGCTCCCCCTACCGCGACGACGCGGCCGCGTACGCAGCCATCGACCACTGCCTGCGGACGGGCGTGCCGTATCTGGGGACATGCGCCGGCTTCCAGTACGCCTGCGTCGCGCTGGCGCGGGCCCGGGCCGGGATCGCGGGCGCAGCCCACGCGGAAAGCGATCCAGCGGGCGAGGCCCTGGTTGTCGCGCCGCTCACGTGCTCGCTCTACGGTGAACGCCGCTGGGTCGCGCCCAGCGCGGGAACCCGGCTGGCCGAGATCTGCGGCCTGGCGCCGTTCAGCGGGTTTCACTGGTGCGGCTATGGCCTGGCGCCCGCCGCCGAGCAGCTTCTGGTCAACGCGGGCGTGGTCCTCAGCGCTCGCGCCGAGGACGCCGGGGTGGAGGCGATCGAGCTACCCGGCCATCCCTTCTTCATCGCCACCGCCTTCCAGCCGCAGGTCGGCCTGGGCGAACAGCAAAAGCTGCACCCGCTCATCCTCGCGTTCCTCGACGCCGTCCGGGCCGCGGCCGGACGCCGCGGGTGAGAGCGGAGATCCGGACCAGGGAGCGGGCGCGGGCTGAGGACGGCGACGGCCGCCCGCCGGGCCCGGGTGGGGCGGTGGCGAGCGGCCGTCGGACGCTGGTGCTGGTCAGCTCAGGTGCTGGGCGACTTCCTTGGCGGCATCGGCGCCGTAGGCGGTCTCGAAGCGGGCGGTGAGGGCGTCCGGGGTGAGCTGGTACTCCTGGGTGCCCACGGTCTCCAGTACGGAGGCCGCGACCAGGCAGCCGAGCTGGGCGGCCCGCTCCAGCGGGAGCTGCCAGGCCACCGCGGCCAGGAAGCCCGCGCGGAAGGCGTCGCCGCCCCCGGTGGGGTCGACGGCCTGCACGCCGGGGACCGACGGCACGGTGACCGCGGGCTGGCCGGCCTGGCTGACCCGGGCGCCGTCGGCGCCGAGCGTGGTGACCTGGGTCTGGACCCGGCCGAGGATCTCCTCGGCGCTCCAGCCGGTCTTCTGCTCGATCAGGGCCAGCTCGTACTCGTTCGAGAACAGGTAAGCCGCGCCGTCGATCAGCTGGCGGGTCTGCTCGCTGTCCATCCGGGGCAGCTGCTGCGACGGGTCGGCGGCGAACGGAATGCCCGCGGCGGCCGCCCCGGCCGTGTGCCGGAACATCGCCTCGGGGTCATCCGCGCCGATCAGGACCAGGTCGACTCCCCCGGTCCGGGTGGCGACGTCCTCGATGGAGATGTCCCGCGCCTCGGCCATCGCCCCCGGGTAGAACGAGGCGATCTGGTTGCCGTCCTGGTCGGTGGTGCAGACGAACCGGGCGGTGTGGTTCCGCTTGGACTCCAGCACCGCACTGGTGTCGACGCCGTGCGCCTCCAGCCAGGTGCGGTACTCGGCGAAGTCCTGCCCGACGGCGCCGACCAGCAGGGGCTGCAGGCCAAGGCAGCCCATACCGAACGCGATGTTCGCGGCCACGCCGCCCTTCCGGATCTCCAGGCCGTCCACCAGGAACGACAAGGAGACCCGGTCGAGCTTGTCCGCGATCAGATGCTCGGTGAATTTACCGGGGAAGGTCATCAGGTGGTCGGTGGCCACCGACCCCGTG
>Ga0209112_10000146_pt1 | contig 12131 bp, 4 predicted proteins | sample TexAe_OM3H0_O3_FD_187947 | JGI IMG/M metagenome (GOLD analysis project Ga0209112, IMG submission 187947) | Forest soil microbial communities from Davy Crockett National Forest, Groveton, Texas, USA - Texas A ecozone_OM3H0_O3 (SPAdes) (version 2) | ecosystem: Environmental > Terrestrial > Soil >...
GCCGAGGCCGTTGCAGAGGATCGCGGTCCCCCGATGCGCCCACGTCACCGCCATTCCCTGCCCCCCGGCCGCCGCATCCTCGATGGCGGACTGGATCACCGGGGTGGCCTCGGTTTCCCTGCCCCGGAACGACGCCAGCATCATGGCGGCGTAGGGCGCGTAGCCAGACCCTGTCGCCTCGCGGACCGCATCGGCCTCCGCGATCAGCGAAGCGGCGGCCGCAAGGTCACCACTCCATACGGCATCCAAGGCCGTCTGGTTCAGCAGGAACGGAAGCTGGCCCAGCGCGCCGGCCTCACGGGCGAGCTCGACTTGCCTCTCGGTTACGCGCCAGCCCTCGCCGTCCCACAGGGCGCTGTCCGCAACCCTGGCCACCCAGCCCCAGCGGAGTACCTCTTCTACGGTGCTGTCCGCGCTGGCAATGGCGCTCGTTGCCTGCCGCAACATCGGTGCGGCGGCCGCCGGCCCGTCGGTGACCCACAGCGCCAGGCCGTTCAGCAGCAGGTCGACCCGGCGCGGCTCGTGCGCGGACGGAGGCAGGGCCCGGGCGGCGCGGGAAACCTCCAGCACGTCGCCGGCGCCCGCCAGATGCCCGGCGAAGCTCGCTGCGTACCACGCGTCGAGGTAGGTCTGGCGCGCCAGTTCGAGGCTGAGCGGCTCGAGCCGCTTGGCCGCCTTCAGCAGCAGCGGGGGAGCGTCGCTGCCCGGACCGGAGGCGAACGCGACCTGCCCGCGCAGCAGGTCCGCCCGGGCGCTTTGCAGCTCATCAAGCGGCCCGGCCTCCGCGGCGGCGACCAGTTCCAGGGCCTTGCCGAACGCGCCGGCCTGCAAGCTGGCCTGCGCCGCGGCGAGCGTGCGCCCGGCACGTTGCGCAGGGTCGGGGGTCAGCAGTACCGAACGTTCCAGGAACGCGGCGGCGGCGGCCAGCCCGCCGCGGGCCTGTGCCCGGCCCGCCGAGCGCTCCAGTTCCGCGGCGACGTCCTCATCGGGCTCGGCGGCGGCCGCTGCCCGGTGCCAGGCCCGGCGGTCCGGGTCAGCCACCGGGTCGGTGGCCTCCGCCAGCGCCGCGTGCATCTGCTGCCGCTCCGGGAACGACGCCGACCAGTAGGCCGCCGAGCGCAGCAGCGGATGCCGGAACCGCACCCGGGCGCCGAACTCCATCAGCCCCGCTTCGGCCGCCGGCACCGCCGCCTGGGCCGGGAGTCCCAGCTGTCCGGCGGCCTGCCACACCAGCGACGGGTCGCCGGTCGGATCGGCGGCCGCGAGCTGCAGCAGCCGCCGGGCCTGGTCCGGCAGGGCCTCCAGCTGCCGCCGGAAGCTCTCCTCGATCCGGCCGGTCAGCGGCCCGGTGCCCGGCAGGCCGAACCCGCCGGCCAGCTCCGTCAGTGTCAGCCCACGCGGCAGCTCAAGCAGTGCCAGCGGATTGCCCCGCGTCTCGGCCACGATCTGGTCCCGCACCCGCCCGTCCAGCGGCCCGGCCAGCGCTGAGTCCAGCAGCGCCCGCGCATCGCCGGACCCCAGCCCGTCCACCACCAGCTCCGGCAGCCCTGCCAGTTCCGCTCCTGGCTCCCGGGCCCCGAACACCAGGCCCACAGCATCGGCCGCCAGCCGCCGCGCCACAAACCCAAGCACCTGCGCTGAGGCCCGGTCCAGCCACTGCACGTCATCGACCACGCAAACCAGCGGCCGCTTCCCGGCCGCCTCCGACAGCAGGTTAAGCACAGCCAGCCCGACCAGGAACCTTTCCGGCACCGGGCCCGCGCTGATGCCGAACGCGGTCCGCAGCGCCTCCCGCTGCGGCCCCGGCAGCCCCTCCAGGCGGTCCAGCACCGGTCCGCACAGCTGATGCAACCCGGCGAACGCCAGCTCCATCTCGGACTGCACCCCCGCCACCCGCACCACCCGGCACCCGGCCGCCTGACCGGCCAGGTAATCCAGCAGCACGGTCTTGCCCACCCCCGGCTCACCGCGCACCACCAGCACCCGGCTCTCACCCGCCCGCACCGCGTTAACAAGCCGGTCAAGCACACCGCGCTCGCTGCGCCGGTCCGTCAGCCCGCCCGCACGCCCCCGCCAGGAATCTGCAGCCACCTGCGCCACGCTACGCAGCCGCGACGCCGGCAGCGGCAGGGGTGCCCACCGGGGCAGGACAGTGCCCGAACGCCGCCCCCCGATTGATCTCCTGAGCGCGAACGTCTACGCCGTCTCCTGGCTGATGATCTTGGTTCACAAGCCCGGACATACCCGGCATGCGGCCACGGGAAAAGATAATCGGGCGTACAAGGCGTCCGGGCGAGCCGCGACTTGGGCATCCTGAGCGGTTGGCGCCTCGCCGGTTGCGGTCCGGAAGGGCGGCAGCCCGGCCGTGTGCCGGGTCTGCCGTCGGCGTCACTAGCCAACCGCACTGTGCACCTAGCGGATTTCAGCGCGGTCTTCACGTGATGACAATGACAGATGTCCGGGAGCTCTGGTCTAACAGGAGGCACATTATGCCGACGACGAGACGAACGACATGACAGCGGTGATCGATGGCTCCTCGCCGGGAATAGGCCCGCAACCAACCTTGCTGGTGCGACCTTTCGGCAGCGAGGTGATGCGCGGCCGTGAGGCAGAGCAGAGGATGGTCCGTGACCTGCTGCGGCGCGCCCGACGGGGGCTTGGCGCAATGGCACTGGTGGAGGGGGAGCCGGGGATAGGCAAATCCCGGCTGCTCCATGACTCCACCGACGAAGCCGCGCGGCAGGGTTTCTCGCTGGCGGCGGGAGCCGCGGACCAGATGGGCAGGACGATCCCGTTCTTTGCGCTGCGCACGGCCTTTCCCGAGTCTTTCGCCGGGCTCACCGGTGACGGTGATGACCACGATCTGCCGGATGCGCCCTCGTGGTGGATCGGCCAGATACGAGAGCACTTGGAGCAGCGGGCTTCGGCCGCTCCGGTCCTCGTGTGCCTAGACGACCTGCAATGGGCGGGCCCGGCCACGCTGGCGGCGCTGCGGACTTTGCCGCGGGAACTGAAGCGGTACCCGGTCGCGTGGCTCCTTGCCCGGTCAAGCATGCCGCGGCAAGACACGGAGTACCTGTTCAGCGTCCTGCAAAAGGATGGTGCCGCCCGTATCAGCCTGGCCGCTCTCGGTGATGACGCCGTGGCGGCGCTGCTGGCGGACGCGTTCGGCGCGCCGCCGGACCAGGCTCTGCTGGCCCTGGCTTGCGATGCCGCCGGGAATCCGTCACTGCTCACCGAGCTGATCCTCGGCCTGCGTGACGATGATGCCGTGCAGGTGGCCGACGGCCGTGCCGTGCTCGTCTCCGCGGAGCTTCCACCTCGTATGCATCATGTCGGGAAACAGCGGCTCGACGGCCTCAGTAAACGGGCCCGGCACATGCTGGTGACCGCGACTGTGCTAGGCGCCTCGTTCCGGCTGGAAGACGCAGCCGAGATGCTCGGTGTAACGCCGGCCGCGCTGCTCCCCGCGATCGAGGAGGCGATGGACGCGGGGATCATGACCGCGGCCGAGAACGCGTTCTCGTTTCGGCACCCGCTCCTGCACCGCGCTGTCAGCGACATGACTCCGTGGCCTGCGCGCAGTGCGCTGCACCGCCAGTACGGCCAGATCCTGCTGCGCCGCAGCGAATCACCGGCCGCGGCTGCCCATCACCTGCTCCGGGCCGCGTATCCGGGCGACCCCGCGTCGCTGGCCGATCTTGACAAGGCGGCGGCGCAGATGGCGGGGCGCGCTCCGCAGACCGCGGTGCAGCTAGCGCTGCACGCGCTGGAGTTGACGCCTTCCGCCGACCCGGGAGCGCTTGGGCGCTCGGTGGCGGCCTGCGAAGCCCTAGCCGCAGCCGGTCGGCTCGATCAGGCCGCCAGGATCGCTCGCAGCGTACTGGCCAAGCCACTGCCGCCCGTAACCGAGGCCAGGCTGCGGTGCGTTCTATCTTCAGTAATGTGCGCGCGTGGCCAGGCCAGCGACGCCCTTGCCGAAGCCAGGATAGTGCTGGCCCAGCCGGGGCTGCCTGACGACCTGCGAGACCAGGCGCTGACCGCGCAGCTGCAGGCTCTTGCCGGGTTGCGTGACGAACTCGGCGGGTCCGTAGCCGACGCCATCCTTGCCGCTCCTGCCCGCCGCGACGGCCAGACCGTCGTGGCGGCCCGCGTCGCCCGCGCGGCCGTGGCCTGGGACAAGGGCCAGATCGACGAGGGGCTTAAGCTGCTGCGGGACGCCGCTCGTCACGGCAGCGGGATCTCGCCCGATGCACGCCATGCCCAGCCGCTGCTCGCCCTTGCCGCCGCCCTCATCGACCTCCGCCACCTTGATGAGGCGGAGAGCATCCTCCAAGCCACTGACAACCGGACGTTGCAGGGCATCCCAGCCCAGGCGGCGCTGTCCATCCTGCGGGCGCGAATCCACCTGGCCAACGGCCGGCTCGCCGACGCCGCCGCCGAAAGCCAGACGACCCTAGCCACCGCCGAGGTCCTGGGAGCAAACGGATACGCCGCCACCGCGCATTGCGTTCTCGGCATGATCGCGCTGCGCCGGGGCGACATCGCGGCCGCGGTCAGCCAGATCGGCAGGCGCCCCGCGCAGACGCCGCATTTTCCCGGCTTCTACGCACGCACCGAAACCACCATGGCCGGAGCCGTGATTTGCGAGGCACGCGACGGCGCGGCCGCAGCCATTGGCCATATCCGTCAGTTCTGCGCCGATCTCCCGGCGCATCGCGGATACCTGCTCGGGGACTCCGCTATTACGGCTTGGATGGTGCGCACCGCGCTGGCCGTCGACGACGATGAGCTCGTCGCGATCGTCGTCGACGCAGCCGAAGCCCTCGCCAGTGACAATCCCGGATATCCGGCCATCACTGCCGCTGCGGTGCACAGCCTGGGCCTTGCCAGCGAAGATCCGGCGCGCCTCGCCCGGGCCGCCGAGCAGTACAGCGACCCGTGGGCCAAGGCCTCCGCGGCAGAGGACCTCGCCGCCGTGCATGTCAGGCAGGCAGACAGAGAGCAGGCGATCTACCAGCTCACGCAAGCTCTGCGTGGATATCAGCTAGTCGGCGCGGCCACCGACACGGCCCGGGTACGCCGTCAGCTTCGCCAGCTCGGCGTGCGGCGCCGCCACTGGACACTACCGGCAGAAAAACCGGTCGCCGGATGGCCAAGCCTGACCGACACCGAACGCACCGTGTCGGAACTCGTCGCCAAGGGAATGAACAACCGGCAGGTTGCCGACCAGATGTATATCAGCGTGCACACCGTGGCCTTCCACATGCGCCAGGTATTCCGCAAGCTCAGCATCGGCTCGCGCGTCGAACTCGCCCGCATCGTCCTGCAGCAAGCTTAACCGCCATCAATCGTCCCAAATTTAGATATTACTGACTTTTTATGCTTTAAGTCCACCTGTTACCATCCTGGGGGCGGCCGCCTAAGTGGTCACGGGCCGCCTGAGGGGGGTCCGATCAGCGATGGCCGGGGCGCGCGGGCCGACGGGGCTGGTAGGCCGGGTGGGCGAGCGCGGCGTGATCGACGGGCTGATCGAGGACGTACGCTCCGGGCACAGCAAGGTGCTCGTCATGCACGGCGACCCCGGCATTGGGAAGACCGCCCTGCTTGGTTATCTGGCCGACCGGGCGGCGGGATGCCGGATAGTCCGCGCGACGGGAGTCCAGTCCGAGATGGAACTGGCCTTCGCCGGGCTGCACCAGATATGCGCGCCGCTGCTGGATGACTCGCTGGATCGCGTGCCGGCACCGCAGAGGGAAGCGCTGCGAACGGCATTCGGGATCAGCGCCGGACCATCGCCCGACCGGTTCCTTACCGGGCTCGCTGTCCTCAGCTTGCTGTCGGCTGCCGCCGAGCAGCGGCCGCTCATCGGCTTCGTCGATGACGCGCAATGGCTGGACCGGGCTTCCGCCCATGCCCTCGGCTTCGCGGCGCGCCGACTGGCTGCCGAACCCGTCGGATTGGTATTCGCCACCCGGGCGCTGAGCGATGAGTTGGCCGGGCTGCCCACAATGGCGATCGGCGGCTTGCGGGAGGCCGACGCCCGGGCGCTGCTCGACTCGGTGCTGGCCTGGCCGGTAGACGCCCCGGTCCGGGACCTGGTCATCGCCGAGACACGGGGCAATCCGCTGGCACTGCTTGAGCTTCCCCGCGGGCTCACCCCGGCAGAGCTCGCCGGCGGGTTCGGGCTGCCCGGTGCGTCCCAGCTGTCCGGGCGGATCGAAGACTGTTTCCTGCGGCAGATCAGCGCTCTGCCCCGCAACACGTATCAGGTGCTCCTGCTGGCGGCCGCCGAGCCGTCCGGGAACACCGCGCTCGTATGGCAGGCAGCGGCCAAGCTCGGTATAGGCGTCGCTGCGGCCGTTCCCGCGGCGGAGGCGGCGCTGGCCGATTTCGGGGCCTGGGTGCGCTTCCGTCACCCGCTGGTGCGCTCCGCGGTGTACCGGTCTGCCTCGGTCCAGGAACGGCGCGCGGCGCATGGTGCGCTGGCCGATGTCATTGACCCAGTGGCCGATCCCGACCGGCGGGCCTGGCACAGAGCCCAGGCAGCTCCGGCTCCGGAAGAGGACGTCGCCGTCGAACTTGAGCAATCGGCCGGGCGGGCCCAGGCCCGGGGTGGGCTGGCGGCCGCGGCGGCGTTCCGGGAGCGGGCCGCGCTGCTCACGCCCGACCCGGTACGGCGAGTGGCGCGGATTGTCGCCGCCGCCCGGGCAAAGCGCGACGCGGGCGAACTAGACGCAGCGCTCGGGCTGCTGGTCGCGGCGGACGCCGGGCCGCTTGACGAGCAGCTGACCGCGGAGGTGGCGCTTCTGCGCGGGGAGATCGCGAGCGACCAGCGGCGCGGCGCGGACGCGGCCCAGCTGCTGCTCGCCGCTGCGGGAAACGTCGCGCCCATCAATGCGCCCCTGGCCCGGACGACGTATCTGGAAGCGCTCTGGGCCGCGATCTGGGCCGGTGACCCGCACGGCCTGCGAGCGGCCGCGAAGGCCGCGCGGGCGATGCCACCGAGCCCGGGGCCGCGGCGACCGGTGGACCTGCTGCTCGACGCGCTGGCGCTGCGGTGCACCGAAGGCTACGCGGCAGCCGTGGCAACGCTGAAGCAGGCGAACGAGCAGGTGCGTGCCCGGAATGGGGACATCAAGGAAACCGAATGTTGGAACTGGCATCCGGGTGCCCTTGTCGCGATCGAGCTGTGGGACTTCGAGGTATGGCAGGCCATCGCCGCCGCGCAGGCCCGGCTGGCCAGGGAAACGGGAGCGCTGGTAAACCTCCAGTTCGCGCTGTGTTACCTAGCCAGGACCCATTTGCTCACCGGGGAGCTGGCCACGGCGGCCGGGCTGATCGGGGAAGACCGGCTGATCGCCGAGGCGACCGGGAACCCCCCCTTTCACTACGCTGCCATAATGCTCGCCGCGTGGCGTGGCGATGAGACGCGCGTGACCGAGTTGGCTGAGGCAGCAATGCGGCGGCCCGCCGCGGGCGAGCTAGGGGTGGACGCCACCTTCGCCGCGTGCGCTAAGTCTGTCCTGAACAACGGCCTCGGGCGCCATGACCTGGCTTGCGATGCTGTTGAGCAGCTGTTCGCCCACTTTCAGCTGGACCCGGCCGCCTACGTGACCTACTCCCCGATAATCATGCCGGAGCTGGCGGAGGCTGCCCACCGGACAGGTAACTCATCTCTCGTCAGCGCCGTACTCGGCTGGCTGTCCGAGCGCGCTCGCCTGACGCCGAATGACTGGGTACTCGGCGTGGAGGCGCGGATTCGAGCGTTCCTCGCGAACGGCCGCGAAGCCGACGCGCTTTACCGGGAATCGGTCGAGCGGCTCAGCAGGACGCGCTTGCGGGCCGAGTTCGCCAGGTCGGTCCTGCTCTACGGGGAGTGGCTGCGCGGGGAAGGCCGCAGGGCCGAGGCCCGAGAGCAGCTCAGAACGGCCTACGAGTTGTTCCTTGAGATGGGGGCGGAAGCATTCGCCGAACGTGCCGCCCGCGAGCTCAGTGCTAGCGGGGAGACCATTCGCAAACGTCCGACGGGTGCTTCCGTCGGCGGCGGGGGCGCCGACGTTCTGACGTCTCAGGAGTCGCAGGTCGCTGCCCTTGCCCGGGACGGCCTGTCCAATCCGGAGATCGCCGCACGACTGTTCATCAGCGTGCGGACTGTCCAGTACCACCTCAGCAAGGTCTTCACCAAGCTCGGCATCGGCTCGCGCCGGGATCTCCATCGCGTCCTGCCCGCCGTGGACCCAGATACCAGCTAAGCCTGCGAGCGGCCACCCGTTCGATGTCGCGGCGGATGGCCGGCCTGCCCCCGCACGTCCCCCCACTAGGCTGGCCATCCGCCGTCGGTCACTTCGCGCTCTGGTATGGAATGTCCGCGGCGGTAAGGCCTTCGAGTGCCATGCCGAACGGGACGTCCTGGGTGATCCGCCGCCGCAGGTTGATGTTGAGGGTCTGCTTCTGCAGGCTCCTGTACAGCGCCGGCTTGCCGGCGAGCTTGCGGGCGATCTCGATGCCTCGTTCTACGGCGCGCTCGTGCGGCACCACTTCGCTCACCACGCCCCACTGCAGGGCCGTCTGCGCGTCGATCTGCTCGCCGGTCCACAGCAGCCACTTGGCCCGCGCCGTTCCTGCGACCTCTTCCCAGACGACATGCATGCCGTCACCGCCTGTGATGCCGAACGCCGGATGCGGGGAGTCGCTGTACACCGCGCGATCCGACGCGATGTGGATGTCGGCCAGTAGGAGGTACTCGGAGTGAGCCGTGGCGGGCCCGTTAGCGACACCGACCACCGGCATCGGCAGGTCGATGAAACGCTGCAGCACCTTGGCGCCCTCGACACGGGTCTTTTCCCACGCCGCCGGCTTGAAGATCTCGCCGAGGCTCGGCCCGTCGACCTGGTCCATGAACACGTCGCCCGTTCCGGTGAGGACGAGCGCTGCGTTGTCCTTGTCGAGCGAGATCTCCTCCAGCGCGGCAGGGAGGTCCTGGTGCGTCTGGCCGGTGAACACGATCGGGCCGCCCTTGGTGTGGAAGCGGAACACCAGTACGCCCGCTTCGTCCCGTGTGAAGGCGAAATTCTCATACTTATCGAAATACGACGGAGTTCCCACGCCTGGTCCCTTCCCGATGCTTCAAGGTCGCTGCTCAAGCTTCGTCGCAGTCACCGGGGGGCCACACCGTCAAGGCTAATAGTCCGTTAGGCCGGGCCCCGGGCTAGACAGTCATAAGCCGATGCACCGGCCAGCCGACTGTGCGGTTGGCGGATTCGGGCGTGACCTGGGCCGATACATACTCGGGACAACGATCGCCGCAGGAGGCGGCCAGCAGCTGAGAGGACCGCTCACCGCCACCCGCATGCTTACGAGGTAGGGGAACATGACCACGGTGATCGAAGGCGGCTCGTCCGCAACCAGGGCGAATAGCAGGAGCCCGGCACGGGCCGACAATCGCAAAGCCCTGCGGGGACGTGCCGCCGAGCAGCGCGCGATCGGCCAACTGTTGTGCAGCGCCCGGAGCGGCACCTCAGCTGTGCTGCTCGTGGATGGCGAACGTGGCATCGGAAAGTCCGCGCTGCTGCAAGAGGCGGTGAGCGAGGCGGCTCAGCAGGGCTTCTCGCTGGCCGTGGGTGCGGGTGACCGGCTGGGCCGCCACGTGCCGTTCTTCGCTTTCCGGACGGCGATACAGGCGCCGTTCGGTACGGCGGCGGACGGCGGCCACCGGGAAGGGCCAGCCTTCCTGCACTGGCAGATACGCGCGCTGCGAGATCGGCTTGCGCAGCGGGCAACGGTGGCTCCCCTGCTGATTTGCCTGGATGACATGCACTGGGCCAGTAGAGAGACACTGCTCGCCCTGCGGGTTCTGCCAGGGGAACTGGCGAGGCATCCGGTGGCCTGGATCCTTGCCATGGCCCGTACGCCGCAGGACTCGGGAACAGCGGCCGTGTTCAAGGCCCTCGAAAGTGAGGGCGCGCAAGCTGTCGGCCTGGCTCGCCTGAGCGATCAGGCTGCCGCGGAAATGCTGGCTGACATGCTCGGCGCGCCACCGCACGAGAAGCTGCTCGATATGGCCACTAGTGCTGCCGGCAACCCGTTGCTGCTGGCCGCGATGGTCAGCGGCCTGCGCGACGAAGGTGGCATCCAGATCATCGACGGCCGAGTTCAGCCGACTTCTGGTGGGCTGCCGCAACGAGCCGGCCGGGTGGCGCGTTCATGGCTTGACGGCCTCACCAGTCCAACCCGGCAGATGCTGGGCGCGGCGGCGGTGCTGGGCGGAACGTTCCGGCTACACGACATCGCTGACATTCTTGGCGAGACGCCCACCGCGCTGCTGCCCAGGCTCCAGGAGGCCCTGGACGCCGGAATCGTGACGGCGAATGACGACAAGCTCTCCTTCCGGCACGCTCTGGTAGCGGATGCCTCGGTCGGCCTTATCCCGCTGCCGGCGCGCAGGACCCTGCACAGGCAGTTCGGGGAGATTCTGCTCAACCGAGGCGAATCGGCGGCTACCGCAGCCGCTCACCTGTTCGAAGGTGCCGAGCCGGGCGAGCCCGGCTCGCTCGCCGGGCTTGACCGGGCGGCCGCGCGGATTAAGCAGTCTCACCCGAAGAGCGCAGCCGACCTGGCCCTGCGCGCGCTAGAGTTCACCTCTGCCGCCGATCCGGCCATGCCACAGCGCGCAGTAGCGGCCGCCGAAGCCCTCGCCGCTGCCGGACGTCCGGAACCTGCCGCGCGAATCGCACGCGAGATCCTCGCACGACCCGTGCAGGTCGTGGCCGAAGCCAGGATCCGCTCCGCCCTGTCCACGGCGCTGTGTGCGAGCGGGCGGACCCAGGACGCAAGAGCGGAGGCCGAGCGAGCGCTCGCGGTGACCCCGGAGTTGCCAGCCGAGGCAAAGGACTTTGCCCTGGCGGCGGAACTGCAGGCAGTCGACGCGCTAGCCGACGACGAGTCGGCCGGCAAGCTATCCGCCAGCATCCTCGCCTCGCCCGGCCGGCACGGTGGGCACGCTATCACCGGTGCCATTACTGCCCGAGCGGCGATGACGTGGCGCGACGGAAAGGTCGGCGAAACACTCGACCTCCTGCGAGACGCCGCACGTGACGGCATGGGGGTCTCACCTGACGCCAGGCGCTGCCAGCCACTCCTGGTCCTCGCCGCCCGGCTGATAGACCTGCGCCAGCTTGACGAGGCAACCGCCGTCATCCGGTCGGCCGACAACGGCGTCCTGCGCGGAATGCCGCAGGAAGCCGTGCTGTCCATTCTCCACGCCCGCGTTCACCTGGCCGGCGGCAATCTTGACGAGGCGGAAGCCGAGGGCAGGTCGGCCCTTGCTACCTCCGTGGGGCTGGCCGCGCACGCTTTTGCCGCCGCCGCGCATTCGGTACTCGGCGCCATCGCCCTGCGCCGCGGCGACCTGCCGGCCGCCGCCCGATATGTCGCGAGCTGCCCCGCGCTGCTGCCGCACATAGCGGCCGTATACGCCAGCGTGGAAAGCGCCCTCATCGAGGTGCAGCTAACCGAGGTGCGGGACGGTCCCGCCGCTGTCATCGGCCAGATCCGGGAGGTCTGCGCCGATCTGCCAAGGCTTCGCGGGCTGCTGCTTGCGGATCCTGCCCTCGCCGGCTGGCTCGTGCGTACCGCGCTCGCCGCGGGTGACAGTGAGATCGCCAGCACGGTAGCGGCCACCGCCGATGCGCTCGACGCGGGCAATCCCGGACACCCGGCCGTGGCTACAGCGAGTGCGCACAGCAGGGGCCTGCTGGACCGGGACACGGCCCGCCTGGGCCATGCCGTCACCTCGCACCAGGACCCTTGGGCCAGGGGATCGGCCGCGGAAGACCTCGCATCCTTGCACGCTGACCGGTCTGCCCGCGCCCAGGCCGTGCGCTACCTGAGGTTGGCGCTTGAGGAATACCGGGGGGCGGGCGCGGCTGGCGACCTCGCCCGCATCCGGAACCGCCTGCGCAAGCTTGGCGTCCGTCACCGTCACTGGGAGACGTCCGCGGACAGGCCGGAGGTCGGCTGGGACAGCCTCACCGGCACCGAACGAGCCGTGGCCAGCCTGGTGGCGCAAGGGCTGACTAACCGGCAGGTCGGGGGCCGCATGTACATCAGCGAGCATACGGTCGCGTTCC
>Ga0209112_10000147_pt1 | contig 12076 bp, 9 predicted proteins | sample TexAe_OM3H0_O3_FD_187947 | JGI IMG/M metagenome (GOLD analysis project Ga0209112, IMG submission 187947) | Forest soil microbial communities from Davy Crockett National Forest, Groveton, Texas, USA - Texas A ecozone_OM3H0_O3 (SPAdes) (version 2) | ecosystem: Environmental > Terrestrial > Soil >...
CGGGACCACGCTGGAGGTGTACCGGCTGCTGGCGCTGCGGCTGCTGTCGTCGGCGGGCCATCGCGCCCACCACAACGGCCAAGAGCCCCGATACGGGCCGAGCACCATGTCATTTGTCCGGGCCGTATCCCCCGAAAGGGATGGCCTCGAGCCCGAAGGGGTCGGGGCCGGAGCAGGCGAATCCAGCACCGTCGGGAGTAGTGAGTGATGCCAGTGGGACACGTGCCGGTGGAGGAGCGCGTCCGTACCGAGCTGCAGCGCATCCGGGAGTACGTGGCCGGGGTGCACGGCAGCCTGACCGCGACCAGCGACGGCCTGCTGATTGCCCACGACCTGCCCGACCGGGAACCGACGCAGATCGCCGCGCTGGTCGCCACCACACTGGCCCTCGGCAGCCGGATGACCCTGTCCACCGGCCGGGGCCAGTTCCGCGAGACCGTCACCCGCGGCACCGAGGGTTATCTGGCTGTCTACGCGGCGGGCCAGAGCTCGATCGTGGCCGTTATCGGTACGCCGCGGCTGAACGTCGGGATGCTGCAGTACCAGGTGCGGGACATCATCGCCCGGATCGCCTCGTATTCGACCGAGTTCGGGACCTGGGCCGCTCCGGCTACCGTGCGGACGGGGATCAGCGAGGCCCATCGGCCGGATGGCCATGAGCCGGGCGAAGCGGCGATGGAAATGCCGCCGACCCTGCCTGCCCGCCGGCGCACCGCGGAGTAGGGCGCAAGGTCGGTAGCGCGGGTCGCGCGGGGCGGGCGCTCGCGCGGGCTGACCGTTGGGGCCGGGAGATTCAGGTGAGCCGGCGGAGGCCGTCCAGGACCCGGCGGAGCAGGTCGGGGGCGGCCGGGGCGAAGTCTGCGGACTCGGCTCCTTCCCCGTTCCGGGCCGATCCCGCCGGCCGCGTGGCTCGGGCCGGGGCAGGTGGGGTGACCGGCAAGGGCGCGCTGGGGTGGTCGGACGTGTAGGAAGGCTCGGCCGGGCGGCCGAGGGGGGTCCGCTGCGGCCAGCCGTCGGCCACGGCGGGGAACGGCTGGGTGGCGGCCTCCGGGCGCGGGTCGGTGGCGGTTGGTGATCCCGGCTCGGTACGGGCGTGCGGGCGCGGCTCGGTGGGGGTGTACGGGCCGCCGCTCAGCCGACGGCGGGGCTGGCGCTGCGGCAGGACGGGCCAATCCGGGGGAAAGCCGTCGGGCGACTCGGGTGGCTCGGTGCCGCGGGCAGCGACGGCTGGGGTGCGGGGGGCCTCGGCGCGGGCGGCCTCGGCGCGGGCGGCCTCGGGACGGGCGGCCTCGGGGCGGGAAGCCTCGGGGCGGGAAGCCGGATCGGCTCGGTGAGCCCCACGGGCCGGGCGGGCCGCGTGGGCTCCAGACGGCTCGCCCCAGACGGAGGCGGGCGGCTGGGCGGCGGGGTCGGGGCCGGGCGCCGGAGGAGCCGGGGTGGGACCGGCTGGGGTCTGGCCGTTCTGAACATGACCGTCCCAAGGCTGACGGTCCCGGGCCTGGGCGTCCTGAGGCTGGGCGTCCTGGGCCGGGCCGTTCCGGGCTTGGCCGGTCCAGGACTGGCCGGTCCTGGACTGGCCGGCCGGAGTGGGGCTGGCCGGAGTGGGGCTGGCCAGCGTGGCGGGCGGGACGGGCGCTTCGGACTGGGGCCAGGGGCGGCGGGTGGACCGGCGGTGAGACGGATAGGACGGGGAGCCCGGCGCGGCCGGTGCCGTGGACGGCACATCCAAGGGCGCGGGGTCGACCGCTGGCCGCCGAGCGCCTGGGGCGGCTGGGGTGGTCCACGGGGCACGGCCCGCGGGGGCGGACGCGTCGGTCCAGCTGGCCCGGGCGGCGGGGACGTCCGTGCTGGCCGCGGTGACGCTGATGTCCGGGGTGGCCGGGTCGGCGGCGGCTGGGTTTTCGGCGGTCCAGGGGGCAGAAGAGGCCGCGTCGGCTGAGGCGGCGGTGGCGGCCCCAGGCCGGTGGGGCCAGCGGAGTCGGGAAGCTACGGCGAGCGGGTCGGCCAGGGCGGCCCAATCGGACTCCGAGCGGACCGGCGGGACCGCGGCGGCTGCGGCGGGGTGAGCGGTCGGGGCGGGGCTCGTGAGCGGGTCGGAGTAGTCGGGGACGGACTGTTCCGGAGCCGGGTGTCCCAGTGGGTCCGGGCGATCGGCAGCAGGCTGGTTCGGAGCGGGGCGCCGCAGCGGGTCGGGGGGATCGGCGGAAAGGTGTCCCGGGCCCGTAGCCGGGAGGGAGCCGGAGCGGTCCGGGGGAAATTGGCCCGGAGCGTGGCCGGTCAGGGGGTCGGGGTGGCGCGACGAGGACGGGCGGGCCGACGGGACAGAGTGCTCCCGGGCGAGGCCCGGCGAGACGGGGGACGGACCGGCCGGGTCGATCGACGGCCACGGGGGCGGGGTCCAGCGGTCTGGCTGGCCGGGGCCGGGTTCGGGGTCGGCGGAGGTGGGCCGGGGGCCGGCCCCGTTGGTGCTGGCCGCGGGTGCCCGCCAGGTGCCGGGCTCGGACGCGGTCCCGTTCGTACTGGCGGCGGGCTCAGCGGGGAGGACAGGATCCGGGCGGCGGGGAGCAGGGGGTGCGGTGGGGGTGATCAGGTGAGACAGGGTGTCCGGCGGGAGCGGGATGGTCGGGGCGATGGCGGGTGGCACGGACGTGATCGCGGCGCTGGGGGCCGGACGGGGGACGGCGTCCGGTTCGAGGGTCGGAGCGCAGAGGCCGCGGCGGAGCAGGGCACCGAGGGACGTGACGGTCTCGTAGAGGGAGAGACCGGACTGGCGAGCGAGGTCGCGGGGCGACAGCGTGCCGTCGACGCGGCTGGCGATGGCCCATTGGGTGCGGGTGAGGACGGCGGCGGGGCGATCCAGGTCGCGCAGGGCGACGGGAGCGGTGTGGGCGACGCCGGTGCTGGTCATCTGGGCGGCACGCCGGGTGACGTCGGGCTGCACGGCCTCGAGCGGCAGCCGGAGGAACGCCGCGGCCCAGTGGGCGCTGGGGGCTTCGAACCGGATGTCCAGCACCGAGGACTCCCCGGCCAACGGCATCGTTAGCACAATAAGCGCGTCGATGACTGCGGAACGCAGAATGGACCGCAGATCATTTTCCGACATATAGCCACGGCGAACCAGCAGGGCGCCGGAATTGCTCTCGGCCTGGTCGCTGCCGCGGAGGAAATTACGCAATTCGGGCGACGGGCGGAGCGCACCACACAGCCGGGCGGTCAGATCCGGCGCCCACGACGACCGGGCGAAAGTTATCCGGCCTTGGTCAAGGTAGATGGCACCGGCTGGATTGCCATCCACCTCCAGAACGCCTGACGCGCCCTTCCAGCACAGGCTCTCCAGCACGGCCGCCACTTGCGGCCTGGCCAGAACGTCTGATTCGGTCAGCCGAAATCACATCCCCCGGTCGGGTTCCCTGCGAAACACCAACATTTGCCGCCAATACAGCCAACCACAGTGCCGCAAACAGCGCGGCCAACCCGGCCTACCAACGCCCGTTCGCTAACTCTGTGTTTGCCAAATCGACGTTTGCCTACACCGCGTAACCTGGACCCGCTGGACCAGTAGAAAGTGTGGCAATTTACCGAAACTGGGCATTTGCCAACCTCTCGGGCGAATGCCTGCGCACCGTTAGCCCAGTGTAATGAGGGTGTCGAGGCGACTGACCTTACTTCTAGGTTAGTAAATGCTGGTCCCCCTACGGGCGACACCTAAATCATTGATTAAATGCCTGCTCACAGACCTGCTACTACCTTAAGTAACTGATTAACTACTTAATGTGAAAACAATTTATGACGTTTTGATTGATGCTTAACGCGGACGTTCGCTACCTTGGGCGATGCCAACAAGAAAAGCTGGAGGGCGGATTACGTGAACATTGAGACAGCGCTCAAGGAAGCCATGACCATCGACGGTGCCCTCGGCGCTTCGCTGGTGGACTGGGATAGCGGCATGTCCCTCGGCAACCTCGGCGGGGGGAAATATCTCGACCTGGACGTGGCTGCCGCCGGCAACACGGAGGTCATCCGGGCCAAAATGCGGACAATGGAGTCACTTCGCCTAGATGACAACATCGAAGACATTCTGATCACGCTGAACAAGCAGTACCACCTGATCAGGCTGCTCAAGAACTCGCGCAACGAACAAGGTCTTTTCCTGTACCTGGTCCTGGACCGGCAGAAGGCGAACCTGGCCCTGGCCCGGCATCAGCTCCGGCAAATCGAAGCCGAGCTCACGATCTGACCTGGCCGGACGCTGAATTGATCTCCACTAGATTATTCGGCGGCAGGCCATCGGCAATAGCAACGTTTTCTTCAGCACAGACAGAAGTGTCGGTCGTCCATTTTTCAGCGACGATTCTTGATGGACCGACCAACATATCAGTCCGACGTCATGGGCCTGCCTCGCCAGGACAGCACACGGCCCCGGGCCGGTCCCGGCGGCCACCATCGGCCGGTCGGCGCCGAGCTGGACCGCTTCGGCCTCCAGCTCGGCGCCTCCGCATGTCCGGCGGCGCCGGTAGCGCGTGAGGACGGGCGGCAGAAGGGCGGCGGCCGGGGCGCGCTGGCCGGGGCGGCTCGGTGGGCTCGCAAGGCGCGACGGGGCCGGGGCAGCGGGGGCTGGGCGCGACGCGACCGGGCCTGGGGAGGCCGGGTGCACGGGACAGGGCGCACAAGATGAGGGGGCACGGGATGAGGGCTCCCGGCGGGCGGAACTGGGCGACCAGGAGGCCTATCGTCTGCGCGGCTCCGGGCGGCGCAGCAGGCCCTGACGCCTCCTCGGTCCCCGGCGGCTTAGAGTCATAGGCAGGCCCGGAGAAGCGAGGTGGGGCATGCCCGGTGACAACCAGGAGCCGAACCGGATGTTCGGGGCGCCGATGGGCGGGTCATCCCGGGAGCAGAGGCGCGCGCCCAACCGGGTGCTGGGTTTCCCGACGGACATGTTCGCGAACGTGGACGTGGACTTCTTCCGCGGGCTGGTCCACCCGGTCAAGAGGGTGAAGCGGTGGAACCGGCGCCGCCGGCTGGGGGCGTACGCGGTGGACGAGGACACCCCCAGCCGGAACAGCTGACTAGAGCGTGGCCTCGCCGAGGTCGTCGGGGACGTCCTGCTCGGTGGCCGTGGTCTCCAGCTCGGCGGCTTCGGCCTGGGCGACCCGGGTCTCGGCGGCCACGTCGATGGACCGGGTGAAGATGTAGTAGAGGATGCCGGCCACCGGCAGGCCGATGAAGAACGAGATGTCGGCGCCGTCCAGGGCCTTGGCCGCCACGCCTTCGTAGAGCGTGCCGACGGAGAAGAACGGGCTCATGGCGGCGAAGCCGATCACGTAGGCCAGGATCCCGCGCCAGCCCCAGCGGCCGTACATGCCGTGCGGGTTGAAGATCTCGGCGATCGCGTAGTGCCCGCGCCGGACGATGTAGTAGTCGACCAGGTTGACCGCGGTCCAGGGGATGAACAAGTACAGGATCAGCAGCAGGAAGTCGTTGAAGTTGGCCAGGAAGTTGGCCGTCGCGGCCAGCGCGCCGATCAGCGAGAGCACCGCGGTCAGGCCGATGGTGATGATCCGGAGCGTGAGCGTCGGTCTGACCTTCTTGAACGAGTCGACCCCGCTGATCAGCGTGAGCGAGCCGCCGTACATGTTCAGCGCGGTGACCGAGACCAGGCCCAGCGCGGCCAGGATCAGCACGATCTCGCCGAAACCACTGAACACGTGGTTGCCGACCGCCTTGATCTCGGCGATGCCGGTGCCGTCGAAGCTCTTGCCCGCCCAGGCGGCCAGCACGGCGCCGACGATCATCATCCAGCCGCCGCCGATGGCCGAACCCCAGTAGGTCCACAGGAACGTCTTGCGCACGGTCACCGAGGGCGGCAGGTAGCGCGAGTAGTCCGACACGTAGATGGCCCAGCTGATCTGGTAACCGGCCACCACACCGAACTGGCCCAGGAACGGCGTGGCCTTGAACGTGCCGACGTCGAAGGTCCCGGCCGGGTAGTGGATGAAGAACAGCGTGATCGTGAAGATCCCGAAGATGAGGATCATCGCGTAGGTCAGCCACTGCTCGGCCTTGTGGATCAGGTCGTAGCCGACCAGCGCGATCACGAACGCCACGATCGTGACGATGACCACCCACAGCTTGGTGCTGCCGTGGGCCACCGTGCTCATCGACTCGCCGCCGAGGACCGTGTTGAACACGTTGAAGCCGGCGTACTGGATGTAGGCGAACAGCCAGACCAGCAGGGCCCCGAGGTAACCGAACTGGGGCCGGGACTGGATCATCTGCGGCAGGCCCAGCTGCGGGCCCTGGGCCGAGTGGAACGCCATGAACAGCGTGCCGACCAGCGTGCCGATCGCGATCGAGACCACCGACCAGAACAGCGAGGCGCCCTCGCTGATGCTGATCAGGCCGACCGCCAGGGTGGCGATCTGCGCGTTCGACATGAACCACAGCGGGCCGAGGTGCCAGATCTTGCCGTGCCGCTCGTTCAGCGGCACGTAGTCAATGGAGCGGACTTCCAGACCACCGGTCCGCGTCTGCGTGGTTGCCATGGGGATACTGTGACCGCAGTTTGGCGATAACGGAATATCTTCTGGCCTGCAACTTGATCACGAATTTTGGCTGGCGGGAGGCGGTCTCGCCCGTTACGGCCTCCCGTCCAGCGGTCAGAGCGACAGGCCGGCGGCGTCGCCGCGCTGCAGCGGATCGATGCCCAGGCTGTTCAGGCAGAACTCGCGCGCGCCGGCCAGCCGGACCGACGTGCGCTGGTTGGGCGCGGTCACCAGGAACGCGGCCACCTTGGTCAGGCTGGTGCAGGAAGCCGTATTGCCGGTGATCTCGGCCGAGGCGGCCTGACCGGGCTTGAGCTCGATCAGCGGGATCTGGCCGCTGGCGGCCTGACCCCGGGTCGCCTGCCTGATCTGATGACCGGCGGCGTCGAGCGCGGCCACGCCGGGATAGCCCTGGGTGCGGCAGGTCGCCGAGCCGACGTTGGTGAAGGTGATCACGCTGTCGGCGTGGCTCATACCGTCCAGGGCGCCGTTGCGGATCTGCGCGTTGTCGGTGTAGGCCACCTTGAGCTGGGCCGAGGTGCACTCGGCCACGGCCTGAGCCGAGGGCCGGTCCATCGGGCCGCCCGGGTCGATGGACATGGTCGGGCTGGCCGAGCGCCCGGCCGCGGCCGGGGCGGCACTGGCCGGGGTGGCACCGTTCGAGCTCGCACGGCTGGGACCGGCCGATCCGGCCGAACCCGACGAGCCAGTGGCACAGCCCGCCAGGGCCAGGCCCGACACGGCGACAGCGGCGGCAATAACGAATCGTGACCGAGTGATCATGTTCGGATCTCTCCTCCACGACCGAAGCGGGACGCGGGCAACCGGGTCGTCACCCGCCGTGGGTCGTCACCAGTTATGACGGCGGAGCTGGCCGGTCGGTTGGATCTGACTGGCTGTATCGGCACCGGTTGTAACGACGGCGCGGCCGGGCCGAGGATTTTTTGCCCGTGAACGGCAGCCAAACAGCGCGTTACCTGGGGATATCGCTCACCACCGGTCCGGCTCTGTAACACGAACCTGACACAACGTCCTATTAAGGATGCCTGAGCTGCAGACTCCGGCTACGATCTACCGATTCTGGAAGAATGCTGGATTTTACTTTATTAAACGCTGAGTTAACGGAGGCGCGGCGGATGGCAGACGGGCGCACGATGCTGCGACGGATTCGTCGTCCCGGCCCACTGGTCGCGCTGTCGATCGGCTACCTGGCCCTGGTGTCGGGGATCATGATCTGGCGCGGCATCTCGGTGGACCCGGATTACCTGCTGCTGATCATGGTGCCGCTGGCCCTGCTGACCGGCCGGTTCTTCGCCTTCCTGCGCGACTGGGTGCCGTTCGTGGCCCTGTTCCTGGGCTACGAGGCGCTGTCCGGCGTCGCGCCCAAGCTGGGCCTCACCCCGCACATTTACGGGATGGTGCGGATCGAGCGGGACCTGTTCTTCGGCCGGTCGCCCAACCAGGAACTGCAGTGGCACCTGGGCGGCCTGAAGTGGCTGGCCATCGTCTGCACGATCGTGTACTTCTGCCATTTCCTCTACCCGCTGCTGGTCGGGCTGGTGCTGTGGCTGGTCAACCGGCAGTCCTTCCTCCGGTACGTGGTGGCGCTGCTCGGCATGTCGTTCGCGGCGTTCGTGGTGTTCCTGCTGTTCCCGACCGCTCCCCCGTGGTACGCGCACAACGTGGGCGCCCTGCCCGGCGTGCACAACCTGGTCAGCCGGTCGCTGCCCAGCGCGGTCAGCCCGTACTTCCGCATGCTGGACGCCGACCGGCTGGCCGCGTTCCCGTCGCTGCACGCCGCCTACCCGACGCTCGGGGCGCTGGCGCTGTGGCGGGTGAACCGGCGCAGTGCGTTCTTCACCGTGCCCTGGTGCTTCATCGTCTACTTCAGCGTCGTCTTCCTGGGCCAGCACTACGCGATCGACGTGATCGGCGGGGCCCTGCTGGCCGTGGCCAGCTGGCTGGTCATGACCTACCTGGTCGCGCCGCATCTGAAGGCGCTGTCAGCCCAGGACGGGGCCGAGGAACGGGTCGTGCCCGAGGATGAGGTCCGGCCCGGTCAGGGCGCGGGCGCGGACGGCCAGGCGGCGCCCGCGGACAGCCAGGGGGTGGCCGGGGACGGCCAGGGGGTGAGCGCGGAGGGGCCGCCGGTACCCGAGGGGGGCCCGGGCGGTCAGCCGGGCTCGCTCCACGTCCCGGAGCAGAGCCCGGGCGCCGAGGCCGGGACCGGGCCGGTGGGCGACCCCGGTGAGGCCCTGAAGCGGTAGATCAGGATCGACCCGTCCAGCACGCGGACCGGGCACCAGGGCCGCAGCCAGCTCAGCTGGGCCCGGTTGCTGCTGTTGACCGCGGTCACCGACACGGCCACCCAGCCGGTCACGTGCTGGGCCGGGTCGGCGGCGGGCAGGGTCCTGGCCCCGGGAATGGCCGACGCGCTCACGCCCCGGGGGCCGAAGTACAGCACGTACGGATGGTGGGTCCGGCTCCAGGCGCTCAGCGCGTACAGGCCCTGGCCCCAGTCGATGTTGGAGTCGGTGACCGCGGTGTAGCCGGGCCGGAACGGCCACGTGGTCCAGCTCAGCGACTGCGGGAACGAGATCACGGTGGCGATCGCGGCCAGGACGACCAGGGCGGCGATCCCGGTCCGGGTCACCGGCCAGGCCCGCGGCGACCAGGCCTGCAGCACCGGGATCAGGGCTCCGGCCAGCACCGCGGCCAGCGCCAGGGTCGGCAGCAGGTAACGCAGCCCGATGTCGCGGGGCATGACCAGGTCGAGCGCGGCCAGCGCGACCGCGGGCAGGGCCACGGCCCAGACCGCCAGCCGCCGGGTCGGGCGGGGTAGCCAGCCGCAGGCGATCAGGCCCACGACGAGCAGCAGCAGGCTGGCCAGCGGCCACTTGATGACCAGGCTGACCGGCCAGAACCACCACCGGCCGCCCTGGAACGGGATTCCGGCCACGTAGCCGGCCGCCCCGATGGTGTCCTGGGTCCTGAGATAGGACAGGCCGTCCAGGTACGGGCGGGGCAGCCCCAGCCTCAGGTGGGTGATCACCGACGGATCCACGACCAGGTAGGCCACCCAGATCCCGGCCACACAGATGAGCCCGGCCAGCACGGTGTGACCCAGCGCCCGGACCAGGCCGGACCGGCCCAGGGTCACGGTCTGCGCGACCAGCACCACGGCCAGGCCGCAGGCGACGACCAGCAGTCCGGAGATCTGGGTATCGGCCACCGCGGCGAACCCCAGCCCCAGCCAGACCAGCGCCGGCAGCGTACGGCGGCGGAGCCAGCGCACCAGGGCCCACGAACTGAGCGCGGTGGCCAGCGTGAACGGGACGTCCACGCCGTTCAGGTGCCCGATACCCAGCACGAACGGCGAGGTCAGCCACAGGGACCCGGCCAGCAGTCCGGCCAGCGCCCCGGTGGCCGGGCCGAACAGCTCCAGGGCCAGCGCGAACAGCACAAACGCGACTCCGGCCGTCTCGGCCAGCGGGACCAGCCGGGAGGTGAACGTGACCGATCGCAGGTGGCCGGTGGACAGCTGCGCGCCCACGAAGCGAGCCGAGTAGCGCTGCTCGTCGTTACCCGACCACGGGCCGTTCGACGGGACGACCGGGTGGACCAGCAGCACCGGCAGCGCGGCCAGGACCTTGGGCAGCGGCGGATGCTCGTCGTTGTAGGTGACGTCGTGGTGCAGGATCGCCGCCAGGCCAGCCGAGACGTAGACCGGCTCGTCGAAGGTGGGCGAATCCGAGCGGGCTTCGGCCAGCCCCAGGGCCAGGAACCCGGCGGCCAGCACCATGAGGATCAGCAGCGGCAGCGGACGCCGTCCGGGGCGACGGCCGGCCGCGGGCGTGAGCTGGGCGGCGGCCTCACCGGGACCGGGTCCGGTCGGGGTCTCCGGCTCGGCCGGGCGGGAATCCGTCACGCCGGTCAATCTAGTGAATAGTGGCCGTCGGGGCAGTGATCAGCGCCAGACCGAGACGTACGTAAAAAGTAAACGGCTGCCCCGCCCGGAAAGCGGGTCCGGGCGGGGCAGTCAGGGTGATTCAGGCCGGGGCCGAGCGGGTCAGAGCTGAGCCAGCCGCTCGAAGAAGGCCCGGTAGTCGCGGAAGGCGTTCCTCAGGTGCTCGGTGTCGGTGTCGCCGCCACCCTGGGAGTCCCAGGTGCCGCGGAGCGCCTGCTCCCGCTGCTGAACCGCCGTGACCAGCGAGTTCGTCACCTGTGAGACCAGGTCGGCGGCTTGGGCGACCGAACCCCGCGGGTCATCCACGAAGGACGACTGGATGCGGACCCATTCGGCGTGCAGTTCGTCGCCGTTGGTGACAAAGGCCGCGATCGTCGCGTCCACGCCGGTGTCCGGCGCGGTGCCCGGCGCGCCGGGGACCGGCGTCTCGGGTGTGGCGGCGGAGGGGTCGGTGGCGGTGGGCGCCGCTCCCCCCGTGGCCGTGGTGGCGTCGGCTGGGGTGGCTGCGGCCGGTGTCGCGGTATCCGGCTGGGCGTCGACGGAGGTGACGTCGGCGGTGTCGACGGAGGCGGCGTCGGCCCGGGTGGCGCCGGCCGGGGCGGTGTCAGCCGTGGTGGCGTCGGCCGTGGTGGCGTCGACCGTGGTGGCGTCGGCCGGTGGGACATCGACCGCGGTGACCACGGGGATGCCGTTGGCCGGAGTGGTCTCCGAGTCCGGCACCACCTCGGTGTCCTGGGTTCCGCTGGCGTCGTGCGCGACGCCGGGGCCCCATGCGGCGTCGGGGTCCCGGGTTGCCCCGGCGTCCCCGGTGGTGCCGGGCTCGGCGGCCAGCGCCGTGTCCGGGGCGACCTCGGGGTCGCGGGTGGCGCGCAGGTCGGGAGCGGCGCCGGCGTCAGCCGAGGCGGCCGGGTCGGCGGAGTCGTCACCGAAGGTCTGGTGCGGCCCCTTGGAGCCGGCCACCCACTCCCCCGGCGCGTCGGTCTGGTTGGCCGACAGCTCGTCGCCGATGGGGGTGTCGCCGGTGGCGGGGTACTCGTCCTGGTCGGGGCGCGCCGGCCCCGAGCGGTCCCGGAACAGCGGGTCGTCGCTGGTCGCCGGGTCGTTCCTGAGGCTGGTTTCCTGGTCGCGCGGCATCAGCTCATCCTCTCGTCGAACGCTGAGGCGAGGCGGCGTCGCCGACCGGGGTGGCCGGCGCGTCGGTGGTCACGGGCTCGGACGGAGCCTCGGCGACCGGGGGCTCGGCCGCCGGAGCGGCGGTCGCGGCCGGATCGGCACCGGCCGGGGCGCCCGCAGACGCGGCCGGCGTGGTGTCGGGCGAAGCGGCGGTCCCGTTGTCCCGCGCACGCTCGCCGCCGGGGACTTCGACCAATTCGTGGAACAGCTCGCGATAGTGGAGCATGGCGTTGCGCAGGTCGTCGGTGGTGGCCCCGCCGTGGCCGGCCCGATCGCTGATGGCCCGGGCCTCGCGGTAGCGGGCCAGGGTGGGGGCGTGGTCGACGGACAGCGCCTCCATGGCCTCGTCATGGTCGTCGGTCGGGTAACCGCGCACCCGCATGACCGTGGTGAC